>Ga0209403_10000472_pt1 | contig 60086 bp, 50 predicted proteins | sample ArcticOcean_MG_C_8_FD_187440 | JGI IMG/M metagenome (GOLD analysis project Ga0209403, IMG submission 187440) | Marine microbial communities from western Arctic Ocean - ArcticOcean_MG_CB11_86 (SPAdes) (version 2) | ecosystem: Environmental > Aquatic > Marine > Oceanic | place: Arctic Ocean... | reverse complement strand
TGCAGCGTTGCAGCAGGCGATGACTGCAGCATCACCCAGTCAGCTGGAAGCAACGACAACGCATGGGAACCAGGGGAGTACATCTTCCTGCATGAGGGAACCGAAGAGATCTGCAGCGCACAAGGATGCAATGTAGATATCTCTGTGACCCACAACGGCCGAACCGTCGCAGGCGACGGCGCTGCTGTTGTCAACTGAGCGTTGACTAACTGCTAACATACAACACAAAGACAAACGAACACGGTCCTCGGTGGTGCCCTTTGGGGCGCCACCGGGGGCCACTTTTTTTTTCAAAAATTTTGACCACTTATTGAATGGCGAAGTCAAGATTAGAATTGTTTGTTGAGATGCCTCTCAGGTGAGGCATCGTACTCAGCGATTCTCTTCCTGCTCGATTCTTCAGGTTCCCAGCGATGGAAACTCATGCCTACGAGTGTCAGCACTTGGGCGAGGGCCAGACAATACATGCCATGCAGAAAACTGCGCATCCTTCTGCCGCCGAGAATCACTGCCCCCACGAGAGGGAAGTTAACCCACCATAGGAGGGTGAGGATTTGTTCGGACGAGCCGTTCAGCCAGTAGGTGAATTGGAAGGCCAAAGTAGCAACAGCCCAGCCCAGAATCATCCAAGGAAGCAGCAGGTGAGCGTGCGCGTTCATCCTGTGAATCTGCCCATTTCGAGTCGGGGAAAACCAGAGAGAACTGTTTCGCCAAAGGTGCCGCACCACGCCCTGCGCGCGTCGCATTCTCTGCAGATGGAAACCCCTGCCCGGGAGAGGGACCGCCTCCAAGAAGTGGAGGTGGGGGTCGTGGATGGCGCGTAATCCGTTTCGAGTGACTTGGACTGCGAGTTGACTGTCGTCAGCGTTTGAGGTGGCTACGATGTTGTGGATTGCTGAACGTCGGTAAGCGGCGAGTGACCCTTCGAAGATCGGAGTTGAATGGTAGCGGCTCTCCGCCTCCCTTGCCATGTTGTAGTACCCCCGATATGACTCCAATTCAACTTCCCCGGCGCCAAACTCACCGCCGCTGGAACTTTCGCCGATCTCACTGGTCTCCGTAGGGAGAGCGACTTGGCGGCCACAGACCGCACCCACTTCCGGGTTGACCATCCAAGAGGCGACTCGCCTCAATGCGCCTGGTGCGAGTCGCGCATCAGCGTCGGTCATCATGATGATGTCGATGTTGCTCTCGGCCTCTGAAATCCCTAGATTGACCGCTGCGGATTTCCCTTCGACTCCAGTCGTAGAAAGGAATCTCACCAGCGAGCCGAACTCCAGCGCTCTTGCTGCCCACTCCTCGGCGAGTTTCACCGTATCGTCAGTTGAACCGGTGTCGATTAACAGCACTTCAAGAAGTTCTCGAGGGTAGTCCTGACGAGCGAGGTCAGCGAGTTTTCCCTCGATTATCTGCGCTTCGTTTCGCACGCAAAGTAGAATGCTGATGTGAGGCAGTTCCCCGGTTGGAACCTCCATAATCTTTGGAAGTTGGTGATTTTTCAACCACGCCCGCTGTATCCAATGGTCGGCCAGAAACCAGACTGGGCCAGCCATTCCAAAACCGACTAAAGAGAGTGCGAATATTTCGGCTGCCACCATCAACTTTCACCTCCGATTGCGCGGTCATACAGGTCAGCCCACCGGGTCCCAAGAGCCTCCGGGGTCTGCTCCACCACTGCCGCGGGTCCTCCCACGCAGAGCGCCTGCCAAGACTCTTTGTCGGTGAATAGGTCAGCGATTGCCTCAGCCCAAGACTCGACGGATAGGTCGTCAACGATTCGGCCTCCGTCGCCCAGTATTCCTTCACAGGCGGCCGAGGCGAGCACCGGAAGTCCGCATGAGAGAGCCTCCATCGCAGCGACCGGCATCCCTTCGAAAGTCGATGGTATCAGCAGCATTCCTGAGGTTCGTAGCAGATTTTCCTTCTCACTATCAGTCACCCAACCTCGGGCGAAGATTCCGTTTTCCTCGCCGCCAAACCGCTTCACATCGGGGTGGTCCGCTTCGACTCCAGAGAGATGAAGTTCGACTTCATGGCCAGCTCGGCGAAGCCGAGAAATCGCTGCCATAGCGATTGGGTGCCCCTTGACCGGGGAAGGGCGAGCGAGCATGAGCAACTTTTGGGGGATTCGTTTTTCGGGCGCGACCGGGTTTGAGGGGGGGGCGGGAGAGCCGATGACCTCCATATCGGGTATTCCAATCAATTCGCGGTGGCGAGGGGTGAGGGCGACGGGTGTGACTTGAGGGTCAGCACAGATATCGGTGAACGACCGAGCGGCGTTAGGTCGACTTTCCAGAAAATCACCGAAGTTTCCGGCATGAATTTGGAGAATCGTTGGGATTTCAGCCTTGATTCCCATCGCAACTGCGCGCCGTTTACGCCACCAAGAATAGCGTGTGGCGGTGTGAATGTGAAGAATGTCGGGTGGTAGTGTGCGGAGCCTGTGGGCCAATTCCTTGCGCGCTTTTCTCCATGAAATGATTTTGGCGAGCGGCGAGCCATCGACATGTGTGTTGATAGTTTCAGTCCTCCAACCGGGTGGGGGATGGCGCTGATGATGGCGGATTGTCGCCTGCATTCCACCCTTGCTTTCAACAGGCCCGACATGAAGAACTGTCCTCGTCATTGGGGTGTCGCCTCAACCCTCCGACGGTCAAACAGCGATATAGGACACGGCACATCCGTAGGATGTGAGACTCCTCTGGATAACGGCCAAACGGCTTGGCAGCGACCTTGCCCGAACCACGCAGTTCGGTGCCGCTGCCGCACTCGCTGAGAGGGGGTGGGATATCACCTTCGTCGCCCCTGATGATGGCGATGCGCAGCGATTGGTGGAGGCTGCCAGTCACTCGTTCTGTGGAGTTTCAAGGTCAACAAAACCCGGGTTAGGATGGCTGAGTTTCGGCCGCTCGTTGAAGTCAAGATTACCTCATATTCTCGAGAGAGGAAAATTCGATGTCGCACTCGTAGAGTGGCAAGGGGTCGCCGGTTCTCACCGAGCAATCCGCAGGTCGGGAGTTCCTTGGCTGGTGGTCGACAGAAGTCCGCCGGTCTACCGCAATCTGGCCGGAAGGCTGCAGTGGCTCGAGTACAGACGTGCGTGGAGGTTGGCAAGAAGATCGAACGGCTCTGTCCTGAAGTCCCAGAGTCTTGGGGCGTTTCTCTACTCCAAGGGGTTGAGAGTGAAGCCAGTGACCACAATGGAGGCGGGGGTTGAGGTAGCCAAATTCTCTCCAACAAACTTCTCCGGAACACCCACAATAGTTCACCATGGTAGACTCGACAAGGAGAGGGAAATCGAGCGACTAGTCAGCATCGGTGATATTCTCTCAGCACGGGGAGTCGAGTTCAAGATGCGAATCGCTGGGACTGGAAACCGTCTCGAAGCCTTGCAGCGGGCGACCTTGCTGCACGACTGGCTTGAGGTTCTGGGGCCGATTCCCCACGACGAAATTCCTGCCTTTTTGGCGACTGGACACTGCGCCCTTTTCCCTCTCCCGGACGGCGAGATGTGGAACCTTGCCAGCCCTCTCAAGTTGAGGGAGTGGGCGGCGGCCGGGCTTCCGATGGTGCTTTCCAAAATAGAGCCTCACAAGTCTCCGGGGTTCCATCACTGGATTCGATTGGTGCGGAGTGGTTTACCTAACGACAAGTGGGCGGATGCACTCGAGGAACTCTTGGCCGGGGACCTTGAGGAGTTGGGTGCTGAAGCGAGAAAATTTGCTGAGGAAAATTTCGATTGGTCACAAGTTACCCTAGAACTGCACGACAGAATCTCCGAACTGGCGGGTGGCTGAATGGGAATTGATAGTCAGTCAATCGGCGCTGGCGGGGATGGCGGTTCGGCTGGCGGTACTGGTGTGGATGGCGGCTCGTCCGGTGGCACTGGCGCGGATGGCGGTTCGGCCGCGAATGGGCGGAAAGTGGTACCTCAAAGAGACACGCTCTGGCTCTCGGGTGCGGATGCTGTGAACCTCTTTTTTGGGGTAGTCATACACATCGTGCTCACGCGGGCTCTGCTCTCGGACTCATACGGGAAATTCGTGCTACTGCTCGACTTCTTCCATGTCTGTGTGATACTCGTGGACCTCGGACTTCCCACACTCATCGGGCGCGATGGTGGTAGACTTGGCAACCGACTTCCTTCGTTCATCAAGCGTGTTGGCAAGGTGCAGGTCAAGCCTACACTCGTCCTTGTCTTGTTAATTCACATCGCTGTATTCGCCTTGATTTCCAAGGTTGAATCCGAATGGCTCATCGCTGCATTTCTGCTTCTGATGAGTGCGATTATTCAGGTCTTCACCTACTCCTTCCGCGCCGGATTGAGAGCGATGGGCGAGGCGCGGGCTGAAGCGGTGGTTCGCATCGTTGACCGCGGCGCGGTAGCGATGCTGATGTGGTTCTGGGCAGGCGACCTCGTGGACTTCAGCGTCGCAACAGTTGTTGGGCCGATGCTCTCCTTCGCGGTGGCGATTGGCTATGTTCAGTTCGTGCTCGCTCCGAGGCTCGGAGAGCCTGATGAGAATCTGCCGGAAACCGCCGACATGGATAATCGAGAGTTGATGAGAACCGCGCTTCCGTTCCTGATTGCAGGGGCGGCTCTTGTCATCAATGTGAGAATCGAGAAGTTGCTTCTCGGAGTCTTCGCAACGCCTGCTGATGTAGCAATTTTCCAAATCGCCTGGCTCGGATTTATTGCTGGCTACGGCCCGGTTCTCTCCCTTAGAGCGGTTCTCACATCATGGTTCGGGGAGGTCAGAAACGACTTGGAGAAATTGACTCATCGCTACAAGAAGGCGTTCTTTGCCACAGCAATCCTCGCACCTATTGGGGTGGGAATCGGCTTATTGGTCGGCCCATTTGCGCTTGAAGCCCTCTTTCCGGAATACGCGGAACTGGCGGAGAAACCATTCCTCACCCTCTTGATTGCTTGGCTCTTCCACACGATGGCTAGCCCCTCTTTGGCACTCATCCAAGTAGGAGAAAAGCCATGGAACTACACTCGAATTCTGTGGTTGGGAATCCTTCTCAGCACGGCCACCTGCGTCATGCTGTTACCGACCCAATCAGACGCCGCGGGTAGTGCGGCGATAGCCGCATGTTGTGGTGCGTTGTTCGTTTTCGCATTAGCCTTCACCAGCGTTAAAAGCGGTTTGACTGGTGTTGAGCCACCTCAATCCGAAGGCTCTGAGCAGGCAGCAGAATGAGAGTTCAAACACCGTCGGCAAGCATCGTCTGCAACTCACCAGATTCGAACATTTCCACCGCGATGTCGGAGCCACCTATCAGCTCCCCATGAACATAGCATTGGGGCATGGTTGGGAAGTCGGACCACTCACAGACCGAGGGAATTGCCCGGGCGTCCATGAGAATGTTGACCGATACGAAGGGCTCTTCGAGTTGCTGGAAAATCATCGCAGCGCGGGATGAGAAGCCACACTCGGGTTGCTCGGGGGTGCCTTTCATGAAGAGCACCAAGCGGTTTCCGTTCACCAGTTCGTCGAGTTCCTCTCCTGTCCAATTGAATTCTGTCATATCTATTCCTCCTTTCTCACGCGCCGCACATGAAGACCTACGAAATCATCCTGTTGGTGAGGGTGAAACACGCCATCCTCCTCCTTCTCAGCCTCCTGCTCAGGGGTCCAACACTTCAGGTCAAGCGCGTGAACTACATTGGTTTGGATGTACTGTTTGAAGTGAGAGAGAATTGGCCTTTGTCGGGGAAGCGGTCGCATACCCTCGAAAGAGGGGTCGACGACTTTCACGAACCAGTGGTCGCCGTTGCCGGTCAAATCGGTTGCGGCGATTTCAGCGTCTTGGTAGACCTTGCGGACCTCAGCCTCGACCCATGCTGCGTCTACCATGTGGCTCCCTCAACTTCTCTGCCGGGCCCTGTCCGCTTTCAACCCTCGTCCGCGCTCGGTGAACCGAGATTCGGAAAATGAGCGCTTCACAGAAGCCTTGACGACTGGGGGGTCTATGTTCGAAGTGCGGCTTGAATTTCAGCGAGGTTCTCAGCGATTGTCCCATTGTCATTGATGAGTCCCGAGCCAATCACACTCGCCTCGATTCCCCACTCTTGGACCATCGCCACGTTGTGCGCCTTGATGCCGCCGTCAATCATCAACTTGGTTTTCCGGCCCCCATTGGCAATCTGCTCATCGATGGCTCCCCTCAACTCTCGAATCTTGCCCTCAACTTCGGGCATGAACGACTGTCCACCCTTTCCTGGAACCACCGACATGACCAGAACGAGGTCGAGGTCGGGAAGCAGCGGCAGGATGTCGTCAAGAGCGGTGGCGGGGTTCATCACAAGCCCCGCCTCACAGTCTGCGCCGTGGAGGTTGGCGATTAGGGCCGGGAAATCGTCGACCGCCTCGACATGAGCGATTACGATGTCGACTCCAGCGGCGACATACTGGTCCCAAGTATCAGCCGCGTTTGTGACCATCAGATGAACATCGATGTAGACATCAGGCCCCAGTCTTTGGCGTACGGAACGCACGACTGCGGGGCCGAAGGTGATCGTCTTGTTGACCACCCAGTTGCCATCCATCACATCGAGGTGAATCCACTCGATGCCAGCCTCAATCGCCTCCTCAAGGACTTCACCGAGCCTACAAAAATCGGCTGTCAAAATGCTCGGACAGATGTGCATACCAGACCCCTCTCACCCCCGTCGGAGAGGCAGGGGGTTCTCAACACTTGACGTCGGATTCGGCAGGTTGATAGGGCGGCTTGGACGGGTGCAACGCCCTACGAGGCGACAGATATGGCAGGCGGATTGGTTGAGGCATCGGATGCCACCTTTGACGAGGTAACAACAGAAAATGAGTGGGTTTTGGTCGATTTTTGGGCTCCTTGGTGCGGCCCCTGCAAGATGATAGCACCCGTGCTTGAGCAGATAGCTGGCGAGCGTGACGATTTGGTCATCGCAAAAGTCAATGTTGACAACAATCCGAATTCTCCGGGTCGCTTCGGCGTGCGCGGAATCCCAACACTTGTGCTATTTCACAATGGGGATGCTGTCGACCAACATTCTGGTGCGATGCAGAAGGCTGGATTCGACGAATGGCTCAACCGCCACATGGCCTAATTTTGTAGTTCGACTCAGTGTGTTCACTTTACTGATTCAAGCCGCGCTTTGCGCTCATCCATCGCATCTCCGACGGCGCGAAGTAATCGCTCTCGAATCGCTTCGTGCAGCCAAAGTCCCTCATCAAACTCGACGATGAGCCCGCGACTCAGCAAATCTTCTGGTGGAGTTCCCTCCATACCGGTCGCTTCTGCGAGTGTGGCCCAGGGAACGGGGCGGGAGGCTACCGCAAGGTAAGAGAGCAGGTCATGGTGTTCGGAGGGAAGCACTTTGAGAATCTCTTCGTCAAGGAAACGCAGCCAATCTCCGTGCACCACACTACCATACATTTCGAGCAACTCAACAGCCAACGGATGGCCCCCTGTGAGCCTGTGAACCTCTTCTGGCTCGGGCGGTGAAGGGGCGTCAAATTCCGAAATCCAGTCACTTATTTCATCGACAGTCAACCCTCTTAGAGAGAGTTCGCTAACCTGCCCACGGGTGTGCACATCTCTGCGGTCATAGAAGGATAGAGCGGTCCGCGATATCAGTAGGAGCCTTAGCGGGGTCTGCTCCGCAACTTGCAGAAGGGCGCCCAACAAATGAGCGGCATCTGCCTCGATGTTGTGGACATCGTCGAGAACCAATAACACATATGGTGGCTTGTCGCTGACCTCTTCGTGGCCCTCGAAAACTCGCTCTCGCAACTTCTCGGGGTCGGTCAGATAGGCGGTCAATCGTCGCCGATAAAGGTCGACATCGAAGGGTGCCCCCGGTGACAGAGGTAGTGATTCTAGAATCCCGTACGGATCCCATTCAAAACCCCCTTTCGACTCGATTCCCAGCCGATGGAGGATGCTTGTTGCGAGGCCAATTGAGGTGTCCCAAGGTTGGCAGGGATAATACATGACGCGAAGGTTGGTTTCGTCGTCCAGTCTAGCGTTCAGCCAACTCGCGACCAAGGTGGTCTTTCCACACCCGGCGATACCATCCACAACCAAGGCCGGTCGCTTCCCATCGTACCAATCGTCCAACTCCTCCCGCTGCTCGATTCTGCCGTGCACGGTGCGAGTTTTTGGCGCCCGGATGTGATAAGTTGAGTGGGCGCCCGCCAGCATTTGCAGTCTGCCTGGAGGCGGAGTCTCGTCTCCCTTCTCGATACGGCCGAGGCGGATGTCGCCATAGGCTAGCAAACCCTCGGCCATCGCCATCATCATAACTTGTAGTAGAGTGAGGTTGCTGTCGAGGCGCTCGGCAGCCTCTCCGGCTGGAACTTCGAGCAGTTGGCCTTCGCCGTCCCGAATCAGGATATTAGTTGAGCGAATCGAGGAGAGGCTACCCTTGATTTCCTCACGGCCAGATTCTGTTAGTTGCCATGTCTTCTGGCGGCGCTCCTCGCCTCTGATTTGTCGAGTGTGTTCTGAGACCAATCCATCTCGTAGGTGAGGGCGAATTGAGCGGCTCACATTGGGTGGGTGGAGGCCGCACGCCTCGGCGATGCCCGGGCGGGTGATTTGTGAGGTAACGATGAAATGGTCCGCTTGATGGTCATTCTCGAGCAAGTGCAACAGGATGCGGTCGCTGACCGAGAGGCTGACGCGGGTCGATTTGGTCGCCATACGTTATCGGCTGCGGCGGTCGTTCGCATTGAAGCATTCGCCGCCTCGGAAGTGATTATTTCCACTCAATTTTCGGATTTTTTCCTACGCGCGCGTTCCTATAATGCATGATGCAAGAGAACCACAAAGCCTTTTTGAGTATGAACGAGCCGAAAACATGGCAAATGAGGGAGTGAGCAAGATTCGAGTTGCAGCAATCTCACTCACCTTCTTGATGGTTTTCTCTGTCCTTATCCCACTGGCAAACGCCTTCGATACCGACGGAGACGGCTTTGACGACTCGGTGGACGACTGCCCGGTGGCAGCCGGAAACAGCACCGTCGATCGATATGGCTGCCCTGACAAGGACGGCGATGGAACCAGCGACAAGAACGACCCATGGGTGATTCAGGCTGGTGGCTTCCTAAAGGATGCAGAGCAATCGAGCAGCGATGATCACTTAGCCGTCTTCTTCAACCATGACGGAAGTAAGTACCTCACCTCTGAGAGCACCGGAGGCTGGGGTTCAGGCAGCGGCTGGATGAGAATATGGAGCACTGCCACTAAGACCAATTTGAAGTCGGTTGAGTTCAGTGGTGACAGTATCTTGGATATCGCCTGGTCGCCTGATGGAGCATATGTCGCCGCGGTCACTGACAACGATGAGTTGAAGGTCTACCACTCCGGAAACATCTCTCACTTCTTCTCCGTGAGCACCGATGTCGGTAGCGGGGACCAACCCAACGAATTGGAATTCAGCCCTGACGGCACCATGATCGCGGTCGTGATTGGGAGGTCGGGTAACGGTGGAACAAACGGAGAGGTGCAAATCTACAATTCCATGAACGGCTCGGAAATTACCTCGTTCAATCCAGCCTCAGCAGACCGGTTTTACTCGGTTGATTGGAGTCCAGATGGCAGCCGTATTTTGATTGGCGGAAGAGAGGATGTTTGGATTTACAACACCGGAACTTGGTCTGTTAACAGGTCAATCAATACTAATCGAGGAGCACTGAACTCCATCGCATGGGCCCCTGATGGTAATTCCATCGGAGTTTGTGAAGCATACGAAAGTAGTGGTGCGAGAGTGCGAGTTTACAATGTGTCAACCGGGCTTCAAAAGTGGGTGTATGCTACATCTACATCATGCAACGCAATCGTCTTTTCACCAGACTCGACCCAATTGGTCGCTGCCCACACCTACTATCAAGCGGATGGAGCCAGATTGAGGGTATTCAATGCCGACACCGGCTACATCGTCGACACCATGTCCGCACCCCGTCCTGGCGGCTGCACCTCCAGCGGTGGCGGCAACAACTGCGGCAGCATCTATGGAGTAACTTGGCACCCAAATGGCGACTACATCATCTCAGCGCACGGCCGCAACGATGAGGGCATCTACCACTGGGTAGTAGACCCCGACATCGATAACGACGGAGTTCTCAACCAGGATGACGCCTTCCCCGAGGACGGCACCCAGTGGGACGACAGCGACAACGATGGATACGGCGATAATCCCGCCCCAGCCTACCAACCAGACGCCTGCCCTAACACAAGCGGGACTTCTACCGAAGACCGATTCGGCTGTCCTGACGCTGATGGCGACGGCTGGTCCGACTTGAACGACGATTTCCCCAACGACGAAAATCAATGGTCTGACGCTGACCTCGACGGATACCCTGACAACACCGCAGACACTCGCGATCCAAGTCCATACGGCGCCCTCGACTGGTTGCCAAACAATCCGACTCAATGGAATGATTCCGACCTCGACGGCTATGGCGACAACTTCGCAAACGCCTCATGGATCACAATCCGACCGGTTAACTGGCCGGGCGAACTCCTGTCGATGACCCCTATCCAAATGATTGACATCGATGTCTTCCCTGAAGACCCGGACCAGTGGAACGACACTGACGGAGACTGGGTAGGTGATGAGCCTTTCACAACTCGCTCAGATGGTTGTATCTATCGTCATGGAAATTCGATTTGGGACCGTTTAGCGTGCCCGGATAGTGATGGAGATGGATGGTCCGACCCTGACCCTGATTGGCCAGCCTGCTTCGCGGGCGTGGGCTATGGAGATGCATGGCCAGAAGACCCGAGCCAGTGGTGCGACTCTGATGGAGACGGCTACGGTGACAACTCAACTGGCACCAATGGAGACGCGTGTCCCGGATACAACGGAACCTCGTACGAGGATAGGGATGGCTGCAAAGACAGTGACCTAGATGGTTGGTCAGACGGAGGTGAGCCCTTCCCATACGATGATACTCAATGGAGCGATTCCGACGGCGATGGATGTGGCGACAATCTCGATGGCAACACACCCGACCTATTCCCTAATGACAGCACCCAATGCGGTGACCGAGACGGCGACGGCTACGGTGACTACCCGAATGGTCCGAACGGGGATTGGTTTGCAGATGACCCCTCTCAATGGTATGACACTGACCGAGACGGTTACGGTGACAACTATGCTAACGACTCGTGGACTCTTGAGCGTAACTTATCATGGCCTGGAATCTATGTGGAGAACGCCTTCAAGCCCGACCTCTGTCCACTTGAAGGCGGCCAAGTGATGGACGACGATTCCAATCGAGGTTGTCCCGACTCGGACAAAGATGGAGTCGCAGATAATGTCGACGCATTCCCTGAAGACCCACTCCAATCCTCCGACCGCGATGGCGACGGATTCGGCGATGATGCTCTTTCACCAAAACGGGATGATTGTCCTGATGTCCCCGGTACTAGTGACAAAGGCAGCACCTATGGTTGCCCTGACGCTGACGGTGACGGTTGGGCTGACACGCGCGATGATTTCCCTGCCGAGGAGACACAATGGAAGGACTCCGACGATGACGGATATGGTGACAACTGGGGGAATTCCACTTGGAATGCGACTCGGCAAGATGGCTGGCCTGGAGAGTTCTTGGAAGGCGCTCGCCTTCCCGATGCCTTCCCCCTTGAAGATACTCAATGGAATGACACAGACGCTGACGGTTGGGGTGACAACCCCAATGGTACCGACCCAGATGATTTCCCTTTCCAACCGAGTCAATGGAAGGACAGCGATGGCGACGGATATGGCGACAATACCACTCGAGATGCGTTTGAGGCTGATGACTGCCGTTCCAAATACGGCACCTCCAACGAAGACCGGTATGGCTGCGAGGATACTGACGGAGACGGCTGGTCTGACCTCTCCGACTACTGTGTTTACGACCCCTTGATTTGGGAAGCCCCGGGTAGTTGTGCGATTGTGGAGGTCGATGATGGCTCTGACCCCTCAAGTAACTCTGGTCCAACATTGGCACAGATTTCGACCTATGTCCTCGGTGGTTTGGTCACCCTTTTGCTGCTGGCTATTCTAGTGGCTATGGTTGCTCGACAGGCAGCGAAGCGAAGCGGTCAACTGGTCCGTCAAAATGTCGCGTTACAGGAGCAACTGTTCGACGGTGAGGAAAAACGCCGGGATGAGTGGATCGAGTATTACTTGGCCGAAGGAAATCTTGAGAAAGCGAAGGAACTCGGCTATGTTGAGAAAGCGGAATGGCAACTCCACGAAGAGCAACAAGAGCAAGAAGAGGTCGAGAAGGTTGAGGCGCTGCCCGACGCATTTGACCTCGATGATTTGTTTTGAGCCCCCCTTGGGTTGCAAAACGGCTATCTTAAAATGAGGGATGGCTGCAACCGAGGAGACAGGATGAGCGACCCGTTCGACACAACCCCGGCCCCGCCGACGATGGAGTCTCGGCTCCGTGCGCTTCTCAATTCGATGAACAGTGCAATCTTGGAAGTCGATACTTCAGGCTCACTGGTACACGCTAACCCCTTTGCCCGAAAAATAATGACTGACCTCCCGCCTACACCCTCGCCTTCGGGATGGGAATCTGAATGGGGCGAGATGATGACCTTCCGCGATGCACACGGCGCACCGCTGCCTCCTAACGAAGGACCGCTGTTCAATGCCTTGAGAACAGGTGAATCGCAGCACGACTATCATTTCTCAATCGAGCACCCCAACGGCCGTATTCTCCACTTGATGGGGACCGCAGAGCCTTTGTTCGGTCACGATGGTAGGATCAGCGGCTCGATTTGCTCCTATCAAGATGTGACTGAATTGATTGTTTTGCAGCGGGCGCTGGAGAGTCAACTCGATGAGACGAAAAACGCCCATCAAGATATCAGACTCGCTCACACCGAACTCTCGCGCGCTCACAACCTTCAGGCTGGGTTCATCGCTAATTTCAGCCACGATTTACGGACTCCCCTTTCGGGAGTCCTCGGCTTTGCCGACTTGTTGGCGATTTCCCCTTCCATAATCGATGCTGATGAGAAGGAGTATCTGCAAGAAATCATTGACGCTGGTGACTCCTTGAGGATGATGATTGACTCAGTCATCACATATTCGAACATTCTTTCGGGAACGGTCAGAATCGTTGCGGAGTGGCATGAAATTGACCAGATTGTTGAGAAAGCGGTTGAACCGGCACGCAGAATGTGTGACCGGAGAGGATTGGATTTCATACTCGATTTGGACAATGCGCCAGAGCGCATCCGTGTTGACGAGCTACGCTTGCAAGAGGTCCTCGAACAGTTGCTGGATAACGCCATGAAGTTCACAGAAATTGGTGAAGTCTGTCTTAGTGTGAAAACTGTTGAAGATTCGGTCGTCTTTGAGGTCAAAGATACCGGCCCGGGAATCTCGGCGGAGGCGGAGTTGAGGTTGTTTGAACCCTACTCCAAGACACTGGTCAAAGATGGTCAGTTGAGGCGGGGTGTCGGCCTTGGTCTGACCCTCGGGAAGGCGCTTGTCGAACTCATGCAAGGCAAGATAGATTACTACACGAAACTGGGGGTAGGTACAACATTCAGCGTCAGGTTGCCTATCATCTATGGAACGGATTTGGGCGACATTTAGGCTATATTTTTTCCTTTGGTTTGAGTGTCAAATCCAAGTCTTTACAAGAGTGTCGTCTGATGTAAAATAGCGTTTTGAACAATTTAAATTAGGCTGCCAAATCATCATCGAAGCGTAGGAATGGAAGTTGGTCGAAATCCTCCAACTTGCTCGAGTTCAAAGCGAAGTTGTGAGCCAAGGCTTGCTCGAGTGAAACCCAGTCCGGAGTCGTTCCGTCAATCCAGTCGTATCGGTGGCCGGGAATGAGTCGCCAAGTCGGAGGTAGGGCGCGCAGGACATTTCTAGCGTAGAGAACACTTTTCCATTGTGCGACATAGTCACCACCGGGTAGGTCGACTCGGCCAGAACGAGCGGTGAAAAGTAGGTCGCCGGCGTGGTAGATGCCGTGGCCGTGCAGGGTTACATGACCTGGCGCGTGGCCGGGGGAATGAATCACCTGAAGTGAAATTGCGCCGCATGTCCACTCGACCGCTGTGTCGGGGGAATGGGTCCATCTGTCGGTCAAGTTCACCTTCCGAAATACCACCTTCCCGAGCAGGGTGGGGGAAACCGATTCTTCGTGTCCCCAAACTTCGATTCCTGATATGGAATTCTGAATTTTCTTGACTCCAGTGGTGTGGTCTCTGTGGGTGTGGGTCAGCAGAATATGGCTGGGTTTCAGCCCCTCATCGTCGAGCGCGGAAAGCCAGCCTTTCGCATCGTATGGGTCGATGAGCACGACGACGCCGTTCGCTCTGTCAATGAAGGCGGTGTTCATGTTGGCGAACGGCCCCATTTGGGTTACCCAAACCTCAACCCCATCTTCACCGGCGGACTTGTCGAACTCTCCCTTTTTGAGCATGGTAGGTCCGGCGAGGCGTTCCTTCCGCATCAAAATGATGGCTTCGACAACAGAAGGGGGTCCCTTAAGTGGGAGGCAGTCTGTCGCCTCCTTAGGAGGCGGGGAAATGCAGAGTGGAAGATTCGGTAGTTCGCTGCTCATCACCTTCCTTGGAATTTTGATGTTGCTCGCTCCGTTCAGCGCTTTGGCTGGGGCTACTGGTAGCAGCGAATTGACACTCGTAGTGACTCTTAGCGACCTCGCCGAAGACGAGCAGTGGTACGATGATACCACTGATTTGACTATTCATATTTCAGTTCACAATCCTAGTGACGACACTGTGACACTCGAATACAATCCATCTTGTCCCGTTGAGATTTCGATGCTCGATTCAAACGATGCTGTACTCACATCTCTACGAGAACACAGAACCTGCTTCGTGCAGAGCCGAGCAATCGATGTTCTACCTCAACAGACCAGAACCCTAGATACATTCGACTGGGATTGGACAAACGGCGCTGACCAATTGGTTGGCAGCGACGACTTAACGCTGCAATTTGATTTTGACAACGGAGTCATGTTTGAGCAGACCACAATCCACTTCCAGCAAAGCGCGGTTACCATTCCCGACTTGGCTCTTGAGATGAATGTCCCGCCGCCGCCCGGTGGTAGAGAAGCCTACCAAGTTGGCGAGCAGCTCTACGCACACCTCTCACTACTGAACACAGGAGACCAAATTGTCGAAGTTTCCGTCGAAGAAGGTTGCAGAGTTTTAGTGGAGATTACTGGCCTCCAAGATTCCCTTTCACCCCAACTTACCGACCTCAATTGCGCCTCTGGCACGGTGATTCCGGCTGGCGGGAGTGCTCCGCTCGGCTGGCTAACCTGGGATTTCACAGACCAAGGATTAGCGGTTGAATCAGGTGAGTGGGAATTGGAAGCGTCACTTACCGGAGTCACTGGATTGACATCATCGGTGCAGACCATCTGGGAAAACAATGGGGTTGGGCTGACAACTCCACTCGACTTGGAACTCACGATAATTGGCGATTCTGGAGATGATGCTGTCATTGATGAGGCTGACACGGTGGAATTCCAAAGTCAACTAGTCAACAACGGCGATGAAATCGTAGAGTTGGAGTTCCAAAACGATTGTCTCGCTCTCATGCATGTCATCGCCGCAGATGGGATAATCGTCTACGACGATAGAATCTCTCGCAGTTGTGAAGAGGCTTACTCAGAAAGCAAAGTCGACCCTGCTCAATCGTTTACCGTCGATGAGAGAAGTTGGGACTTCACCGACTTCTATGGCTGTGAATTGGACGATGGCCCACACATTCTTCTACTCACCACACCGGAACATGGCAAGACTATCGAATGGCGATTTGACTACCAAGGTCTCGGTGACGGACCCGCCTGCCGAGCGGCGATGCAGGACATATCGGGGACACACTTCTCCGTTCAATCGATGCAAGTCCTCGATGGAGGCACCTCCGCTGAGCGAGTCTCATTTGAACTTAGATTCGATGCGATGGAGGGCCTTGACATCTACTGGCCTCAAGAGTGCAGACTACAGTTCTCACTGCAAAAAGTTGGCGTGCAGGATACACACCAAGTTTGGAGTGAAGCGTGTGACAGCGAGGCTGGTTTAGTCGAAATTATCCCTGCGAACGACCCTCTCTTCTTTGGACCTTACATCGTAGAAATGGAATCACTTGAGGCGGGCAGTTGGGTACTCGATGCGACTACCACCGGCACCCCATCCTTCAGCACCCAGTGGGCACGGACTTGGAATCCACCAGCCGAACAGACCGCCGAGGAACAAAACGATCCAGAGGGCGGCGAAACTGACCTCTCCGAGAACAATCCCGAGACAACCCCCGAAAGTTGGCTCGCTGAAGGTTCGTGGCAATATGTCACCACTGAAGTTGGCGGCTGCTGGCTTCTCGTCGACCTTGGGGGTACTGAACACGCACTCTCCGGAACTTCAGTCGCAGGCTGGCGAGCGACTCCAAATCTGCAAGGCTCCTACATGGTTGAACAAGCCCAAACAACAGATGCAGCCTGTCTAGAATGGGATTCAAAGATAGTAGTCAGCGATGTGATGAGTGAGCGAGTGGTCGAGCCGACCATCGAAGAAGATACTCTAGAGACAACAACGGTTGTCGTCACGTCACCGATTCCCGCTGCTGCACCTGCAATCATCGCAACGGTTGCAGCGACAGGAATGGTTGCGATTCTAGTCAGCATGGTAACTAAAGTCGAGTGGATTCGAATGCCTGCAACCAAGTATGGCCTCCTGCTCATCGGTATGGTGAAGCGCAACAAGGACAAGGGTGGCGAGTACCAGCGTGGCCGAATCGTCGCCTACATCGAACTACACAGCGGTATCCACTTCCGCGCCCTCTTGGGGGCTCTCAGCATGTCGAACGGACAGTTGACACACCACCTGTCAGTTCTTGTCAATGACGAGCGGATTTGGCGGCAGAAGGATGGCCGGAAGGTCCGATTCTATCCCGCTTCTGTAAGCCCTCACACCCCTGTGGAAGAACTCCCGGTGCCGGTGCTCACCCCAGACCCTAACAGCCTCCAAGGCAGGATTCTGCAGATGCTCGACATCCACGAAAATGAAATTCTCAACCTCTCCCAAAAAGAGTTGTCAGTGAAGTTGGAAACCAGTCAACAACTCGTCTCCTACCACCTCAAGGCACTCGAACAGTGGGGCCTCATCGAGAAGGAGAAGGTGGCCCTCCGCTTCCGCTATCGATTGACGGACCGGGCTTTGTTGCTTCTCGACAGTGCTGACTTCCCTTCACTTGGCGAAGAACTCTGAATTGACTCCGTTTGATTGATAGTGGACCGAACGGTGGGCGAGCCGATTGGCATAGCGTGTGTAGCGGAAGGTGAATGGGATGGACGAAGAGTATCAGCCTGAATTAACCGAGGCGTCATGGCAACAAGCGTGGGCTGACGCTGGCATATTCGTTGCTGAGGAATCAGATGAGAGGCCGAAATTCTACTGTCTTGAAATGTATCCATACCCCTCGGGCAGCATGCACATGGGACATGTGAGAAACTATTCCATTGGTGACACAGTCGCTCGATTTCGTCGGGCTAATGGCTTCAATGTCTTCTATCCAATGGGATTCGACTCGTTTGGGATGCCAGCTGAAAACGCGGCCATAGATGAGGGTGGACATCCTAACGATATCATAGAACGGAATATCATCAAAATCAAACAAGATTTTGCCAAGATGGGTTTCTCTCACGATTGGCAGCGGGAATTGAAGAGCCACGACCCCGATTTCTATCGCTGGAACCAACTCTACTTCCTACGATTCTTCGAGGAAGGGCTCGCCTACCGTGCGTTTGGCCCTGTCAACTGGTGTGATGAGTGCCAAACCGTGCTCGCGAAAGAGCAGGTCGTCAACGACTCCTGTTGGCGCTGTCAGTCGGCAGTCTCACAGCGAGAGATGGACCAATGGTACCTGAAGGCTACAGACTACAGCCAACAGTTGTGGGACGGATTAGACCAAATCGAATTTCCCGACCATGTGAAGGCGGTTCAACGAGACTGGATAGGCCGTTCTGAGGGAGCGGTAATTCGATTTCCCGTAGATGGTGATGATGAACTCGTCATAGAGACTTTCACCACTAGACCAGACACGCTGTTCGGTGTGACTTTCGTTACTTTAGCACCCTCAAATGAACTCTGTGAGAGGTTAGTTGTGGGGACTGAGTTTGAGGCGGATTGGCGCGCTCTGGATGAAGAAGTCACCGGCCTTTCGGAAATGGAGATTGGGAAGTTGAAGGAGAAGAAGGGGGTCTTTCTTGGAAAGTATGCGGTCAACCCAATGAATGGTGAGAAGGTTCCGATTTATGCTGGAAACTTCGTCATCGCATCTTACGGGACCGGCTCAGTGATGGCTGTCCCGGGCCATGACCAGCGAGATTTTGAATTCGCTAAAAAATACGATCTCAAAATCCGACGGGTACTCCTCAAAAACGAGGGTGACGATGTGGATGCTCCAATCAGCGGAGCGTTCGAGGGCTACGGACCGATGGTCAACTCAGACCGTGAGGGATTCGATGGCTTGGCTGGAGATGATGCGAAGCGGGCCGTGATAGATGCGCTTGAAGCGGATGGTAACGGCGGCTCAACAGTACAATTCAAGATTCACGATTGGCTGATTTCCAGACAGCGATATTGGGGGACACCGATTCCAATCATTCACTGTGAAAAGTGTGGACTGGTACCTCTCAAGGAGGAGGACTTGCCCCTCATTCTGCCGCTTGATATCGAGTTCACCATAGAAGGAAATCCGCTCGCAAGTTCAGAATCGTTTGTGAATGTCGATTGCCCTACATGTGGCTCCCCGGCAAAGCGGGAAACCGACACGATGGACACATTTGTTGACTCGTCGTGGTACTTCCTGCGCTACACTGACCCGAATAACTCGGAGGAATGTTTCGACCGAGAAATTGTAGACAACTGGATGGATGTCGATTTCTACTGTGGTGGAATTGAACACGCCCAGATGCATCTGATTTATGCTCGATTTTTCACCAAAGCGCTGAGGGATATTGGGCTGCTCTCCAGTGACGAGCCGATTAAACGACTGCTCTGTCAAGGGATGGTCAACAAACCCGCCCCATACTGTGCTGACTGTAACCTCACCCTCCATGTCGACGAGGCTGGCGCGCCGTGCAAGAACTGCGGTGTTGAGTTGGGAGAACGCACTGCCAAGATGAGTAAATCGATTGGAAACATCGTCAGCCCCACTCATATGGTTGAGAAATTCGGGGCTGACACAATGCGTCTGTTCATGCTGTTCGCAGCGAGGCCGACTGCGGGAATGGATTGGTCCGATGTTGGGGTCGAAGCAAATCGAAGGGTCTTGAACACACTATGGAGTTCAATTCGAGATGGGTTGAATTGGTCAAATGATGTGGCTGAAATCGATAATTGGTTCGCTGCGAAGTTCCGCGCCCGCGTAAGAGAGTGGCGAGATGCGATGGAAAATTTGGAACTTCGTGACGCTGTTCGCATCAGCCATTACGAAATCTACTCCGACCTACTGTGGTACCAAAGACGGGGCGGTAAAAACGGGGAACTACTACGCACAATTCTTGTTGAATGGCTCAAACTCATTCATCCTTCAACGCCACACTTCGCCGAGGATATTTGGCAACATCTCGGACAGGAGGGGTTGGTAGCAATTGCACAATTTGCGCCAATAGAGGAAACGCACGATGGGGATTTAGAAATTCTTGCCACCGAGGCATTCGTGCAGAGAGTTCTCGACCAGGGGAGACAGATGAAGGAATTAGCAGAACGCCATCTGGAAGGCGTGGCCACTTCCGTAACGATTCAGTGTGCTGAGCCGTGGAAGGGTGAGTTGTGCCGAATCGGAATGCAACTTCGAGATGAGGGCTACGACATGAAGCAGGCGCTCAAGGTCATCATGACGCGAGAATTCGCTCATGATGCCGTAATTCGAAAACAGATTCCGGCCGCTTGGAAGCGGGTGATGAAACAACTCTATCGCTGGTCGCCTAGCGAGCAGGAGATTCTCAATGCGAGCCTTGACGAGGTCGAGATAATCCAAGGAGCCGCCGACTTCATTCAAAGAGAACTTGGCGTCGATGAACTCAGAGTCCAAGTCGCGGGCGAGGGCGAAGATGTAGGAGGCAAGGCGAGATTCGCTTTCCCTTCCGAGCCAGGCATCGCCTATGAGTGACTCAATGCCAAAGCCACTTCTTCTGGCCTGTGTTTTGTTCACCCGAAAGACTTCGCCAGACTAGAATCTACTTTTCGATGAATCGATTGCTACACATCATTCAATCTGTCGGAACAATATTTATTGCATCGGCGAAGGAATCAACTCGCTTCGCGGTCTCCTCATCGTTCCAACAAGCTAACAGCATCGAAGTCAACCTGTCGCCGAACGGTAATTTCGCTGATTCGCCGTCATGAACACAAACATCTTTCTCCTCTCCATCGATGAATAACTTGACATTGAAATGCCGATCATTGTCGATTGAACGGCTATACCATCTATACTGCCGCAGTGAAATTTCCCACAATCCTATCGAAGTCATTATTCCAATTGTGTTGGCGTAATGGTAGATTCCTTTTGGATTCCAATCACTCTGCTCCGTTAGTCGGGTGATGGTTGATTGGACCCAAAAAAGAGAGGTTATGGAGGGTGAACAAATATCTGGTTTGACAATGTTCTTGCTCTCAACTAATTCGATGAAAGTAGATAATTCAAAGTATCCAGCGGCGAAGAGTCGGGGTACTAGAATTTCCTGAACTGCAACCGGCTGGGCAAAGCACCAGCCGAACAGAAGCTTGCTACGCTCGACCCAGTCCAAGTCGGAGTATGTTTCGAGCAACATGGAGGAGAGAAGGTTTTCACAACTCTGCCGAACCCCTAGGTCGAGTCTCTCGACCACCTTCATCAAGATCCAGGCGTTGATGTTGTTGTTGCCCTTCTTGTAGAAGAGGAGAGCCACCAGTGCGAGCATTGTAACCCTCTCATGAGGGATAGGCCCAGCCTCCTTGAGGGAGTGGTAGACGGAACGGCTCCACTCTAAGCGCGGATTTAAGGTCAACAACCTTCGGCAGACCCACCCGAGACCATCCAATGATTCCTCCTCGCTGATTAGAAACTCGGACAGCAAACTTCTCTGAAGCGCACTCGAAGGGGGATGGATACTACCCTCATCGGCGCACAGCAGCCGTCCGATGGTTGAGAGTGAACAATCGCTCACCAGACGCCGCCAAACAATGGAAACCCATTCCGGTGTTCCATGGGTATCGAGCAGCCATGCAATTAGGTCCAAACTGGATTCTTCTGGAAGGAGAGAATCCTCGTCAAGAAGTCTTGCAGGAATTCCAAGTAACAAGTTTTGATATCTTACTTTGAGTGGCTCATCTTTGAACCGCGTCCTCCTCAACAGCGCCTCGGCTTCAACCAGTGAATCGAGGTCCTTCAGTCCCGCGAGGGTGGATTCGTGGTCCTGTCTAGCCAGAGTTTCGTCGACCGAGTCGAGATACTGCTTCACATTGGCCCTCTGCGCCTTTTTCAGTTTCTCGACCAATTTCCAAGGTGGGACTCTCATCATCGATATTCACCTACTAACTAATTCCGCATTCTGTTCCAAACGACCTCATTTCACAATCTACTGTGGCCACTCAATGGTGGTCAACCCTGCAGGGGAAACATTCACCCTGCGTCTGAGTCCAATTTGAGCAGTTTGGGCAGTTGTGAATGTATGTACACTGGCAGTTTTCGTGGTCCCCTCCGGCTTCGTAGTAGATGTTCACCTCGTCACAGTTTGGACAGATTTCGTCGAGGTGATTGAATACTTTCTCGGGTATTGGGAGGTCGAGCGCTTCAGCGAATGTATCGACTCGCTTCGCGGTTTCCTCGTCGTTCCAGCAGGCTAGAACCAGAGCCAATACTCTGTCACCAATCGGTAAAGCAGTCGGATCAATTGTGTCTACACATACATTGCCGACATGGTCGGTTCGGTTGCAGACTACCTTGACTCCCCAACTCCCCCCGATGTTGCTTGGAGGTACCATCTCAACCTCCCACAGAGCCAAATCAGTCACTATTCCAATCGTGTTCATGTAGTAGTAGAGGCCTTTTGGTTCCCAGTTTCCTTCATCTTCCAGTCCGGCGATGAGTCTAGCAAGCCAGATTATCGACTTGAAGAAAGGGCCCATATTCTCTGGCACCTCAACCTCCTCATTGACCAGCATTCCAGTAACATCGAAGAGGTCGATAACCTCATGGATGAACATTCGCTCAAGCAGCAACTCTCTCACTTCAAGCGGTTGCTCGAAGACCCATTTGTAGAGTGGTAGATTGTATTCGAAGGCTGAATGATCTGGGAGATTGTCAAGATATTTCGCACTCAAGGCTTTCTCCAGTGTCTCGTAGATATCGGGGTGGAACCTCTTGATTAGCATCGAAAGTGGCCATGAAGAGGATAAATCCGAGTCATGATGTCTAAGGAATTCGATGAGGGCGAACATCTTTGCTGACTGCTCTGAAATCGAATCTCCTTCAGCGATTTTTCTCCACAGCGCTGACGGGATGGAATTACAATCCTTGGAATTCATCAATCGAAGAAAAATCCACGCTTGACCCTCTTCGATTTCTGGTGCTTCGGTCAAAAGAAGATGCATAGTATCCACCACATGATGCAGGTCAACAGAAATATCTGGAAATGAGAGGAGTTTCACAAGCGTTGCAGGAGAGCAATTTTCCTTTACCAACCGCCAAATCTCTCGGTTTAGCCCATCGTAAGAATAGTTGATGGCGATTAATCCAATCAAATCTAGAGCCGACTCTGATTGAAGGTCTGAGTCAAAAGAGATGATTTTCTCGGGGAATGATAGTGTAATTTCTCGAAACTTCTCGCCTAGCGAAGTAATCTCTTCAGCCAAATCCGAATGATTCGGCTCTCGCCAAGTTCTATCCAACTTCTTGTGGGCATCACTCCTGAGCATCTCCTTCAAAATCAAATGAGCATAGGTAAAATCCCCTTCGTCAATTGCCGCATCAAGAGTTGAGAGTTGAGACTCTAACATTTGCAGGTGAGGCTCTGTCAAAGTGAATGCAGCTAATGCCGCTCTCTCGGAATAGTGGGCTTTCCACATTATTCTCGAGCCTCCTCTGAATCTAAAAAAAAGTTAGACCATGACCTCGAATATCGAGATGCCAACATAGCAAATGCTACTCCCCCGATGATGGGTGAATAGGGCTGACTCTCAGAAAACAGACTCATCACTGCTGATAGACCAACCAGCATGGTGGCGAGCCAGTGAGCGTATGATGGGTCTTGGTTGACCCGAATTCCGAATCCATTATTCATGACCATTCCTCCTCAAATCCATCTGGAAACTCTAACTCATCATCCTCGCTATCACTCTCTTTTTCATCTTCCAATGGAAGAAAGAGGTCGGAACAAGCGTCACACTCGTAGGGCGTATCCCACTTGTTGAATTCCTCGAGTCTCTTCTCGGCGAGGATAGTCTTCAGTCGGTAATAATTCCCAATTAGATTAAGCAATTCTGCTAAATTCATGTTCTCGCTATCACTCGACTTATCGCTATTCTTTTTACTCATTTTATCACTTCCTTTTTGTCATCTTTTGCTGATTCTGGAGGGCGTGCCGGGAGTTGAACCCGAATCGAGGGGTTCGCCACCCCAAGTGTTCACCATTACAATCACACGCCCTTGCATGTGAGTGAGTGGCGAAGGTACTCGGAATCGAACCGAGGTTAGCGGGTTCGAAACCCGCGGTGCTAACCATTACACTATACCCCCTTTTGTTAAGAACAGCGGGGCTCAAAGCCACCACTGATGCATTGGGGAGTGTAGCAATATTAACGCTCAATCCGAACTGAACGGCGAAAGCAATCCCACCCATAGAATTTGATTGCCTTGTTCATCCACATTCCTCCGATGCTGTAAAAGACCCAAAGTAGTGGCCCCTTTTAAATGATGCGGTGTTTTTGTGTAAATGGAAAATTACTTTTTGATTATCCATCGACATTTTCACCACTCATCGTACAAACACCATTTTCTTCCATCACAAAAGGCCACATCAGCCCGGGGGTTGAAAAGGGAGCAGCCTTTCGACAGGTTAAGTGAGTCAAGACAACAAGAACAACGACGACAACAAACGACCCCGAAGAAGAAGACGAGGAAGAAGTGGTGGCAGTCGCCCGGATGGGGGCGGCCAAACACGGTCCGATGATACCCCTTCCCAAGGTGGTTCCCAAGAGCCACCGGCATCTACGCCGAAATCGAATAAATCTAACGAAGGGGATGGCACTTCGGGCGGCTCAGGTGGCTCAAGCGGCTCAAGTGGCTCAAGTGGCTCAAGTGGCTCAAGTGGCTCAAGCGGCTCAAGTGGCTCAAGTGGCTCGGGTAGCAAACCTCGGAAATCTGGTGGCTCTGGACGAAGAGGTAGCCGTTCAGGCGGCTCTGGAGGTGGCGGTGGAAGTGGAAACCGTGGCGGAGGCAAGCGAAGCGAAGCGCATTCAGATGGACTCTCATCAGACACCCGCGCTCGCGAGCGATTCAACAGAAAACCCCTGCCGATGGGAATCCCCAAGGAAATTGAACCCGCACCTCAACATTCGCCAGTAAAGTGGAAGTCCTCCCCCGTGACTAAGAAGACCGAGAGACAGGTTTGTGACTTGGTTACCCCGCGTGGCGAGTGGGGCTTTCTCTCCGACGAAATGGTAGACAAGATTTCCGAAAATGTGGCTGATTACGATATCACAACCGACCAGGCGCTCTCACTTCGAGGGGCACTGATGCAGGAAAAGGCGGTCTACGGACATCAAAGGATGATGGGTCGCGCCCACATGCTGAAAAAACGCTACGAAAATGGAGAAGGTGTTCTCGCGCTATCACGCAGATTCGACTTCCCCCCCGTCGCTATCTTCCGTGCCATACTGACCTCCCGAGGGTGGTCCAAGGCAAAGATTAGAGATTCGTTGAGAGAACCTGAAAAGCGACTCAACGAACGAGATGCGAAGGAATTTCGAGAGGCAGAAGAGGGCGATAGAGTGACCAATGTCAATCAATCCGAAACACATGTTCGGGCTGACTTGTTTGAAGAGGTTCTGTGCGACCATTTCCGAGAATTGGGAATCCGATTCCGGACTCAGCCCGAACTTCTCAAAGAGCAGACTGCGGAGCATGGCAGGCCAATCAATACACCCGACCTGCTGTTCATCGACAAGTTAGAAATCAATGGAACGCCGATCGCTTGGATTGACGCCAAGCACTTCTACGGAGCAAATCTCTCCTTCCCGCGTAAGAAGACCAAGAAGCAGGTCAACCGATATGTCGACGAGTGGGGAACCGGAGCGGTGGTCTACCGTCACGGATTCTGTGATGGGTTGAAAATTGAAGGAGCCCTTCTCTTGGATGCATCTCCACTCGACCTCTCTCGTCTGTTTGAGGATTGATTCGTCTTTACGGCAAACTTGTTTCCACAACTACCACTATTCAGCATGTGGTGGGAATCCTCGCCGTGAACCCTCGCAGTGAATCCTCGCAGTGAACCATCACAGTTCAGCGAAGGGTGTCCGAAGAGAGTGTGGCAACGGCGCAGTGTAGCCCTTCTGCCCTCAAGCGGTCGCTGATTTCAACTATATTCGCATCACTCAATGGGGTGTTTAGTGGGGGCAGAATAACGACGCTCTCACCGAGCATACAGAGGTGACTAGATACTTGATGTCCTGAGGAACTGCGTTCCGCTGCCTCAAGTAATTCGGAGCGGTTCGCATCAGTAGAGAGCCCAGAAGAATCTGCGAACTGCGTTGCAGCAACCAACAATTCATCCCAGCGATTCAAATCCCAATCACCATCCATCAAAGTTGGCAGCAAATTTTGTGCACTCTCGGTAATCATACGCTTCCAGTCCGGGTCGTCGATGTAGGAGGATGTGTGCTGCGAGGCTTCTGTGCGCCATCCGAGAATCATCCGAATTTCGTCGTGCCAACCTTCGACCACACCTGCTCCCCCAAGGCTACTCCCTGCCCCGAATGTAGGGCATCCAGGCTCTCTCCTCAAGTCGACTCCTCCAGCCCAAAGGGCAGACACATCGCCCAATCCTCCAGAAAGTCGACGCTCGACTAGATGGGCGATGTGGAACGAGCGAATTTTCGATTCGGCTTCATCCAATTTTAACGCCCGTTGGGCGGCCATCGCAGCGGATAATGCGCCTGCCGCCGACAATCCGAATCCTTGCTGAATAGGAAGGCGGCATATTTGTTCGAAGGACCAGTCGTAATCTGCTGCCTGTGGAATCAGGTTGGTCATCTCTTCAATGACTGTCGAATGAAGTCTGCCGTCAGCAAAATCGCCAGAAGCGATGACTGCTCCTCCTCCGAGTGTCGCACTAGCAATCACTTCGCACGCCGGCAGTTCCGGGTCGATACACAATCCGACGCCACGGCTACCTTGGTTCAAAGGGTCCAAAGATTCGGCTTGGACGGTGAACAGCAGGGTGATGTGACCTGACGCGGCGGCGCGTCCGAACAGTTTCGGTTGGTCGCTAAAACCATCTCCGCCACTCAACATCAATCATCCCCACAGACTGTGATGCTGATGAGCAATTCGCCTGCACCAACTCAATAGGTGTTCAAATCGAACACGCTGTCATTTCGCACTCAAAGTGCTTCTTCGAGGTCGGTTGAAATCGCTGAGAAGCGGACAGCCAACTCTCCACAAGCCCGCTCGAGGCAGGTGCGAGCACTCATCGAACCATCTGTTTGGAACTTCATGATGTACTCACCGGGCACTTCCTCAAGAGTGATTGCATCCTTGAAAGCTGATTGCAACTCAGTAGCATCACCAGCGTGCTGAAGGTCATCTCGGAGCAGGTCAACCTTGTCGATGTCGGTCAACTTGCCATCCTTTCCGAAGTCTTTGGCTGTGATATTCAAATCAAGGTCAAAGAGCAACTTTGAGCGAGTTTTCACATTCATTACACCGATTTGGCGGGCACGGAAGGTAACACCAGCAACTGGGGAGTACTTTGAGTGGTCTCGGCCGCGTCCCATGATTGCGTAGAAGTAGGCGTGCAGAACTTGTCCCTCGAACAACTTGGTTAGGGGGATGTTTCCGAAAGTCTCAGGAATATCCAACTTGCGGTCTCCAATGACATTCATGTTCGCTGCGGTCACCACACGGCCTTCGGGAGTTCCTCTCTCGCTTACTGTGTAGATGATTTGGCAGGCTGGGCAACCCCTCTGCTCCTCAACTAGGCTGGAACATTCCGGGCACTCGTTTTGGAAGTGAAATTCGTCGTGGAATGTCGGGATTGGAATCATTGCAAAGCGGTGTGCTACCTGCTCGTCGGCGATTCCCGCATTAGATTCATACAACTCATCAGTTGATTCGTCCTTGAACAGGCCCAACTCGATTCTCATCTGGTCGATTGCAAACTTTGGAACATCCGAAATCATGGTTCTGCGCAAAGCGTTCAGGAACGCCCGGTCTGTGCCTATAAAGTGCAGACGCAACGCGTTATCCTCTTCATCAAGTACCTTAATTTTCAACTTCGCCATGTCAATCACACTCTCCGTCCTCTGCGACCACCCTTGCGCTTCGTTCCGTCGTGCGGGCGAGGCGTGCAGTCTTCGATTCTCAAAACTTGGATACCTGAACGGGTCAGGCTTCTGACCGCCTGTTGGGCGGCTGGGCCGGTGTTCTGGCTCTTGTTGCCGCCCGCACCCCGGTAGCGAACTACCGCTTGGCTGAAGCCACGCTCTTGAATCGCCTCAGCGATTCGCTCAGCAGCGCGTGTAGCAGCGAATTGACTTCCTTTGTCACTTCCCTTCTTGACGACTTGACCGCCTGTGCACTTGGCGATTGTCTCCGCACCGGTAAGGTCGGTAGCACTCATCAAGACATTGTTGTAAGAGCTGTAAATGTGGATTACACACTTTCTGGACATCACGCTTCACCTCCGCCATCTTTGCTACCAGGCGCAGCAGCGACTGCTGCTGCGATTTCAGCGACTTCTTCGACGGTTGGCGCATCAGAATCTGATTCCAATGCAACTTCACTGTCTGAAGTCTCATACTCGGCACCGGCTCGAATCTGGTCGATCTCTTGGCGCATTGCATGCTCTGGGCTAGCGATGATTGAGTTAGGGTTGTATTGCAGCCCATCCTCTTCTTCGCGTGTCAAGATGTAACCTGGAACGGTCATTACTTGGTCACCGATTACGACATGGCCGTGAATCAGTAGTTGCCTCGCTTGGTTAGGACTTGATGCAAGTCCCTTGTAGTAGACTTGAGATTGTAGTCGGCGAGCCAACACATGCTCGACTGTAAGGCGCAACACATCGTCGATTGTTGCACCCTCTGGAAGTAGTCCACGGCGCTGAAGAGAGGTGATCAAGTCGTCCTTCTCTCTGGAGTAGTGACCTGCTGAGGAATCTACTCGACCAATCAACTTCATTGCGTTGTTTCTCCAGCGACGCAACTTGCTGCGCGCCTTCCAGATTTCTCGGTGATTGCGAAGACCGTAGTTGGTGATGAGCGCTCGCTCCTCTTCAATTCGGTCGGATTGCCAAGGGTGTTTGGGCCCTTGCCATGCTCGGCGGCTAAACTTTGGATGTCCCATACTTCACCACCTCACTTTTTCTTCTCTACTCCAAGAGTCAGGCCACTTCGGCCATTGGAGCGGGTTCTCTGACCACGGACTCGGAGCCCGAGAGCGTGTCGTACACCTCGGTAACTCTTGTGAGCACGAAGTCGGTCGATGTCATCCTTGTGAACCATCGAGACATCCACTGAAAAGAGGTGCACTTCATCACCAGAAGTCAAATCACGCTGCCGATTGAGCATCCATAGTGGAACCTGAGATGGGTAAGAGTCGATCGCTTCGTTGAGCGCTTCCATCTCTTCATCGGACATGTGTCCGCCCAATTTCTTTCCGTCAACATTCGCAACATCGCAAAGTGCGAGTGCTGTCCGTTGACCGACTCCCTTTACTGAAGTCAATCCCATTCCAATCGGCTTCAAGCCGTCTACATCTGCCTGTGCAAGACGAAGGATATAGCGGAAATCGTCGCCTAAATCTGCTTCTGGTGTTCGTGCCATTATTTCGGTCCTCCCGAGTTCACCGGTTGCCCAGTGGCTACATTGTAGCGGCCTTCCGACCTGCCTCCCCTATTTGAACCTCCTCATACGACCCCAAAGGGGTCATAGTCCGCAGGCGCAGCGCACGATGTGTTTCGCTTCGGACGAGAAATACAATTTCACGGCTCTACGGTCATCTACCTACCGGCCGTTTTCAAGGCTCGGTACAGACGAACCACCCTTCACCGTCTAGAGTTTCAGCATTAATTAGGAAGCCCTGTTTCCCTCTTGGGTGGATTTTCAGCCCTTTGTCGAGCGCCTGTTGAAGAATCGGTTGGAGGCCGGGCGCGATGGTGCAGCGAAGGGTTAGCCGAGCTAGATATGCGGAGCGAGCGGAGACCAGAATTGATTCGATGCCAGCCTCGTTAGGAGGTAACTTAGTCTGAGCCTGAATTTCCCCAGTGGTCGATACAAACGCCGCAACGCTAGGGTCGTCCATTCGAAGAGCAGTATCGGTCAGTAGCAGAGGGCGGCGGCCATCAATTCTGAGCCAGCGACTTTCGGAGCGGTGGGAAATTGCCTTTCTCAGCCACTGGTTCTGCAATCCCGAAGAGAGTAGAGCGGAGTCGACAATCGTCAACCACTGTCCCGATTTAGGGCTCGTAGTATGGTCTGCCTTCTCTGTCGTGGGCTCGCCGGCAAAGCGAACTACACTACCGTCGGGTAACAGCCTGAGCATCCTAGCAGGCGAGCGCGGGTCTGCTGCACCACCGAACCAGACAGTAAGCCGGTCTATTCGCCCCCTACCGATTGACAGCCACTCCCAAGTGATTGGAGAGTCGCGCCAACGAGCGCCGAGTATCTCACCAACCTCCTCCCGCTGGGCGTTTGAGAGGCGTGGAGAGAGGTCGATGACCATAGCAGGGCCGGCCGGCCCTTCGGCGAGATGGTCTGCCCATGAGCCGACCAACTCATCGAGTGGAGGCTGCATCTCATCGAGTGAGTGTCGTTGTGCATCTTGGGGTCGCGCCGGGTCGACATGGAGAACTGCAACAGGACGGTCAGGAAGTCCGGCCGCTGCGAGTGCCGCAGCAGCATCGGTGCCATCTCCGAAGACAACTTGTGTCTTGGCACCCCAGTCGCCGCCATGAGCATCCCAAACTCGCTTTCCATTGGCGGCGGCGAGAAGTGCTGAATCCGAATCCAATTCGATTCCAAGACCGGGTCTCTCAAGACGGGCGCAGTACGCATACAACTGCATCCCTGAGCCGCAGGCCGGGTCGAGTACGATACCATCCGCAAGGCGGCATTGCGCCAACTGTTCAGCGCGCGTCAAGCAGACCGCCCAAGGCGTTGAAAGTCGCTTCATTTCGGCGGTCTGATGCAACCGAGGAGGGGTTGCAGCGGTCAATTCACTAGCCCCCGCCACCGAGTCATCGGGTAGTGGTGCGACCACTTCGGCGATGTCGAAATGGTCGGCGGAAAGTTGCAACGCGGTCGGTGGCGGCATGGGAAGTCCGAACATAGGAGAGAGGGGGGTGGTTTTCCCCTTTTGGCTTAGAAGATACGGTTGATTAAGCGTAATTCGAAGAGCAACCACTGGTTATTCGCCGGCTCTCTGTCGGGTCTATCCTTGTATGCCAACTCGGGTGGTAGCAGCACGGTGTGGGTCGGCCCAGAGCCTAGCCCGATGCAGTTCCCTATGACATCGCAGTCGAGCCCCACAAGCCCCCAGTGGAATCCCTTGATGTAACAGGCAGACGGCGCTCCTGCCTCACACAATGGGTCTTCCCCGGCTGTGGCTGGAAGGTCACCCTCGTCGAGATTCTCATCAGTATCGTATATCCAAACTTGATAGTGGACATTGAGGCGGTTGCCCGGTGCGATGTGAGAGTCACGCTCGGTGTCCGAGAGGAGATTGACCTCCATCTCGACAACCGCCTCCTCAACTGTGGCGTGAGCCACACTGACCACGAATGTCTCCTCTTCAACGGCTGTGTCGAGGCGGATGGCGAAGACTTCTGCTGTGTCCGGCTCGATTTCTAGAATACCGCTCGACGGATGAGTAATACTGACTGACTCCGAATCGATTGACAACTTGAGTGAGAGTGATGTGTTGCCGGCATTGTTGACAGCGATTACCGCCATGTCGTTGACTCCTTGATGCCGCCATTCGCAGGAGAGTTGCCCTGGCAGCCAGAATGGCTCGTCTTGGGCGGAGAGATTCTCGGGCCACGCCCACTCATCATCACGCGGCTCACAGGTGTCGTAGAGCAGCATGACCTCCCAAGTCCATCTGCCGTCATCTTGCAGAGTGCTCTCATCTATTGTTGAGAAGGCGCCGTCGAGTTGTCCCAGAAAGACATAGGCACCCCAACCGACCCAAATTGTTGAGAGGAGTAAAATGGCGATTGTTCCGAGCGAGGCGAGTATTGCGGCGCGTGGAATCGTCATCTCGTTGAGCCCGAGCGGAACCGGCGGATCCTCGGGCTCGTCGCTAATCCAAGGTCCGCTCACATCCACCTCATAGTCGCCGCCTCAAATCAAGATTGGGCTTAGCGGGCGTCGGCAACAAAATCGTAAGAATCGTCGAAAAATTGACGAAATGGTGCTAATTGTCGAAAAGGCGCTAACAACTGAGTGAAATTACCGAAATTGCGCCGAATGTCAGTCTACTGCCATCTGCCCCTCATGCTTCTGGCCGAGCCAAGTGATAATTCCGAGTTCGAAGCCCAATGCAATGAGAATCATCAGCAGTGTCGTCGTGTCGAGCACGCCTTGTGCGGCGAGTGCTGCACAAACCAATCCAACGACCAAGTCAGCGGCACCCCAGAATCGCAGCGAGCGGCGCAACTGTAGAATTCCGGCCACCCAGACGGTTAGTGAAAGGGCGAACAGCGATACCACCAGTAGAGGCGAGATGTAGCCATACATCAGCAACACACCGAGGAACAGGAGCAGGTGGGCGTCCCAAGCCCAAGCGGTGGTCCATCGAGGTGCTCGCATCGGTACGGTCGCAGCCATCGCCACCAGCGAGATGAGCCCGAGAACCATCATCAGTTCAGGTAGCCACTCCAGCATTCCGTCAATCCAACTCGAAAAGGCGACCCATGCGATTACTACGGCGATGATGTCGATTGAAACCGCCGCTGGCTGCTTCCACTGATATGCGCGGCGGAGCCCAAGAGCGATTGCCACCACTGCGGCTGGTCCAAGAGATAGCATCGTGATGACCATCACCCAACCGCCTCGTCCCGCCGCACCGTGGAAGTCTGGAAGCGAATTCTTTCGGCGAACTCCCTCAATCCAGTCCCAGCCGAGAACGGCTGCCAAGATTACTCCCTCAACAGCCAACCAAGGTATGGTGTAGGTCAGTAAAGAGCCACCCCGAGGCAGGGTGAGCGGGTCGGTGAGAACGGGTAGAGGCATTGAGCCGGCAAGTACGGCACCGGAGAACCGAGCGATCATCAAACAGGCGATTAGCCATTCGATAATGGAAGGAATTCTGTGCACCAAATCTTTGCGCCCGACAAGTGAAATTCCACCGAGAACAACCAGCATCACACATAGAACTGCGAAGTCGAGTTGGTTGCCAACCATTGAGCCCGGGGCTAGCCGTCCAACCATGTGGAGAAGTGTGAGCCCGACCATAGTTGCGGCAAACGGCGTCTCCAAACCGAGGATATCCGGCAGCGTGAGGTCATTCGCGCTCGCTCGCCAGCGTGAGATACCTATCAGAATCAAACAGATGAAACCAGAGATTACGAGAATTCCGGCTGCTGCGGAACCGATGTTCCAAGCGCTCCAAAGGCCGAAGATGATGATGCCGACGATGAAGGTCAAAACGATGACCGGCTTGTGATGAATGTCCCCATACAACACCTCCTCATTGCTCAATTCCCCCCTCCTCTTCGACTTCTTACGCATGCGCGCCGCCTGGGTCAAAAGTTCTGGTGAAAGGGTCTTCATCTGCCCTACCGATACTGCCTGAGAGGTCGCCTCCACCATCTCGGGGGAGGCGTCGGCTGCGGCTGATGCCAAATCTGAATCGAGGAAATGGTAGGTCTTCTGTGGTGTTGACGGGTCTTGGGCGACTACCGGCCTCTCATCGGTGAGAGGGTGGGAGGAGGCGGCGGTTGGAGTCGTTGAGTCTCCTGATTCGATGCCGGCTGCGGTGGCGGCTTCGAGGATGCCGGTGGCTGTTCCGCTGGCTATTGCGCTGGCCGCTCCACCGCCCGCTGTGCTGCCCGATGGGGTAGCCAACCCCTTCGGCTGGACTCCGATGGTTTCGAGTCCCTGCTGGATTGCCGCTATCTTGGCGTAGCGTTCGGCTCGCTCATCACGCTTGCCGACCGCCTTCAATTCGGAGCGCAGTTCACCTTGAGCGGCTAACCAAATTCCGGAGCCCACGAACAGCGCGGCAGCGACCATCAGTTGGATGACTGTTGAGTCCTCTCCAAGAAATGCCCAAATCGTGACGACCAGCATGACGACTGACGATGCTGCTGGTTTCAGCAATTTCTCCATAGTACCCGCCCGTGGGAGATAGAGGCCGAGCGAGAGAGCGACGCAGGCGAGGGCAACCCAACCAGTTGCTGAAGGGGTAAGAAGTTCAGCGCCGTTGAGCAGAGACTCTGCATTCTGGTCGAGGGACGAGAGCAGAATCTGCACTGTCAAGAAGCCCATCAAGAGGGTCAAAACATCCTCCACCTCGATGCGCTCATCGAAAATAACGAGCGAGCCCAATGAGGCGACTGTAAGTATCATCCAAGCAGCATCGAGGTCGTAGCGCCACTGCATCCAAGCGGCGGTGATGCCGAACAGAACGAGAAGGGTGCGCGGATTATTTTGGTGCTCCCCGCGGCATTCAGCAAAGATGTGCACCGCCATCAGCACTGCTAGTCCCAGTAGCAAACCAAGACCCGGCATCTCGCCGGGTCGAGATGCCGATACCCAAACGAGTAGGGAGAGGATGAAGCCAAGATTCCACAGTTGCATCATGCCACTGTCACGAAGACGCGCTCCTACCTCTGAAAGCCCAACGAGACGGGCTGCGAGATTGACCCCTGAATCACCGAGTGCACGGTTGACGGGATACTGCAGAAGAGTCACCACACAGAGATATGAGACCAACACCCAACCATCCCAGCCGATCACTCCCGAGGCGAGTTCCCACTCTTGGTTGGTGGCGTTGAAAGTCCTAGCACCGGCCGACCAAATCGTGATGACTAGAACCCACAACCATGGAGCGAGAATGGTGACCCCGGCCAAAGAAGGGGATTCGCGTTTCAATGCCAGTGCGCCGGTCCCTATGTGCATCAGCGCCATCATTGCGAACAGAAGCAGCGCTCCATCGCCCCCTTGAGAGGAGGGTTGAGCTGGAATCAGAATCGTCATCAAGAGCATGATGGCAAGGCTGCCACCCCACAACACATGGTCCGAAACGACCTCTTGATTCGAGAGCAGAACGCCGGCTGTCAAGATAGAGGCTGTGACGGTGAACACATCGTATCCGGTCAAGCCGAACGGCACCCCAAAGAGTCCGCTTTCCATGAGAATAAGAATGAAGATAATCGGTACAAGACCGCTAGCAAGAGGTGTAACCACACGCTTGGGTTCAACCCCTCTTACAACTAAGTAAGAGCCACCAAAAATAGCGAGCAGCATGGTGATTAGGCCGAGTGAGTAACTAGTTTCCGCACGGTGCGCGGCGATTGCCAACAGCGCACCTCCCATGCCCAACCCAATCGACACCGACCAAAGCCCGGGCTTCCCAAGTCCAACTAGGGAGAGAGCTTGGCTGAACCAATTCTCAGAGCGAGCGAAGTGGGCAGCGATGGCCGCGTTGACTGCGTTGATTCCACCGAGCAGCAAGAAGAGCAGAAGCGGGTCGTCAAACGAGACGATTTCAAGCGCCCCGATACTCCACCCAGATGAAAATGCATGAAGTCCTATCCAGATGTTGGAAAAGGCGATTCCCAATGCTGCAAGATTGCCGCTTTTCCGATGAATTGCTAAGCCGTGCAGAAGCAATGTCGCGACAATGATGCCACCAGCAACTCCCAACTGCCCGTAGACAGCACCTGCCCCAGAACCAATGGCGAGCAACACGAGGGTTGCTTGAGCGGCGATTGCATCCTCATCGTGGTGATAAGCGACGAATACATTGAGACCCACGAGCATGAGTAGGAGACCACCTAACTGTGTGGCATCGATTGGGAAAACACCCCACAACTCCCACTGGTGAAGGTCAATCGCCAAGCCGTAGAGCAGTTTCATCGTGATGATGACCCAGGTGATTCCGAGCATCCGCATCGCAGGGTCAGGCACCCAAAGTTCTCCGAGATAGAAGCCGAGAAGAGCCAATCCAAGCAATCCGAATAATCCTACGACTGGGTCCAGAGTAGTGCCGATAAGCCAGCCAACTAGAGAATAGACGACTATCATGCCTACCATGATGCCCCAATGGAGCCGCTTCTCGCCTGTCGTGGCGATTTCGGTTACGCTGTCCATGTCGGAGGGCAGCCGCACAGAGCCGTCCCTCTCGACCTCACCGGGCTGAGGGCCGGTTGCGAAGGGGTCGAACATGTCGCCCATCGCAACATCTTCCACTTCGCTATCTGAACTTGGTTCGGGCAGTGCAGCGCGCACTTGCCGCTCCTCATTAGCCTCGTTAACCGCATCAGCATCGAGAAAGCCGGAGAGGTCCAACCCTCCCCCCATGTCGAAGCTGCGTTTACGGATGACTTCGTCATCCTCCGGCTCCTTCTCGTCGCCCATCGCTCCCTCGCAGGATTCCGGCCCTCCATCAAGGTGGCCCCTGCGTCGTTCATCGACCCCTCACCTTGGAAAATGGCGTATTTCTGCGCCGATGGATTCTAAGAGGGCCCGCGACCCGGCGGCTCCATGACAGCCGCCCTTCCAATGGAAGGCGGGCCTCGCGGCCCGGTTGGAATCGATGCACATGGACTCAACCCCAAGGGGGAGGTCTATTGGAATGTGGAATGCGAGCAACTCATCTCGATGGCGTTGGCTCGCAAAGAGGGTGTTCTCTCTGCGCATGGCGTCTTAGTCACTGAGACGGGTGAGAGAACTGGACGCTCTCCCAATGACAAATATATCGTCAGAGAAGAGATTGTGGAGGATTCGGTCTGGTGGGGGAAGGTGAATGTGCCCACTACCCTCGAGGTGTTTCAGAATCTGCGCAAGAAAGTAAGGGTCTACCTCAACGACCAGCCAGAGTTGTTCGTCCAAGACTTGTACGCCGGAGCGGACGAGTCAGAGAGACTCTCCATCAGAGTTGTCAGTGAGAATGCGTGGCACGCTGCTTTCGCTCGAAACATGTTCCTTCGACCAAGTGTTGAGGAAGTGGAAACCCATGAGCCGGAGTTTACGGTTTTGCACGCACCGAATTTCTTGGCGGACGGTGAAGTGGATGGCATCAACTCAGGAGTTTTCGTCATAGTTTGCTTCTCGGAAAAGTGTGTAATTATCGGCGGTACAGAGTATGCGGGGGAAATCAAGAAGTCGATTTTCAGCATAATGAACTACCTTGTGCCATCTCACGGACACCTCGCTATGCACTGCTCCGCAAATGTTGGTGAATCGGGTGACTGCGCCGTATTCTTCGGACTTTCAGGCACTGGAAAAACGACCTTGTCAGCTGACCCGAAGCGACCCTTAATTGGCGACGATGAGCACGGTTGGAACGGCTCGGGTGTGTTCAACTTTGAAGGCGGATGCTACGCCAAAATGATCGACCTCTCGCCCGAAGACGAACCCGCTATCTTCGCCACCACCCGGATGCCTGGAACCATCCTCGAAAATGTCATACTCGACTCTGACGGGGTGCCGGACTTCGCGGATGTCTCATTGACCCAGAACACTCGCGGGTCGTATCCGATTGAAGCGATTGAGAACAGGGTGCTCAGCAGTAGAGGTGGACATGCACAGAATGTTGTCTTCTTGACCTGCGACGCCTTTGGCGTCTTGCCGCCGATCTCTCGGCTCTCACCTGAACAGGCGGCATTCCACTTCATCTCTGGATACACTGCGAAGGTAGCGGGGACTGAAGTCGGAGTTGTTGAGCCGCAAGCGACCTTCTCGGCTTGCTTCGGAGCGCCTTTCATGCCGATGCATCCAAGCGTGTATGCTGATATTCTTTCACAGAAAGTTGAGCAGCATGGCGCCTCATGCTGGTTGCTGAACACCGGCTGGGTTGCTGGCGGATTTGGTAACAGCAAACGAATCAAGATTCGTTGGACTAGAGCGCTGCTTAACGCAGCACTTGACGGCTCACTCGACGATGTTGAGTATTCGGTTGATGAGAGGTTCGGATTCGAAATTCCGTCCTCATGCCCCGGAGTGCCATCTGAAATTCTCAAACCAAGAGATACCTGGCAAGATAGAGCCTCCTACGATGCTGTTGCCGACAAACTCGCCAATATGTTCAACTCGAACTTCGAACAGTTCGCATCGGGTTGCAGTGAAGCGGTTTTGGATGCTGCACCTCGACCTAATGCTGACTGAAAGCATCAAGCCTGTCGGCCGGCTCCGCCAACTGATGGCAACCCCATTGAGTGAGTTGACTGCCCAATCGCTGTGGCCCGGACTTGAAGGGTCAGAAGTTAGAGGGCAGATGCCGGCGATGCCCGAGCATGATGAGGCTGTTTGGCTGATTCTCGACCCGGAAAGTGACGCAGGGCTAAAGGCTCAACTTGCCAATTTACTCGACCGTTTCGGCCATGTGGTACCAGACTCTGTTCCAGATTCCGTCTCAATCGATGACACCTCGGGTCCAATCTGCATCGATGATAGAGCAATAATCGGAGAATGTGTTCGAATCGAAGGTCCCTGTTACATCGGGCCGGGCGCTGAGGTTAGGCACGGTGCGTATGTGCGACCGAACAGCTGGCTATGCGAAGGTGCGGTGCTCGGACATGCGAGTGAGTGCAAACATTCGCTGCTTCTTCCCGGTGCTAAAGCGCCTCACTTCAACTATGTCGGTGATTCCGTTCTCGGCAGAGGAGTCAACCTCGGCGCGGGCTGCAAACTCTCCAACCTCCGAAATGACGAGCGTTCTGTGCTGGTGCGCGGGCTTTCCGGTGGGGAAATTGACTCAGGGTTGCGCAAATTTGGCGCAATACTCGGAGACGGTGTGGCGATCGGTTGTAATGGAGTCACGAATCCCGGCGTCATTCTTGGTGTCGGCAGTAATGTATGGCCGAATGTCACAGTGAGCGGAGTGCATCCTGCAGATTCAACTCTCAGGGAGTGAGGCGATGGCCGGCGAAAGGCTTCACGGAACAGACGGGATTAGAGGGAGAATCGGCTCTTCTGAGTCCGATGAATCTCCAATTGAAAAATTGATTTTCCAACGGGAAATTTCACCCGATTTATTCGCCTTGATTGGACAAGCTACTGGAATCGTTATAGTCGACCAAGTCGGAGGAAAAGCGCGGCCCGACTTCTCCTCGCCGTTGGTCGTAGTCGGTTGGGACCGACGAGATGGAAACGAGGCGTTGGTATCGGCACTTGAAGCCGGATTGTTACGCTCAGGCTGCAGAGTTCAGCGCGTTGGGGAGGTCCCAACTCCCGGACTTCACCACTGCATACTCTTGTTGGAAGCCGATGCCGGGATGATGGTTACCGCGAGCCACAATCCAGCGACCGATTCGGGAGTCAAACTGTTTGACGGCGAGGGCTACAAGTCGATGCCGGAATTAGAAGACCTCATCTCATCGGAGATTTGGAAACTCGATAGTGGCTCACCGACTAGCGATGAGGGTGAAGCGAGTGGCACCACGCCGAATCTGTCGGAAAATGACTCTGGACCATTGGCTCCATTCGATGGACTAATGGCCTATCGTGACCACTTGGCACGCTGGTTGAATACCGTTTGTGATTTGCTCGCCGTAAATCCTGAACAATGGCCACAAGCCGTTACCGAGCAAGGATTGCTTCTCGATTCCAGTGGTGGCATCGCCACCGATTGGCTGAGTTTCGGCCTCACTCGCCGAGGACTTCTCTGCGACGAAGTTTCCTCAAGAGAATATCCCATCAACAAAAATTGTGGGGCTGGAGAATTCAACCCGACCGACAGTTGGAGCAATCAAGAATTGGTCGGCACACAGAGTCACGCTCTACTGCAAGCGCTCGGTGAGAAAATCCGCGATAATGAGGGGAATCCACCTTGGAGCGAAGGAGAACTAGTCGCCGCTGCACTCGATGGAGACGGTGACCGCTGTCTGCTACTAGAGGCGACTGCGGATGGAATCCAAATTGTAGACGGCGACCAGATGGCATACGATTGGCTACAAGCGAGGTCCACCGACCAACCACAGCGATTGGCACACAGTATCGAATCCGACCTCTGTCTGCCGGCTGCCTGCTCGGCGCTCGGCGTTGAAACCATTCAAAATGCGGTCGGTGACCGGTGGCTCTCAAACTCACTCAACCCCATTAAGGAGGGAGAAACTCGGTTGATTTTCGATGAATCGATGCCGCTTTTGTTCGGCTGTGAAGACTCCGGGCATCTCGTCATGCCTACCCCGCATCCACTCAAACAGAACCACTGGTCACTCGCTGGTGATGGTGCTGCAACACTGCTTTCCCAACTCTGTGCTAGACTTGCTCTAGGCCCATCTAGGAAGACCCTTGAGAGGGGGTGGAAGGGAAGAGTTTCAGTGACTGGTGTCGACCGGAGCCGCTGGAACGGCCGGAACGAATTGGCCACCAAAGTTGGAGAAATTGTCGACAACACTCTGTCAGAGGCGACCTTGAAAAGTGTTGAAGTCGAAGGAGAAACAAGCCTTCTATTACTCGAAGGAACGCTTGATGGAGAGGCTGTCAGCATTGGAATCCGAAACTCGGGCACCGAGGCAAAGACTTCTGTAAGCATGAGAAGTTCAAGCCAAAACAATGTCGAATCATTGACCGCATTGATGAACCAACTCGGTGATTTTCTCAGTGAGAATCTTATTCCGTGAGGACTGACCAACTCTCGCTAACCGCTGAGTGGAATGGGAACTCAACTCAAAGGATGAACTTCGGTAGGTGTCGGGCTATTAGCGAGTGACAAACAACTCCGACCAAACAGCCCTCATCATCGACTACTGCGATTTGATTGAGGTCGTGGGCCAGCATCAGTGCGGCTGCCTTGAGGAGAGGGGTTGCCTGAGAAACTTGTAACGGAGGCTGGCTGATGAGTTGACTCGCCTCGACTGCTTGCATCCAAGCGAGGTCCCGATTGACCGCCTTTCGCTGAATCAGTTTGAGCATGTCAACGGCGTGGACTCGGCCGACTGGAACACCCTCCTCGTCAACGAGGAATATGTGGTCCAAATTGTGCTCGGTGAGAGTTCTCAAAACTCTGTTCATAGACACTCTCGATGGTAGCATCCGAGCCTGTTCCATTACTTCACCACAAGTCAGCCGACGAGCGGCTCCACCCTTCGGCGAGGTTCTCTGAACTCGCTTTGCTGACCGCCCGAACATGACCCATCACACCTCGCTTGAAGGGCACCCGCCATGCCAACCCTATTTGAATAAAATGGATGGTTGAGAGCCTTTTTGAGTCGCCCCTTCCGAACAGTGCGAACCTTGATGGAGGATTGAAGGCCGCCGAGAGGATGATGGCACAACTCCCCGATGCGGTTTTGGCGGAACTCGCGGCGATGGATGACTATGACAGAACCCTCGCCTACGATAGAATCGGAAGGCAGCACAATCTGTCCGCCGAGCAAGTTGAGGCTCAACTCAAGGCGCACCAACAAAGTGGCCTACAGTCCGCCGCTCCTGCGGGTGAATATGACCCGACTGCCGGCGCCGGTGAATACGACCCTTCCCCCCAAGCCGCCTACGACCCAACAGGCCAAGCCCCACCTGCAGACGCCGCTCCGCAGGCCGCCAGTCCGAATTATCTGCAAGATGCACATCGCTACCGAGTCCGTTACGACCCGAGCCAAGACGGCCAGTCTAGACAAGCGCAAATCGACCAGGCAATCATGTGCCCAAACTGTGGAGCACCTCTTGGAATACCGGCCATCCGACCGATAAAGGTGACCTGTCCTAACTGCATGACTGAGGCCACGTTCAACAATTGAACCGACTCTCTCTGCTGCAAAGTTCCAAATGGGACCGCACTAAGCCGGAAACATGCACATAGCCACCAAGATAACGCTAGCACTTGGAATCGTTCTTTTAATTGGAAGCGCGATAGCAATGGTTGTTGGTGGTGGCTCGTTCATGGGTGACTTCGTTGACAACCCTTCTGGAACTGAGAAATGGACAGGGAGTTCACCCACCACTTACGAAGGTGAATTCCAGATGATGGGAATATACTATGTCTTCGTTGAAGATGGTTCAACCGTTGATGTCGAACTTGTCGGTGGGGACCAAAATAGTCGATTCATCCCCTGTGCAGAAGCCCAATCTTGTGAGTATTTCAGTTGGGCGGGCTATACCTATGTCGGTGATATCTCTGTGTATGCCGATGGAACTTGGGAAGTTGCATTCACCGGAAATGGCGATGTTATGATTCGTGAGCAGACCATCGATGTTGGGGGCATGTTCGGTGCAATTGGAGGATTCGCAGGAATTTGCTGCTCATTCTGCGTTCTCGGACTTGGAGTGATTTTCATCTTCACATTGAAGGATGGTTCGAAGCAGCAACTGATGGTGGTCCAGCAGGACGGGTCAATCCAACAAGTCGCTGGCGCACCGGCGGCTCAAGCAGGAGTTCCCGCCGGCCCTCAAGGGGTAAACCCCGCACACATGGTCGGAGGGCAAATTCATCCATCATACACAGACCAGTATCAACAGGCAGCACCACCGCAACAACAGGCAACCATCCTGCCTCCAATCGGCGGCCAACAGCCACCCAATCAGGGATTTTAAATTCCCCAATATTTGCCTGAAGTCTTGTCTCTCTCGTTGATTGAGCGGACCGCTTGACGGACCGCCCACAAGAGGACTAGGGCGCCTAACGCTCTGTCCCAATCCTCCCACAGGATTGCTGGTTCAAGTGAATAAGTGCTATCCAAAACCTTCAGCGCCATGGCGAGGGCGGCACCGACTGAAGTCCAAATGAAAATACCGAGCGCAATCACCTCGAGAGTACGGCCCGAGAAGGTGCCACGGTTCATCTTGAGAACCAACAGCGAGAGGGCGAGAGTTAGGAAGGCGAGAACAATCCAAGTTAGTGAGCCTTGTAACACGAGAATAATGATTTCAAAACCGCCTGGAGTCGGTGATTGGCCCATTTGGAAACTATACACGCGTATCCCTTCTGCGATTGAAACCACAGCACTGAATACGGTTCCAGCCCATAAAATCGAGGAGACAAATGCTGCATCAGCGTTCTCACGCATATCCCTCATGATACTGTTTAGATGCTGTTCAGCACCCAACCCCTTCGCCATCAGATAAATTCCGATGAGAAGCGGCATCATGCCGATGATGACTCCACCGTTGGGCAATATCATTCCTAATCCGATGAGAATCAAAAAGACGGAAAGCGGCACTAGAAGGCGGGCTCGCCACTTCGGGTCTTCAATCGCTTTGACGATGTAATAGTAGGTGCCTTCGATTCCTTTGCTCTGCCTGACGATGATTTTCTGCACATGGTCGATATGGAGACGAGATTGGATGATGGGAAGGATGCTCTCATCTTCCGCGCCGTCGGTTACGAGCATTCCTCTATCTGGCTGAAACTTCTCGATGACCTCCTCCAACTGCTGTGAAACTGCTCGGTCTGACCTCACTCCTACACGCTCATCCCCGGTTAATACGGCGATTTCGACAGCGTCATTCGACTCCGCACTCTCCTTCAGTTGGTCGTGTAGATGTAATGCCCCGAGCATCGCGTTCGTATCGCTCTCCTCAGGGTCAGCGATGCCGAGGCGGAGAGCGGCTGTCAGCACCTCTTTGCGACCGACGACCGGGCCGCGGATTCCCGCTTTTTTACCAAGGTCGTCGTCCCTGTCGATGCATAACACGAGTGAGCGGGTCATACTGAAATCAACTCCCGAACCGGCAGGCTCAGCCAACGGACGGGGATAGGTCTGCTATCAAGCATTGTCCTGCGAGTCGGACTCTGAAGGGCGCTCATCGGGTGGTTGAGTATCAACGGACGCATCGGATGGTTGCGGCTCATCGGACGTCTCGGGGGGTTTGGCCTCATCAGACGCATCGGGTGGTTGGGGCTCAGCGAACGCTTCGGGGGGAGGCTCGTCGCGCATTCGACGGCGCTGCTTGGCGCGCACATACTTGAGTGGGTGAGTCAACCATTCGCGGCGACATAGTTGGTCGTCCACTAGGCCGGAGGCTACCGGGCAACGGGCGTGGAGGCGGAGGGTATCGCACTTTTCGGGAGTATATTCCGTCGAGTAGAGTTGGTTCACCTGATACTCTGTAGTCTCCGCTTTGTAGTCCGGCGCATTCACGAAGAACGAGCAACATTCCTCGCGGCTCAAGCCTAGAGCGCGTGACATATTTCCGAGGAATCGGCGTCCCGCATGATTGACATTTTCGCCCTCATTCAACTCGTTGATAGCAGACGCCATGCATGGTGGCCAATCGCCTTCACTTGCGGCGGTGACCTGTACATCGTGGCTTCTTTGGCTTTGTAATTCCGCGACAATTTTTCCGACGGGTTCGGCCAACTTGGCGGCGGTTTCTTCATCCAGCCGTTCCATATTTGCTGAGCAACGGGCAATCAAAACTTCACGGATTCGCTCCTTCAATAACCTCGCCAACCGTTCTCTTGAGTTCTCTCCGCTCGCCGGGTCCATGGTTACCCAACCATCTCGCAGTGGGCGGTTTGAGAGTCGCCAGTATGCGCCCGTGATGCGGGGTGATAGTTCGATAAAATCGGCCATTGGAATCTCAAATAATTCGGCCGGTGCGCGCGCTGTGTGAATCGAAGTGGAGGCGCTTTCTGTCTGCTGTAGTCGAAAATCAGAGAGGTAGGTGCGAGCGACCAAATCGAAAGTCTCGGCGTCGACGCTGCTTCCAAGAAGGGCGTCGGCGCGGGTCGCCTCGCCCTCAATCCAGCGTTTCATCAGCCGCTCATCAAATGAGGCACAGACGACGAACATTGCGTAGTAAAATCCGAGCCCCTCTATCATCTGGCCATACTCGGTGTGGATATCTATGCGAGTCTCCACATTGACGCCCTCGTCATGTTTGATCGACTCCAACATTCTGAGATTGCCTCTAGAACGAACCTCCTCCAACCAGTCCCCATTTACTAGAGTTTCAAAATCGACCTCGTTGGCGCTAAGAAGCGACTGCATCCATAACTCGCCCTGTGGCAGAAAGGGAAATCGGGCGAGAAGTACAGAGGAATCGACTTCAGGGGGGTGGAGCGGAAGTGGCATGGGTGGAACGGGTTGTGGGCCCGGGTTCTTGAAGTCTGAGTCTTGTGCCCACCCTGTGGGGAGCGATATGGTAACCGCCGTCAATCAGACTCTTGAACCGCTCTCACCCTGCCTCGTGGACATTCAAAGTGAGGTTCGAGAGGCGTTCGGATGGTCACTCAAAGCGGACTTAGAGAGTGCGCAAGCCCTTGTGGAGGCTGCAAGCGAGTTGGTGGCCAGTGGAGTTCTTGAGAATGGAGTTGAACGGTTGAGGGAACTTTTCTCCGGCGACCGGGACGACCGGGGTGGCCTGGGCGAGTGGGGCGACCGCGGCGACCGGGGTGACCCGGGTGAGCGCCCGATTGCAGTCTTGGGGGCGGCTGTCGCTGTCGAAGACATTCTTGCGCTGCCAGAGGATTGCATCTTGGTCGCCGCAGATGGAAGCGTGGGAGTTATTCCAGAGCTTCCAGCGGCGGCGAGAGAAGCAGCGTGGCAAAATTTGGTTCTCGTCGTTTCTGACGCAGATGGCGGCGATGCACTTCAAGAAGCGATAGACCGTCGAATCCCGTTTGCACTCCACGCACATGGCGATAATACAGAGGAGTGGGCGCTTCTGCTCTCAAAACTTGAGGAGGATTGCGAATTATTGCTGTTGACCCATCAATGTCCAAAACCAATCGGAGGGATGCACAACCCGGGCGGATTCACCGATGGTGACAGGGCTGCATGTCTGGTTTCTTCTCTGGGAGTCAACTCATCTCGAATATCATTGATTGGCTTCCGCAGTGACCGAATTGGGCGGTGGACGGGTGCTACAGACCCGATACTCAAGATGCAGAAACTGCAATGGATGGATGAAGTTCTCACGAGGCTCGCAACGGAGGGTGGACGGTGATTCCGAAGAAGCGCAAGAAGAAAGACCCTAACGCTCCAATTCGACCTTGGGCCGCCCTCATCACATGGTTTCTTCTCAATGCAATTTGGATGGGTGTATCGCCGATTGGGACCCCTCAGCCAGTACTTTCTGAAGAGAGTGGACACCGCGAATATTACTACATGACCGTTCCTGATGTACAGGGAAACACTCTCCGGCTAGAGGTCAATTGTGCAGTTACTCCCGCCTCGGCCGACTATGACAGCGTGATGATTTCTTGGACTCTATGGAATGTAGATGAAAAAGCAGCCAACGGAGGAGAGGGGAGTGGTGATGGTGAGTACCAACCAGAAGCGAATTACTACGGTAGAATTGACAAAGATTGCTCAAAATTGAACGCATCGGTGCGCCCCGGTGAATACGAAATGCGAATCGAATTCTTCTATTCAAATGGAACAAAAGTAGAGTACGGCGATGTCGATGATGTTGTCCAGACAGAGTTCCATATGATGTTCTGGATCTACGAACCCCTCGAGCAGACCGGTTACCTAGTCGCCAATGTTCTGGGCTTCCTAATTCTGGTCACCGACCAAACCGCCCGTAGGTGGATGAAGAAAAAGCGGTTGGCAGCGCTCGCCCACATGCCACTCCACAAGCAGCGACATCGAGAAGAGTGGGATTCTCTGAATGAAGGCATGGATGGAAAAGGTGAAGCCGCGGTTGAGTCGTTTCAAATTGACATGGGCACTAGTTCCGAAGTGGAGCGCGAACGGTTGCGGAAGCAGTTCGCCGAGGCAGCGGCTGCTGACGAAGGCGACGACGAGGCGATTGATGACGGTGAAATCGAGGGTGATGAGCAGAAACTCGGTGAAGGTTCCATCAGCGGTCTTGAGGGCAAGGCGGAGGTCGACAAGGATATCGAGACGGTAGGCGACCTCTATCGACGGATGGAAGACGATGAAGAATTCTGAGCGATTACGCTGAGTGATTACATCTTAGCGCTGATAATTGAGCGCTGACAACATCGCTGGACCGTCGGACAAGTCCGCCTCGGCGTTCTCACGCGCGTGCGTCTTCTTTCAATATGCGCATAGGTGGCCAAACGGGTCACTGAAGCCTATTACAACGGCCCGTAAGAGTAAACATTGTGACGCAAGGTATTTACCTAACTTGTGACACAAGGATTGGTATGGAGCGGAACAAGATGAGTGAAAGCCCCCAATTGAACACGATGAACGGACGAATCCGCAGACCGAGCAGAATGCGCTCGAGTTTGCTGGTGATGCTAATGTTGGTAGCTACTTTGACGGCACCCGCAATATCATTTGATACTGGCAATGAAATCGCTGATGACTGGCTCGAGACTCTACTCGGACCGATTGGACGCGCTCAGGCTGCAGACTTGGAATCCGACTCCAGCATGGATCCTCTTGACCATGTCGAGTTGATCACAAGTGCAGAAGCGGGCCAGAACATCAGGACTCAGGACGCTTTCGAAGACAACGACGATGAAGACGATGATTGGTGCATGGGCGATTATGTCATGCTCAATGTCACAGCGCGCTTCTCATACTTCGCAGTCTGTTGGGGCTCGGAGGAAAACCCCGGCCCAATCAGTATTGCAGCCCTTGAGGTGCAGTACCTTGGAGGAGTGAACTTGGAGGACTTCCCGGTTGAGGGAATGTCAGTTCCCGGCGTACCTCTACCAATAGCGACAGTCTTTGCAACAAGCCTCGTTCACATGATTGAATTCGAGGACACCGGCGTCCCCGGCGATGAGGCGAACACCTCTGGAAATGGTGTTTTTGACTATACTCGCAACGGCACCGGCCTAACCGACTTCGACATCACCAGCGCTGAAGATGTACACGCTGGAGTCTCGATGAATCTAGACTGGGATATGTCTGAAGATGGCATCGAAGAGTGGAGTGACGGCAGTTCAATGGGCTGGAACTTCACCCTGCTTGCAGAAGATGTTCCTTACGACAACAGCGACGGCTGGTGGTTGACTGCCAACGACGATGTTGTCGAATTGATTGCGCTAACTTTCCACCTTGGAGTGGAAATTGAGGAGGTTACTGAAGAAGTAATTCCTTGGTGGACCGTGACTCTTGATGAGAACCCAGACCATGATGAAAATTCAGAAAACTTCGCTGACAAGATTCCATTCGTGGTCGAAGACATTGGACCTCAACAGAATCTCACCTGGAATGGCGTACGAGTCGGTACCGACTTCAAGTATGACCAGACGATTGACGGCTGGGATTACAGCAGCCCAGACTCGCTTCTGATGGTTGAGTCGGTCATCGCTCGCGGCTCGTTCACCTTCGGTCTAATCGCCGACTTCATGGACGATGTGATGGATGAGAGTGAAGGGAGCTTCGACGAACAGATGGCCTACGATGTGGCGATTGAGGATGGAAATGTCCTCTCCGCTGGTGACAACCGGGCTGTCAACAAGATTTCAGGTACCTCGGTCAGTTGGAGCCACGATTACACGAAAGTTCCAGACAAGTATCACTGGGTTGACACCGCACAAGTCGGTGATGACAGCGTCAACACCGTGACCGCTCCGGTAACCTTCCAACTGCACGAATCCGAGGCTTTCCAAGAGAGCAACGACGCTGTCAGCGTCTCGCTCTACATCGCAATCGGCGGTGCTATCTACCCAGCAGCGAAGTACATCTTCCACGACCCAGGATATGCGGCCAGCATCGATGTCATCCAATTGGGTGGCATGCTCCTCTCAGGAGAGTTGGTCAACCTACAGTTCCTAATCGTAGGATTAGTTGGTGTGCTTGGATTGATTGGAATCACGATGAACAAGCGGAAGAACCGCAGACTGTTGGCTGACCTCGCTCAGCACCGAACTGCAACGAGTGGATCCGCTGGATTCGCAGCACCGCTCATAGCGGCGGTCGCACCACAATCTCAGACCAGTGGAGACGGCAGCGCCATTACCGAGATGATGAATCTCGAATCAGGATTACCACCAGGTGGGGGTGGGCCTGCGGGCCCATACCTCTGATGATGTGGTGCGAGTGCCGTTGGTGCTTCCGGTATGGTAACAAACGATGCAAACAATCGAATCATCGGCACCGGAATCTTCCCGACGGAGCAGATGTGATGAGGGGTGAAGGCTATGGCGAAGGCTATGACAGACGACCTTGTATGGCACCTCACAGGAGAGGGTGATTGTCGCTCGCAAAGTCGACGCTGTCAGCGAGTTACGGCGGGGTGCTCTCGAACTTGCGCTGCTCGCCTATCTCAACCGAAAACCAGACTTCGGCGGTGCGATGATTTCCGGTCTTGCAGAAGCAACTGCAGGAGGTCTAGTAATCACCGAAGGTTCTCTCTACCCCGCACTTGGGAGGCTCGAGAAAAAGGGGTTTCTGAACCCGGAGTTTCGCAAAGAGGTGGAGGGGCGAAAACCTCGCAAGTATTACACACTAACAGAGGAGGGTGTTTTGAGACTTAAGGAATTGAAGGCGGCGTGGATTCCACTAGTTGACGGCGTGACACTGCTTTTTGGAGATGAAAATGATGAGTGAACTCGACAATTATCTGAAGCAAGTTCGCAAGGGCATGCGATTTGTGTCCGGATTCAACAAGACCTCCTTCTGTAACGAATTGGCCGCTCAGGCTGAGTACACCGGGACGCTGCCGGGTGGTAACCCTCGCGCGCTTGGAAAAGCGATGCGTCAAGTTTATGGAATTTCAATGTGGTTTCGCATTCTGCTAATCACCACGGCCTTCCCGTTGGGTCTTCTCTCGACACCGATGATTGTCGCTTGGTTCCCCGAATTTCCTGCCATACTATTCCTCCTACTCACTATGCTCTGGGTCATGCTCGCCTCCTACTATGGTGGTAGATGGTCCGGCCTGATGACCGGGCTTTCAGCGGCTGTTCCTCGGATCATTGGCTTGCTTGTGTTCATATTCGCACTCGAATTCATCAACCAATACTTCGACTCTTACCAAGTCTCAGAAGGGACTTTGGCTACAGTATTTCTCACTTCTTTGTTGCTGCCGCTCATCGGTTTCTTTGTCGGCGGTAGGATTCGTAGGCCTGATTAAGGTGGGTCAATTTCATCAAAGAAAGTCATCCAATGTGAACACAGTCACGCGATCATTCTTGAAAAGAGAATCAAGTGATTCTGCCAACCACCCATACTTCTGCTTCGTGTAGTCAGAAGTGCCGTAAACTTCCATCATGTGAGTTGCCGCCTTCACATATTTTCTGACCGAACCCTCTGATACTGTCATGATGAGATTGCCACCACACTGCTGGGGACCTTCGGCCCGAATTATACCGGGGTTATCCGAGACTTTCGCCTGCGCGATGCACTTTCCAGCCAAAGGAATCCTCCGATACTTTGCAGCACAACGGCCACATCTAACCTTCTGGCGAGTGAAGGCCATCAGATTTCCTCGCAGGTCAGGGAAGAAATGAGATTCCACGACTGATGATGCTACCTTTCGAACATCGACTGCTCTCAAGACTTGAGCCAATTCGATTTGCGCGTTCATCTTGTCGACCATCGTTTCCAGTATCTTGTATGACGAGTTCTCCGGTCCCGCATCGAGCGAGGAAAGGCTGCGGGTGAAACCGTACCCTCGGACAGCTCCAATCGTACCTATCCGATGTTCGACGAAGTCCATTCTATCAGCGAGTTCCTTTGGATGGGGTTGTTCGAGAGTTGCCTCGTAGAAGCCTCGCTCGTAGAACCATGCCGTGTCGACATTGAGCGCCTCTTTGTCGAGTTCAGCAGGATTGAGGCGGGTTGAAAGAACCAGTGGGGCGTCCATTCGCCCACCCCGATTTGAAGGTAGAACTTCTTTTGAAAAATTCAACAATCCATCGAGCAGCATCATGATGCAATCTTCGTCACCATCACAATTACGTCGTTTTGCTGCATGGAACAGAGTATGGGCGTACCCCCCCGAAGCCTCGGTAAAGCCGATGAGGCGGCAGAGAACCCCGCCTGAGGTGTGCGGCGCGAGTGCGATTGCGAGTTTGCCGACCAAGTCGTCACCATTTCTCACGAAGTAATATGGCTCCATTCCATAGAATCTCACGAGCAAATCATCAATAAATTCACAGGTCTTAACGAGGTGGTCAATTCCCTTGGTGCTGGGGATGAAATCTTGTGGATAGAGTTCCAAAATCTGCTCATTTGAAGTTAGTGGAAATCCATCTATGTCATGCGAATAACCGAGTTCTGCAAGCCTTTCCCAAGGGGTGCCTATCTCACACGGGCGGAAGTGAGTTACCGGTATGTCTGACATGTCGAAACGGACTGTTCCATCCCTGAAAACTGGCAATCCATGCTTGGCGCGCAGGATACCCTTCTCCAATGGTTCCGGGGTCTTCGAAAGTGAGTTCAAACCCTTCACACACTTCACCTTTGGAATTCTGTCGAGATCCAATTCCTCCAATTTGACCTCCAAAATTTGGCGGAGTGGAATCGTTTGAAATTCTCCGCCACGGTTTCGCCCTCTCGATTTTCCGTTGTTGGTTTTGAGTGCTCGGGAGCGCCCGTTACAGGCGACCGGTTCGGTGGGGACTAGCCTGTGATGGCATCGAACGAAGGGGGTTGGACGGCCACATTTCTGGCACTCTCGGGCGCCGACAGAGACCCGTAGGTTGCCGCGGGATGATGCTTCTGTCAGAAGCCGTTGAGGGCCGCCTTGAGTAGCGAGTGGAAAGAGGGAGTTTACTGCGGTCTTCATCACTCGATGAGCAGCCTTCTCGGGCCGCGCCATGCGAGCCCCGATTCTTACCGGCGCGTAATGTTCCCAGCGTAGGTCACTGGCACGGCGGACCACGAACAGAGAACCATCGACTTCATGTTCGTCGAGCAGTATCTCGGCCGTCTCGAGAATTTCTGGGTCTGTCGAGCCGTCGTCGGGAACTTCTGATGCGGCGTTCTGGCCGGCGAGTTCTGTCTCTGCAATACCTTCCCCTCGCTGTCTTGCAGCGGTCTTTGCCGCGGTGCTGACCTTCTCTCTTCTCGACTCCAAATCGTCGAGTCGGATTTTCTCGGCAGAGAGAACTTCGAGCGCATTCTTGATTCGCTCAACACGGTCATCAACATGGCTGACGAGATCTGATTTGGGTGTGATTTTCTCCTCAATAACTTGCAACCCGAGCCCTTCGACCACACCCTCCCAGCCCCGCGTCAAGATGAGGTCCTCGCCTTCGTGGTGGTGTTCGACGCCGAGCAACATGCAGGCTGATTTTACAACTCCATGCAATTGATGAGAATTTCCCGAACGCCATTTACCGGTGACCGGATTAGGCAGCGTGAGCGGTTGGCCCGGAGGTTGCTCAGGGGGTTCTTCTCCTGCTATCGGGTGTTTCCAGTTCGATGCAGCACCTTTCAGTCGGAGGGATTGGGACGAGTTGCAGTCGTCGTTCCAACCTGTTGTAGGAAATTCTGCTGCTCCAGCGATATTTGGTTCCTCCAAACTAGCAGCCGAAAACACGCCCGCGAGTAGAGGCAACCACTGAATCGGAAGGTCGAGCCAACTCGAATTCCAAGGTGGAGGGACTGCACAGTTGAATGTGGTACAAACTCTGACAGAGGCTGACCAATCCAAATCCATAGTGGTAAGGAAATTGACCCATGCTCGATGGAAATTGAACTGCTCAAGGCCGCCTTCACGAGGAGAGCCTGGAGCACCGGGCGGTAGTAGTTCTCGCTCGCAACCTAGAGCCTTAGCGAAGGCCTCGACGCTCGACTCATCGGTCAAAGTCGCACAGAGGTCTGCTGCCCACCAGTCCCGATTATACGCGCTAGGAATCAAATTCTTGTTGTTCTCAAGGAACTCTCCGTAGCCGAGCATTAACTCGCCATTGTCCCAAATTGTCCCTACTTCTTCTGCTACGCCTCGCAACTGCTCGACGAAATCAATTCGGCCGAAACGCCCATCGCGAAGCAGCAAACACGGCCCCTGTAATTCATCTGATGGAGTCACGGCACACGCCTTTCCTGGCCGTTCAATTTTCATCTGCGTACCTACCGCGATGAACTTTCCAAGCGCTTCCATCGTTACTGGAGATAGAGCACCCGCGGCAAGACCGGTCGCTCGAGTCCGGCCATATCGAAATCTGAAGCCACCAGGTCTAGAGGGCTCTCCAAAGACCGGGCGCCCTGCAATGATATCCTCCATGAAGCGGGTATTCGGCTTAACTCGCCGACGCTTTTTATCAGCACCATCATCGCCATCCGATTTTCCTTTGTTAGCGAAGTGACTGATGAATTCCCACCCTTCGACTTTCAGCCGCTCAGTATGTTTCTGGACCTTTGGTGCCTTCAAGCAGAGTCCTTCTCCGATGACCAACAGGACACCGCCTCGAACTCGGGTCCCGTCCACATTCTCCAATATCCCGTAGCCGGCGCACTCCTCGTTCTCGGTCGACTCACCGTTTACCATCACTGGACAGGCGCGGACAATCATGTCGAGCTCCTCGGGTGTCGGTCGATACTGCAAATTCTTCCTGTAGAGCCCAAACTCCTCCTTCACCCTCTCGACCTCCTCGAAACGGGCGATGTAAGGGCCAACCCCCAACTCCCGGCGTACGAGGTCTGTAATCAGAACGGCAAGGGCTTGAGCGGTCCCCCCAGCAGCCCGGATTGGACCACAGAAATCGACTGAAACGAATTGTGAACCGTCCTCATTGTGGAGCAGCCTAACATTGCTGATACCTTCGAGTGGAGCGACTAAAACCGCCTCGGTGAGAATTGCCAAACCGACTCTTAGCCCGGTGTCAATCGCCTTCACGAGGTCGCCAGTTCGAGCATGCATTCGGTTGGCGACCCGCTTACTCATCTCGATGGCTGTTGGCTCTCTCTCCTCATTTACGAGCATCTCCCGGAGTTCATCTTGAAACTCGATTCCATCGAGATATTCTTCCAGCAACTTCTCGGTTCGTCCGGCGAGGTCTGCAGCGCGCGGAATCTCAACTCTGTCGACCATATCCTTGCCAAGAGCGCGTGCCTCCTCGGCGATTTGATAGACCACTTCACAGCGTTCGTCGAGACTTTGTTGATACGCTTCCATCTCAGCAGTAAGGCGCTCTTCGTCCCATGGATGCAGCATCTGAAATCACCGGTTCGCTCGCGAACATCCCACCTCGGACTACCAACGCTCAAAGTCATTCGCTCTCATTAGAGAGCGTCGGCTTACGACCTCAGCGAGGCCACGCAACCTTGATGCGCCCGGGGCGAAGAGGTGAGAAATGGAGAGAGCGATGTCAGAACACACAGCCGCGGTTGAGGCACGGCAGCGATTAGTTGAGAAAATTAGAGAATTGGCATGGTTGCGCTCCGACCATGAGGAGTTCACGCTCGCCAGCGGCCGAACAAGCCGCCACTTCTTCGATATGAAACCGGTCATGATGGACCCGGAATGCGCTCATCTCCTCGGCGTTCTCATCCACAGTGAACTTGAACAAATAGGTGACATCGATACTGTTGGTGGTTTGGAACTCGGTGCAGTTCCGCTGACTGGAATAGTGATCGCCAAGGCGGCCACTGGTAGCGACCTGCGCGGCTTCCTCATCCGTAAGGAGCCTAAGGGGCGTGGTGGCAGGAAGACCGGAAATCCTCCGGGGATAGAGGGCTCAACCCTTGAATCGGGCGACCGGTGCGTCATTTTGGAGGATGTCACAACTACGGGAGGCTCGGCATTACAGGCGGTTACAAGGCTACAGGACTGCGGCTGCGAAGTAGTCGCTTGCATCACCATTCTCGACAGGGAGGAGGGCGGCCAAGAGGCGTTTGCAGCGGCTGGAATCCCGCTCCACCCACTGAGCACACTTTCAGACATCGAAGGTTGAACCGAGACTCTTTGACAATTCCCAAATTCTCTATTTTTTGAACGAAATACGCCTTTAGTTCAGTTTTTAATATCCGAAAGAGGATAATACCCAAACCCCAACCCGAAACGGAAGGGGGGATGGCTGCCGATGAGTGACGATGAGCCTGCCAAAATCGTTAGGCGCTGGTTTGAGGAGGGTTGGAACAAAGGAAATCTCAATTTAATCGATGAATTATTCTCTCACAATTTTCGTGCTCAAGGCGGACCCCACGGAACTCTTGACAGGCTTGCATACCGGCAGTATGCTGAGATGGTGATTCTCGCTGCACCTGGCCTCCAATGTGAAATTCTAGAACTTCTCGAAGCGGGCGATTATATCGTGACTAGGGTACGCTCTGTCGGTACACACTCAGGTGATGTTGAGGGAATTGACGCAACCGGACAGGATGTTGTAACCGAAGTTGTCGATGTGTGGAAGGTTGAGGGTGGACTCATCGTTGAGCGGCAGAATACTGAGTTTGATAATGTTGGACTTGGAGAGCAACTCAACCGCAAAATTCGATTCAATCCAGACAACTGACCTGCCGTCAGAAGTTAGTCTAGGATTTGCTCAAGGCCAGTCCAAGACAAGAAACTCGCAGAACAAAACCAGAAGCTCCCCGAACAAAACCAGAAACTGGCCTGCAATCAATTGCAAAATTTGGCTAATGCCAAATCATCAGAAAGCCATACCGCCAATATCAAGGAGGACGGGGGCTCGCCCCGAGCCATGACAAGAGTGCAGATGCAGACTAACTTGGGTGAAATCACAATTGAGTTGTTCACCGACGAGATGCCGATAACAACTGGAAATTTTCTGGAATTGGTAGACAAAGGGCATTACGACGGTCTCCATTTTCACCGTGTCATCAAGGGATTCATGCTTCAAGCTGGTTGCCCAAACTCAAGTGACCCTAACTCTCCGGCCTGCGGAACTGGTGGACCAGGTTACAATATCCAAGATGAACACCCTGCCGGGGTTAGGTACTCCAATGAGATAGGAACTCTCTCGATGGCAAACACTGGTCAACCAAACAGTGGTGGCTCCCAGTTCTTCCTCAATACGAACCACAACGCGTTTCTCGACTGGTGGGATGCGAGCACACCCTCAAAGCATCCAGTTTTCGGGCGTGTAGTCGAAGGGATGGATGTTGTGAAGTCGATTGAAGGGACTCCAACTGATGGGCGGGATAAGCCGGATCAGCCGATGAAAATCATTTCTGTCAAGCGGATTAACTAAGCGGATTTCTGTTCGGCGAGTTCACTGGGCGCAGTTCTGTTAGGCGAGTTCACTGGGCGCATTTCTGTTAGGCGAATTCACTGAGCGCAGTTCTGTTAGGCGAATTCACTGAGCCTGAGAATATCGGGGTTTCCGATAGTCATAATCGCTGTTCGATGTAAAAGAGAGAAATTTTCAGTTATTGCACCCAAACCGTTGGGCTAAGCGTCAATTTATTAAGTAATTAACAACTCGGATATAGCATGGCAAAGCACCGCGCAGGCGATAAACGCATCCTCAGCATCAGTATGCCAGAGAAACTGGCGAAGCGGTTAGACCGACATATCGGGCGTGGACGAGAGAACAACAGGTCGGCGACCATTTCTCGGCTAGTGGAACTTGGAATAATAGCGGAGTCTTCGCCACCTGACTTGGATGTCGAGGTAGAACCAAGGCTCGCAGGGGGGGCTGCTGGTGAAGTGCGTCTCGAACAGGACACGATGGGTGAATTGGAGGTTCCTGCTGACCGGTATTTCGGTGCTCAGACCGCTCGTTCAATGATGAATTTCGACATCGGGACCGATGTGATGCCGCGCGCTCTGATACGCGGCTTTGGGATTCTGAAACAGTCAGCCGCACAGACCAACATGGACCTCGGAGAGTTGGAATCCGAGGTTGGTGATTTGATAGTTGCAGCGTGTGAGGAGTTGATTGCAGGCGAACTTGACAGCCATTTCCCACTAAGAATCTGGCAAACTGGTTCGGGCACTCAAACCAACATGAACACCAACGAGGTAATTGCGAATCGGTCGATAGAGATGGCAGAAGGGGTGTTGGGCAGCAAGTCACCAGTCCATCCCAACGACCATGTCAACTGCGCTCAATCGAGTAACGACACTTTCCCAACGGCGATGCACATCGCCGGAGCAGAAGAAATCCATCATCGACTTCTGCCCGCTGTCAAACATCTTCGCGAAACTTTGGCAATCAAGGCGGAAGAATTTGGCTCAATCATCAAGATTGGCCGCACCCACCTAATGGATGCGGTCCCATTGACACTCGGCCAAGAGTTCGGCGGATATGTCGCAATGCTCGACGCTGATATCCGCCGGATTGAGGTTGCGTTGGATGACCTGCTTGAGTTGGCGTTAGGGGGAACCGCGGTAGGAACTGGATTGAACACTCATCCCGAGTTTGCTAACCAAGTTGCAAGCAGAATCGCAGAGCGGAGTGGTTTAGGATTCTATTCCGCTGAGAACAAGTTCGCTCAACTGGCCGCTCACGATGCCGTCGTTGCCGCGTCTGGCGCACTGAATGTTCTCGCAGTCTCACTCATGAAGATAGCCAATGACATCCGTTGGTTAGGCTCGGGACCTCGGTGCGGACTTGGTGAACTCTCACTTCCAGCAAATGAGCCCGGCTCAAGCATCATGCCTGGAAAGGTGAATCCAACTCAAGTCGAAGCATTGACGATGGTCTGTTGTCAAGTGATGGGCAACAATGTGGCGATCACTGTTGGAGGCAGCCAAGGGAACTTTGAGTTGAATGTCTTCAAGCCGATGATGATTCACAATCTGCTGCACAGCGTAAGACTACTTTCGGATTCCTGCCGCTCGTTTGCTGACCGCTGCGTAATAGGCTTGGAGGCAAATCAGGAAATCATCAAAAATCATTTGGAGAATTCTCTGATGCTGGTTACTGCCCTCAACCCACACATAGGATATGACAAGGCGGCCAAGATTGCTAAGAACGCCCACGAAAAGGGTTCCACCCTCCGACAGAGTGCAATCGAACTCGGCTTCCTCACCAACGAACAGTTCGATGAATGGGTCCGCCCGGATGAGATGACTGGCCACGAATAATCCCTACAATCACACAAAAGGTGTTCACCCACGCCTAGTTGGCGAAATTTGAGAGGGTTCGAAACCTGTCGCTCGACCTCGACTGTCGGCGTAACCATTAGAACCGGCATGAACGGGACCGGCTCAACTCGTTGGAAAATAGCGACGGGGTTGGGAGAGCTGTAGGGTGGGGTTCGATCCGGGGAGGATGTCTCCCCACCCCACAGCCTCCGCTGTTTGCAGGTTCCAGTTTGCTTCCCGAAGGTCGCTCCCCTTTCCCTACTGAACAGGTTCCATCGGTCAGTTTCCTTTCCAATTTTCCCTATCCGTCGGTTTCACGACTTTCCACCTAAGTGGTGTCGATTCCCCGGGTCGCAGGTGGATTTCCCAATTTCTCCTTTCGGAGTTTGTTCGTCCTCTACCGTTTGGTTCATTCCTCAAGATTTGGACTGACTTCCTTCCGTCATTCCGGTTTGTCTTTGGTTGCCTTTCGACTTCCTCCGATTCCCCGTTCCGACTTCCGGTTATCGATTGTCCACTCGATTCCTTTACCATAGCAGTGTTTGGTTCCGCACCCCGAAAGGCACTTTCCCTCACGAATACCTATTCTGCCTGGGTCGGGTCTCCCGAAGGATTCCTCCCCCCTTCAGTTCAGGCAGGTTCACGCCGAAGCGATTCCCTCTTCCTGCGCGACCTTTGGGCTCTCAGCCGAAGCTGATTCCCCTCCAGTCTTCACTTCGGTGATCTCTCTCCGTTGTGGCCGACTTCTACCCCTAAGAGGCCCTCGCCGGCAGGCGGGCATGGGGGGCTACCGAAGCGGCCCCCCACCACTCCATAGGAGTAGCAAAGTTCGTAGGGACGGGAGGGGGCAATAAATGTTTCGGTGATATAGGCACTTTTCCATAGGAAAATTACCCTTTTGACCTGTTTTTCCGGTGGAAAGTTTGTGCGAATGTTATCCTCTCAACGCGCGCAGGCGCTCCTGTAGCGCACTGCGCCGCGATGAGTCATCAGCCAAATTATCATCATTTTCTTCTGACTCTCCAAAAGAAGATAATCTTCGATTAAAGAGCTCCTCATTCAGCAGTATGACTCGCCCGTCATCGAAGCCGATTGCAACCCTTTCGGCGCGGCTCGTCAGCGAGCGAATTCGGGGAAGCCCGGAGAAGGTGATGTGGATGGAACCATCAGCACATGAGAGGCAGTATAGGGAGGCCCGATGTCCATCCCAGGAGGCTACCCAACCGGTCGATTTGCCAGCGACTTCGAAGCCGATAGCCGATGCATCGACTGCAGAATCTAGGTTTTGAGTCCAGAATGATTTGGTGGAGCGCCCTTTCACACGCACAGCCCGCACAACACCATCGTCGCCGCCAGCAATCGCTATTTTCCCGTCACAAGCCAATGAGAGTACACTCTCTCCCACTCCCGCCTCCAAAGTTTTGAGTTTGTTGCCCGATTTTTCAAGCCTTGAAACCATTCCAGATGCGTGCCCGAAAACTGTAGTGCCGTCAATCGTGGCTCCGCAAAGAATCGGGTCTTCTGTGGAAAGAGGGAGTTGTTCGCATTCATCGTCGGTCTGCTGCATCAATCCGCAACGTGGTCGGCTGAGCCCCATCGTAGCAAGTCCCGAATTATCCAGCAAAAGATGCCAAGGTCGCTCATCGAATGAATCTTCGCGCAAAAGTTCACCATCGCTATCGAACCTCCAACAGGTCGATTCGATGAAGTCGTTGAATTCCAATTCGTAGACTGAAGATGTGGCGATAATTCGAGTGCCGTCATCTGTGCAGGCGACTAGATCGGAGGACCCCCCCAGGGGGTGACGCCAGCGGAGTGTGCCTTCGGCTGCATCAAAACTGACCACCTCGGCGCCCGCGGTAGCGCAGATGAATGGTGGGTTTGCATCACTTGAGCCAGCCATTCGCTCAACTCGGTCATCAGCCTCTGAATTCCAGAGATGTTCGCCTTCGTCGTCCCACGCTTTGAGATTGCCATCCCAATCTCCAGCGTATACTCGGGTGTCGCCCAAAAGAACTGATGAGGCGGCTGCCGGCATCTGCCGAACAAACCAAGCGAACCTGTCGAGTGATGCCACGGCTCCGCATGAAGTGTCGATGGCTATTGCACTTCGCCCGGAGTGATTGACTGTCAAAGCATGATTTGAAAAACTGGGGCGGACGCTCAATTAGCATGGCAACTAGGAAGGGAGCGGGTGCAATCTTGGCGATTGTCGCCTGTCCATGTCATCTTCCGCTCTACTTGGTCTTGGCCGGAGTGCTCGGTGTTGGTGGTGCGACACTAACTGGATATCTTCTTCCCGCGCTGACCATCGGCTTCATCGGAGGGTTAGCAATCTTGCTCTGGCCTGAGAGAAAATCACTCACCGTCGGACTAGCACCTTGTTGTGCTGCTGACTCGGCTCAAACGGAAACGCCGTAAAGCGTCCCAATCTTGTCTGCAAGGTATTTGACAAACGCATCCGGCTTCGGCTGCTCGCCGGTCGCTTCCTCGATGTGGTCCGACGGCTCGAGAATGCTGCCTCGCGCGTGCACGCGAGCGCGCATCCAGTTCAGCAGAGGTTCGAACTCGCCTCGCCGCCAACCGTCCTCCAATGTCTCGTCACCCTCAAGGTCTGCTCTCGCAGACTCAAGAAGTTGGGCAGAGTAGAGGTTTCCAAGAGTGTAGGTCGGGAAGTAACCGAAGGCACCGAAGGACCAGTGAATATCTTGGAGAACCCCTTCTGTTCGGGTCTCTGAGCGGACTCCCAAAAACTCCTCGTACATGTCATCCCAGGCATCTGGAAGGTCGTCGACCTCCAACTCGCCGTTGATGAGTCGCTTCTCGATTTCGTAGCGGATCATGATGTGAAGATTGTA
>Ga0209403_10000469_pt1 | contig 60346 bp, 30 predicted proteins | sample ArcticOcean_MG_C_8_FD_187440 | JGI IMG/M metagenome (GOLD analysis project Ga0209403, IMG submission 187440) | Marine microbial communities from western Arctic Ocean - ArcticOcean_MG_CB11_86 (SPAdes) (version 2) | ecosystem: Environmental > Aquatic > Marine > Oceanic | place: Arctic Ocean... | reverse complement strand
AATGCAGGTGACGGGAAAGGATGACTTGGCTTGGTCATTCATCAAAATTACAGTTTCTGTTGGCGACAATGTCTACACTTGCAGCGTTGTTGCTGGTGATGATTGTGAGATCAGTCAAGCTGCTGGTGACAACGATAATGCTTGGGAGCCAGGGGAGTATCTCTTCCTCTCAGAAGGGACTGAGGACATTTGCACTGAGGCTGAATGTTTACTTGAGATATCTGTGATCTACAACGGGCGCACCCTTGCTGGCGATGGAGTTAGTGGACAAGGCGGCAATACGGGTGGTAGTAATGGTGGCAGTAATGGTGGCGGAGTTAGCTATACTATTGTTACAATCGACGATGAAGGGAACGCCCTATACAGCAGCGACTCAGAAACCTGGGAAGAAGGTAATTCCCTGTCATTCACGGTGAAGGACCTAGTATATGGGGAAGGAAAGTTCGTAGCGACTGGGAAGGATGGAAATGATCAGTATTTTGCCTACTCTAGTGACGGACAATCATGGACTGAATCATACATCTCAAATGACCACAGCAACTACAACAGCATCGCCTACGGCGGCGGCGATTTCGTATCCGTCGGTAGAGGTCAAGGGGGATGGGTGATGTACAATTCTGCGGATGGTGAGACTTGGACAGAGGTTGAAGACACCATCGACTCAAGTTCCGGAACTGGTTGGATGTCCTGCACTATGTACGGAGAAGGAAAGTTCGTCACGGTATCCCATGGATATCCGAATGACGAGGTGTTCAGAGCGATTTATTCGTCTGATGGAGGTGCTAATTGGGACGACGCCACTCATGAAGGAACGCTTCCTGACTGGTCCACCACCACCCACGCGAACACCTGTGTGTACGCAGACGGGAAGTTCTGGTCGGTAGCTGCGAACAATCAGAACTCTCAGTCTTGGATTATATCCCAGTCAGATGATGGCGTTGAATGGACCTCCGAGTCGTACTCCAAGATATCCTGCAACTATTCCGGATGCGGGGTCATGGAGAGATTGTTCCATGATGGTACCAACTTCGTTGCTAGCGATGCTGGAAGTGGAGGGTCAGAGACTGACTCTAGAGGAGTATATTCTGCTGACGGAGATACCTGGACTACATACTACAATCCAATGTACACTGGGGCGACGATGACATATGTCGATGGAACCTATGTTCTTGCTGGGATGATTGATGACACGGTCGATGGCTCTCAAGAGCACTATAACGCAGTCTTCACGAGCACTGACCTAGCGAATTGGAACTTACAGTACAAGAGTGATGATGTAGGGTGTTGCGGTGACAAGGTGATTGCAACATCTTTAGATTAAGTTGAACCAATAATGCAAATTGAGAAAGTTAAACCATCCCATATGTCAATTGACTTGTGAACGAGGTCCGAACTCTTGTGGGTCCGAACTAGAGAGATCCCCCTGAGCGAGAGGATGTGGCGAAATTCAAAAAAGATATCTAAATTTTTTGAAATCGGCTTTGAAGGCATCAATTGTAGTAGGGTAATGTAATTGCACAGCGCACTGTCGCCGCCGGTATGAGAGCGGGGCCATTCTTGATTTGTGGTCTGCTTTTCATGAGCGCCCTGTCCGGCTGTTTCGGAAACGACCCTTCTGCACCTCCACCCGAGGGGCCTGTCCACCCAGAGGGAATTTTCGTTACTGGGGCTGATGGTTTGGCCGTAGATGAGCCTGCCATTCCTTTCACTTATGTGTTCAGTGATGTCGGCGAGAACGGGCCTGAACCGAGCATTGGAATCACCTCAAGTGGCTGCATGTTCTTCATCGCCTTGGAGAAAGTCATGCGCTCTTGTGACTACGGAGAATCATGGGAAGATGTATCGGATTATGCCTCGGCCCCCACGACAAGCGACCCGTATGGTTGGGTCGACCCGTACACCGACCGAGTGTTCAACGTGCAGATGGTCGGCCTTGCAACGACTTGGATTGCATGGAGTGACAACGATGGCGATAACTGGATTGGAAACCCCCACGATTCGGGGCCCGTTCCTTTGAACGACCATATCAAACTCGGTTCGGGACCGTGGACTGATGATGGCTACGGCTCTATTGGTCAAGCGACTTCTGTCTATGACCAAGCGGTCTATTTCTGCTACAACAAACTCGCAGGCATCTTCTGCTACACGAGTTTTGATGGCGGGGCCACCTTCGAAATCGGTGGTCAAATCTACGGATTAGTAACAACAAACGGTGGCCTGCATGGTGCCGTGTCGTCCGCGCCTGACGGGACTGTCTATGTGCCGCCAAGAGTGGCAACACCGACAATTGTCTTCTCGAAGGATAACGGCCTCAATTGGGAGACCCGTACTATGGGTGAGGATGTTGGAACCCCCAACCCGCGCAAGAATTCCGAGGTCGGAACCGACAGTGAATCGAACGCCTACCATATCTGGACTGGCGCTGACTCTGGGGTCTACATGTCCAGAAGCATTGACTCTGGAGAGACTTGGGAGCAGACCAGTATCCGAGTGAGCCCGGCGGAGGTCATCTCTACGACATTCCCACAAATCGATGCAGGCGACCCAGGTCGAATCGCAATCACCTATCTTGGCAGCGAGAACAGTAGTGAACTCAACCGCTCTGACATAGATGGTAATCCGTGGAACGGCAATCCACACACCGCCAATGAGAATGTCAGTTACTATCTCTATATCACAGTCAGCCTGAATGCGCTCGACCCAAACCCGGTATTCCATACCGTGCGGGTATCACCGGACCCGGTTCAAATTGGCGCGATTTGCTTGAACAGTGGCGATTGCCGAGATATCGGAGGTTCAAACCGAAATCTCCTCGATTTCAACGACTTGACAATCGACAGAGATGGCCGAATTTATGTCGCATTCGCTGACGGCTGCACCGGTGATTGTGCTACTGGCAACGACTCCAAGCCTGAAGATTCCCGCTCACGAATCGGTGCGGTGTACTATCTTGGCATTGGGCCGAGCCTCTATTTGGCCGAAGGGGAATTGTCGGAACTCCTGTGATTCTACGGCAGTCATTTTTTCTTGACTGGCTACCGGTCGACTCAACAGACGACTCAATAGATTGACCGTCGTTACTCAACAGTTTGACCGTCGTTACTCACCAGTTTTGCTGTCGTTTTTGACTATGGCAATTGATTAGCAGGCGACTCTTCGGACCGGTTTGATGGAGGCGGGACTCGACGAGCACTGGGTCGATGGCGACCCCCGTTGGTGGCCCCGCTCGCAAACTCCCGGTGGAGGACGGCGGGCTGACACTGAGGTTGAGCCTCCTGAGTCTTGGGTGGCTTGGCGAAGGCAGAGATTGCAGCCACCACTACCGCGGTTTATTCACGCCCCCGCGTGGTCGGTTCTGCTGCTCGTCTGCTCGCTTTTTCCGCTCGCTTTTCCCGGCCGAACTCCCGATGACCAGACCGTAGCGCTCGTTCTCTTTCTCGGGTCGTTTTTCATACTGTTAATTCAACCGATGCTAATCGCCAACCAGCAGCCAGACGGCTCAATGATTCGCTGGAAATTATGGCTATTATTCGGTGACAAGGCAGGGCTTGCAGTTTTGGCGGTGACCGCGGGGGGCGGCCTTCTAGCATTTGTCGCTCACATCGTGGTGGATGTTCGTTTGGGTTGGGCTTCGTACGCCCTTTTCGTGCTGCTGTGGCTCCACTTTCTCTACCGTTCTGCTAACTCGCTCGCCCCCCCTTCTGCCCGTTGGCTCGCCCCAATAGAGGTCGCTTCCCAAGACCTTTCCGAGTGCCCGGAGGGGTGGCAGCGGAGGAGTCAGTTTTGGAAGCGCGGACCGATTTTCGTGAGGAAATTGGGCGATGGTCGTCAACTCGAATTGTACGGCGTGAGCAGGGCTGGGGCCGACTTTTTTGCATTTCATCTGAGGCACCCTTCCGGATTGCTTCACGACCCTTTCGCGAACGCCGAGGCAGTGGTCACATTACGCGCAGGTCCACTGGGCGTTTGTGGTCCTCGGGTAGCGGGGCTAGAGTCAGAATTGACAGCACCTCCAATATCAGTTCCGGAAATTGATTGGCCGGCTGTTCTAGTCCCTCCTCTTGAAGAGGAGTGACTTGAGACTAATACAGGAGAGTTTCCTCCCCTGAAGCGGTCACTTTTTCGGTTTCCTTTTTCGGTTTCCTTTTTCAGTTGCAAGGCAATTATCAAGAACCGTGACGCTGAACCTGTGTAGATGACCCCGCTAGAGAATCCTCTCAATGATTCGATGGTTCGGGAACCGCGCATTCGCCTCGATGCATCCGGATTGATTAGACTCTACATCGCTCGCCTAGATGAGCCGAGAATTACACCTCGCTGGCTGCCCGGAGTCGACCCGATATCCGACTTGCCTTCACCTCGCGAGTTGGTTGAATTACCATTACCCCTGCAAGTCAAACTGTTACGATTGAGTGAGCAGGTGTCGAGCAGACGGCCACAAATCGGAACTTGGTCTGCCCGTGGATTTGTTGCTGCGGCAAGTCAGGGGGCGCCCGGTCTCGCGATGGGGTTGCTGGATGCATGGTGCAAAGAGCGCTGGCCAACGAGGTTGGAGGGGCGGGCTCGGTTGATGATTCGAGGGATGAACCGTCGTCTTCGTAGCGGAATAATTCGGGAGCGGGAGTGGCCGAATGGTATTCTTGATTTGGAGGATTTCCCAGCCGGTGTAGTTCCTTTGGTAGTTCGTCACCGTCAGTGGTTGAGAGGGCCGCGAGAGTATGAGGTTGTCAGCGGAGGCGACCGACTCTCTCCGGGCCGTTGGCAATGGAAATTTGACCGAACCGGGCAGGGGCATGTCGTCACTCGCCACCCTGTCAATGTGTCTCAATTTCCAAACGGCAGGGCTTTGAACCCCCCTCGGGTCGAACGGCTCAATGGACATCTGCATAGTGCTGGGGAGCAAGTCGGACCTGCCAATCGCCAACAAGTGTACAGCGGTATTGTCGGAATTCGAAATTAACCATGAGGTGCGTGTCGCTAGCGCTCATCGGGCCCCCAAATATCTCGAAGAAGTAGTCGACGCTGCAATTGCAGATGGCTGCAAGATTTTCATCGGGATGGCGGGTATGGCAGCAGCACTTCCCGGCGTGGTCGCCTCGATGACTTTGCTGCCTGTAATCGGAGTACCAGTCGGTGGAAAAGTACCACTTGACAGCCTACTTTCAATCGTTCAGATGCCACCGGGAATGCCTGTTGCGACAGTTGGAGTCGACAGAGGTGACAACGCTGGAGTTCTCGCAATCCAGATGCTCGCATTGGGTGACGCTGAGTTGGCTGAGCGGTTCGCAAATTGGCGAGCAGCCAAGACCGCTCGGGTCATCGCAGACGACGAATCTCTAAGGGAGGAGTGAAGATGGTTGAGACCAGCCATCTCATTGACGAGGCTATCGAAAAGTTGCAGACGGAAATCGATGACACAGCGATCATCGCCTGTTCGGGTGGAATTGACTCATCTGTTGCTGCAGTTCTAGCGAATAGCGCAGTCGGCGACCTTCTCCACTGTGTCTATGTCGACACCGGTTTGATGCGAAAGAATGAGACCGAAGAGGTCGAGAGAATGCTGAGCGAACTTGGCATTAATCTCACCACTGTATACGCTGCAGACCGCTACTTCGAAGCGCTGGTTGGAGTCACAGACCCCGAAGAAAAGCGCCATATAATCGGTGAATTATTCATTAGAATTTTTGAAGATGAACAGAAAAAAGTGGGAGCGAAATACCTCGTTCAAGGTACGATTGCTCCTGACTGGATTGAGTCTGGCGGCGGCGAGCGAGATGTCATCAAGAGCCATCACAATGTTGGTGGATTGCCTGACGATGTTGACCTGATAATCGTTGAACCGCTCCGTGATTTTTACAAAGATGAGGTGCGCCAAATGGCTCGCTCCCTCAAAATTCCCTCCTCGGAAAGACAACCCTTCCCTGGCCCAGGTTTGGCCGTGCGGGTGCTTGGGGAAATTACTCCCGAGAGAACCGAGGTTTGCCGTGAGGCGTGTGCGATTGTCGAAGAGGAGTTGGAAGCGGCCGCAGCGGCTGGGCTGATGGAAATCCCTTGGCAATATTTCGCTGCTTTACTGCCTGTTCGAAGCGTCGGCGTGCACGGAGATGTGCGGGTTCACGGCGAGACGGTCGTTGTGCGAGCGGTACAGAGTATTGATGGCATGAGTGCCCGTTATTCGACGATACCAAACGAAGTGCTGGAAAAGATTTCAATTAAAATTACGAACACCTTGAAAGGTGACATAAATCGAGTTGTCTACGATATCACCCACAAGCCGCCGGGTACCATCGAATGGGAATAGAGTTGCTCTCAATTCTGCGTCAATTGATGAGAGGCGCCGCCAATTAACATCGATTATTAGGCGCCGTGTGCAGGGTTTGAACCTGCGACCTGCGGATTAACAGTCCGCCGCTCCACCAGCTAAGCTAACACGGCAACGGCCCGCCCACCGACCCTCCCTTCATGAATTAATCGGGTTGCTTTGGAGGAAGATGTTAGTCGCCAGCGAGCCCCTAGGGCTCGGAACTTGGGTTAATTGAACAGACAGGGGTGGGTTCAAGTGTCTATCTCTCCTCGCAGAATCGATGTATTCTATGACGGATGGCAGTGAGAAAGAACGAGTCAAGTCGTTGATGATGGCTTTGATGCTACTCCTCGGAGCAATGACGGCTGGTCTCCCAACCGCCTCTGCTTTGACTGGAAATGAAATTCTTGGCCTGTCAAGTGTCACCAATAGTTCGGCCTCTGTCTCTCTAACGAATCTCGATGCAAACGATAGTTACAGTTGGTGGGTTTGGGTCTACGACTCCTCCAGCAATCTGCAGGACTATGACTACGGAACTGTGAGCAATATCGGTGGCGCTGGGACGGTGAGTTACACAGCGAGTTGGACTGCCCCTACCATTAACGGGAACTACTCTGTAGTTGGCGAACTTCTTGATAGTTCGACCAATGCGCTCAGCAATTCAACAGGAACCTTCCTAATCAGTGGGGGAGGGTCCGGTCCAACGGTTCTGACTGCGGATTCGTATGAACCAAATGATACTCCGGCGAATGCAAGTTCCGTTTCCCTTCCAGTATCGATTGCCAGCCTGACGATTCACAATACGACCGATGAGGACTACTTCACCTTCAACTCTACTGGAGGACAGCAAATCGAAATCGAAATCACATTCTCAAACGCTGGAGGCGACCTTGACATGGGTATCTACAGTGGTGCGAACGCCTCGACCTTAGTCGGCTCGGGCACCTCAATCACGGACGATGAGTCATACACAATTATCAACTCGACCGCCGGCCCTTACTATGTCTATGTCTTAGGTTACGGTGGTGCGGACAACACCTACAATCTTACCATCACTCAAGTGACCACCGGAGCGCAAAACGACGCAGGCTCGGGAGGAGATGCCGGGGACAACGCGACCGCCTCCTACTCACTGACCCCGGGAACTCACTCAACCTACACTGGATGGGTTAACCAGACAGATGTCAACGATTGGTACAACATTTCGGTTGGAACCGGATACAACATCTCGGCCAGCATCTCGTTCTCGAACAACAACGACTTCGACCTCTATCTTGTCGACTCGAACGCTTCGGCGAACTACATCAACACAAGTTGGTACTCCAACCCCGAAATCGTTACCAGCAATGGCACGAATGTCGGTGGCTCATGGGTGTATCTAGTGATTGATGCATATTCCGGCTCGGGAAACTACACCATGGATATCTGGACTTTCCCAGCGAATGGCTCCACTACAGCCGGAACTGGGAATGTTAGTGCTAACTTCTTCTCGAATGCGACCTATGGAGAAATTACATCTTACAATCTCACCAGTGGGACTTCTTACGACCTTGATGCTTACTTGCTTGAGTGGAATGGCGCTAACTTCACTTCACTCGGTACATTCACGCAGAGTTGGACTTCAAACGGCTCAAACCGGGTAGACCCAGCCTGGATTACACTAGCCGAGGAGAGCACCTTCTGCCTCTATGGTGAGTTGTACGACATGTCGTCAAACGGAGCCTACCTCGACGATGACATGGATTGTCTCTACTTTGAGATGATGGAAGCGGCGGTAACCTCAGACACATCGGGTACTCTCGATGCGCAGAACCTTACCAGTGGGAATGCCTACTCATACGAATGGTATCTCTACATCGGTACTGGCACTACTTACCTTCAGTCGGGGAATGGGAGCTTCACCGCCAGCGGCACCTCCCAAAATTACAACATCGGGTGGAATCAGCCGGGAACTGGTACTCAGCGGTGCTTAACCGCATACCTCTTCAATGCGACAAATGTTCAAATTGGCGAGCATGTCGACTGCTTTTCACCGACTTGGGCTGGAGTGAATGTTACTGGATACACTGCCGACTCGAACGCCTCGACCAATACCATCTACCTCGATGCGACGACCCTCGTTGTCGGTTCAAACTACGGAGTGCAGATTTCTGTTTGGCAGCAAGCGACCAACAACACGACCAGCAGTTCAGCGCTAACCAACTTCACTGCGAACAATGTCACGATGCCATTCCAGTGGACTTACTCGACTCCGACCACAAGCGGCTACTACTGCGCGGTCGCCAACCTGTGGAACGGCACAGGCAGTTGGCTCGATAGTGACAGCAGTTCCTGCTTCCTGATAATCCACGACGATGATGATGACGGTGTGTGGAACGAGAATGACCTCTGCCCTAACACGGTGGCGAATGTTACTGTCGACCAGAATGGTTGCGCCGCAACTCAGCGGGACAGTGACAACGATGGTGTAAACGACGCACAGGACGCCTTCCCATTCGACATGACACAGTGGCAAGACTTCGACGGAGACGGCTTCGGAGACAACGCCAGCGGCAACAATTCTGACGCCTTCCCGCTCGATTCCACCCAGCATTCTGACGCTGACGGCGATGGATACGGTGACAATCCCAATGGCACCAACGCCGACGCATTCCCCAACGATGCAAATCAGTGGGCAGACAGCGACGGCGACGGTTATGGAGACAATCAGAACGCCTCCAATGCTGACCTGTGGCCGAGCGACCCATCTCAGTGGTGGGATAGCGACGGTGACGGTTACGGAGACAATTCGAGCGGCACCAACGGTGACGCATTCCCGATCGACGGAACTCAGTGGGCTGACCAAGATGGCGACGGCTACGGTGACAACGCTTCTGGCAACAACCCGGATATTTTCCCTCAAGACAGCACCCAGTGGACAGACCAAGACGGCGACGGCTACGGGGATAATCCGAATGGCAACAACGCCGACGCATTCCCAACCGACCCAACTCAGTGGTCCGACCAAGATGGCGACGGTTACGGCGATAACGCCACAGGAACCAACCCTGACGCCTTCCCGCAAGATGGTACTCAATGGTCTGACCAGGACGGTGATGGCTACGGTGACAACCCGACTGGAAACAACCCCGATGCTTTCCCGACAGATGGCACTCAATGGGCTGACCAAGATGGTGACGGTTACGGTGACAATCCTAACGGAAACAACCCCGACGCTTTCCCGACAGACGGGACTCAGTGGGAGGATAGTGACGGTGACGGCTACGGCGACAACCAGCAGGGCAACAATCCAGACCTCTTCCCAACTGACAACTCGCAATGGTTCGACCGCGACGGCGACGGCTACGGAGATAATCCACAGGGCACTAACCCTGACCTTTGCCCGGACACCCCAACTGGAGAGAATGTAGATTCGGACGGCTGCTCCGCTACTGAGCGAGACACCGACAACGATGGTGTAGTCGATGCTGACGATGACTGCGTGAATATCGATGCGAGTGGATTCGACAACGATGGTGACGGCTGCATTGACGATTCAGACAGCGATGGCATACTCGACAATGAAGATAATTGTATCAACGAAGATGCTAGCGGCTGGGACACAAATCAGGATGGTTGTATAGACGACAGCGACGCGGATGGCGTCAAGGATGATGTCGACCAGTGCAGAACAGTTGATGCTTCAGGATTCGATTCAGACAGTGATGGCTGCATCGATGATTCGGACTCGGATAACATTCCAGATGATGTCGACCTCTGCCGATATGTGAGTGCATTGGGCTACGACAGCGACGGAGATGGCTGCATCGACGACAGCGACGGTGACAATATCAAGGATGACATCGACAACTGCCAATACGAAAATGCGAGCGGTTACGACGACGATATGGACGGATGCATCGACGATTCGGACGGTGACTCGGTCAAGGACCCCAGTGACATCTGCCCCAACACACAAGATATCTCAACTGCCGATATAAATGGCTGTTCAATCTTCCAAAGGGATTCCGATGGAGATACGGTGAAGGACTTCGATGACCAATGTCCCGGCACACCTGCCGGGGAACAGGTCGACGCCAACGGTTGTTCTGCCAGTCAGCGTGATTCAGACGGCGACTATGTGGTCGACTCTGACGACAATTGCCCGGGTACTGACAGCGGATTGTCCGTTGATGTGGACGGGTGCGGAGATAATCAACGCGATACCGACGACGATGGAACCAACGATGCAGATGATACCTGCCCCGAAACTCCTGCAGAGGAGCAGGCGAACAGTTTCGGCTGTTCCGCTTCTCAGTGGGATTCTGACAATGATGGCGTGTTTGATTCACTCGATGTGTTCCCGTTGGATGCGACCGAGTGGGAAGATTCTGACGGTGATGGAGTCGGTGATAATTCTGATTTCTTCCCGAATGACGCTACCAAGCAGACCGCAGCAGATGCTGATGTTGAGGGTGGTGGATTCTCCACTTTCGCTCTGATTCTTGTGGCGATGTTTGCATTGTTTGCAGTCGCCGGGATTACCGTAGTTGCAATCAAGATGCGCTCCGGCAAAGATGAGGAAGAGGACAAATTCTCTGGTGGTCTTTCGGCACAACCTGCTGAATCACTATCCGATATGTCGATGCCAGTTGAAGCAGCGACTGAACTTGGATTACAACCTGCTGCAACCGATATTGCAGAAGCCGCAGCCACATTGACCGCCGAACCCGAGCAGTGGACCGATGAGAATGGTGTCTCATGGTGCCGCCAGCCAGATGGAGTAATACTCCGCTGGAATGGTGAGGCTTGGGAACCATCCGAGTGAGGCCAAGTTCACTCATCAGCAGAAATTCAGACCGCGCTTAAGTTGAAGCGTAGCGCGTAAGTTGAAGGGCGGCGTCGGTCAGCCTGTGCAACATGACTGACAATGTCAACAAGGCTCACGCAGATTCGGTCCTCGCAGCCGCTGCTACAAGTGGTGAGCACTATGGCTTCGGACTTCCGATGATCGCTAGCGAAAACATCCTCTCTCCAATGGTTAGAAAGGCGACCAATACCGACCTCCACGGTCGCTATGCCGAGGGGCTTCCCGGCAAGCGCTACTACCAAGGCTGCGACGACTTCGACGACATCGAATCGGCTGGTCTCACTCTTGCCCGCCAAGTCTTCAACTGCAACTTCGCCAACATTCAATCAATCTCAGGAACTGTTTCCAACATCGCCGCGTTCAAGGCATTGACGATGCCCGGCGACAAAATCACCGCGATTTCAACTGCTGACGGAGGCCACATCTCACACGCCAGAATGGGGGCGGTTGGGCTACGTGGGTTGGATTTGCACACCTACCCATGGGACGAGGCGAGGATGGAGCCGGATGTCGACGCGGCTTGTGCAATGATTCGCGAACTGGAGCCGAATTTGGCACTCGTTGGCCAGTCCGTTTTCCTTTTCCCTACCCCTCTTCAAGAGATGGCGGACGCGGCGCATGAGGTTGGCGCGAAGGTGATGTACGACGGTGCGCATGTGCTCGGACTAATCGCTGGCGGCCAATTCCAAGACCCGTTCCGGGAGGGTGCCGATGTGATGACGGGCTCCTCTCACAAGACATTCCCGGGGCCTCAAGGGGGCTTCCTTCTGTCCAATTCCGATGATGAAAAATTCCAACGGAAACTCAATTCCGCTATCTTTCCGGGGACCAATTCCTCCTACCATCTCCACCATGTTGCTGGAAAGGTTGTGGCTCTTGCAGAGTTTGCTGAGTTTGGTGCTGACTATGCGCGTGACATCGTGAGAAATGCGAAGGCGTTTGGGGAAGCGATGGCCGCAGAAGGGTTCGATGTGCTTGCTGAGGAGCGGGGCTACACTGCGAGCCATCAGATTTTGACGCGAAATGGTGAGCAGGATTCAGGTGCTGGAGCGAAGGCTGCTCAGTTGCTTGAAGACGCTGGAATCATTACCAACATGAACATGCTACCGGGTGACACCAAGGCGCTGACTCCGAGCGGATTGAGGCTCGGAGTTCAGGAGTTGACACGGGTCGGGATGGGCGTCGACAGGATGCAGGATGTCGCCCGCCTCTATGCGCGAGTTCTGCTGCATGGCGAAGATGCTAGCGCTGTGAAGAGAGATGTTCGTGCGCTCAAGAGTGAGTATCAGACAGTTCACTACTGTTTTGAGCCCGGCCCGGCCTATCCGTGACCGCCGCTTTTAGCCGGCCCGAGCCCTGCTTACCCCTGATTAGAGAATATCGATGATTCGAATCATCTGGTCGACCGGCGAGGTCGAAATGGTGAGGGAGTTTTCGATACGCGAACTCTGTTCGCCATCGAGATTCCCTCGGTGGTAGACCGTAATCCACGGTTCACCTTCTTCGACCTGTGAACCAACTTGAACATCGAGCACCATCCCCACCTGCATATCGAGAACATCGTCGATTTCCTGCCTACCTGCGCCGAGTTCACCTGCCACAACGCCAAGAGTTAGGGCGTCAATGTTGGACACATAGCCACTTTTCTGGGCGAGCACTTGGGAAGTCTGGAGGTTTTGGTCGAGCAGGCCGAGGGCAGTGAGTAGCGAGTTTTCACTTTCAAAGATGGCCGGGTCAACCCCCTGAGCAGCGCACATCTCCACAAATTTCGCCAGCGCAGAGCCGTCGTGAAGCGAATTGAAAACTATCGCCTCGCCTTCGTCGGGGTCTCTAGCGACTTCAGCTGCAGCGAGCAGAATTCCGCCTTGGACGGTGACCAATTCCTCGAGGTCAGCAGGCCCATTTCCCCGCAGCGTCTCAACGCTTTCAAGAATCTCAAGTGAATTTCCGATGGCGAATCCAATTGGGGCATCCATTCGCGTGAGGGTGACTGATGTCGCCATACCCAATCCGCCGCCAGTCGTCGCCATACTCTCAGCGAGGGCTCGCGCCTCTGCCTCAGTTTTCATGAAAGCGGCACCACCGACTTTCACATCCATCACAAGGGCGCTCAGTCCCGCGGCTGCTTTCTTCGAGAGAATGGAGCCGGTGACCAGCGGGATTGACGCGATTAAGCCAGTGACATCGCGGATTGCATACATTCGTTTGTCGGCAGGAGCAATGTTGCCTGTTTGGCCGACAATACAACAACCGATTTCATCGACTTGAGCCAAAATTTCATCCGCTTCCAAAGCGACGGTGTAGCCTGGAATCGACTCCAACTTGTCGAGAGTCCCACCGGTGAAGCCCAAGCCGCGTCCAGAAATCATCGGGACTTTGACTCCACACGCTGCTAACGCAGGTGCGAGAGGAATCGAGACTTTGTCGCCCACCCCTCCTGTACTGTGTTTGTCGACCACCAGATTAGCCCATGTTTTGGGCCATTTCAGGGTGGTTCCAGAGTGAAGCATCGCATGCGTTAGTTCGACAGTTTCGGCATCGGAGAGGCCGTTGTCGTAGATTTCTCGAAGGCCCGCTTCAACTTCAACATCGGAGAGTGAACCATCCGTGACACCGTCTACAAATTGTTGGATATCCAATTTCCTCGCCTCTTTTCATCTAACTATCGGCTCACTAAACTGGTCCGCCAATCCTACACCCTTCCTCGGTTGGGTCTATCGTTGACCCCTCAGGATTGTCCGCCTTTTCCGTAAAGTTCTTGCAACTGTTCCATCGTCCAACCGCTTGCTAATGAGTCTTGGACTTGCTTTGCAGTCCACCCTTCGAAGGCGAAGCCGTCGAGTTGAGCGGCGCCGTGCACACCATCGTCACGAGCCGTCTTGTCGTCGCGCATGTCTTTGATGAGAGGTTCTGTAACTGCGGGGCTGGCCGCGCCGGTAACACCGCCTAATTCAGCGGTATTGGGAATTTCGGGAGAAGCAAACGCAGCAGATTCTGAGGTGGAAGTCTCAGTGGTTTGGGTCGCGCCCGTACCAGCACCGGGGCCAGCATCGGCACCCGGACCAGCACCCGCGCCAGCATCGGCACCCGGACCAGCATCGGCGAAGGCCGCCTCTTGTGCCATCATTTCAGCGAGGTCAAGCGTTTCATCAAGGACAACTCCCGACGCACTCTCTCGGCCTGTTAGTAGAACAGCGCCCAGAGCAAACAAGAGCGCAAAGGCGGCTAGTCCCACAACTGTGAGAAGCACTTTCGCACCCGCCGAATCGAGCGGATTCTCGCGCTCTGGCAATTCGGGAGTAGGTTCAGTGTCATCACCGCCACCATCGGGCGTCTCACCGGTTCCCCCAGCGAGTGTAGCACCGCATTCCGTCTGTACACCGTCAGCAACACCATCGTTGTCAGCATCGGCATACAGGATTGCATCCGATTCAGGAATGCCCTTCAGTGTAGCAAACACAAGTTCCTGCAGGTCATTGATGCAATCACCATCGGTATCCGCTTTCAGAGGATGTCCTTGAACGCTCATCTCTCTCAAATTCTCAAGGCCATCTCCATCATTGTCGTGTGATTGCTCGGGTATCGAAGACCCGGGAACCACGGAGGAAGTCCGGTTGAGGCCGTTTTCCATTTCCCACTTGTCGGGCATGTTGTCGCCATCGGTGTCGGTGCTGTTGTCGACCCGATTCCAATCCTCTTCGAAGCTTGCGAGATACCATTCAGCGAGTTGGTTGTTGTGGACTACGATTCCCATTTCGCGGTTGCGCAGTATAGCATTTGAGTTCCAATTAATAGAGGAGATTAGAACGGATTCGCTGTCAACAATTACCCCTTTGTTGTGAAGTTTTACGATTCGGTCTGCCGGTGACATCAGAATTGCCGTCGCATCATAGCCGTCGGTTCGGTTCCACTGATTGTTGAACTGGTTGGCAGTATCTCGGATACCGTCGTCGGTCCAGGCATAATATCCGTTGATGAGTAACCTCACGGCCACACCTCTCTCAAGAGCCCGTTCTACCGCCGCCATGAGTGGGTTCTCGCCAAAGCCCCAATGCCAGTTTTGGGAGAATCCTTGTAGGGAGAGTTCGATGCTGACCTCAGCGCTGTCGAGAAGGTCGACAATTCCGTTGACGCAGTCATCGGGGCAGGTGAGTACCTGCCCTGTGAAATCGCCGGTGATTGTCGGAATTGGTGTCGAGGGTGCGACCGCATCGATTCCTGATGGGCCTGAGCTGGTCCAGCCGGTCGGGCGGCCTGTTGACGAGTCCGTGACGCTGTAGGCGTTCAGTTGGGGGTGACTTACATTTTCATCCCATAACATCCTGCTGAGGACTAGTTGGGCGACATCCGGAGAGTCGATGATGAGACCCCAGTCGCGGTTTGAGGGATAATCACCCGCTGGGAATGTGGACTCCTTCAGATTTCCTGAGCCAATCCATACGCTGTTATCGTCTCTAACTCCGACCTTGCTGTGGATGTATTGGTAGGCTGCCGGTGGTGCATTTTCTCCTTGTGGATTACCCATCCAATACACAGTTACACCGGCTGCGTAGAGTTCGTACGCCATTCCGCGAATCTTGTAGAGGTCGTCGCCGCCTTCAAGCGGGTCCTCTTCAAGAATAACAGTGACATCGACATCGGCGGTTGAAAGTTCGACCAATTTTGCTACGATGTCGTTTGACATCAGTTCGTAGACATGGATGTGCAACGAATCTTGGCTGCCATCGAGCCACTCTAGGAATTGGTATAGGCTGCCATCAGGCGATGCCATCGGAGTTAGCGACCCCGAAGTAGAGAATACTCCGGCATCACAGAACAGGCTCGCACCGAGTCGCAACCAGCGGTACTCCCAGTCGGCGCTGGTGTTCGTGTCAGGCATCGAATCACAGCCGTCGCCGCGCATGAAGATGAGTCCTTGGAAATTGGTAGGTGGAGTACCGATTGCTGGACCACTCCAGCCATCTAGGTCGGTGAGCCCGCCTGCATAGACCACAGCATCAGATACCGTTCCGTCAGGGGCGAGTAGTTGGAGCGATGAGCCGGAGTCGTAGAGCCACATACTGTTGTCCAAAACTGCCGCCATATCAACTGCGTCAATCCCGCCATCCCAAGACAAGTTCTCGGGCGCTTGACTAATCACAACACTCTCGCCCGGGTCGAGTAAAAGCGCGTTGAAAGTCGCTGAGAAAACTGTCCCATCGACTTTAGTTCGGTCCAATTTCCAACCGGCCAAGTTGACAATCGAATCACCCATATTCGTGATTTCGATGAACTCATTATCCCGGTTGTGCACTTGGCCCGGCATAATTCGAGTGAAAATCACCGGGTCGGTCGGGTCCCAAGGTACCGGTACCGGGTTCTCCTCACCCGGAGTTGGCCACATCGTTTTCCACCAATCTTCGTTCCATGCGCCTGCATCACCTTCCATACTCTTGCAGTTCTCAGAGGTTGACCAGCGAACCTCTTGTCGAACATTTTGGTTCGGGTCGCGTAGGTCAACCAACTCATCGAAATTGGAGAGGAAGCCATTGTTTTCCGGCTTGACCACCACATAGGCGCCAGGCGCAAGAGTCCCCCAGTCATCTCGGTCATCGGGGGAGCCATCGGTGAAGTGGATGAGGTAGGAGTCGCGCAGGACGAGGGTGTCGCCGTTGTCGTTTACCACCAGCCAGCGGGAGAGGTTAATCGCTTCAGTTCCGGCATTTTTCAGTTCCAGCCAGTCGCCGTCAAGTACGAGACTTCCAGCAGTGCATTGTGCCATCACTTCGCTGATTTCGATATCCAAACCACCGGTATACGGGTTGTCAAACTCGGGATTCGGGCTTCCCGGGGTGGGCCATGGAGAAGGCACCCAGTCATCGGCTGAGCCAGTTCCTGCTACGAGAGTTCCGTTCGACGGAGTGAGTGAGTAGATGATTTGTTGGACGGTGTTGCCGTCATCGTCGAGTAGCGAGATTACATCGCCGCTGTTTTGGAGATTCATCGAGTGGCCGTTGCGCCAAACGGCGAGATGTTCCCCGGCCGCGAGTTCCCAATCTGATGGGACCGCTTCGTCTAATCCCGGTATGCTCTGGGCACCAAGAGCGAGCTTGACGCCGCGGCCATCCTGTAATTTCCAACCTTGGAAGGAGGCGGTATCGTTGCCGACATTGACGATTTCAATCCATTCGCCCTCCGGGTAGGTGTTTGTATCTGAGCCGGAGGGATTAGCCATGATTTCAGAGATTCTGAAATCTGCGGTTTCATCAACAGAGCCGGAGAGTTGGTTCGGGTTGGCAGCGGCTGGAGTCGCCCAGCCCGAAATTATCTGAGGTTGCGCTGGAAGGTCGATATCTGAAGAGATGATTGTCCGATTGGTTCCGGGGTCAGCCCCCCATTCGATTGAATCGAAAATCACTCCGCTCGCATCAAGAATTGAGAGACGGTCACCATTTACCACCATTTCAGCGGTGGTCGGTGGAACGGCTAGAACGACATACGAACCTGAATCGACAATAGTTCCTGTACCGCTGTCACGGTCGGCAAAGCCGACATCTGCTGCAATTTGTTGGCCAGTTCCAGTCACAAGTTTCCAGCCGGCTACATCGACGCCGGGGTCGCTTCCACGGTGAGATAGTTCAATCCATTCACCATTAGGATATGAGGCCCAACTGTTTGTTGCATTAACCATCACTTCATTGATTCTCACAGGGCTACTGCCGTTTGCGTTGCGTGCGTTGGTGGCACCGGGAGTGGGGAATAGGGAGGTGAGCCAATTTCCGTTTCCGAAGCTTGGAGAGACATAGGAGTGACCCATTTTCGTTGGTCCGCTGTAGTTGGCCCCAGAAACATATTCTCCAGCCGGATTGAGGAGGAAGACAGAGTCACCGTTAGCATTGTTGAATACACCGTATTCGGTTAATCCGTTGACTGCGACGACTCGACGCTGGCCCGCTTCAATCATGGTTGAACTTGCGTGGTCTACGAGATGTGACCCGTTTAGTGATAGTGAATTTCCTGTTGCATCCAAAATTTTCCAACCGGTCAAGTTGATAGAACTGGTTCCAGTGTTTTCGATTTCAGCCCATTCGCCGCCCGGATAGGTGGAGTTGTCATCGGTCGGCCAAGAGTCTGGCAGAACTTCGCTGATGCGCAGGTCGCTGACACTCCATGTCGGTCCAACGCCGCCACCAGTGTTCGCTTGGCCCGGAGTTATACTCCCTACCTCGACCCAATCTGCCGTGCTGGATGAACCAGCGATGAGGGATTTGGCCTGTGTCGCATAGGTGGACCATGTCGCTTCGTGTTGCTGTGAACCTGTTGAATCGTAGAGTTTGACCAACCCTTGGGTGTTGGTTAGGCAGAGGCCGCAAGATGCACCAACGCCATTTCGGGCGACGACCATGTAGTCGCCAGCGGCGAGGTCAGCGTTCTGGGGGTTTTGCGGCCAGACGATGTGAGTGGTCGTGAAGTCGACTTGGCGACTGCTAGAATCGTAGTGGTCTCTCACATACCAGCCCGAGAGGTCGACAGTGGTTCCGCCGCTGTTGTAAATCTCGACCCATTCGCCGGTAGTCCAGTCAGAAGGGCCGACTGCGTCGCTTTCAGTGCCTACTGCATTCACAAAAATTTCCGAGATGCAGATTACGCCTCCACACGCCACAGAGCGGCCAGAGGCAGCGCTCGGGTTTTCTGGCGGCTCGAGCATTGCCAAGTGTGGCGAGAGCAGCATTGTTAGCAGTACGAGCAGGGTTGTCAGTTGGATTCGGCGCATCTCATTCACTCCAATTCAGCGAGGTCGTAGACCTCGCACGCGAGGCTCAAGCAATTATGCTCTTTGCCGAGCAGTTCAACCGAAATCGACTTGATTTCAACAGTTCTTTTACTCGACTCCAGTGAGTAGGCGAGGTCGCAGAAGTGCTTTTCAAACATCTGAAAATAGTTCAAGTGAAGCCGAAGGAGTCGACTTTCGAAGCGAATGTGTAAATCATTATCGGAACCAAGATAATACCCATTCCATGAGATCGTCTTATTCCGATTCGCGGCGGCATCAGCCCCATCACCGTGCCTGTAATCAGCACCCCAATTCCAATCCAACCGGTTGACAACCAGACGAGGAGTGTGACGAATACGATAACGCTGATAATCAGCGTGTGTAGTGGAATCAACTCGTGTAGTTTCATCATTCCCTTGCCGACTTTAATCATGATTGGAACCGCGATGAATCCCGATGCGACAGTAACCGCGAGAAGTCGGATGAAATCTGGAGGTGGTTCAATCGCTGACCACGGGTCGATTGGATACATCATATGCAGCGCGAGAGCAGCACCTGAACGAGGTCGACCAACCAAGTAGAGGAATGCGAGGACCATCACGGTGACCGCTGTGTTGGTCGCGGAAAGAATCGCAATGACCTCCAAATCCTGCTCTTGAGTTTGCAACTCCAAGTCTAGGTCGGGGGAGGTTTCTCGCTCCTCCTTAGCAACAGCCAACAACGCTTCATCCTCGGCGCTCAGGCCCGCTCCAACCAACCCCATTGCGGCGTTCTCGTCGTTTTGGAGAGTGCGTTCGGTGCCGTCGAGATTCGGTGATGAGAAGTCCACTGCTGGGTCTAATGTGGTGGTCTGGTATGCTGAATTGGCGCCCTCTACCCCTGTTGCGGTCTCTGCCCCGGTCGAGGTTGCGACAACTGCCTGTGCAACCTCTCCAGTTCCGCCTTCTCCCTCGGCTGCTGCTTCGGCCTCCTTGCGGCGCGCCATAGCCTGCATTGCAGGGTGAGATGCTTGGCCGGGGCCGAATTCAAAGTCGGCAGGAATGTAATCGGGGTCCTTCATTTTGCCAACCCAGTTGCGTACTGTCATTACGACGACAGTCGCCTGCGCGGCTGTCATTCCCGGGAGAATAGCCATCACAGCGGCGCACATCGAGGAGAGTAGGCAGGGAATGAGAAGTGGGCCAGCGGGTGGCAGTTCCCAATCATCATCTTGGGGAGGCATCTCGGAAGTTGTGACATAGATGTCGATTAGATTAGCGATACCGAACAAGCCTGCCAGCGATGGCATCAGCATTGTTCCTGCTGGCATTCCTACAGGAGAACTGCCGGGTAATTCGAAGACAGCCCAACCATAGAAGCCGGTCAGAAGGAAGAAGGCGGTGGCGGCGATCATACCGGCTATGTTGGAGTGGTCTGAAAAACTGAAGTCGAATTCTTTTCCTCCCACCTTCAATTTCCATTTCTTTGAAATCTGCTGCATCCATTGAGGCCACGGCAGTCGGGTCGTCTCGGTCAAGATAAGAAAACTTGAGATTGCGAGCAGGAGGTATGGCAGGATTTCTCTGCTTTCCGCGTAGAGGCCAAGTCCGGGATTCTCTCCGAAGAGAAGCCGGGCGAAAAGAAGTAGTGGAATCGATAGAAGCATTCCTAATTGTGAGCCGCGAGCAGAATATGCTACGCCCTTCGTCGCTTTTCCTGCGAGTAGCATCCTATGACCGGGTAACAGAGCGAGGGCAGTATCCCCGTCAGGTGCCCCCAACAGCGCGCTCGGGATGTAGTTGAGAAATGTGTGAACGGTGCCCATCGCGACGATGATTGCTGCAACGGCAGAAAGAGGAATTCCAAGGCCAATTGCAAGTGGTGATAGGCTCACCGCAATCAACGCGACATTGTTCACATGGAAACCGGGTATCAGCCCCGTCATACAACCCAAGAAGAGGCCGATGAAGAACGAGGCGAGGAGCCAAAGATACTCCGAAAGCCAAATTTCCACAATTGCACCCCCAGTCGTTATTCAGCGCCGGTCCAAACAGAGTTTCACGCTGCGGTCGGTGACATCTTCCAATGTGGTGAGGCGCCCCTCCCAATCGATTGGTGTGCCTCCAGCCGCGGTTTGCGTCTGCAATTCGCTGCCGATTCCCAAGAGGCAGAGTTGTTCGCCAACTTGTGTGCCTTCACGCTCGATGACAAGCGTTCCGTTGACCTCTTTCACGATGCCATTGATTGAAACTCGTTTGTTGATGTCCCACTGCCAATCGTCGAATCCTTCTGTCCACGCTAAGGCTACAATCGGAACTGGTTCATCCGCATCAATTTCAATATGATGAACTTGAAGCAGTAATCTCGCATCAACGGTATCCCAAATCAGAGTTGCAGTGACATTGACCTTAGTCCCTGACTCAATCCATTCAGCGCGAGCACCCTCTATCATGATTCTCAGTTTAGTTGAACGGCTGAAGTAATCCGGCCCGTCAGCGAGGTAACCTTTGTCGTAGTCGGGGGAGATTGGCCCATCAATCCAGCCTGATAAATTCAGAGTTTGGTTTCGGTAGGCATTTGGGTCCCTCACCAAGTCAATGAGAGGAGTGTATTCTGTTCCGATAGTTCCGGTTGGGTTTGTGAAGTCTGTCTGCTGACCGTGGTCGAGGCAGAGTTGGATTCGTTGTTCTTCCCAAACTAGACGACCGGACCAATCTTGACTGATTCCAGCCACATCATCTTCCGCAGGAATTAGGCATAGACGATTTGTATCTCCTGGCCCTTGAATCCACCAAATACCATTTTCGACAACCGAAGTACCCTCCAAAGTGACGAGACTGTCGATATCGTACGACCATGAGGTTGCATCGGCACTCCATGAGAGCCGCTTCGCACCCGCTTCATAGAGAACTTCAATTTGAGTCGCATGGGTCTGTAATTGCCATCGGAAGTCTCTCTCCGACCACCGAACCCAGCCGACGACGCTGATTTTTGAGCCAGCTTCGTAAGACCCATCGAGACGCCCTTCAATTGCTAGCGATATGATGTGCTTCGCATTCCCATAGGAAGGGTGGTCCATCAGTGAGGCGGTCTGTCGAGTAACATTGCCTTCTAGCACATCTCCGACATAGCCGGTAAGTTCCAGCAGGTCGCCATCGAAGGCGTTTGGATTGTGAGATACTCCTGTTAGATTTACTGTGTGAACCCTCGGCACCCAATCGTCATCGTATTGAATTGCCCCAGCGCCCTTTGAAGAGAGCCAAATCCGGCCGTTCCATTCGGTAACTTCACCGACCACTTCAACCAGTGTTCCAATAGGTGGAAGAGTGACAGGCAAACCATCTTCGCGACCGGATTGCCGCATTCCGGTTTCGGTCCATCGCACCTCCATCACATTGAAGTCCTTCTCAACCAGCAAATCTACCCTGTCCGTTCCACTGTCATAGGGGTCGATGATGTATGATGTCAAGACCCCCCGAATCTTGATATTTTCACGAATATGTTCGTTTGCATCAGGTATTTCGACCAAATCCGGTTCCCTCACGACGGCGTAAAAATTCATCACGCTGACGAGTAAAATGCTCAGAAAGAACATCGCCCAAAGTTTCACCATGCGCGCGCTCAAGGGTGGCGCAGGCTTCAAAGTTGGGCCTGTCCAATTGGCTTACTAAGGGCGCTTTCCGGCAGTTGTTTCATCAACTAAACGCCACTTCAAACACTGTGCCTTCGGCTATCCGTGGTGTGATTCTCGCCCTTCTCCTGCTCTTTCCCATGGCCGGGGCTTCCCTCCTCGTGCCCTCGGAGTTGCCCTTTCTCGGAGTTCAATCGATTTCAGTCGGTGAAGACGGCGAATCAGATGCGGACGGCGATTCTGGCGGCGAGTCGGGTGAAAATGAGACAAATGCCACCGAATGGAACTGGACTGCGACAGTTCCGACCTGGAATGTCGGCGATGTTTGGACATATAGCACGGTTCTCGATGCGGTCGCACTGGTCGAAGATACCCCCGAATTGGAGGGTGCTGAACTCGATTTTCTCTACGGAACGGCTCTGATGGAGGTCACCACACTTGGTGAGGTCGAAGTGGATGGGGTTACAACTCCGGTTTACACGGTGGTCACGAGTGGCACTTTCATCGGAGATGGGCGGAATTTCCCGGCGCCCATCCTTGGCACAGTAGATGGGAATTTGATTGCCGGATACTCGATGACCGAACAGATTAGAGTCGCAGATTTGGCGTTGGTGAGTTACGAGAAGAGGTTGGTTTTCGAATTCGAAGCTATTGTTGCATTCATATCGCAAACGGTTGACATCTCCGATTCTACCGAGACATCAACTTACAATCCGCCTTTGGAATTCTACGATTTCCCTCTCGCGGTCAATGAGAGTTGGAACACCGTTACCAACCACACGAGTGATTACACTGGAGGAGGTGATTTGGTTGATGTTCCAGACGAGCCGGAGTCATATATTGAAGAGCGAGTTTTGAGCATCAACAGGACAGTCGATGATGTATTTCCCGGCTGTGCGAATAGCACCGAAATTTGGATGCATGATAGCAAGGGCGAACTTGAAGAATCTCGCGTTTGGTGCCCAGCGGTAAACCAGTACAGCCAGCGCTGGACAAATGACATCGCACTTGGTGGCGTCAATGCTACACTGAACCTCATTGCATACGCGCCCGCGAGCGCAAGCCGCATCATTTCGCTTACCATCGAGCCAAATCGTAGCGCACTCAATGCAGAAGTCGAAGTCAATATCACTGTCACCGACGGCCAAGGAAATCCGATTTCAGGCGCTTCGGGATATATCTACCATCGAGCAACGACTTTGGTTTTCACAACAACTGAAAATGGGACAACCACCCTCACTTTGGATGTCGGTAATGCAATGGATTCGACTCCAACCGCCGAAGATTGGGCAACCGACGGTGTCGTGGCGATTCTCCTCGCTGACCAAGTGGTTGGCGTCACAACGGTTACTCTTGAAGGGAGTTCCATCGGTGGAATCCTGCGACTAGAGGCGGCGGCAATAGCGGTGACAGCAACAGAATTCATGGCTAATTTCGCAAATTCGTTCGAGATCGCAATCCGCTACTGAGCGGGTGTGATTCATTGTCAATTAAGATTCTATTTTGATTTCTCACAACGGTCACGACGATGAATGCAATTCCCTTCGCGATGGGAAATGTTGATGGGATTTTTCGCTTGTAATCAATCGTCGATTTCGAACTCTTTTTCATCGAACTCTTCCTCATCAAAATCTTCTTTTTCGATATCTTCATCATCCAAATTTTCATCTTCACTATCTTCTGAATCATCTTCACTAGAACGCGCTAAAAGCGTTTGAGGACTCGGCACATTACTCAATGTGAAGTATGCGGCACCGGCCCCAATTACGCCGAGGGTGAGTAGCCCGACAAACAGGGCGGGAAGCAACCAGTTTGAGGAGGAGGTGTAGGAGTGCGGCTCAGTTTCGTAGTAGCGGTAGTCGACCAGTGTGGCGGATAGGACCAAGTTTCCGTCATCCCAAGTTTCGGTGCGCGCTAGGAATCCTTCGCTGCGAAAGTAGTCGCGATGGGTGATATTTTCAGTGAGGTATGTCCGCTCGATGACAAGCGTGTCGTGGTCTCTTTCGTTGGCCACGCCGTAGTGGACTAGGCTCTCGCCAGTCGCCCGGTAAACTACCTGTTCTGTCCTGCTGAAGTTGCTCACACTCTCACTCCAAAGACCGCGGTTTTCCCTAGTTTTCGTGGTGGTCGAAATGGTTTGAGTTTCTTCGATATCCCAGGTGGAATTGATTCCGATTTTGTTAGGCCAGTCACCGACTCGTTCGGTGAGTGTAATGACGCGACTTTCTTGCTCGAGGAGATTGTCTTCGCCACCGCCGGAGAATCGAGTTTCAGTGAGGGTGGTGGCGTCTAATTTTTCCCAGCCAGCGTTGCTGTTTGCTTTGTAGTGGATTGCGTCGTAGGAAATCGACATGTTTAGTGTGTCATTGACATATTGGGTCGTGTTTTCTTGCCAGTTTAGGGTCATATTGACCAAATAGGTTAGTTGCGCTTTGATGCAACCGCCATCCCAATCGAGAATCCGGCAATTTTCGTTGCCGAGTTGGGTGACTCTCATCATATTCTGGTCCGTGACAGATAGTCCTTCGAAATCGTCGTCGGAATCCCATTGTGCCGCTAGACTGAAGACCAATTCATCCGTGTACCCTTCGTATTCGAACCAGTCATCCACATTGAAAATAGGGTCATTGATTGTGGTTGCGGCGAGTGAAGATGTTGGAAGAAGTAGGACGAGGGCGGCGATGGTCGCGGCGAGAGTCAACCCCCTGCGCATAAATGAGTGAAGGTGGGCGCCGATTTCAGCATGACGGCGGATGGGGTCAGATTCAAAGCGGCTAGGGGTCACCCAAAGGGTGAGGGTCATGTTTACAGTAGAGCGAGAGGCGATTCAGCGAGTCCGGATGCTATGGGTTAGTCTCGTCGTTCTGGCGATGTTCATGCTGCCTGCACTCGGCGCAGCAGTAACCCCTGAAGTCAACCCAGTTCCCGAAGAAGGTGACCAACCTTGGTGGCTAACTACCAATATGGACAAGGATGGCGATAAGATACACGACGCCATTCCGATCGCAATCGTCAGTACCCAACGAGATTGGGTTGATGAAGAGGGTCGTATCGGTGTAATTGTCGACTTCGACCATCTTCCTACAGAAGCGGATGAGAGACTGCTTGAGCGAGCCGTCGATTTCCGTGTTCAGTTCCGCTACCACATCATCGATTCTATTGCCGGTTCAGTAGAGGTTGTTGAACTTGGTAATCTTGCAAACTTACCGGGTGTAGTTCTAGTCGAAATTGATGGGATTCTTACAATTCAGATGAAGGATGTCAATGAAGTTCACGGCGTTACCAATGTATGGGATGATACTGGCTACACCGGTGCTGGCTCCGTCGTTGCGATTATCGATACTGGGATTGATGCAAACCATTCTGGCCTCGACGACTTAGATGATGACAACGAAACCTATGACCCGAAGGTCATCGGATTCTATGATGTCATCAACCGTCCTAATGATGTCAACGGCACAGATGTCGCCCCATACGATGACCAAGGTCACGGTAGCCATTGTGCGGGAATCACTGCAGGAACTGGGGCGCCGACCTTCGAGCACATCGGAGTCGCTCCTCAAGCACAACTCGTGGGCGTGAAGGTACTCTCTGCGGCTGGCTCTGGCTCATTCGCACAAGTCATGCAAGGGATGCAGTGGACGATAGACTACCGGCACAAGTTCAACATCCGCGCTGCGAGCATGAGTTTAGGCGGGCCTGGCGCATCGGAATGGACCGCTTCTGAGCAAGATTCAACTAACCGAATGGCGAACGAGATGGTTCGCAATGGAATTGCTCTTTTCATCGCCGCTGGTAATTCGGCATTTAGCGCCCAGATTGGGACACCCGGAAGTGCGGAGGATGTCATCACAGTCGGAGCATTGGACAAGAATACGGCGATTGCCATCTACTCAAGTCAAGGGCCTACTGAAGAGGGGCGAGTCAAACCAAACATCGCCTTCGTAGGAAGCAATGTCATGGCTCCCGACTACAACACAGGCACCGGCTACACATCAAAGTCTGGGACCAGCATGGCGACTCCCGGAGCGGCTGGTCTAGCGGCACTGATGTATCAGGCAAATCCCGATCTTTCTCCCTTCGATGTCCGCAACATCATGCAAGAGACGGCGACCTATCGCCTATGCGTGTACATGGGAGCTAACGAGCCCTGCATCGAGGATCTCATTCCCAAGAACAGGCAGAACAATGTTTACGGTCACGGCCATGTCAATGCTGAGCCTGCTGTAAGTGAGGCCGCCAACCAAGTTTACGGGTTGACATTGGCGGTGAATGTTTCTTCCATCAGTCCAACAAGCGGTGACGACAGGGTACATGTTGGACCGGGTGGTTCGGTCGATTTTGTCATCATTGGAGATGTCCAGAAGGTTCAGTGGCGCACTTGGGACATGCGTGACTACTGGTCGGACCACACAGAGTTTGAGGCTGGTGAGACGAATGTCAAAGTCACTCACGAGATGTTGCTTGACAGACTCCGCTATCTTCCCGGAAACGAGATCACTGGAAACCAGACGATTATGATGCGTGCAATCGTCGGTGACAACGCCTCGACCAACTCGGTCGTTCACCTCCATGTGATGGGCGAGACCGCAATCTCTGCTACTGAGGAAACCGGTGGATTCTCTGGTTTGCTGGTTCTGCTCACCTCCCTGCTTATCCTCCTCCTGCTTGGTCTCGTGTTGTCGGTTCTGATGTTGAAGGGGCACTTCTCGGAAGTGCGCACCCAGCTCGGCCTCAGCCTGCCGGCCGAACTGCTCTACGAGGATGGCTTCGAGGATGATGCTGAGGCACAGTCGGCTGAGCCTCGAAATGGATGACGATGTCTCAATAGGAACCGGTTGAAATGGCCGTCGGCGGGATTCTTGTATCGGCGTTGGTCGCCGGCGTTGCTGCAGTTTTGGTGACGCTTGCGATTGAGAAGTGGGGTGGCTTACACGGCGGAGTTCTCGCCACCGTGCCATCTACCATCGTGCCAGCAGCAATCGGTATTTGGTACGCCTCAGCAAGTGTCGAGGAATTTCAGTCGGCTATGGGAATCGTTCCGATTGGTTTGATTCTGAATGCCGGTTTTCTCTATTTGTGGCGTGTCGTCCCTTCAAAAGTCCCAGAATGGCGGTTCGGAGTGAAACTAACCGCCATCACCGCGTTGAATCTGACCCTTTGGTTGAGCGCGGCAGCGATTTCGATTTTCTCTGTTCGAAGTGCAGTCAGCGCTGGTTGGTCTGCTCTAGTAATCGGCTGGACCGCCCTTCTCATCGGCTGTATATTGGCAGCGGTGGCCTGCTTGGAGCGTGTTCCTACTCCACGCGGACACAAGCGAGTTGGGCCACTAACATTGGTTGTCCGAGGCCTTGCAGCCGCAGCATCAATCGGAATCGCCGTCTGGTTTGCCGGCTTAGGTAATCCATTAGCAAGTGGAGTCATGAGTATCTTCCCTGCAATTTTCACAACCAGCATGGTCGCTCTTTGGCTAGCGCAGGGTGAAGCGGTGCCAACTGGAGCGATTGGACCGATGATGCTCGGCTCGCAATCAGTCTCTCTCTACGCCCTTCTAGTCGCCTTCTTCTATCCATTCACCGATAGCACATTTGAGTTGGTGATGTTGAGTTTCGCAGCGTGGGTCATCTCTTTCGTCGTTGTGAACCTCAGCGCTTGGTACTGGTTAAAGCGACGCGCTTTAGGTTGAGTTAGGGACCATCCAACTGCTGAACCGGCGCTCCATTCTCGCCCAACACCTCAAGGGTAGGGTTGAAAGAAAGTGACACCCCCGATACAACGCTGGTGAATTGAAGATGGGTGACAAGCGGTTCATTCGAGATGCGCTTCACGGCGACATTGAACTGCCAGATGATGTCCGTTACATCGTCGATACACAGACCTTCCAACGGTTGCGTTACATCCAGCAGTTGGCAACCTGCCACTATGTCTTTCCATCAGCGACTCACAGCCGATTTTCTCACTCCATCGGTACTTTCCACCTAGCAAGAAAACTGATTGACAACCTCCGACAAAAACACCCCAACCTCATCTCTGACGAAGACGCCAGACTAGTTCCGATAGCGGCCCTCCTGCACGATGTCGGACATCCACCCTTCTCACACATGTTCGAGACTCCAGAGGTCTTCGCAACCTTCGCTCACCACGAAGAGTGGGGTCGAAAAATCATGACTGACCCCGAATGCGACCTTTCGCAAGTTTTGAGCAGCCTTTTGCGCGAAAGTCTTCCCCGGCTGCTAGCAATAATGGATGGGACAGTTGAGAAACCGTTCCTGCATGAAATCGTCTCCAGCCAACTCGATGTTGACAGACTCGATTATCTGCTGCGTGACCAGTTGTGCACGGGCGCTGATGTGGGAGGGTTCGACCATGAGAGGTTACTGCGCTCTCTGAGCGTTTCGGAGGATGGCCATTTGGTTGTCGGATTGGACAGCATCGGGTCGGTCGAAGGCTATCTTGTGACCCGTTGGCACATGTATCAGTTGGTCTATTTCCACAAGTTGAACATGCTGACGCAGGCCTACTATGTCCGGGCGCTCACGCGGGCGAGAGAGTTGCACGAAACCGGTGACCTTCCACTCTCACTGAAGATGCGAGACATGCTCTCAAACCGAGAATTGACGCCGCTAAGATATGCCGGGCTTACCGACTCCTTCGTCATTGCCGATGTCTTCCAATGGGCGGGCCATGATGACCCGGTGTTGTCGAATTGTGCGCGCAGGTTGTCGAGTCGCGATGACTTTCACAAGAGGATTCGGATTGAATTGACCAATGAGCAGGCGGAGTTGTTGGTAGGGCCGTTGGGGGAGATTGTTTCTGCGGCCGGTTTCAGCGGAGCAGAAGATGTGATTCACACTCCTCTCCAAAAGGAGGGATATTTGCCCTATGAGGCTGGGATTCACCTTGAGGATGGGCGAGATATCATGGAGGCTTCGAAGATGATAGAGTCGATTTCTGGTGAGTTCAGTCGCTCGATGCTTTTCGTTCCGAGGTCGGTACGGGATGAGTGTGAGGAGTTGGCGAAGCGGCTTCTCAAGTTGGATTGAACAAGGTTTGGCATTTCCCTCGACGCGTGGGCCCGACCTTGACTTCAATCGGTTCGAACAGAATCGATTCTATCCGCGTGTTCGAAACTGGCGCGCTAACGGCAGTATTGATTGCAACCGTTCAGTTCGCGCTAAGTTCAAATCCGGCGGGCCCGATTACAATCGATTAGTGGGCCCGACCGGATTTGAACCGGTGGCCACTCGGTTATGAGCCGAGCGCTCTAACCAACCTAAGCTACGGGCCCTCAAAGTTGCCGCGGCGCGCCCACCCCTCAAAGTTGGCGGCGGTGGCCGTTCAGCCCGTACGCTGAAATATGACGTAGGTCACCCTACGGGTGGTGCCCATGGGAAATCGCACTTCACCGACTCACCTCGCCCTTGCACTTCTCTTCCTCCTGCCACTCCTCCTGCCGTTCGCTCCAGCAGGCGCACAATTTCTGCCCAGCGCCACAATGGATTGTACTCCAACCACTGCGAACATACAAGTTGGCCCCGGGGAACAACGGGTTGCTACCTTCTATTGCACAGTTGAAAACGACTCTCTCTTTGTCGAGGAGGTCACCATCGAGGTCGACCCAGACCCTGGAATCTCCGTCGCTTCACCGGGAAAGATCACTGTCGGTGCTCAAGATGAGGCCGAGTTTGAAATCGTGGTCCGTGGAAACGGTGGGATGTCGAAGGGAACCAGAAATGTGAACATCACCTACCAAGTTACGACAGTTAGCGGAACGCCATGCTTTACATGCGCGGAGGAAGAATTGGAACTCTATGTCGAAGTCGATTCTTACGGCTGGCCCAGTTTTGAGATGGATGGGCAAGAAATGTTGCTCAAATATAGTTCGGCAGACACAGTCAATTTCACCGTGACAAACAAAGGCAACGATGCCGACACGCTACTCATCAGAATCGAAAACCAGAGTGGCCTTGAGTCCTTTGGAATCATCATGCAGTTAAGCGATGAATCGGTTCAGCTTGAGGTCAATGAGTCGAAGGACATCTCAATTTCTGTGTCGACAACTGCGGAGGTAGGCGATGGTCGGTTTGAGGTCAAGATTTGGGTCGGAAGTAAGCGGGCACAGGACGATGGAGACCCGGTGGAATTTGCGGATGTTTTCTCGCTTCAAACAGAGACGAAACTGGTCATCCTCTCAATCGACAGTGTCCCGAGTTGGGCGTTCGCAGTCGGCGGTTTGCTTCTCCTTTTGGTTGTAGTCGGAGTTTGTGTGGTAGTCGTGAAATTGGTAAGTTCCCGACGCGCTGAAGTGTTCGATGACGACTTTGAATTGGAAGATGACTTCGAAGACGACTTTGATGACTTCGATATGGATGAGTTCTGAAATGGCCGCCCGAACCCTATTCATTACCCCCATATCTTTATTACAAACAGAATGTGACACTTCACCGAAGGTGTTTGAATGAAGGGTAAAGCGACTCGGAGGATGGCTCTCATCATCTGTTTGTATGTGTTGAGTACATGGGCGGGAGTGGCAGCAAACGCATCAGCGCAAGTGTCCCCTAACCCAACTGTGAATGTTGCTTGCTCACCCGCTGCAATACCTATCGAAGTTCACCCTGGTGCACAGCGAGTTGGAACGACTTACTGTACCGCGACCAACCCTACTCAGTATGTAGAGGAAGTCAACATCCAAGTCACCTCGGGCGGCCTAGCAGTTGCAGCACCCGGCTCAGTTACTGTCGGCGCATACGACTCCACCACCTTCGAAGTCGTTGTCCGCGGTGAGAACCGCCAAGCAGAAGGCAGCCGAACAATCACCATCACTGCAAGAGTTGTCTCCGCATCAGGGATTCCTTGCACTACCTGCCCTTCGGTTCCAACCCAAGTGATGGCGACCATCACGCAGTTCAGTCGACTCCGTGTCGAGGCTGAAGAACCGTTCAAGCAATTGCGCCCGAAGGTTGACTACATCTTCGAGTTCAAGGTCTACAATGACGGCAACGCATACGACCGCTTCAACATCGAAGTCGCAAACCGTGATGAGTTGGAAGAGGCAGATTTCCAAATCACGCTACCAACTATCTCGACTGAAATCGAACCACAGGCGCCGGCCGATAAGGTTCGTGTGATGATTCGAACTCCCAAGGTTCAGGGCTGGTCCGACACTTACTACCAGTTGCAATTCAAGGCGACGAGCGAATACTCGGTTCGGACTGAAGGCATTCCAAACTACCAGACTCAAATGGTCACCTTGTATGTCCGTGGCGTTTACCTCCCCGGCTTCGAGTTGGTGCCGTCCTTGACGATGGTTGCTCTAGGAGCAGCGTTCATCGCACGGCGTCAAGATGAGGAAGAGCAGACTGAAACAGTTGCTGAGTTGCAAGAGATGACTCAACAGTTACCGTTCTGACTTGGGCTGCAAAGACATCGACGAGTTTTCGACGCCCTTGTATCAAGGGAGTGTGTTGGCGGCCATGTGGCAGGTGCAAAACCGGCACTCTCGCGGGCGCGAGTAGCCAACGGGTTGATAACGGCTTGAGAGTCACAGAATAGCGATTGAGGGGAGAAAATGTCTGGTGGATTGTTGGAGAAGGCGCAGAATGTTGACGGCAAAGAGCCTGCAGCGGTAACGAGTGGAAAGGAATCCATCAAGGAACCAATCTTGGAGAGTTCGGGTGGCCTTTTGGAGCGGGCAGGAGTTTCCGATGATGATGGATCATCAGGATTCCCAACATCCTCCCAAAAGAAAGGCATCGCTGGCGGTATCGTTGCTTTGCTAATTCTCTTCATTGCTTACCAAGCAGTCATGGGTTTCTCATTCGGTGGAACTAGTATTTCTGTAGCGAGTCTCGAAGTTGACGAAGATTCAGACTCACTCCGTGTTCAGGTGTTCATTGGGACCTCGATGATTGGAATACTGCCTTCAGATATGTTGACTATCGACATTTCCTATGGAACTGAAACTGTTCACAGCGTCTCAGTTGATCCAAAAGCAAAATTGGCGTGGTATGACATTCCTTTCGCGGATTTCTATCAAGGTAATTCTAGAGGGATGGCCGCTGACTCTTCGGATATTGATTACACAATCACCGTAACTCAAGGGTCGTCGACTTCTGTCGACTATGTCGCAGCGAGTGCGATGATGGACAGAACAATCAACAATGTAGATGGTGAATTAATGGGTGTCACAGAACCTAACACCAATTGTGACCAAACTGGTGAATCAAACAACTGCGAGAACAACGGCTTGAATCACTTAGGCACTCAGTTCCGAGTTGGGGCTGGAGCAATTGACCCTGTTGAGAGCAACTCCTCAGATGTCATGCTCCATGTCGATTCGGATTACACCATCTCTGCTTCAATCAGCTTTGAGGGCACAGTCGTATTCACATTCCCATCAGTATCAGTAGATGGTTCGACTGCAACTTGGTCAAACGGCGGAGGTCTCGTAGAAGGCGCTTGGCTCGATTTGAAAGGTGACGGCGCAAAGGTTGATGCATTCGGAACCACCGTGAATTATATTCCAAGGGGAGACTTCTACGATGGTGATGGTTGCTATACAATCGATATCACAGTAACTCACGACTCTCCCTTCGGAGAAGAGATATCCGGTGCAGCGAGCCAAGGGTACAAGTTTTCGTGGGAGTACAACGAGAACCGCGATACGAGCGAATCTGCAAACGAAGAGTACCGGCCAACCGAAGCGTGCTGAATCAACAGCACATCCTCACCTGTGAGAGTGGACATCTCATCGGTCGAGTTTTGCGTTGATGACAATTTTCAGTCATCATCGCCATCGTCATCATCATCGTCGTTGTCAATGTTGTCGTCATCATCGAATCCGTCGAGTTCATCATCGAGGTCGTCTAATTCGTCTCGCTCAACAGTGATTTTCTTCACTTCGGTATCCTTCAAGTCGCGCACTGTGGTGAAGTAGACGACCAACAATAGTCCAACCACCAATGCAACAAGGAGGCTGATGATGACGGGACTCATCCCCGATGCATCTTCTGCAGCCGACCAAGTTGTTGTCTGGCTCTCAGCTTCTCCGCCCCCGAGAAGGCCATCTTGAGTTATCTGAGTAGGCGTCAGTGGTTTGCAGGAGAGAGTGGCATTTCCGCTTTCGACGTGGCCCCAGCGGAGTGCAATGTCAGCGGTTGCTCCAGCAGCAACACTTGCGAATGGATAGGCCGGGCTTATGTCGGCTCGGTTCTCACCCTCGTAACATTCGATTGCAACATTGTTTGCGTGTCCGCTTCCTGTGTTCTGTAATGTCACGGTCACATACGCACGCTTCCCTAAGGTCGCAGCCGTGTCAACCTGAACTTTTGAAACGGTTACGGCTGGCAAATTTGGGATTTCGATTGTCGGATTCACCTCTTTTGCTAATGGGCCCCCAGAACTTGTGTAGGTGCCCCATGCAGTGAACCATCTGATGTCAGAAATCGTAGCGGATTCAGACCAAACGGTTCCGTCAGCATAGCCGATTTCAACAACTCGGACTCCATTCGCCTCATCGCCTGGAACTGTGAAAGTTCCATCAGACACTGAAATCCCCATGTAATTCTCTTCGTTTGGACCCACGCCAGTCAAGTTGAATGTTGCCCCTAAGCCGGGGAATTGTAGGACTTGTCCGGTGAGTTGGCGCTCGTAGATGCCGACGAATCCGCCGGTGTTTTGGCCGTTCTGGGCATCGATGACCGCTGCTGTGGTTGCTCGGATATCATGGTCATCCTTCGAGCCATTGAACCCTCCACCATACCAAGAGAGGCTTCCCGAGAGTTCGACCGGGCCTGAGTCGCGAATCCAACTGTCGGAACCTGAAGCGGTGCCGTCGATTGAGATGGCGGCGCCTGAAATCGTTGAATTCGCAGCGGTTAAACTGCCTCCGGATGCGACGGATAGAGAGTATCCGGACTCGCCTCTAAGTAGCCAGCCGGGGCCATCTAAATCGCTTCCTTCAAAGTTCACAGTTTCGCTCGAACCCTCCAACTTGATGCGGTCGATTACTAACTCTCCCCATGAGGTGTCCTCCATCTCAAATGAGAGCCATGCTCCATCATCGATGAAAGGAAGCAAGGAAGCGAAGAAGGAGTACTCATCCCCAATCATCGGCGTCTTCGCTCCATTCTTCCACTGTACGGTGAAGTTTGAGAGATTGTAGTCGGCGGCACTGTAGATTGTTATCACAAAGGAGTTGCCTGCATTGCCGCGTGGAATCCAAAGTTTGGAGGTTTCACCGTATGCATTCCACCATTGTTGGTCGCTCGGCGGCTCGTCAGCGGTTAGGGAACCGCCGTCCATGACTAGCGAGCCGAGGACATTAATCGTCGCTCCTTTCTCAACTCCTACGCTTCCATTGACAGTTACGGTCACTCCAGAATCGATAGTTACTGCTCCAGAGAGAGTATCTCCCTCCTGCCAAGTTTCGTCGGCAGAGATGTTTCCTCCAGTGATAGGCTCAGCAAAGGCGGGTGTGGTTGTGAGGCCCAGTCCAGTCAGCATCAGTGTGGTCAGCAAGATGGCCAGTAATCTTCCGTTCATCGTGCGCGCGAGCGGGCGGGAGAACATGAAACCGACGCAGGAAGGTGTGTTTCGTTTAAGGGAGGAAAAATCAGTATTTTCTGGGTGCGAAGGTTGAATCGCCGGGTGTTGGGTGAGGTCGTCATGGCGTCGGAGTACCTCCCTTGGGCTGGCCCGTTGATGGCCCCACTAGTGGTCCTCTGGCTCTACCTCCCCGGCTATCTGTCCAACACTACAGCGATGCTCGGCGGCAAGTGGATACCCGAAATGACAGGCATGACCGTGAAGCCGATTGATGGCGGCAAAGTGCTCTCAGATGGCAATCGGATGTTGGGTGATGGCAAGACATGGAACGGCTTGGTAGGTGGAACGGTTGGAGGCGGATTGATAGCGATGCTCACTCATGCGATTGCAAGCGGGAATCACATCGGTTCAGCACCTTTCTTGGACCCGCTTGGAACTTATGGCTCCTCCTCGGCGGCAATCGGTGAGGCTTGGTTTTGGCTCGGAGGTGAATGGGGTGCGGCGTTCGTGTTGGGATGCGTGCTTGGCTTCGGTTGTATGCTCGGCGATTCTGTCGGTTCGTTCTTCAAGCGGCGTCGCGGATTGAAGCGTGAGGGTGAAGTCAGCAGCAAGGCGCCACTTCTCGATACCCTCCCCTTCGCAATTTTCGCCTTCCTGTTCGGGCAACTTTTCCTTGCACCCTCAATTGTGGGGAGTTCAGACCTGTGGATGGGAATGGTAATTCTTCTCATCTTGACTCCGATTATACACCGCGCATTCAATGTGATGGGTTATCGCCTCGGATTGAAATCCGTTCCCTACTGACTTTGTGGGGAACCTTATGGAGTCGACACGCCGCCAATTTCCACATATGTCCGAAGCGACTGTGCTAATTGTAGGCGGAGGAGGGCGTGAACACGCGCTCGCTCTCGGATTAGTAGCCTCGCCCTCAGTCGGCGAAATCCATGTCACGCCGGGAAATGCTGGAACCGCTACAATAGCCACCAACCACAATGTCTCAGACAGCGATGTCGAGGGACTAGTTGCATTGGCTCAGTCACTCGATTGCGACCTTGTAGTAGTAGGCCCGGAGGGCCCTTTGGTGGCAGGACTCGCAGATTCCTGCCGAGCGACTGGAATCGCCTGCTTTGGACCACATTCCGAAGGTGCTGAACTCGAAGGCAGCAAACTCTACGCCAAGCAGGTAATGTCCAATCTTGGTATTCCGACAGCCGCTTTTCACCTCATAGATTCAGTCTCTCAAATCGACGCAGCATTGGATGACTTTGCTCCCCCTTGGGTGGTCAAGAGAGATGTCTTGGCTGGAGGTAAAGGGGTGGAAGTTACCAGCGAGCGGGCGGTGGCGTTTTCGGCACTTGAAGAGGGCGTCTCTCTCGACGGAGTTGTACTCTTGGAAGAGTTCCTTCCCGGCGAAGAAGCGAGCATGTTGGTGATGCTGGATGAGAGCGGCTGGGTAGCGTTGCCAGCGAGTCAGGACCACAAGCGAGTTGGCGAGGAAGATAGCGGACCAAATACTGGCGGAATGGGGGCGTATGCGCCGGCTCCAGTGGTGACTGAAGAATTGCGCCAAAAGGCGTTTTCAAGAATCGTTGAACCGATGCATGAATGGCTGACTGCGCAGGATACACCTTACCGCGGCTGCCTCTATGTGGGGCTAATGATTGATGACCTCAACGACCCCTATGTCGTCGAATATAATGTCCGATTCGGGGACCCTGAAACTCAGGTTACAGTGCCGTTAATTGAGAGCGATTTGTACGAACTTTTGTACGCCGTTTCGACAGGAAATGTCGCCTACTCAAACCCCAAATTTTCGACCGCTCACGCCATGACAGTCGTGCTCGCCTCCGAGGGTTACCCTGGGCCTCCTAGGAAGGGGTTGCCAATCTCGATAGAACATGCGATGATAGCGCAAGAAGAGGGTGGGGCATTCGTGCACCACGCTGGCACCTCATCCGATGACAACGGGCAGCTCATTTCGAGTGGCGGCCGAGTTCTCGCCTGTACCGGCATCGGCGCCACACTTGGGGAGGCTCGAGAATTAGCGTATTCTTTGATGGATGGAGTCTCTCTTGAGGGGTCCCATTTCCGCTCCGACATAGGTTACCGGGCGCTGTAACGATAATATTGCTAAATGGGGGTATGCTCGCCATCCCCTCGCGTGCGCGGGTGAAAACGGTTAAACCAAAGTTGCGGGTGGCGGCGACGCTGACAGTCTTAGGACTGGAAGAATCGAGGGAAACAAAATGGAAAACGACACCTCTACAATGGAGAAAGTCAATCCGGCAATGAGTCTCATCAGTGCGCCGCTGGCAGGTTTAGTCCTGCTATTGCTCACGATGATGATGTATCCGCTGGGCGTGACTTACGATGGACAAACCGCAGTGATGACACAAGTGCTGCCGTTCGTGATGCTCACGATCGGTGCCTTGTTTGGCGTCGTACCGCGTCTGGTCTTCTCCACCCTCGGGGTTAAGCCGGCGCAGGTCACCCTGCTGATATTCGCTCCACTTGTGATTGCTGCCGCAATCCCACAGTTGGTGCTAGGCGATACTCTACTCGGCGTGCTGTTTCTTCTGCTCGCCTTCGGAGTCCACCTTTTCGACCGAGTCGGACGAAGCGAGGAAGCCTCGCTTGTCATCTGGGTTGTGATGGGCTTCTACGCTGCACTTTCGTTTGCCAGCATCGCCGCTCCATCATGGAACGGTACACAATTCATCAACGGCGCTTGGTTGCCAGTCTTCGATGTTGCATCGAATGGCTACTGGGGCGCAATCGATGGTCACAGGGAGGCAACTGCCTTCCTCTTCTTCAATGGCTGGATGATTACAATCCTCGTCGGAGTTCTCGTTACTCTCGGTCTTAGAGGAGTAATCACCACTCCTAGCCGTAGCCGTTGGTTTGCCAAATTGCCAGACCGGCTCCACGACAAGGCATTCTTGCCACTCTTCGTCGGCTTCGGCATTTGGCTCGCAGCGCACCTCATCACTGAGTGGTCATTCTTTGCCGCTGGAGAGTCTGGTAGAATCTCTGGCGACAGAATGACTGTCTGGTGGGCTATGTTCACCGGCGTAATTTCGATGATAGCAATGTTCTGCTTCGCTGAGAATTGGCGCACCCGCGGTGCGCTCCTTCTCGTCAACTGGGGCCTCTACACAATCGGAGGACTTCAGGAGCGCGGAATAATCTTGGATGGCAGCGCCAACTGGCACAGTTACTTCCACGGAACAAACGGCCTGTTTGTCTGGTTCTTCCTCTTCTTTTGGATGAACGCATTAGCAATTATGCTCGGCGTGAAGGGTGTACTAGGCTCGACTGCCCCCAAGCGCGAGGCAGGACTTGCGCGCCAGTGGTGGACCAAGAATTGGTATGGAGTGGTGGTAGGTTCTGCCCTCTTCTCCGCTTTGGTAGTCCGAGTCGCGTGGAATGTCATACCGTTCATGAACTCCGCAGGAACACACGAATGGGACCTCACTGGAGGTTCTGACCCGTGGTACATGATGCGAACTGTTGAGTACATTCTGGCTGAGCACAACCATTTCCTCGTTGACATGGACCGTTCATACCCGCTCGGTGCAATCAACCCGCGACCTCCGCTATTCTCTTGGAGTCTAGCGATTGGTGGTATGTTGCTCGCTCCGCTACTCAATGTTCCCGCTGGTGATGCTGTTTGGTGGTCTGTTGCTGCGCTACCTGCGATTTATGGTGCATTCTGTGTGCTTCCAATCGCTGGAATTGGTAACCGCTTCTTCGGAAAGGCTACTGGCGCAGTAGCCGCTTGGTTAATCGCTTTGATGCCCGGCCATGTGAGTCACAGCACACTTGCATTGGCAGACCACGACTCGTTTGCTATTCTGTTCCTTACTTTAGGATTCTATTTCTGGTTGAAAGCAGTAAATGCTTCAGGAAGTGAAAAATTAGTCCCCAATGCCTCTTGGTCGCCAGCCTATCTATTGAAGGGAATAAAGGCGACATTTGAGAAGCGCCCAGCAGCGATTGCTAACGCAGCACTTGCTGGAATGGCATTCGCAACAGTTGCTCTTGGTTGGAAAGGATTCGTCTATGGACTAGCGATTGTCTTTGCGGCCTTCTTCTTGCAGGCTGTTCTGAACCTGTTCCGTGGTAGAGATAGCATGGCACTCTATGTTTGCACTCTGACTATGATGATGGTGGCATTCCTAATTCCGCTACCATTTTACTCTCATATGCAATTGCAATTGGTATTCGATGCGAGCGGATTCCAGCCGATGTTCTACATCATCGGCTTCACATTCGCAGCAGGTTGGGTTTCAGTATCATTCCGCGACAAGCCTTGGCTGATGGTGCTAGTTAGCGGAGGCGGCCTTGCAGCAGTAATTCTTGGCGGCCTTTGGCTGCTCCAATACGCTGGACTCTCAAACGGTTGGGATGTCTTGACCACTGGTGGATACTATCTTTCAAAGAACAAGATTTTCGACACGATTGCAGAGGCTCAAGCACCTAGCCGAGCGATGCTGTTCGCATCTTTTGGCCCGATTGTCGCACTGGCGGCACTCTCTGCTGGAATCATCGCCCTGTGGCAAGGTTTCAGAGGAAAAAGTGGGACAAAATTGGTTCTTGCAATTTGGATTCTACTCGCCGGAATTATGGCATGGCGAGCAGGCCGATTCGTCTTCAACGCAACTCCACCCGTCGCAGTGATGGGTGGTTGGGCCCTCGTTTTGATGTGGGGTCGATTGGGCGGTTTGGACATAGCCAAGTCGTGGAGACGGTTCGGTATCGGAACCCCGAAGGCTCGTCTCTCTGCAACTGGCAAGGCATTGAAGAAACACCCCGGTGTATTTGCGATTTTCATAGTCTTCTTGCTAGTGTTTTCACAGCACGCTGCTTATGGCCTCGACTCAGGGATTCCCTCCGGAAATGCTGAAGCGAAGGAAGTTGATTCAGTTCTCTACAACATCACTCCGTCGCTCCTGCGCGCCGAAGACCCCCTCTTTGGATGGTCTGTCTTGGACTCAACACCTTACAATCCAAACGCCAATTGTCGCGGTTCAAACAAAGAAACCAGTTGTTGGTATATGGGCTCATTCGGTTCTGCCTTCAATGGCGGCCAATGGAACGCTGCATACCAATGGATGCAAGACCAAGATTCCGAGGTCCCATTTGGACAACGGCCTGGCTTCGTCTCATGGTGGGACTATGGATTCCAAGCGCTTGCTCAAGGCTCACACCCAACTGTCGCCGACAACTTCCAAAGCGGAATTCCAGCAGCCGGAAATATGCTGTTGGCACAAGGCGAAGCCGACTTACTCGCTCTCTTCATCATGACATTATCAGAGGGTGACCTACGCTACAATGATGGCGTGCATACACCTGAATTTACTGCTGCTCTCGAAGAACACTTAACCGGTTCTCAAGTTGATGAGTTCGTGTTACTCAACACACTCGGAGGCGATGATGGAGCAGGCGTCGAAGCCCGTTCATTCGAGATTTACAAGAGCGCAGGGTCAGTTCACCTCGGAGTAGGCTACGCGATTGATGAAAATGGACTACCACTTGCCACCAAGATTTACCGAGTCTATGACAGTCGTGAACAGGTCGGCACCAACTACCAGTTGGAATATGATGCAATGTTGATGTTTAACCAAACCAAGGAGCGCAACGATGAGGTAAAAGATGAGATTAGCCACTATGTCATCGGCGATTACTGGTACACCAAAGATATCGTCGAGGAATTTGATTCGGTCGCAACCTCTCTACACCGTCAAAACGCAAGGCTCGCACTTGGCAGAACTTTCTTGACCGCAGCACTCGGAATGGAGGAGTTAGTGTCACTTTACGCATCGGTGACCAACGGTATCACCTACACGGTAAGCGATTCGTCAGGCTCACCCGGCGACACCATCGACAGGAATCACGACATCCGCTACTTCGCGATCGACAACAGACTCTACCCGACTGCGGGTTCCTACGACCAAAGCGGCGGAAACCCAACCGGGATTTTCTACGCACCGACAACCCTCTCCGGGCTCGACCCGTCAACCTACATGGATACATTCTATGTTACTCAGCGGGGCGATTCGAGTTTCTTCGTCGATATGACGCAAGAACAGTACGAAGTGGAGTACAAGGGAGATATTCTCCGAAGTCAGTCGCAGAATGATGTCGATGTCATCCGTACAGTCGATATCCGCATAGACCAGCAATCCGAATTCTTCGACACTATGATTGCAAAAGCCTACATCGGTTACGGCTCAGAAGATTTGGGTCTTCTAGGTAAGCCTTCCCAGCCGGGACAGCATTTCGATATGCGAGGTACAGCGAATGAATCTCTACAGTATGCATTCCCTCTACCGGCTGCGATGATGAATCACTTCGTACTCGCAAACTGGTATGATGCTAGCGCTGACGAAAATCGACCTTGGTATGATGCGAACACATATGTCAAGATTCTGAAGTATTACAGCGGTGCCACACTAACTGGCGATGTCGTACTCGGCGACATATCGACTGTTCCAAATGCCCGTCTCTTGATTGAGAGGGATGCTTACAGTGGCGAGGATGCATCCGATGAGGACCCTCGCGAGTATTGGATTCCAATCGGCAGTGTTGATGCTGATGAAAACGGCCACTTTGAGTTCCGTGTTCCAGCAGGCCACATTCGTGTGACCGCATTTACCGGATTTGCCGAAGACCCCGAGGAGGGTCTCGTGCACGACCGTGACAGTATTACTCAAGCGAAGAACAACTACCAAGAATGGCAGACTTGGACCTACGATATCCTAGGCCAGGAACTGGAAGAAGGAGTTCGTGAAATTAACCCAGTAACAGCAATCCTTGCGAATGTCTCAGGAGGTAAGTTGCTCGGCGCGGTTGAGTTCAATGTAACCGGTGACCAAGCTGATACCGATGGCGGATATGTTATCGAACAGACGATTGATATTCCTGCATCGAGTGCTACCGGAGTGGTTCGATGGGACGGCCACTCTTCTTTCGACGGCACCCCGCTCGTCTCACATGAGTTGATTTTGACAGACATTTGGACCGACCAAGAGGTTGCTCACATCTGGACTACAAACGGCACAGTAGAGGGTACTGAAGAGCACCCACGAACCTTCAGAGGTGATGGTGAGATGTTGATTACTGGCCCCGCTTACATGGACAGTGACGGCCCAGTTTTGGTCTCCGACTTTACCGGAAACTACACCCGAGAAATTCTCCACAACCACTCCTTCACAGGAGAGGGGAAGTTCCAGGGTCGCGGTTCATTCGTCGGCTCTATCACCAGCGACACCACAGTGGAGCCTTGTGACAACACGAGCGTACCTTTGGGCACGACGGTTTGTTCGGTGAACGAAAGTTCGCCCTTGGAGTATGTTTTCGAAGGGGCGTTTGAGGGCGTCGGAAGGGTGACTGCGAATCAGTCAGTCTACTTCACATCACATCTTTACAGAGAGACTTTGGTCGGCAATGGGATTTTCGTTGTCGATGCCTTAGATGAATCTCTTGAAACCTATGGTACAATCAATGGGTCCGGTCTGTTCAGTGGAGCAGCATTATTCTCCGGTGACATGGTTGAGCCGGGCAGTTTCCATATTGTGGATGCTTTGCCCGGTGTCTATCGAGTGATGGTAGTTCTTCCCAACGGGAACGAAACCCGTCTATCGACTCCGCTTGAAATTGGAGCCGAACCTACCAGCGATATTGAGTTGCTTCTACCCGGTTCATGGATTGAAGGAACACTAGTTTGGATTAATTCTGATACTGGTGTCAATCTAACATTAGAACTTCTAGACGATGCGCGGCCCGGTGAACTTCCAACAGAGAGTTGCGATGTCGTAGGATTAGCACCGTGCTTCCTCACAACAAATGAGACAGGCTCGTTTGGATTCGGACCTCTCCCTGATGGGAGCTATAAGGTCCGAATGGATTCAGATGGTGACGGCTTCTACGAGTGCGTGCCTTGGGTCTCGCCATCTTCACCAACCGTTTGCGGTGGACTAGCAGCAATTCGTCCTGAAGCAGCCGCAGAAGAATTCGTGATAATCGATGAGAATTCACCGATTCCGATGCATTTCGATATTGAATTCACTCTAGCAAAGGACCTCGGCGGTGGCACAGTAGAGACTGTCACAGATATTGATGTCTGGTTCTCGGGAGAGATGCTCAGCGATGATGAAATGATTCAAGCGGTTTACGACAACGACAGTTCCACCTATCGAGTTGAACTTCCCGAGGGCGATTGGATTGCCAACGCGTCTGCCGGCAGTGATTTGATGCTCTGGGAGGAATTCGAAATCACCGAAGACCTCACTGGCATAGATTGGACATTGAGGCGAAGCGTGAATGTTACTGGCCAAATTTTGGTCAACACCAACAAGGAAGAGAGCCCAGTGGAGGGAGTACCCAACATTGAGGTGACATTCCAGTGGGGTTCCATTGTGACCAGTGTCCAAACAGGCACGGGAGATGATGCCGGAAACTTCACTCTGTTACTACCAGAGTTCGCAGTTGTCAACATGACCGTTCAATCGATTGCAAGCCAACTTTCGAACGGTAGTCACTTCACCGTGGCTGACGGAATGGCTCCTTTGGTACTGAATCTTGAGGACGGCCTCACTGTAGAGGGGGTTGTCTATATCATATCGAATATGACGGAATACTCACCCCATATCCCAGGATTCGTACCTGTCAAGGTTCATGGATTCCACGAGGAAAGAAATGTTCATTGGTTCTTCGATGTCGAGGTTGACAGCGGGCGGTTCGTAACCAAGGCTCAGTACGGTAATTGGACGTTCAGCGTTGATGATGAACGGTTGAACATCGTACCGATGGATGTTGAAGTCTCAGATTTCAATATTGATAACTTATCTGGGCTTCAGTTGATTGGCCAGCCGAACAACATCACATTGGAAATATTCACATTCATCGACCATGATGGAGACGCTAACCTTTCGAATGGAACATCAATCGATATTGACTTCGCTCTTGTACCAATTTCTGGTGGCGGCGTAGGCACTCGCCTCAATGTCACTGCGGACCAATTTGTTGATGGCAAAGTTACGGTTGATGTTGAACCAGGCGTCTACTCGATGGTAGTCGATTTACAAGACGCCGTCAATGGTTCGGATTACGAGACTCAGATTGCTGCAAGCGAATTAGTCTTGGAATTAGGCCTCAACAATGTGTCTGAAGTAATCGAGGTGCCATTCATTCCCAAGTGGAGAATGGATGCTACGCTGGAAAATTTCAGTGGCGGAGGCCAAAATGCCCTGCTAGTGAACTTCCAAGAGGTAGATGGAATGAATTCGTTTACCAAGTACACCGATGAAAATGGTTCGATTAACGAATATCTACCAGAGGGTGAATGGCTAGTAACTGTAGACCGATTTGTTACAGGAGATACTTCCGAGGAATTCCGCGGATTGCTCAACATCAGTGCAAATTCAATACGGACTGGTTTGGTTTGGCAATCTCTTGAATCTGCTGAGGTAACTATTCACCTAGCTGAATCTAGTTCCGGTATTGACTTGGCAGGTTACGAACTTATCGCGACCAGTCGAGATGGTCTTGGAGAAGTGACCCTACCGAATACTGATGATGAAGGAAATGTCACGGCATATCTATGGCCGGGCGCTTGGACTATCTCTTTGAATAAGACAGAAGCACAACACCGCTGGATTCTCGAAGGGCAAGACCTACCATCTCTCTCGAGAGGTGAGGTTCTTCCACCGGAGAATTTCACTGTCGAACACTGGGTGACCCTCGGTGGTAACTTATTCTGGGACTTGAATGCGGATGATGCCTACAATAACAATGAAGGTATTGAAGATGCAAACATAACAGTAAACGGCGATACATTGGATGAACAACTCAACTTGACGAGCGACTACGCTGGCACTTGGTCAGTGTTCGTTCCGAGCGATGCAAATTACAGTGTATCTGCTTCAAAACTAGGCTTTTCACCTGTGTCGGATACCATCAATGTGACTGGAATTGCAAGTAATACTGACCTTGAAATGATGGCTGGAAATGTCACAATTAGCGGACTTGTCGATTATGTTCAGATGGAAGTTTGGGATGATATCAGCGGAGATGTCACCCTTGCACTAATTCCATTCACTGGTATAGAAAGAGATTCTCGAACGCCTAACAAGATTCTGGAGAACGGAAGTTGGACTGGTAGTTGGGAGGCAAATGTCGAGCCAGGTAAGTGGATCTTGGTTGCTCAAATTGTTGATGAAGGAATCATCGGGTTAACCCTCGTTGATGCTGGTGTTCACGACGGTGCTGAGGCCAACTTGACAATGAACATTGGTGGCACACTATCCTTGAGTACCTCTTGGGTCGACTTCGAGGGTGCAACGCACGACCTTTCAGAGACCACCATATCCGGTGCTGAGATGTTGGCCATACCTGAAATTGTTGTTGATGCCGGTTACGGTGTCAAGTACAATGTGACTGTTGACAGTAATGGAAATATCGAGTTCCTCTTGCCGGCTGGTGAGATATATCTCGAGAGTGATTTCCAAACTTCTGAGCGTGGTATGACGATGGACTACAGTTCGGGCTTGTCGGCGTCAATCGCAAGTCAGCAAGAGGCGCCGGACGCTACACTGCGCTTCAACCGACGAATCGAACACAGCATCAGCTTCGATGTCATTTCAGCAACAAACTCTACTCAGACCGACGAATCTTACAGCGAGGTGGATGCGGTTAAACTAAACAACACACACTACAAGGTAATCGAATACTCAATTACCCTCAATTACACTGGTAATGAAGCGTATGACGAGTTCACAAGCGAAGTCGTATTTGCTGCAGAGGATGTCGCAGGATGGTCGATTGAATTCTTCAATGGCACAGTCAACGGAACTGAACAATGGGATGAGAGTAACGAGCTGACTATGGGATTGGATGGTGGGTTACAGGGCGAACTTCGAGTTCGCGTAACACCTGCCGAAATTGATTCTGCCCGTTCAATCCAAGGAGGTCACATTATCAAGTTGAGATTAGTTCATGGTGGAGGCGAGTTTTCTGAACATGCAGTGACTATTCACATCCCTCAGACATACGCTGCAAATGTGACCGTTGCACCGACCGGCACTTTGGGAGTGTTCCCTGGTGAAGAGGAAAGAGTTGAGTTCAAGATTGTCAACGAAGGAAATGGACAGGACATGCTCGCATTCGAGATTGACAGAACCCAACTCCCGACCAACTGGAGCGCCACTGGCCCTAGCGAATCACCATGGACTGCAGGTGAGAATCGAACCTACTCGTTCACGATATTTGCGCCAGCAGATGCTGGCGATGAGCCATTCACGCTGTTCTTGAATATCACTAGTGAAGATGGAACTGAGTATGAACAGGTCCCAGTCATCATTCAAGCGGCTAGACCCCTGCTCACTTTCGTGAAGGATGATACTGGCACACTCGATGGGTCAGACGCAGTCGCAGACAAGAGGAACGCATTCATTGTTCGAATCAGGAACGATGGCTTAGTTGATGCTACAAACATTCGAGTGAGTGTTTCTTTGGATGAGTACAACATCTCTGAATCCTCCGAAACGCAGACAGTTCCTGCTGGAGAGGCAGTGGAATACATTGTCTATCTGAATCTAGAAGAGGTTGCAATCGGTAAGAGGACATTCACTTTCGCTATCTCAAGCGATATGGGTCTCGACCTCGATAGTAACTCCCAAACCGAAATGACAAGTTCGATCAAGGTTGCTACTCCGGCGCCAGATTCAGTCAATGTCTGGGTGCCACTATTGCTGATAGCAGGCTTTGTGGTAATCTTCCTATCATACCGGAAGATTCGTGAAGGACTAACCAGTAAGATTCCGTTCTGATCCACTTTTGGATTAGGACAGTTCCGCCCACAGATGGGGTTTAGCGATAGCGCTCGAGCGGAATGTGGTCTAGCGAAAGCGTTCTCTTAGTTCGACTAGCCACCTAACTATCGGATTGAATCAAGCCAATATGACCTGCGTATAGAAATGTTGAGCGCCCTCATTCATCTGCTCACCAAAGAAGAGCAATCATGAACCCGCACTTACCCAAGGGTAAGTGGGGAGAACTATGATTCCGGGTTTGGAAGGCGTCGAGTATCTACCCGAACCAGAAGACCCGCGCATGCTGAGTACGATTGACCCCGGTGCGGAGGGTTACCCAGCGGAGGCCTACGGCCTATCTCCCGAATTGGACCCCGGTGGATGGAAGGAGGCAGACGCCGCTAAACCGATGAAGTCGCCTTTGGACCTGCCATGGGGGTTGTGGATTCTTTTGATTATCATCGTCGGGATGTTGATTACTTACAGCACTCTTGTCACATTCATTGAGGACTTCATACCCAACTCAGAGTGGGCGTACGAGAGTACCCAAATCAGGGAGTTGAACGAGGCAGGCCTTGATGGCTCGGGAGTTCGGGTCTGTATCGTTGACACAGGAGTTGACATCAGCCATCCCGATTTAGCGGGAGTCAACCTAGTCGGGTTCAAAGATTTCATTGATGGAACAACTGGAGTTCCACACGACAATGACAACAAACAGTCACATGGGACGATGATGGTAGGTATTTTAGCTGCAAATGGCAGTTTCCGTGGGGCAGCACCGGGAATTCAACTGATCGTTGCTGCTGCCCTTGATTCAGAGGGTAGTTCAGGTTCTGAGGCGGCTGTGTCAGATGCCATTGAATGGTGTTGGGTCGAGATGGGCGCTGACATCATCAGTCTAAGTTTAGGTGGGAAACCCGACTTGATATCTACATTTGGTAGCAGCACAGAATTAGCAGTCAACAGTGCACTGGACAACGGTGTCTTCGTTGTTGCTGCTGCAGGCAATCACGGTGGGGCTGGCCAAGACTACCCCGATGTAACGGTGCCCGCCAATGTCGATGGGGTCATTGCGGTCGGCGCTATTCAGCGGAATGGAACTCTATGGTCGGACAGTAGTGCAGGTTCAGCGACTAACCATGACGGCTCCCTCCGTATCTGGCCGAATCAAAAACCAGAGGTAGTCGCTCCGGGTGTTCAGATTCACTCAACCTTCGTATCCGAAGAGATTGGGGCCACTTGGTCTCGAAGTGATGGGACGAGTGATTCAACCGTCTTTGTCACTGGCGCTCTCGCCTTGATTCTTGAGAGATACAAAGGAAATCCAAATCTTGAGCAACTGCAAGAGGGCGATAGAGGGCCAATCGAACTTGTGAAGTCGGCTCTTGCCGAATCGTGTGAGGCAAGCTCCTTCCAAGAATCGGGCTCACATCACATGCGTTACGGATACGGCCGATTGAATGCAAATGAGTGGTCAAACCAAGTGGGAATCCGGCTGGCCGAGTGATATTATTTCGATTCAATGATATTTCAAGGCGATACACTCCCTCATATTTGACACAATGTAAAGAAATTTTGTGAAAACATATTGATACTATTACTACTATCTTGATATTATTTCAATTGCGGCATGCGCTTTTGTTATTACCGAGAGGGATTTTCGCAGGTTCAAGAGAGGAGTTGTAGTAGATGGAACAGACCCAGCGAACCCACAGCTTGTTGCTCGTCGCGCTATTTGTGATGAGTACGATGACCGCATTGGTGAGCATGACGCCCTCAGTCATGGCAACCAATGAGACCACTTCTGGAGTGATCACAGGGACCGAAACTTGGCAGGGTGCTCATTCCCTTACCGGGGATGTAGAGATTGCTCCGGGGGCGAAATTGATTATTCAACCCGGGACTAGTATCACAGTTCCTAATGGGACTTTCATTCATGTCAAGGGGAATATGTGTGCAGGTGACACATCCTGCGGCGCTTCTGGAATGGGCAGCAATGCTAGCCGGATTACTTTCTCTTGGACCGCGCCAGCCAACGATTCACAGAACGGCCGCTGTTACATGATGCTTAATCCGTCCAGCGGGCAACCTCTGTACAATCCGGACGCATCCTGCTTTGAAGGATTGTTAATTCGAGACACTATTGACATCGCTCAGACAAAGTTGAACCATGTAACCATCCAAAATGCGTATGGACTCGGCCGCTATGTGGCTGATGTAGGTCAACTTAGATTCGGTGCTTTGGTTCTTGATGGCGCAAGCCCGACTATCACTGAACTCGCTACACAGAATATCAACACCTCAAGCGTCTTGGTTCTCGACTTAGGTGCACCTACCTTCAATGGCGGATCATTTTCTGTTGGTGTAGAGGCGAGACAAGAAAGTCTGCTCGGTAATGCTGTTCAAGCGTATGGTGCAGGAAGCCCGACTAACCCAGTTACTCTGATGAGCCCCTTATTCACAGGCACTCAAAATGGCTGCTCATCGGAGGACAATGGCCGGCATGTGGTTTGGGCTGAGAAGTCATTCATGGATATTGACCATGGTGTAGTTGCAAGCGCCGACTACGGCTATCGGTACACAGATGCAGCAGGGACAATCAGTTCAAACACCATCCAAACAGATTGTACTGGAATCGACATCAATGGCCGACGAAGTGTGCTCTCCAATGACTACGAACTCCAGGTAACTGGAAATACCATTACGACTACCGACAAAACTCCAATCACAGCCTACGATGGTGCTTACTCCCATATTGCCGGCAATTCGTTATCTGGTGCCGAGGAAGGTTCCGGTGTTCAGGTCGTATCATCATACCCGGAACTTGCTGAAGTCAGAATCAGCAACAATATCATTGGACCGATTGGCGGTTACAACGGTATTTGGGGCATGGGATACATCGATACCCATGTTGATAACAATACATTCCAAAATGTCAATCGTGAGCCGGTTGTTCTCGGTGAATACCACTATCTCGACCCATTCTGGTCAGGTATCCTACCACCTTCCGTAACTCGAGGCACATTCGTTGATAACACCATCAACAATGTTTCTGGCACATGCAGCAGCGTCAAAGTTTGGGACTCCGATTTTAACTGTCCCGCCTTCCACCTGTTCCGAAGTAGTGCAACTATCAAGCGCAATATCATCAACGAAGTTCCCGGCGATGGCATCCGTGCCATCGGCGCAATTATTGATGTTCAAGACAATGTTTTCAATGTTGGAGAAGAGGGAGCGAGAATCATACAGCACGATGATGGCTATGGAAATGAATTTGGCACACTCGCCTTTTTCTCAGGGAATACATGGAACGGCGTCTCGCGTACTTACAACATCACAAAGAGTTCGGTGACCGTTCAATCAGAGACGATTCCGAACCCGCCACCCGGGTCGAATGCATCATACCCTGTTCTGCTAAGTTGGCCTGATGTCCAAGCATTCCCTGGTAACAATTGGGCCGGACAAGTATTGGTTTCGCCGACTCAGGAACTACCGCCGAAAGGGTTCCCACTCGCCCTAACCATGACAAACAATTCCACGGTTTTCACCTACGCCAACCTCACCAACCTCGACCTTTCAAAGGTGAAAATTGGAAGTTCTTCCCCCATCATGTGGGCTGTACAGGTAAGAGAGGCTGCTCTAGTTAGGTTCCGCACAACCGTTTCAGGAGTGCGCGTCGGAGATGCGCAAGTTCTCCTTGAGGATGCCCACGGCAACGACCTCTACGACCTTCGCACTGACCCGTATGGATTCACACAGTGGGTTTCACTACCATTGGATTTCCACCTCGACTTTACTGGCAACGGGCCGAATCCGAATGGGTTTGCGAACGACCCCGGTGAGAATTCTTGTAATGACGGCGTCGACAATGATGGCGATTTGCTATGGGATTCAGATGACCCCGATTGCCAACAGGGTTCCGGTACGCGGGAATTGTCGAAGTATCTGGTTACAGGATACAAATTCGGCAAGGGACACGCCCAGACATCGTTCAATTTGACCGGAACTTATGACGATGTTCTCAGTATGACCAACGCTGCACCTACTACCACAATCAACCAACAGGATGGTCATTCATTCAAGCGAATGGTGAATTTCAGCGGGACCGCATGGGATGGCAACATCGGCACGACCATTTTCACTGATGATGAACAGGCCCGTTGGGAACAGAAGGGTGTAGTCGAGAGAATTGAAGTCAAAACACCTGATTCAAGCTCTTGGCTCGATGTCCGATATGCAACCGATACGAGCGGTGCTAACGGAGAGGTCACCTACAATAACAGGCCTTTCAGCACTTGGTATTTCGAGTTCGATATGTCAGACCAACCCGAAGGTGACTACACATTCGAGTTCCGCGCCTACGACGGCGTTGACCACAGTCAAATTTTGACTCGAACTATTCGATTGAATACACAAGCACCGGTCTTGTTCGTTGACTCCCCGGCGAATAGCACTAGCCACGACGACGGAATCGTCGCTTTCAGTGGTAGAGCAACCAATCCATACAGCGGAGTTTACGGCAGTGACATCGACAAAATCCACTTTGAAATCGACGGACCGAATTTCCACACGATTGCAAGCACTGCTGGAGGACCGGACTGGTCGTGGGATTGGAATTTCTCTGGAATGCCCCGCACAAGAGATATTTGGACCTTCAAAATATGGGCTTCAGACTCTTCATTTTGCCGCGGCGTGATAGATGAGTGTATACCTGTAGAGTTGTCCTTGGACATAGACAACACAAATGCAATACCTGTAAATTATCTTAGCGAGCCATACGACATGCAGACAATCACTGTGTCATCTGAGACTCTAATAATGGGGGTTGCGAGGGATACCGATGGTGAGGTTAGCCGAGTCGAAATCAAGATTCTCGACCCGCAAGACGCTTTGCGTGAATTGCCTAATGCACCACCTTACATCACAAATATCGCAGAGAATGGCGTTTGGGCTACCACTTGGGATACAAGCAACTTAATTCACGACTTCCATTATTTGGTTCAGGCTCGTGCGTTCGATGGGCACGATTACAGCTCGTGGGATCAGGTTGAAGTCATCATCAATAATCCACCTGACGCTGATAATATCCCACCGGTGTTCAATGGCACTGGATGGGTGCGAGAACTGGTAATCTTCTGTGAAGAAGGTAGCCAAGCGCTCGATAGATGCGGCGAAGGAGCATCGATTATGCTCTCACCATTCTTCAGCGACCCAGATGGGACTGAACTTGATTTCGAGATTTATGACAACCCAGATATAATTGCGAATGCAGACCTTCAACAGGACACGCTCTGTGCAGATATTATCTCGATCAATTCTGCCGGAGTTGCTACCTATGACCCCGTGGCAATGTCATTCCACACTCCAGACATGGATATGTGGTCATGTGAGGGAATGCAGTTCATCGCCAAGGATGGCTCAAGCCGCGCCTACTCACTAACCGTTGACTTCATTGTAAGAGCAGTCTCGTTTAGTGCTGAGCGAACAGACGGACTTGACTATCTGAGTGAGGACGAATCGGTAATTTTCACAGGGACAGGAAGACCTGGTGTAGAGGTTGTAGCACGCTCAACCATTACCGGTCTGCGGCTCAACAGCACATTGGTGGGCGCCGATGGTCTGTGGACCATCTCAATTGACCAGAGCAAGTTTGAGGACGGAGGCAACGGCGTCAAATTCCAGTATGATGGAAAGGATGTCGACCAATCCTATTCAGTTCAGGTAGGTGCACAAGACGATTCCAGCGGACTTGGTTGGATATTGTGGGCTGTGCTGTCTCTTGTTGCAGTCGCACTTCTTGGAGGTGTGTTCTTCTTCTTTTTCGTAGAGTTTGAAGAGGAAGAAGACGATATGCTTCTCGGTGATGAGCCAGAGGTGGAAGAGGACCCATACGCTTGGGGACGCCAGACTCAAGAGGAGGCTGCCAGTGCTACCGGCGGTGCGAATGCCGCGGCTCCCGTAGCCGCTGCTGCACCTGCGGCTGCTCCTCAAGCAGCCTACCCCGGTTGGAAGTGGGATGCAGAGAACAACGAGTGGGTTCCAGACCCGGACGCGCAGCAGTAAGGGCGACCCCGACCTTCAAGGAGGAGCGGTATTGACCGGAGTTGTAAGAGGGCGCTGAAATGGCTATTGCAAGACCAGGAGTACAGGAGAGAATCCTTCTCCATTTGCGAGATTTCGCCGACTACTCGGAGAAAGTCGAAGTGCCATTTTCGCTTTCTCAGATGGGAATCGCGAATGCGGTCGCAATCGCTAGGAGCAATGTCCCTCGTGCGATTGCGGGGCTGAAGGACCAAGGTCTTCTCATCGAGAGGCAAGCCCATGTGACCGGCGTTACACGGAAACGAAAGGCGTACTTTCTAACCGACCCGGGGATGAAGTTGGCAGAGGAAACATGGGAGAGGCTTTCGGCTCACCCAATCCGTCTAATCGACCAAGATGGTGGCTCAGATACGACAACTCTCGCGGCTGCTGTTGAAGCGGCACCGTTCACAATCCGTGCGGTCGACATCCTTCGCTACCTCGATGATAGCGGAGTTGTCGACTTGCGCTCATTATCACCAGACCTCATCGAGAGAGACTTGGCAAAACATGTCGAAAAACAACTGGTGACCTCACTTGAGGACCTGCCGAGGGTACGCACCTTCTTCGGACGGGAAAATGAATTGAAGACGATGATGGATCTAATCGATGCTCGCTCGACGACAATTTTGGTGCCGGGAATCGCTGGGATTGGTAAGACTGCTCTAGCTGGTAAAATGATTGAGATGTTCACTCACAAGAGAAACCTGCTCTACCACCGCGTTCAGGATTGGGAGGGCTCTCGGGCTTTCCTAGAGTCGTGTGGGGAATGGCTATCGTCGATTGGTGATGACAGCTTGAACGACTATCTCACCGCGACCCCAATTCCCTCCGCTTCAATCTCAGTCGATTTGATCGTAGAGGCATTAGCAACTGTTCCCGCCCTGATAATCGTTGATGACCTGCACAAAGTTGCAGACGATGTTCTCTATTCGATTGTACGCGGCTTGACTCAGCGAATGGATGACCTTGAAGAGACCGGATTAGTTCTCTTCTCTCGCTCTTTCCAGTCCGTCGTTCCGCTGCGTGACGCAGAGGGTAACATCACCACACTCGTCGTGCCACTCGATGGCCTTTCGAGAGAGGCGTGCCGAAATTTCCTGCCCTCTCTCGAACCGGTAGACGACGCAACATTCCACCACATCTACGGCCTCTCAAGAGGCCACCCGCTGGTATTGACGCTAATCAACCGCGGGTCTATCGGCTCGACATTTCACGAGACGCTTGAGATGTATGTCGAGCAAGAAATCTTCTCGAAGTTATCTGGCGCTGAAAAGCGGCTACTCGGCGCTCTCGCAATCTTCCGCGAACCGATGCCGCTCGCGGCCCTCAGCGGGCAAGACCTTGAGACAAATTTACTCGATGACCTAGTCGAAAAGGGACTTGCCCGACAAGCAGATTCGGAGATGTACGATGTTCACGATTTGATTCGTGAGTTCCTCTCACGCTCACTCGATGCTACCACTCGCGACGAGTTACACGGCAAGGCAGTCGATTGGTATCGGAGCCGCCGCTCAGCACCCGAGGAACAAATCGAATTCCTATTCCATCTATCCAATAGCGGCAACGCAGAGGAATTGGGCAAGGAGGTTGAAACGACCGGGGCAGAACTTGTGCAGACCGGCCACATTGAGTTACTGGGAATCCTTGAGTCATTATCAGAGGACCAAGTCTCGAGTCAGGCTTGGGCGGTGGCACTCGAATTGAAGGCCAATATCTTCTCACTTCAGGGGCGCTGGGATGAGGCTCAGGAAGTCTACAGGGCGGCTTTGGAAATCTTTGCAGAGTCAGATGATAGCGAACTTGCTCGCGCCAGAATTCTTTCCAGCCAAGCAGATATCAGCGTCACACAAGGAGATTTGGAGGGTGGATTAGCAATGCACCGAGAGGCACTTGAGTCGTTCATCAAGTTGGGCGACCCGCAAGGCGCAGCACGCACATACAACAACATGGGATTCATTTTCAGACGACAAAGGGATACCAAGCGTTCACTCGAAGTTTACGAAAATGTCGAGGCTCTTTTGGATTCTGAAGACGATTACAGGCTCGTCGAATCTCGTATCAAATTGGCTGCCGCCTTCTTGGATATGGGGGAGATGGAGCGCGCTCGAGAACACGCTTTCAAGGCTCACGAGGAGACCCTGGCTGCCAAAGATATGGCCCAACACGCCCGTGCCCGTGTTGTGCTGGGGAGATTCTACGCCAAAACCGATGACCCGGAGTTGGCCCTGCACCACTATTCGGAAGCCCTTGATAAGTTGGCGGAGGAGAGAGACTTTCACGCAGCGGTGGAAATTACACTGCTGCTCGGGGAAGTCCTCGTCGATGCGGGTCGTAGAGAAGAGGCTTTGGAACAATATCGAGACGCGCTTGCACTTGCAGAAGCGAATGATTACCGGATGTTAATCGGAGAATTGCTCTCCCGTTTGGGTGACGCCGCACCAGATAAGAGCCGTCGAATGGAATACTTACAACGGTCGTTGACTGTCTTTAGAGAACTTGGCGCGCAGGATAGAATGCGTGATGTTCAGGCGAAGGTCCATCGGGCTCTAATGGGCTGAACCGCCCTCCAAATTCGATGGCTTCAAACTCCTGGCTGGGAGGTGCTGAGAGTGATTGTGTTGCCTTGCAGGAGGACCCACACGATGTCGACACCTGCCAATTCTACTTCTCCTGAGTGAATGGTTGAACCTGCTGCGCTGATTGAGCGACTAGCGGTGACGGTCGCTCCTCTGTCCTGCATCAGTAGACCGTCATCGTCCAACACCATTCGGATGCCGAGATTTTCGGCGGATGAAAGCAGAAGGGTAACCGGCTCGGCGTAGGTTGCGTTGCCGTCCAATCGACTCGCTTCATCCGCCCTCTCTACCGCTGCCGCAACCGCATCAAGATTGACCGTCATCGCCTGTTCAGTCCAAGTGTCGCCGCGTGCGTCTTGAATACCGAATGCCCAGACGCTGAAAAAGGAGAGAAAAGTCAAACCGAGCAGGAATGTGAACACATAGCCAAGTTCGGTCGCCGCAGCGGCCTCATCTCGCTGAAAAGTGCGTCGCTTAGTCATCAAAATGCCTCCTCAAGTTCAATCAATTGCGTCATGAGATACTCTCCGTATGCATACTCAATTGGGCCAATTGCAAATTGAAAAGAATCGGCTCTCCCGCCGCGTGATAAATCGCTTCAGAGTTGGTGGAGGTCAACTGCACCCAGCCGACATAGTCGTCGAGCCGCTCAATGTCGCCGGGGAATGTCAACCAATCTATCGAATAGGCGAGTTCAGAAGAAGCATCGGCGGCGATTGCGGCGCCATACGGTCCATCCCAGCCCCGCCTAATTTCGTACGCCTGCACGCTCGCGAGTTGCCCCCGCTGGTCGAGTTCAATGGTCATCTGCACATCGCCTGCGCCAAACGATGAGGTCGTCGTTGGAAGTGTTAGGGGTATCGTAACCGCCAATCTTGGCCCTGGTCCTTCCCGAGAGGGGGGTTGAACAAGGACAGCCGCATGGAGCTCGGGGTGGTTGGTTCCAACGAATCCACCACGGAATCCGATTTCCATGTTGCTAATTGAACTCTCGAAGCGATAATTCAGTCGAGGCAGGTGAGCGCCCCACGCTGATGCGAGGCTGCTGTGGGGGTCATTTCCAATCGGTCCGAACAGAGTGACACCGATGCCGAGCGGATGCGAACCCGACAGCCAAGCATCTCTCACATCACTTGTCCCTGCTAACTCAAGATTTTCCCATGGTAGGAGCAATTGCATCCAGCCTGAGGCGCGATTACCAACTGCGATGCAGCGTTCTTCGCCATCCTGGCGAACTTCGAGCCATCCGTCGTCGCCAACAGATGCAATCAGACGGTATGGCCCATCTACGATTGTGTCAGTCTCGTTTACCGCAGTGCGCGCTAGGCCGCTTGCTGAGGAGGTTAGTGGGACCACTTGGGAGAAGGTGGTGTCATTGAAGGTAACTTGGGGGCTCACATTTCCTGAAATCGAGGTGAAGAGGGTTAGAGAGGTGTCCGGAGTCGCCGGCTGCAGGATTAATTCGACATCGCCGGTACTTTCTGGCGTCTGGAAGGAGTGGGCCGTTCCACTTGAGTGGCCTGTGTCCGATGCCGCAATCAGTTCGAGCGAACCCGCTCTTTCAGTTCCACTACCACTCGTGTCTGCCAACCAATGAATTTGGATGGGTCCCGACGAGGTGATTGTTCCTGCTCCATCCTGCCAATCGATTCGTAGCAGTCCATCGCCGGGTACCGACTGATAGAGGCCTGAAATCTGTATAGAGATTGGCGATGATTGGGTATTCTCAATCAAAATATTGCCCTCTGCGCCGGGTAGTAGAAAGTTGGTGCCAGCGTAGGAGCCAGCAACATCCGGCCACATTGTAGCACCCGAACTTGAATCCCCCCAAACTAGCAGAAGCCGACCTTGCTGGCCCGTTTCAATAGTCAAAACATCGCCAGCAGTTGCAGTCCAAGTGTTGCTCCATTGTGCCGGTGTACCGGTGGTTTGGCCACTGCCCGTTATCGCACCGATGCTCCAATCTACCGCCGAAAGGGAATCACTGACGAAGTAGGCTGAGACGATACCGGCTGGCAGAGGTACTGTCCAAGACCGACCGGTTTCATCTTCCGGGCTTGCCAAATTCGGTTCTACGAGAGTGGCGCCGCCAATACCTCTCTGAAACATAACACGAAGGGGGCCATCTGAGCGAATCCAACTATCACTACTGACTACGAAAGAACTGGTCTCACCATCGGCCAATTCGACGCTCGTTGAGCTACTGCTTGATGAGAAGGTGACCTCGGTCACATCGAGGGGTAATTGTAGGGTATTTTGTGGAGTAACCTGAACGACTCCATCTGTGGCGGGCAATCTGTAGTTCCAAATCGCAGAGCCGCTGGCGCGTAAATCCGAGAAGCAGACAGCCGATACTTCTCCCGCTGGATATCGGACCCTCACATCATCGTCGACATCTAACAAGTCGTCGAGTCGCAAACTGCCATCTTCAGTGTAAGCGACTGAATACCAAGTTCCACCTTTGGCGTAATCCCACCCCAACTCGCCGGTGTGTGGTCGAAGAGGCATCGAAGCAGAATCACCGGGAAGTCCGGATTCAGACAGTTGAACTGTTTCAAGAGCCAAGTCAGTCATTTGGCCAGCCATCGCTTGTCGTTCAATCGAGCCATGCTTTTCGTTGATGACTGGAGTAATCGTGACCATCATACCAGAGATGATGGTGAGGACTCCAGCGAATAGGAGAACCGTTGCAATAGCCGCCGAAACCGCATCGTCGTCCTTCTGGCGACGCATCAGGAAACCTCCACAGATTGCAGCGCCACACGCAACTCCAATGGAACATCGGACGGCATAATCGTGATTCCATCAATTCCAGATAGGCGAGCATGCGGCCCAAAGCCGCGGTAATCATCGGCATGGCCAGAGGCGAGGTAGAGGGGGTGGTCACCAGTCCAGTGGTGGATATATTGGGGGAGGATTGAGGGATCACCGGCGACATCAACTACAATCACGAGATTTCTCACGGTCCCGTCAAACAACTCGGTTTCTCCTTTTGAATCGAGGTGAATATTCGTCATGTGGCGTTTTGCGGTCGCAGAGATATCAACATCGAGCAGAACTAGGCTAACTCGAGGCGTGCCATCGAGCAAAATGTCCTGCTGAAGGCGGGGGAATTGTCTGACTTCAACCGCATCGGTAGGCAACTTTTCGATTTTCGCACCATTAACCAAATCGACTGTAAAAGCACCAGTAGTAAGTGGGTTATTGAGGCGCAATCCATCGATTGGAACTTGCACAAATCGGTGGGAAAGTACACCATGAATATCGAAGACATCGATGATGATTACACCGGTTAGATTTGCCACGGTATGGTTGCCTGTGCCGTTGGTCAAGGTCCAGGTTTCGTTCATCCCATCCCCGGTTGCGGTTACGGTTAATGCCGTTCTATTCGTGCTGGCCACATTGATGAGGTCGCCATCCAAAACCACCACTGTCCGGTCGCTTCCTCCGAGGTCTGCCTGAACTTTCCAAGTTTCAGCATCGCGGAGGGAATCGATTGAGCGAGAAATTTGAGCGTTTTGATGCACCAAGCCTGCCCCTTCGGGGGATTGTGCGGCGATGAGGATTCGGTCATTCAATTGGGTCGCTGCGACCGAGCCGGCGGACCATTCTCGATTGTCGTCGATATCGTTGAGGAATGGTCCGAGTAGAACGAATACTCCTCCGATCACAGTGACTACCATCGCCAACAACATGGTGACGCCAAGTATCTCCGATACTGCATCTTGGCGATGCTGGTTGCTCCGGCGCACAAACTCTACTGATTCTTCCTGTTCTTATGGCTTCGCTGTCTCGGCTACGCCGAGGGTGCCAATTGGAATCCGATTGATGATGCGCATCGAATCCCGGCCCGCTGATGCTGATACGAACTGAAATTGGAGCAAATTCTATTCGCTCTGAAATTGGAGCAAATTCCATTAGTTGTTGAAGCGGGGTTTAGACGCCGAAGAATTCGCCTTCTATGTCGATGGCTTCCGATATGGAGCACCTCCACACGCAGGCTGGGGACTCGGTGTAGCCCGCCTGCTCATGGTGCTGACTGGCGCTGGTAATGTGAGAGAGACCGTCCTATTCCCAAGAGATCGACGTAGAGTCACTCCCTAATGTTCCGGGCCCTTGTGCGTCTGAACTAGAGGGTAGGGCCTGCTCATGTCCGCAGTAGACGCTTGTGCGTCAACCCTTCAATGTAAAGGGATATTTGAAAAATTACAATTCTCGGCGCATGGCTAGCCAAGTGAAATACAAATCAACAATGATTGACAATGCCATGATTACAATCGGTAAAAGTAGTGCTAGCCAGGAATTCATAAAGATCACAGCCGCCACAAAAAAACCAATATCAATGCCCAATACGGACATAATAAATGCCGATAATTTAAATAAAAATCCGCACAATACGAAAATTAACGGTAGCAAATAGGCCTTGGTATATGCTCTTTTTTCCTTACGTTCTCTGTTAGTAAATGCTTGGGTATTTTCTCCTTGGCTTCTTCTCATTTTAACAATTTGCAATGTTGGTTTATTGGTATATTTGTTGAAATTAAGCAGTACCAGTAAACCATACCAAGCCACTCCAGAAATTCTACCGAAGATTTCATCGTTAGCAGCGAACAACCAAGAGTAATCCACCTCAACGCCTCCTATTTTGTGAAAAATAGCCCTACTTTTGACACTATCCCCCAACATCACGACAAGTTACAAATCTCTTCATCAGGGTGATTTCAAGCATATGGGGGTATTGAATCCTTGTGGGTCTATACCCCGGTGTCAGCAAGGACCGAAAACAACGGGTATCAACAGCCCCTCGCCCA
>Ga0209403_10000460_pt1 | contig 61149 bp, 52 predicted proteins | sample ArcticOcean_MG_C_8_FD_187440 | JGI IMG/M metagenome (GOLD analysis project Ga0209403, IMG submission 187440) | Marine microbial communities from western Arctic Ocean - ArcticOcean_MG_CB11_86 (SPAdes) (version 2) | ecosystem: Environmental > Aquatic > Marine > Oceanic | place: Arctic Ocean... | reverse complement strand
CATCTTCATCGCAATATCGCTTCCTTGCCATCCAAATACCTCCACACCTTCGTAAAATATCACGAATTACGTGGCACAGTTATAGGGGGGCAGGACACCCGGGCTGGCCAATAAGAGGTCGGTGTCGAAATGGCTTGAGCCGGCTACCGAGAGGCACCCGTGTGCGCAAGATGCACACGAAGCGCTACAACAAGCAGGCCCCTGGCCGCCCTATCCAGATGGCCGTCAAATTTCTGATATTCAATGAAAAAGGCGGCAAGAAGGCCCGTCGGCTCCAGTACACTGCCATCGACGATGCGACACACGTCCGTTCTCTCAAGACCTACGGACGACACACCCAGGCAAACGCTATCGACTTTGTCGACCATGTGATTGGCACATTCCCATTTCGGATCCGCGAGATCCGCACCAACAACGGGCATGAGTTCCAGGTCAGGTCCCACTGACACGTCGAGGACAAAGGCATTCGGCATGCCTATATCAAGCTGAGTTCGCTGCAGTTGAGTGGAAAGGCCGAGCGCTCGCGCAGATTCGACGAGCAGTAATTCTATCAGCTACTCAGCTACAACGGCGACGTCGATCTCGGGGACGAACTTGCTGAATGGGAGCGACTTTACAACCTCGCCAGACCACACGGCGCCCACAACGGAAAGACGCCTTACGAGGCGCTCAGGGAAAAGCTATAATTCGTCCTGTCCGTGTTTCACCAGATAGCTAACCCCCCCATATCCTTTAGTGATGGATTCGGATCGAAACGAAGATTGAGGGAATGAACCAAAAAAATGCTATCGACCCGAGTGAAATATTCGAGAGACTGACGGAATAAAATATGTGCCTATCAATTTTTCTTGAAAAAAAGCGTCGCGGTCACGAAAAGCGTGGTTATAGGTATTAAAATATTGCCTCGTGACAACTTTCTCCTGATGTACACTGATTTTTTATTCTGCACCGGCGATCCGTGGCGCCTTCAAGTGATGATCGGTTACCGCTTGATAGGCGCCAGCAAGCTGGAATAGCCGGGCCTCGTCAAACGGCCTTCCGACCAGCTGAAAGCCCAACGGCAATCCGCTGACGCTAAAGCCGGCCGGTACCGTCAGCGCCGGGACGCCGTAATAATTCAGCGGCCGGGTAAAGCCGGTCATCCGCATGAGCATCGCGGGCAAGGTCTCGGAATCGCCAACATCCAGTTCCGCCAAGGTCGGTGACGCCTCCCCAACGCTGGGCAAGATCAGCGCGTCGCAATGACTGAAAACCGCATCGACGAAGCGCTGCAAGTGGTGCGCGCGCAGGCTTAACGCCTCGATATAGCGGGTGGCGGGGACCGCCAGACCGATCTCGATCCGGCGGCGCACCTGCGGCGAGTAATCATCGCGCCGGGTCCGTAGCCAGGCTTTATGCAAGGTCGCGGCTTCGGAGCGGGTAATGATGTTGGACAAGGCGTTGAGCTCATCCTGGTCCGGCATCGACACCTCGACGATCTCCACATCCAGATCATCATAAGTCTCCATCGCCGCATCGATGGCGTCGACCACCTCGGCGCTTGGAGTGATGCCACCGTGGCGAGGGTCAATACCGATCCTCAGACCCTTCACCGGTTTGGCCGTCGCCGCCTCGTAGTCGTCTACCGGCTCCTGGCTGGCTGTAGGATCCATCGGGTCGGCCCCAGCAATGATTTGGTAAAGGCGGGCACAATCGGCCGCGGTGCGGGCCAGTGGGCCGAAGCAATCGAGCGAGAACGAGAGCGGCATCCCACCATATCGGCTGACCCGACCCTGGGTTCCCTTCATCCCGACGAGGCCGCAAAGCGCGGCTGGGATCCGCACCGACCCACCGGTGTCGGAGCCGAGCGCCCCATGGACCAGCCGACCGGCCACCGCCGAGCCCGATCCCGAGGACGAGCCGCCCGGCGCATGCGCGGTATTCCAAGGATTGCGGCAATCGCCGAAATGCAGGTTCTGCCCGACCGGGCCGCTGGCGAATTCGGACATGTTGAGCCCGCCAAGGTTAAGCGCACCAGCGGCGGAAAGCCGCTGCATCACCGTCGCAGTGTAGCTAGGCACAAAGTTTCTTTGAATCGCGTTGCCGCCGGTCGACGGCTTGCCGGTCTGGTAAAACATGTCCTTATGGGCCAATGGCACGCCATGCAGGGGGCCAAGAGCCATGCCACCGGCCCGCGCCCGATCAGCGGCCTTGGCGACCTCCAGGGCCTCATCGCCTTCAAGCCGGATGAAACAATTGAGATGTCGCTGCGCCGCCTCGATCCGTTCAAGGCAGGCGCGGGTAACCTCTTCGGAGGAAAACGACCCGTTAGCGATGCCCTCAGCGGTCTCGACCAGGCTTAGATGGGTAAGCCTCGTCTCGCGGCTCATGAATCACCCCCTTGGCCGCCGCCACCGCGTTCGGCCTGCATCACCCGCAGGAAATCTGCTGGCTCATCGTCGAAACCAAGGCCCTTCGCTGCGGCTTCAGCCAAAGCGTCCACCGAACCAAGCATCCCCGCCAGCCCCCGTGCATCAATGTCTGAAACGCTGTAGCGGTGAAGTCGTTCAATCACCGTCCCAATGAAAGCGGCGTCATAGGCCGGTTCGGGTTTTTTCTGGCTCACGTCCCTGCTCCTCCCGATCCAGCGCTAGCCAAAATACGATCCACCATTCACGTGGAATATCTGGCCGGTAACCATCGCCGCGCGGTCCGTGCACAGAAACACCGCCATGTCAGCGATTTCCGACGGTTGGAGAATACGACCCAGTGGAATCTTCCCACCCATATCCATCACCTCTGCATCGGTGTTGCCATAGCGCGGTTGCGCGGTATCGGTCAGCCCCGGCGCCACCGCGTTCACCCGAATTCCGTGCTCTGCCAGCTCATTAGCGCTAGCCCGGGTAACGCCGAGAATCCCCAATTTGCTGGCGGTGTAATGCGAGGATTCAGGCGATTGGCCGCGCACGGACTGAGAGGCCAGGTTGATGATATTACCTTTGGTTCCCACCGCCACCATTGCCCGCGCCGCCGCCTGACTACAAAAGAACGTGCCTTTCAGATTGATATCGAGGACGAAATCGTAGTCCTTCTCCTCCATCTTCAAAAATGGCACGCGCGGGAACATGCCGGCGTTGTTGATCAAAACATCAATGCCCCCCAAACCGGCAACCGTCTCGGCCACGATGCGCCGGCAATCGGCGACATCCGATACATCGCCCTTGACCAGAACTGCCCGACGTCCAAGCGCCCTCACTTCTGAAGCGACAGACTCGGCCTTGGCCTGGTCATCATGCCAATTAACCGCGATATCGGCGCCAACCTCGGCAAACCCCACCGCCATCGCCCGACCGATGCCCTGCTGCGCACCGGTCACTAGAACCCTCTTGCCGTCACATTCCATGCAGCCCCCTGTTCGGCACATCGTCGTGCCACATTCCCCGATCACAATCATGCAACGTACGCGTATCGAAACACCAGCACTCCGCAACCAACGCATTGATCGCTGTCACTTCGCCCCGATAGGTTTGGCAACAGGGGGATCATTGAAAATGAAAATTTGCTGTTTCCAATTGTCCACGAAGCGGCGTACGAGCTACCCTTCAGTTTAGCGGGACAAACTGGTCAACAACTTGATAGCTGTCCACCACCCGCCCTCGCCACAACCTACATTAAAGCGATGATATTTTAGCCTTTTCGCCCAAAAAATAAAATTTGGCTGGTTCAGGCGACCTATATCGCGCGGCCAAACCGGATCGGAAACTATATGGCCGAGCATGCTCCGAGGCGTCTTGTTGTTTCGAAGAGCAGCCAACCACGACTGACCGGGAGAGACCAATGCTGTTGCACGAGAACTTTGCCAGCGGACGAGACATGAAGAGACAAACATTGGATTGGAAAAACAATCCAAAAATATATTATGACATTATCGATCCATTAACGTCCCTTTTGATGAGAATATACCGATAGATAAGGAATAATATTTTGGACAAACTTATAGAAGCGTCAGAACAATCCCGTCATCGTTGGGCTTACCATGATTTGATTGGACGAGATCCAAGTCTACCGTTTCGTATTTGCGCGATAAATTTACACAGAACTTTTGGCGACTTTATCGAATCATGCGTGTTCGCAGCCTCAGTCAAGCTGCTGTTTGACCATGCTGTTCTCTCCATAGTGTTTCGAAACGATCGACCGTACAAACAAACTGTGCTGCGATTGATGCCGCAACTCGATCTGCCGTGGCAAATGAATGACGAATATCTTATTCCGCTTGAAGCATTTGATTTTGCCGGAGCTCAGAAGATCGCTTTTGATTCCGAGGCCTGGAAGGTTGGGCACGGAGACAAACCAAACCTTGTACTAACACCGTGGATGATGAATCGAGTAATGCTTCCAAGTTTTGATACATTGGCGCGGTTTCAATTTCCGGATAATCTCTCGGCACAAGAAGATGTAAGATTACGGGCGACCGGCTTGGATCCGAACGGTTGGTTCTGTGTATTGCACTATCGCGAGGCTGGATACGAGTACTGGGGAGCGCGTCCCAACCGTGACCTAAACGTCGAAAATATTGTGCCGGTTATACAGCACGTGACTAAGACCCTGGGCGGCCAGGTTGTCCGGGTCGGCCATCGTGGTATGAGTCCGATCCCTAAAATTGACGGGTTTTTCGATTTAGCATCGGCGGAAGATCCGGCATTCCTGCACGCATACGCGATCAGTCGCTCGAGATTTTTTTTGGAACTATCTCCGTCTGGGCCTTATGCGTTCGCGATAGGATTCGGGGTGCCCTTGGCGCGATGCGGAGCGGTTGCGCCCTCGGGATCTGTAGACAAGAGAAGCATCGTTCTTCCTCAGCATGTGGTCGGACCGGATAATAAGCGCGTGCCTTTGGAAGACCTTTTGCGTCTCGGCCTATTGGAGGAAGGGATCATTGATCGCCAACTAGTCAAGCATGGTTATCGTTGGGAAAAAAATTCAGTTGAAGAATTTAAGCGTGCTGCCAAAGAAATGGTGCAGCTCACCGAGGATTGCCCAGGTTGGCGAGACCAAAAGATACAAGCCCTACCAACAAATAAACCCAACAAATTTGAGTGGCCCATGCCCGCTACGATCAGCCACCGGATTATTGAATACCCCGACCTCGCGCCGAATTTCGGGACGGCCGCACCGAATTGTTGAATTTCATGTAACTCAAAACGACATGCGTCCTAGCCGCGCCCGTCACAATCGCCTCTCCTGAGCCCCATCTATGACCAAGCGGCCTTAAAACCTTTGAAGGGCGTACTGATGCGTTGAATGTCCTGAAGGACCTCCGGCGGGATCTTTGGCTGAATATCCGAAGAGGTACTGGCATACACCATGTCGGTGCAGCCGCCGAACCGACCTGCCACCAAATCCGCCAACTCATCATACCGACCAATCGCGGCGAACAGCCGCAGCACATCATCCGTGATTACGCCGGCGATCTGCTCCCATTGGCCTTGCTTGGTCATCGCGTTCAGTTTTCGCCCGAGGTCGCCAAGCCCATGATGTTCGAAGACAGGCCAATAACTCGGCGTCGAGCCATAGAACGCCACTCGATAGCGCACCCATTCCGCTACCGTTTCGACTTCTGCATCGGTGGCGCCGGTGGCGATGAACCCGCCGCCGGTTATCTGAAATTCCTGGCGCGGCTTACCGGACATAGCCAACCCCGTCTCGATGCGTGGCATCGCCACATCCTCTATATAGGCGCGGGTGCAAAACGGGTGCAGGCGAACGCCGTCACAGACCTCACCAGCAAGCTTCAAGGTGTGCGGACCAACCGCTGCGATCGTGATCGGCACCGGCGGTTGATGGGTCGAGGCAGGGACAAAATTCGGGGTCATTAGCGTGAAGGTGTAGAAATCACCGGCAAACTTCAGTGCCCCCCCCAACTCCCACGACCGCCAAATCGCTCGCAACGCCTTGACGTATTCACGCAGCCTCGGCGCCGGGGCCGACCAGGGTGTCGAGAACCGCTTTTCATTATGCGGCTTGATTTGCGGCCCGAGCCCAAGCACGAACCGTCCCTTCGACGCATTTTGCAGATCCCAAGCGGTATTGGCGACGACCATCGGCGAACGCGGAAAAGCGATCGCAACGGCGGTACCAAGCTGAATCCGGTCGGTGGAGATCGCTGAAACCGCCAGCGGCATGAACGGCTCGTATCGATTTTCCATGGTCGCGATCATGTCGAAACCATCACGCTCGGCCGCCCGCGCCGCCGCTGGGACCGCATTCAGGTCCTCCTGCGGCAAGGTCGTCATTACCTGCATCCTCGCCCCTCGGTCCCGGCCACGGATTACGCCAAAGCGTAGGCTCGCAAGCCTACCGGACGCTCAGCCACACGCGACAGAATAAACGTCCTTCACCTCGCCCGGCAGCGACATTTCCCGCCAGGTTTCGCCGCCGTCGGTGGTTCCGAAGATCTCCCCCTCGTACCGGGCGCCGATATAGACCTGCTTCGGGTCGGAAGTATGCAGGCCGATAGACATGATAGTGCCATGCACCTGGACCTTGTCGAAGCGCTGCCATGTCTCGCCCGAATCGGTGCTGCGATAGATGCCCCCGTCGTGACTCGCGGCCGAGACCGAGAGCGCCGCATATAGCGTCTTGGGATCATGCGGCGAGGCCTTGACGTCCCGACCATAGGTCGTTGGAGAGAAGCGCTTCATCTCCATGTCTTCCCAGGTCTTGCCTCCGTTGCGAGTGCGAAAAAGCCCCATCCGCAGGGCGATGATCGCCGCATCGGGATCCGATGGGCTGATGGTGATCGCATGACCATCCAGCATCCCCTCGGCATGGGTTTCCTTTTGCACGATCGAACTGCGCAGATGAGGCAAATCCGACAAGCGAACCAGATCGTCGGTCAGGTCCTCCCAGGTCTCGCCACCATCCGTCGTGCGCATCGATCCGGCGATTTCTAGAGCCGCAAAAATTTCATTCGGTCGTCCGGGCCGTTGGACCATCCGCATCACGCGAGGCGAGAACGGGCCGGAGCAGCGCTCCTTGATCCCCGGGTTAGGTAACCGGCGCCAACTCGCCCCGCGATCGTCCGAACGGTAAACATCGATTGGCGAGGCGCCGGCATACATGCAGTCGGGATTGTCATCGATGACGAGGAAGCTCCACACCTGCTTGTCGGCATCAGGGAAATTGGTGCGCTTAAAGCTGCTCCCACGGTCGTCACTTCGCCACACCCCATCGGATGTCCCGGCGAACACCAGGGCCGGGTCGGTTGGATGCACGAAGACGGTGAACGTCTCCAGATCCCCAAATACATGCTCCCATTCCCCGCCATCAGTAGCGCGGCGGAAGACCCCTACGGAACCGGCGGCATCGGGACGGCCAACATAGCCGGCTACACCTACATATATGTTGGATTCAGACATGTGACCTCCTGATCAAGCTGACGGTCACGTTACGGCTGGTTTCCCAGCGGGTCAATCGAGCCCCCGTCTCCAATCCAATGGGTGCTGACATTTGACCGCAAAAGGCTCCAGCCGCGCCGTAGCGCCCTTCGACAAACTCAGGATGAGGGGCGGTTCCCCCGGCCTCTTGGTAAAACCCAACGACCACTAACATCGGGCGATGGCGATGCCGCCGCCGCTGCGTGGATCGGCGCCGCCGCGCCAACCTTTGTCATCTCTAGCGATGACATGAGCCCGCGCCATCACCGGATCGTAGCTGTGCGAGGATTGAAACACTTTGTGGCCCAGCGCCTGCAGCCCGGCAACTTGGGAGCTCTCGACCCGGGCTTCGACGTGCACACCGGCGCCCTCGCAATGAATCCGCGGCACAGCGGTGGCCTCAACCGGTGACATACCGAAATCAACGATGTTGAGGATGGTCTGCAGCACCGCCGAGATGATGACGCTGCCACCCAAGGCCCCGACGATAATCACCGGCTCGCCATCCTTTAGCAGCATGGTTGGCACCATGCCTGTGGTCCTAGCCTTACCTGGCATCATCGAGTTCGGCTTGCCAGGGATCGGATCGGCCAGCTTCATTGAATTGTTGTAGACGAAGCCGAGACCCGGCGTGACGACGCCGCTGCCGGTTCCCAAGGTATGGGTGACCGACACCGCGTTACCGGTCTCGTCACGCACCGAAAGGTGGGTGGTGCAGGATGGCGGGGCCGGCGGTGTCGAGGGCAAGGGAGCTGCGGAGCGGATCACCGCCGCGTGCTCGGCCGCGCGTTTCTTGGAAACTAGGAAATCCACATCAACCGTCGTGAAGTCTGGGTCCGCCAGATTCTGCTCGCGGTCATGGTGCGCCAGGGCCATCGCCGAGGCGATCAAATGCAAGCTCGCGGCGCTGCCGTGACCGAGCCCGGCAAGATCGAAATTGTCGAGAATCTGCAACATCTGGATCAGGATCGCACCACTGCCTGGCGGTGGGTTTGAGGCCACGGTAAGCCCCCGGTATTCCCCGAAAACTGGCTTGCCCGGACGAGTCCGGTAGCCCGCCAGGTCTTCGACGGTGACGAACCCTCCATTGGCCCCAATATCCTCGGCGATCCGGGCTCCCAGAGCCCCGGTATAAAAGCTTCCGGCACCATCGCGTGCCAGCGTCTCGATAGTGTCGGCCATGTCCGGGTTGCAGATGATCTCGCCGACCTCGGGAAGACGATCTCCGGGGCGCAGATAAATCTCAGCGCAGGCCGGGCTAACCTTGATCCGGGTGATGCCATCCGGCACCCCCGCCGCCCAGGGTCGGGCCCAGAAATCCAACACATGCGCCGCCAAGGGGTAGCCCTGGCGCGCCAACCGTGCTGCCGGCGCCAACAGATCGGCCCATTCCCAACTGGCCAGCCGTCGATGGGTCTCGGCAAATCCGGCAACGGTTCCTGGCGTCATTATCGCGGTATAGCCAAGCTCGCTGCGATAATCATCGAACAGGGTATAGCCGCTGATTTCGGAGCGTCCGGCAAGGTCAGCTTCCCACATACCGGGCGAGACCTTGGCGCCGGCGCGGTTGTGAAAATCGATCATCCCGTGGCCAGCGCCCCGCGTGTCAAAATACTGCAAGGTCCCCATGCCGCCAAGACCGCACATAAACGGGTCGACCACCATCTGCGCAAAAGCGGTAGCGATGGCCGCATCGAAGGCGTTACCGCCACGTTCCATGACCTCGGCGCCGACGTCGGCAGCCCGAGGCTGTGGACAAACCACCATTCCGCGCATGACTACTCCTTATCCGCCGCGAGTATCGCTATCACCGGCACCAGCAACGCCGCCAGAATGGCGCCGATTTCCAAGTGCTCTCGGCGATAGTGGCCCACCCGGTCCAGCAAGGCTAGGGTGCCCAAGGTTCGCCCCGCCAGGCGCAACGGTAGATTGATCGCCGAGCCGAGCCCCATCGAGATAATCAACTGATGATCTGGAAAGGCCCAACGGATCGCCGCCTCATCGACACCGAGAAAGGGTTTTCCCTGCTTGAGCACCAGATCCCCCCAGGGTGTCGGCCCCATCGTTTTAGCGCCTTGGACCGGGTATTCATCCGGCCGGCTGGAATAGCAACGCCGAACCTCGCCGACCGGCTCATTGTGGATCAGCACCGTGAACAACCGGTGACCGAGGGCCTCGGCGAACACCACGTCGGCGCGCTGCCACACCAGCCTCGCCTCAATTTGTTCGCCAACCGCGCTAGCCAGGTTGGCCGCGAGCTCGGTGAATTTTTGGTAACTTAGAGATTGGCTCATCCGAAACGCTCCGACATCCGCTTGTTCCGCTGGTGCGCCGTCTCGAGATAGGTTTTTGCCTCGCTAAGCCCCACCACGGCGGCATATTTTGCCGACATGTCGAACAGATTGGCCTCGTGGACTGCGCTTGTACGATCGCCGACGGCCTCGCGAACCACCAACGGAATAAAGCCGTGGCACATCGCATCAACGACGCTGGCGCGAACACAGCCAGACGTGGTCAAGCCGCAGATCACCAAGGTATCGATTCCGCCGGCGGTCAGGGTCGCCGCCAGGGAGGTGCCGAAAAACGCCGAGGGATATTGCTTGTCGATCACCAATTCACCGGGCCGGGGATCGATCCCATCGGCGAACGCGCCGAGCGGAGAGCCCGGTTCGAACACCCGCAAGGCCGGTAATTTTCTGAAAAACACCCCACCATTAGCGCCCCCCGCCGCATAGCTAACCGAGGTATAGATCACCGGGACTTGCGCCGTCCGCGCGGCGGTGACCAAGGTAGCTGAAGCGTCGCGAGCGTCCTCGACTCTCGCATAAAGCGGCGAGGTCGGCTCGAAATATGCCTGCACCATGTCGACCACCAACAGCACCGGCCAGCGTCCCGACGCCAAGGCGTTGTGGAACCCCGCCGCTGCATCCTTCTCGCCAAGGCTCTCCAACATCACCGCCTCCTCACCGTGATCGTCCGGGACCTCGATGATTTATCAATTCGCCGATCTCGGGTACAAAGGTGTTTCATGTCGTTCAACACATTGGAACCCTCATGTCCCCCACCCAGGCCCCGATCCAGGCCCCCACCCAGATTTTGCGGACAACTTTCCTTGGTGAACTTAGGATCGAGGTCGCCGGCTCGCATCTGTTCGGTGAAACGCCGATGGGGCAGATGCGGCGGATCGACTATTTCGAGAGCGGTCACTTCAAAGGCCCCAAGGTCGATGCCAAAATCATCAAGGGGAGCGCCGACGCCTTGCTCCACCGTTTTGACGGGGTCGTTCAGCCGGATGTGCGGCTGACACTGGAGACCGCCGACGGCCATTTCATGTTCATCCAGTATCGCGGTTATCGCCATGCCACGCCGGAAGTGATGGAGCGGATCGCCCGCGAAGAGGCAGTGTCGCCCGAAGAGGTCTATCTGCGCACCGCACTGTTCTTTGAAACCGATAGTGAGAGCCACGCCTGGCTCAACAAGGCGGTAGCGATCGGCGTTGGACGACGCAAGCCCAAGGCAGCAGTATACGACGTCTACGAAGTTCTCTAGGCAAGACCGGCACGAGCCCGTCGGATGCTCGCCGCTCTTGAGGGTCTTATCAGCGCCCAGTCCTACCCAGTTCTCGCGTTGGTGGGCGGAACGATGCTGCTGGCTGGCTTCGTCCGCGGTTTCGTCGGATTCGGCGCCTCGCTGATCATCGTCATGGTGCTGAGCATCGTTTACGGCCCGGTCGTCGCCGTGCCTATCGCCACTCTCAGCGGGCTGCCACCGATGGTTCAACTGTTGCCGAACGCCATCCGCGTCTCAGAGCGTTCCTTTGTTCTGCCTTTCGGCCTGGCAACCTTCGTTGCCGCGCCGTTCGGGACCTGGTTCCTGATTTCCACCGCGCCGGAGATCATGAAGATCGCGATTTCAGTCTTTGTGTTGTTGATGGTGGTGATGCTGTATCGCGGCTGGAAGCTGCCGAGCGGTTCTGGCACCGGCTTGCTGGTCGGCGTTGGGATAGCGTCGGGCCTTGTCCAGGGTTCCGCCGGGGTTGGCGGCCCGCCAGCGGTGGCGATCGCACTTTCACGGTCCGGTAGCACCGCATTACAGCGCGCCAATGTCATCGGCGCGGTCGCCGCACTGTCGCTCTGTTCGCTGTTGCCGCTATGGTTTCACGGCCTATTCACCCGCGACGTCGTGCTGATCAGTCTGCTATTGTTCCCCCTGTATGTCGCCGGCACTTGGTTTGGCGCCCGGTTCTTCTCCGGTAGCGGTCATCGTCACTTCCGCAACGCCGCCTTGGTTCTGCTTGCGGTCATCGGTGTGGCGACCCTCGCCCTCGCGGTTCGGGACTACCTCGCCGGTTAAGCAACCCTCTGGGTCGCCCGCTCAACCGAATTGATTTTGTCCGAGACCGTGATTCGATACAACACCCGACGCTGGGTCATGTCGTCATAAGGCAGTGCCCGGTGCATGGTGCAGCGGTTGTCCCAGGCAATCAGATCCCCCTCGCGCCAGACATGCTTATGCACGAATGCCGGCTGAGTAGCGAAATCCATCAATTCCGCCAGCAGCCGTCGCCCCTCATCAATCGGCCAACCAATGACATGCGAGGCATGCGAGGCCAGATACAGCGCGTTCCACCCAGTCGCCGCGTGCTGACGCACGAGTCACCTGGGGCACCGGCGGCAATGCAGCCCGCGTTGCTTCGGAGAAATCGGAAAAACCCATCTTCTCTCGCGAACAGAAAATACTATGCTCGACAATCAATCCGTCGGTCATGCGGCGGCGCACCTCGGGCAAGACGGCATAAGCGGCACGCATATCGGCGAATTGGGTGTTGCCACCGCTGTCCGGAAGCTCCCGCGCCGACAACAGCGAACAACGCGCCGGGATCTGTTTGAAGGTGTTATCAGTGTGCCAAAGCTGATTGGTACGAACATGCAACCGACGTTGATCATCCGCCGCTAACCGCTCGCCCGAGTGGTCGATATTAGAGATATCGGCCATCTCCGCCCGCAGCCGCTGTTTTTCATTCCGCCAAGCGTATTTCGTTGCCACGAAAACCGAGCCAAATAATGCGCTGAATGCCACCTGCTGAACATCGGTGACGTTTTGATCACGAAACAGCAATACCGCGTGTTCGTTGAACGCGACATCGATCTCACCAAACCAACTCGACGTCATCGGGAGGATCAGATCGACCCCGCCGGTCTCGGCAAAAAATGTTGGGTGGCACCGGGACACCGCGATCATCATGGTTCAGCCTCTCGGGCTTGCCCAGCTCTGATACGTCAGACGGTCGGCGTACCGCGCAGACAAGTCCGGTGCAGCACCCGGGGGTACAACGCCACGTCAAAATTCGGGTCGGCGCGATGCAGCAGACACCGGTTGTCCCACATCAGCAGGTCACCGACCCGCCAGTTGTGACGATAGGTGAAGCGCTCCTGGGTCGCATGCACCTCCAGCGCCTCGATCCGCGCCCTGCCCTCGGCCATGTCCATGCCTTCCAGGTGCGACGCATGCATGCCCATGAACAGCCCCTTGCGGCCGGTTTCGGGGTGCACCCGCGCCAGGGGATGGGTCTGCGGCGGTGCGTCAGCTATCTCTTCAGCCGAGAGTTTCCGGTCGATATTCTCGCGCGACAACTCCCAGCTATGCACGACCTTCAGTGCATCAAGCTCACCCCTCTCGGCCTCATCCAACGCCTCATAGGCGGCGTACATATTGGCAAAACAGGTATCACCGCCATTCGGAGGCAAGATTTTAGCGTGCAGGACCGTCGCCATCGACGGAGCCGGACGAAACGACTTGTCGGAATGCCAACGGGTCGAGCCGAGCTTGCCGGTCGGGCGCCCCGCCACGTCGAGATTGGTGACGAGATGCACGAAAGGCGAGTCCGAGGTGCCCCGGTTGCTCAGGGCGTGACGCTCCAAGGTGCCAAACTGCTCGGTAAAGGCGATCTGTTCGTCCTTGGTCAGATCCTGATCACGGAACACCAGGATTTGATTACCATGAAACGCCTCGAGCACCGCGTTGCGGGTCGGCGTATCGAGCAGTTGGCGCAGATCAAGGCCGGTCACTTCGGCCGCCATGTGATCGCTCAACGGTCTGAATTGGAATCCGGCGTTCTGAGGAATTCGATTCTGCATTCTGACAAAGCCCTTTCGCGTCGCGATGACCAATTAAAACGTGGAATGACTTCTCTCGCCGCGACAACCTTCGAACATCCATTTAACCCGGAAAAGTTTAACAATACGAGAGGCGAGCGATACCGGTGCTGCCCCCGCTGCCGGTTAAACCGGCCGGTCGCCCCGGACCAGAATACGGAAAAGCTTGCGGTGCTGGCTGTAATCAAAATCGAAGCCGGCCTTGTGCATCGCCGAACGATTATCGATCAGCAGCATGTCACCCAAACACCACTCATGCAGATAGGAGAATTCCGGGCGGATCGCGGTTTCCAGCAATTCGGTCAGGAAGGTTTGGGTTTCAACCGGATCCATTCCAGTGACGGTCTCGGTCTTGTTCTGATGGAACCAGATCGCCTTCGAACCGCTGTCCGGATGGGTCCGCACCAGTGGGTGCACCACCAGCTTGCCATTGAGGGCCGCACGCGCCTTGACCACGTCGGGATTACCCGTCGCGGCGCGGGCGCTGCTAATCAGGGTATTTTCGGTTTTCATGCCCGTGATCCGCTCACGCATATCAGCCGGCAGCGCATCATAGGCAGCACGCATGTTACAGACCGCCGTGCCGCCGCCCTGGTCCGGTAGCTCGACGGCGTACAGGCTGGTGATCTTCGGCGGCAGATCCTGGTTGGTGTGATCGGTATGCCAGCTGGCGTTCTTGGCCAATTTTGCCGGCTTGCCCTTGCTATCTGTATGGCGGTTCGAAAGTACGCTGACCATCGGCACGCCCGGCGCCAGATACATCCGGTTCTGATCCTCCATCACCTCGCCAAACAGCTCGGCGGCAGTTTGGAAATCGGCGGCCTCGAATTTTTGATCCCGGATCACCAGCGCGACATTGTCGACCAGCGCGTCATAGAGCGCTTGGCGGTCTGCCTCACTGATGGGCTGCCGCAGGTCGATACCCGTCACCTCGGCGCCGATATGGTCCTTAAGCTTGGATATTTGCATGATCAGCTCTTTTCCTGCTGCGGCGAAATATTGGTTCCGGCAGTATTTTCCCACCTTTCCTCTCGGCAGGTTTGTCTGGGCGGGACCCTCAGGCGACCTGTTGGAGCACCGTTGGCCCATCGCCGACGATCGTCGTGCGGCGCAGGTCCCGGCGCTCGTCCGCCGGGAACGACCGCGCCCGGTGCATGGTCTGGCGATTGTCCCAGATCACCAGATCGCCGACCTGCCAGCGATGCACATGGACAAAGCGCTCATGGGTCGCGTGTTCGATCAGGTCCCGCAACAGCAGACGGGCCTCGGGTATCGGCATACCAAGGATCGAGCCGGCATGGGAGGCCAGAAACAATGACTTGCGTCCGGTCGAGGGATGGATCCGCACCAGCCTCTGGCGCACCGGCGCGAAGCGTTGCTTTTCCTCATCGGTAAAATCAAAAAACCCAACCTGCTGGCGCGAAAACATCTGGGAATGCTCACACACCAAGTCTCCGATCTCGACCTTAACCGCCGCGTCGAGCGCGTCATAGGCATCGGGCATATAGGCAAATTCGGTATTGCCGCCCTTCGACGGGATCGAGAGAGCGTGCAACAGTGAATATTTGGCCGGCACCACCTTGAACGAACTGTCGGAATGCCAGAGCCGGTTGCCGATGGCAAACAGCCGGCGTCGGTCCTCGCGATCATAGGGCTTGTCATCCTTGCCCAGATTGGACACGTCGGCGAAGGTCGTCGGCACCCGCGTCTCGTTGGCCGCGCGCAAACTGGCGCCGATGGAATGCTCGATCTCGCCGAGAGCCGCGGTGAAGGCGAGATGCTGTTCCTGGCTCAATACCTGGCCGCGAAACACCAGGACGGCGTATTTGTCCATCCCGGCATGGATCGCCTCGGCATCGGCGCTGGACAGCGGTTGACGCAGATCAATGCCGTCCACCGCACCGGCGAAACACGGGCCTACCTGGCGAATATCGAGGGGCATCAGCGCTCTCCCGGAGACATCTTTATTTCGTTCAGGGCGATACGTCGAATAGTTTACCCTGGATTACCCGCCAGGAAAGGTCCGTCGTCGCCAGCAGGCCAATCCCGCAATTGATAGCATCTCCTTGCTTGAACGGCCTTGGCGAACTCGCCGTCCATGGGCATGCAATCAATACGACTTCGGCAACCCCAGCACCCTCTCGGCTATATAGCAGAGGATCAGGTGCGGGGTAATCGGCGCGATGCGGTGGATCAACGCTTCGCGCATATAGCGCTCGACATGATATTCCTTGGCATAACCCATGCCGCCAAGGGTCATAATCGCGGTGTTACAGGCCTTGAAGGCCGCCTCGCCGGCAAGATATTTAGCGGCATTGGCCATGGCCCCGCAGTCTTCGCCCCGGTCGTAGAGGTCGGCGGCGCGAAAGGCCATCAGGTTGGCGGCCTCCAACTCGGCCCAATTTTGCGCCAGCGGGTGCTGGATACCCTGGTTCATCCCAATCGGCCGCCCGAACACCACTCGTTCCTTGGCGTACTCGGTGGCCTTGTGCAAGGCCGCGCGGCCGAGCCCGACCAATCCGGCGGCTATCAGGATACGTTCCGGGTTGATGCCGTGCAGCAAATATCGGAACCCCTTGCCCTCCTCGCCGATCCGATCCTCGAACGGGATCTCCATGCCGTCGAAGAACACCAGGTTCGAATCGACGCATTCCCGGCCCATCTTCGGGATCTTCCGTATTTCGACCTTCGAGCGGTCAAGGTTGGTGTAAAACAGCGAGAGCCCGTCGATCGGCTTGCCGGTCGGGCTTTCCTCGGCGGTTCGGGCGATTAGCAGGATCTTGTTGGCCACCTGGGCCGTGGTGGTCCAAGCTTTTTGGCCATGCACGACATAGCGATCATTCTTCCGCACCGCCTTGGTCTTCAATCGCGTGGTATCAAGGCCGGTTTCCGCTTCGGTCACCGCGAAACAAGCAATGTCATCGCGGCAAATGATCGGCGGCAGCATGCGGGATTTTTGCGCCTCGGTGCCATAGTGGACCACCGGGTTGAGCCCGAAGATGCCAAGGCTGACCGAGGAAACCCCGCCATTGCCGGCGCCGGATTGTGATATCGCCTGCATCAGGATCGCAGCCTCGGTAATCCCCAACCCCGAACCGCCGTATTCTTCTGGCATGGCGATACCCATATAGCCGTTATCGGCGATCGCCTGACAGAAATCCTCGGGAAATTTCTCGTCACGGTCGCGTTCCAACCAATATTCATCGCCAAACTCGGCGCACAGGCGGGTGACGCTTTGCTGGATCTGCATTTGTTCGGGGGTAAAATCAATGCTCATGGTCTTGGACTCTCGATCGCTGCAATTGAGATCCGCAGACAGGTTGATACAGGCGCCGCGGCGGTTATCATATCATTGATCCTGCCACGGCGCTTTTCTTGCCTACAATGGGTGCTCGCGAACTGAAACCGGGGCCGCATCATGTCAATCGAAATCCTACCCTTGGCCGGCACGCTTGGCGCCGACATTCATGGTGTCGATGTCGCAACCATTGATGACCCAACTTTCGTGGTCGTGCACCAAGCCTTGCTCGACCACGGCGTTATCGTCCTGCGGGACCAGGACATCACCCCGGCCCAGCAGATCGCCTTCGCCAAGCGCTGGAATGATTTGCACACCCACCCCTATCTCGCCGGCCTGCCTGAGCATCCGGAAATTATTGAGGTCGTCAAGGAACCCAATGAGAAAGGCGGTTTCGGCGCCCATTGGCACACTGATCAGATTTTCACCCCAGCGCCCGCTATGGCGACCATGCTCTACGCCAAGGTGGTCCCGGTCGTCGGTGGAGACACAATGTTCGCCAGCATGCCGACGGCGTATGAGGCGCTCTCGGACGGCATGAAGGCGATGCTACGTCATGTCCGCACCTTCAGCCAGTATAACAAAACCGCCAAACGGTCCGGCAAGATGAGCGGCAAAGTCACCGACCTGGACAAACCCTCGGAGCCGGCCGTCCACCCGCTTATCCGCGTACATCCCGAGACCCGGCGCCCCGGCCTCTACATCAACGAGATGGAAAATATGCGCCACCTGGACTGCATGACGGTCGAGGAGAGCACGCCGATCATCAACTATCTCATCCGTCACGCGACCAAGCCCGAATTCACCTGCCGGGTGCGTTGGGAAGTCGGCAGCCTGGCTGTCTGGGATAACCGGCAAGTCATGCATATGGCCTTGAACGACTATCCCGGATGCCGCCGGGTCATGCACCGGATCACCATTAACGGCGACGTGCCCTTCGGTCTCGACGAGGCTGGGGACCTGCCGTAAGACCTTATCCACGATCGCAAGCAGGTCGCAAATCGTCCTGGGATAGGAATAAAAAGATGCGGATGATTTATCAAATTCCCAATGACGATCTGCGCCTGGCCGATGCCACGGCGAGGGCCGCCGAGGCCGCCGGGTTCGATGGCGTCGTCGCACTGGAGAACGCCCATGGTCCGATCCCAGCGCTAAGCGTCGCCGCCATGGCGACGGAGCGGGTGCAGATTGGCACCGCCGTGATGATCGCCTTTCCGCGTAGCCCCACCGTCACCGCTCATGCCGCCTGGGATTTGAACAAGGCGTCCAAGGGTCGCTCCTACCTCGGTCTGGGTTCGCAGGTGAAAGGGCATAACGAACGGCGCTACGGCATCGCCTGGACCCCGCCGGCCCCCCGCATGCGAGACTATATCGGGGCGGTGCGGGCAGTCTGGCGCGCCTGGGAATTTGAAGAACCCCTCGACTATCACAGCGACCACTATACGCTGACCCTGACGACGCCGAACTTCGCGCCGCGCCCGCTTGGCTTGCCGCCGATCCCGATCGCCATGTCCGCGGTCGGACCAGCCATGTTGAGAGTAGCCGGTGAGGTCGCCAACGGGGTCCGTCTGCACCCCTTCAACACTCAACGCCATATCGCCGAGGTCTGTGTCCCGGAGATCGAGGCCGGACTGCAACGTGCCAAGCGGGGCGGCGGACTGGGCAGCGCGCGGGCTCGCAGCCGGATCGAGGTGGTCGCCGGCGGCTTTCTCGCAACCGGAGCAAACGAAGCTGCCGTCGCCAGGATGAGCGACTATATACGCTTCCGCATCGCCTTCTATTGCTCGACCCGGGCCTATTGGAGTGTTCTGAGACTACACGGCCTGGAGGAACTTGGGTTGAAATTACGACCGTTTCCAGCCCAGGGTCGCTGGGATGAGATGGCGGTGCAGATCCCAGACGAGGTGCTGGAATTATTCGCCATCGTCGGCTCCCATGATGTCGTCGCCGACAAAATCGCCGAGCGTTATGGCGGTCTCGCCGATGCGCTTTCGCTATTTATTCCGACGGACACCGAACCGGGGCCGCTCGCCGAGATAATTCAGGACGTCAAGGAGATCGCAACACCGTTTCAAAATCATGCCTCGGCTTGGCCGTCCGTGGTTTGAGCGCCCGCTCTACACTGGAACACCATGGTTCGGCCCGTTATCCTCCCCGCAAGCATTCCGACGGACAGGTCTGCGGAACAAATCACAACCATATCATGAGATGCGCCATGGCCGGGTCGCCTCTGGATGATTTCGCAACGATCTCGCTAACGTTGCAACAACTACCCGACCCCTATCGTCACGCCAACGCCCATGGCACCGCGTTCGGCGACCTGGATGCGCGCTACCCTAGCGACTTTTAGACCTCCCGGAATTTTAGGTGGGACCGTGCAGATCCGTCTCAATGCTCCGCTATCGGCCGGCTCCGGGTTTGCCGGGGATCCACCGGCTCTTTGCTCGAGCACGCCCAGGCGCCCTCGACCGGGGCCGCACCATCAACAATCTTTCCAAACACGCAATGCTTGCCAGCGAACACAAAATCAGCACGCCCGACTTCACCCCCAGCATCGATTGTCGGGATATCAGCGCGCTTCGCCGACAATTTGGGATACCCATCCCGACCATCGGTTGCCGGCATAGGTGGTGGCATGATCCAAGTCAGCGATCTAGAACCTTAATGACACGCGCCTCTTCAAATTCGAGGAGCGGCATGCGATACGAGATTGCCATCCGCGACGAGAAGGACAACCATCATGACTGATCAAGCAGGAACTGAACTGCCTGGCCCGCTCACTGGAATCAGGGCCGTCGCGTGCTCGACCGCACAGGCCGGGACGGTTCCATATATGCTGATGGCCGACCTTGGTGCCGAAGTGATCAAAATTGAACTTCCCGGCAGCGGCGATTTTAACCGAACCGCCGGTGAGTTGAAGGGCGAGATCAGTTCGTTCTTCGAGACCAATAATCGCGGAGTGAAAAGCGTGACCTTGAACCTCAAATCCGAGGAAGGTCGGGCTATCCTCCATCAGCTGGTCAAAACCGCCGATGTCTTCGGCCAAAATTTCCGGCCCGGCGCCGCCGAGAAAAACGGCTTTGGTTACGAGGAGTTGAAGAAGGTCAATCCGGCCCTGGTTTATGCCTCGATCTCTGGCTACGGGACGCTTGGGCCGGATGCGGATCTTCCGGGTACCGATGCCATCGGCCAAGCGCTGGGAGGGATTGCCGAGGCTTATTCAGCTCCCGGCCAGCAGTTGCGCACCGGTGTGGTTTCAGTCGCCGATGAATCCTGCGCGATGTTGACCTTTGGCGGCCTGCTCGCGGCACTGCTCTACGCCAAGAACACGGGCATTGGCCAAAAAGTCGAAACCTCGTTGGTCGGCAGCATTTTTCGGCTGATGGGCTGGACCATGACCACGACCATGTGGCGTGACACCAACCCGATCACTGGCGTGCGGATCAATGGCAGCCGGCAATATCCGAGCATCGCCGCGAGCTTTAACGACGGCGACGGTAAGCCCCTGGTTTTTCAACTCGACCACCGGGGTTGGAAGGAGGCGATGGAAGCATTAGGTTTTTGGGAAGCCTTGGAAGAATGCGGTGCAAGCGATCTCGGGCTGGCGGTGGTCTCAGCCGAGAAAAAGGACCTGATTCTCGCCACCTTAGCAGAGCTCTTCGCCACCGGAGACAGGAACCGTTGGGTTGCAGCGATCCGCAGCGTCGGGCTAGTCGCCGCCCCGGTCAACACCCTGCTGGAGGCCTCGAATGACCCCAACATTATCGCCAATGGCTATGTCGCCGAAAAGCGATACCCGGAGCTCGGCGAGACCTTGAAGGTCCATGGTTCACCCTGGCAGTTTTCGGAAACCCCGGCTAAAATTGGTGTCGCGCCGAAGCTTGGAGAGCACAGTGCCGAGGTCCTGGGCGAGCTTGGCTATAGCGCAGCCGATATCGCCGACCTCAGCGAACGCGGCATTATTTAGGCAAAGGTTGACACGTTGGGCATGAAAACAAGGTCGTTGGAACAGAAATTTTCGGCGATTCGAGTTTACCTGAAATCCCGTTTGTTTCCCGCTGCGCTCCCCGCGTTGAAACGGGTGATGAGCATCGCCCCGTTGTCATCGACCGCTCAGTTTCTTCTTGGCGAATATTTCTAGAGGCAAGGTCAGCTGGGCCGAACGCCAACCGCCATAATATGGGCGGTCACGATTGCACCAAACGGCCCGGGCGGGTGGGATAATCTCGCGGTGCTCGCGTCGACGGTGGGGCTTCCACTTTGGCAGGGATGAATTATCGACGGGCGGTGATAGCCTGCGCCAGCGCTCCCGGGCTTTTGGCGAAGTTTTCCACTTTGTGGCACCAGCGGGGCATAAAGGCCGTTCTCTGCCTCGACCCTGATGATGTTGAAGCAACCTGCATCCAGGCATTCTTCGAAGTGTTATAGCCCAAAGTTGAGCCAATTCACCGGCGCATGGCGCGTGTGGAGATGACAGCGATAGCCGCGCGATCGCAGGTGCTCGTGGGCCAGCTAGCTGTGGCGCGAGGCCGTTCGCTACAAGCAATGGGTCAATATTCACAAGCGAAAGCCCCCTGTCGCCGAGCAATTCTGCTGGATCCCTCCAAGCCCAAACGATTTTTTTTGACCTCGGTCGCTCGGAGTTTGAATCCGGACGCCCCGAAATGGCGGGGGCGCCAGGTCCTGCAAATTCTACTGATGCGGCCAAATGCCGCTGGGTTCACGCGCCGGAAAACGCGTGCGCGCTGCGCGCCTGCTTTTTAGCCACCATTCCGTCATTCCCCCGGATGATACGGTGTTGCTTGAGGGGCTTACCTATGCTCAAAAACGGCGGCGCTGGGACAGACCTTGCTACGCCTATATCTCAAACAAAGACACAATTCTCGCTTGCCCACGGCGGAAGTGGTCGTGGCGCCGTTTGGCGCCGGCCTTACCAATGTCCTGGCAAGCCCGATAGCCTGCACAGTCATTGAACTCACTCATCACCAGGCAGTGAGGCCGCTTTTTCCAATCCTGACAGGACTGCGCGGTCAGGCTTTCCACAAGATCACCGGATGACCGATTGGCTTAACCGCTGCTGCCCTTCCTATGCATGCTGACTTTAAAAGTCCAACCGAGGCGTTGGAAATAGTTCTGCGACAAGTGCTGTCTTAATCTTCGTTATAAATTTTTAGGCGACGTTGAACTACAACGGATTGCCTGTCCTAAAGGTTTCGAAAACGGAACGCGGACCGCCCTCATGCCGGATCGTAATCAGCATGGGAAAAGTGATTTTAGAGCATTACCGGCGCGCTGTTTTGATTTCTCGATCTTTTCCGTACGGTGCGCGCCGGCCAGGATCGGAGCATGCTTCGCCGGTCTTGACGGGGAACAGCAGTTCGCCAAACACTCGATCAGCACATCATCATTCGGGTTACAGAAATACGCCATCGAGTATCGGCGCGAGGCCGAGCCGATATCCTTGGGCGGATTGACGACCCAGTGAGGGCTCGAGAGCCAAGTATCGTTCGACCAACGCATCATCAGATCACCAATATTGATCACAAAACCGCCGGGAGGAGCTGCCACGTTCTCCCAAGCGCCGTCAGGACGCCGCACCTGCAAACCGCCGGGGCGGTCCTGGGGCAGTAGGATCGTCAGCGCGCCATAGTCGGTATGAACGCCGGCCCGCAGTTGGTCCGGTGCCGGCGGCTGGTTAAGCGGCGGATAATGGATCAGCCGAAGCGTGCTGTTATGGGTGGTGAACCGATCGGTGAAAAAGTCCTGGTCCAGGTCCATGGCGGCGGCGAACAACGCCATCAGATCCGCCGTCAGGCCTTCCATCGCTGCATAGAAGATTTCGATGGCGGCGCGAAAGGCCGGCTCCGGCGGCCAGACATTGCATGAATAGCTTTGACCGGTTCCCGCCATCCGCACCGAATCGTCTAGCCAGAAGGGGCCCATGCCGAAGCCTTCCTTGAGGTCCGGCGGCGCGGATTTTCCTTCGGTCTGGGACAAGGTTTCCAGGCCGAACGGCAAATAACCGCGCGGCGATCCTTTGGCGGTGCTTCGGATCGCCATCTTGGCGTCCATCGGGGCCGCAAAGAAACCCTCCATCGCCCGGACCGCCGCGCTGGTTACGGACTGCGGCACACCATGTCCGGTGACAATGAAAAAGCCGCTGCGCGCCAGCGCCGCATCGATTTCCAACGACGTGCGCCGAAGCGCCGCTGCATCGCCGGACCGGGCGGCCGCAAGGTCGATCATCGGGACGGTTTCAGAAGCCATGAGCGTTATTCAGGCATCATAATATCGGTGATCAGTCGCACAAGTTCAGCATAACTCAGCGCTATCACCACACTGACCAATCCAGCCAAACCGGCGATCGATATCGCGATGACGCCCAGGGACGACCAGCACAGCCAAAGCACCAATCCCGCAACCGCCACGGACAGCAGGATCGCCGCCAGGGTTCCAAAGCCAACAATCGCCCGCAGCATCGGATATTTCGCCAGTCGGTGCCGCCGCGGCGGTACGCTAACCGCGATGCTGGAAGACGCCAAATGCGGCGGCAGGCTTAGCGCTCCCACCTTATCCCCCAACCCATTTCTCACCGGCTTGCCGCACAAAACAGCGGCCCGCTCGGCAGCGAGCAAGCCGAACACGCCAGCCTTCATCAACCCCCCAATATAGCCGGCTTGGCTGCCACCTTCTATCCCCCCGGTGGCAGCACCAGCAGCTAACAATCCTTTGATCGGCTCGCCACTTTCGGCCAGGACCTGGGCATGTGCGTCGATGGCGATCCCGCCCATCGTGTAGGTAATGCCTGGGCATACCGGGATTGCCATAAACGGCGCCTCGATGATCGGCCAAGGCTGCATCGCGGTGGAGCGCGGGACCGCCAGCCGGTCCAACTCTCCCGCCACAAGCGCCGCGTTATACTGCGTCACGGTCTCGACCAACCCCGGACCGGCCACCCCGGCCAGCGCCGCCAGGTCTTCCAGACTGTTCGCGCGCAGTACCGTCCCGCCGGCCTCTTCCAGCAGCGGGTTGGCTGGAATTCGCGCCGACCGGCCCGGCTTGTCCCAGATCGCCGCATCGAAGATGGCATAAAGCGGCTCGTCGTCAAGCGCAGCGGCCAACGCGTTGGTCAGGTAGACCCCGCTAATCCCCTCGTCGGCGATCCGTTGGCCGGTCCCATTGACCACCATTCCAGCGGTCGCGATACCGTCGATTTCCGGGTAAGGCCAAACATTGTCGTTATGCAGCGCGTCACGACACAATACATGGCCGTAGAAGCGTTCCACCCCCTTAACCGCCGCCCCAGCAGCAACCGCCATCTTCAAGCCATCGCCCATGCCGGTGCGGGCGCCGCGCTGAAACATCCGCTCGAAGCCGGCGCCGATATGCTCCCGATACAGGTCCGGATTGGCCTGGAAACCACCATCGGAGATCAGCACCTGAGCAGCCTTGACGGTCTCACGAACGCCCTTCTTTTCAGCTACCACGCCGATGCACTGCCCCTCGTGCATGACTAGGGATTCCGCCCGGGTAGCGTCGCAAAAGCATCCACCAAGCGCACCGAAGCGTTCGACCAAACGGCGTAAAACCACGTCCGGGCCACGCCCCTGCCAATCGATCCCCGCGCGCAGCGAGCGCGGTGGTGCCATGCACCAGCGATAGCCCTCCTGCTCATTAAACTTGACGAACCGGGCGCCCCTTTCCTGCAACCAGTCAAGAAAACGGCCGCCGCTTTTACTCAACGCCGAGGACAACGCCTTGTCAGCCTCGCCGCCGGAGCGTTGATCAATCACCGCATCGAGATCTTCGGCCGGGCGATAGGGGTCGAGAAACCCGATATGCATGACCCCGCCCGACTGGCGGGTATTGCAGGGATAGATCTCGCCCTCGCCCTTCTCCAGCACCGCGGCCCGCAGCCCCAACTCTAAAGCCCGCACCCCCGCCGTCATCCCGGCCAACCCACCACCGACGACAACCAGATCATATTTATTGATAGGCTCGGCCACCGGACACCTCGTTGACGTTTATTCAAGAGCAGTCATCGGCCTGTAGTTTAGTCATAGCGGGCGGCTTGGCGAGGCGGGAGCCCGAGCCACCACGAGAAGAACAGAGATCGGATTGCCCGTAGCCTCGGGGAAATTGCCAACCACCCTCCCGCGAAAGGGCGTCCTGACCTCGATCTATCCCCCAACCACCACATCCAGCCATAGTGATCCTGTCGCCGTTGCTACATCGCCGTCGCGCAGCACTACCGTAGTAGTCGCAGACTCGACGATTGCCGGCCCGGTGACCACCTGACCTGGCGCCAGTTCCTCAAGGTTGAAGACCGGCGCCTCCAGCCAACCGCCAAGATAGATCCGCCGATTGCCCCGGGAGGCAACCTCGGCCCGCGCGTCGACTAAGGGCTCTTGCGGCAAGCTCGGCAACTCGCCAATGGTGGCCAAGCGGGCGTTGACCAGGACCGCGTCCTGATCCGGCAGACTATAGGTGAACAGCTCCTCATGACGGGCGTGAAAGCGGGTAGCCACCTCGGCCATCAGATCGGTGCGGGCAAAGTCAATGCCATCAAGCGGCACGTCTATCTCATAAATCTGCTCGCCATAGCGCATATCGGCGGAGTGGCGCACAGTAACCGGGCCATCAAAGGCATCGGCCAAGCGGCGACGCCCCTCCTGCTCCATCTCGGCATAGATGGTGCGAACTTCTTCCGCCTCCAGGCTACCGGTGTCGCCGACATGGGTGCGGCTGACCTCATAGCGCAAATCCGTCGCCAGCATGCCCCAGGCCGACAGCACCGCCGCCGTTCGCGGCACCACCACGCGACGCACCTCGAGCTGGCGGGCGATGTCGGTGATATGAATACCCGCCGCACCGCCAAACGAGAGCAAGGCAAAGCGCCGGGGATCCACGCCGCGCCGCACCGAGACTAGACGGATGCCCTCGGCCATATGGGTATTGATCACCCGATGCACCCCCTCCGCCGCCTCGGCCCGCTCGACCGAGAGCCGGCCCGCCAGCCGGTCCAACGCCGCTTCGGCGGCGGCCTGGTCCAACGTCGCCCGTCCACCAAGGAAATTCGCCGGGTTAAGAAAACCGAGCACAACGCTGGCATCGGTGACCGCCACCTCGGTGCCGCCATTGCCATAGCAGGCCGGCCCCGGCATCGCCCCGGCGCTCTCGGGTCCGACACGCAGAATGCCGCCGCTATCGACGCTGGCGATCGAGCCACCGCCCGAAGCAATACTGGCGATGTCCAACGACTGCAGCGCGATCCGTTGTCCAGCAATGCCTCTGGTGGTCGATAAGGCCGGCTCGCCATCGACAATCATCGAGATATCGGTGCTGGTGCCGCCCATGTCGAAGGGCACCAGATTTTCAGCGCCGATCAGCGCCGCGCCGTGTCGGGCGCCAGCAACCCCGCCAGCCGGCCCCGACAACACCGTCGCCGCGGCAAGCCGTACTGCCTCGTCGATCGGCGCAACGCCGCCATGCGACAGGATGATCAACACCGGTCCCTCATAGCCGGTGTCCTTCAGACGTTCGCCCAGCTTATGCAGATAGCGCCCGACGATCGGCCGGACATAGGCATTGACCACAGTGGTGGAAACTCGCTCGTATTCTTTGATTTCTGGAAAAACTTCGGACGACAACGAGATCGAGACACCGGGCATGCGCTCCTCGAGACGGGTCCGGGTGGCTTTTTCATGGGTCGAATTCTTGTAACTGTGCAGATAACAAACCGCAACCGAAGTCACCTCGGCAGCCTTGAGGGTGTCGATCGCCGCGTCCAGAGAAGTCAGGTCGAGCGGAGCGTGAACCACCCCCTCGGCGCGCATACGTTCGGCCACGCCAAGACGCAGATGCCGGGGCACCAAGGCGTCAGGGGCGGCCAAACGCATGTTATAGCGCTCGTCCTTCAGGCCCTCGCGCATCTCCAGTACGTCGCGGTGCCCTTCGGTGGTCAGCAGGCCAACCTTGGCGCCCTTGCGCTCGAGCAGCGCGTTAGTCGCCACCGTAGTGCCATGGACGACTCGTTCGGTCTGGGCAAGCAGTGCTGGCACATCCACCGCCATTTCCTCAGCCAGGCGGTTGACCGCGTCCATCACCCCAATCGACGGGTCTTGGGGCGTGCTTGTCGCCTTGGCGAAGGTGACGGTGCCATCCTCAGCAACGGCCACGATGTCGGTGAAGGTGCCGCCTACGTCAATTCCGATCCGAATCATGGGTTCAGGCTCCGTCAACGCTAGTCGTGATTTGGTTTAGTGCGTCAAGCGCTCGCGCCTCGGCGGTTCGCTTGGTCGGATTACCCCAACCGCCGCCGCCGGCGGAGTGAATGACAAAGGTGTCGCCGGGCGCGACCGGGATCAGGATCTCCTTGGTCTGCAACTCGCGAACGCTGCCATCAGCCCGGTGCAATTCATAGTGATGCGGCTTGCTATCTTCGCCGCCGACCATGCCGCGCGAGCCATGCCGGTTGCCATCACCGGCGGTGTTCACCACCGATGGCGTCTCCGTCTCCATCACCAGTTCAAGCTCAACCCCATTGCCGCCCCGATATTCCCCATCACCAGCGGAATTAGGGCGAAACTCATGTTTTCGGAAGTGCAACGGGAACCGCGCCTCCGCCAGCTCGACACTGCCGAATTTGAGGCCGCCGGCGGAGTGCCACTCGCCGGCATTATGCCAGCCATCGCCGCCGGAAGATCCGCCGGCGCCGGGCCGGGCGTGAAACATATGCCAAATAAAGCTGCGGCCGCTCTCCGGATTTTCTCCCTGGATCGCCACCCGAAAGCGCCGCCCCCAGCCGCCCATCGCCCGCTCCGGACAGGCCTCGGAAAGAGCCACGATGATCGCCTCGCAGATCTCGTTGGAGCAATGGCTGGTGCACATGGTAACCGGCGCGCCGTCCTCGGAATAAACGATGGTCCCGCGCTTGGCCTTAACGGTGATAGGGCGCAGCGAGCCGTGATTCTTCGGCGTCTCGGGATCGATGAGATAAGCGATCGCCATGGCCACGGCTGAGCGCATATTGGCGTAGGAGGAATTCAGGAAACCCTTGGATTGCGGGTCCGATTCCGTCAGGTCGATCGTTAGGTCGCTGCCGGATTTGGTCACCGTGGCGCGGATCGTCACGTCGATTTCGCCATGGCCGTCATCGTCGAGCACCGCCTCGCCCTTGTAGACCCCGTTCGGCCAGGCGGTAATCACCGCGCGGGCCTGCTGCTCGGCGGAGTCCAAGATCGTCTCGATCGAGGCCATCACGGTCTCGGCGCCGAACTCCTCGATCAGCGCCAGCACCCGGCGCTCACCGCCTCGGACCGAACCGATCTGGGCCGCCAAATCGCCCTTGAAATCGCGCGGGTGGCGGGTATTGGTGGCGATCATGTCCAGCAGATCCTGGCGCACCTCCCCCTGATCATAAAGCTTAAGCGGCGGGATCCGCAGGCCTTCCTGGAAAATCGTCGTCGCCGTCGGGTTATAGGCGCCATGCGTGGCGCCGCCGATATCACTGTGATGCGCCCTGTTGATGGTCCAGAACACCACCTTTTCGCCGGCGAAGACCGGCACGAAGGCGGTTACATCCGGCAGATGACTACCGCCGAAATACGGGTCGTTCAATAGGTAGACGTCCCCGGGCTTCACCGTGTCGCCAAAATAACCGCTGACCGACTCGGCCGCATAGGACAGCGCACCGACATGGATCGGGATGTGTTCGGCCTGGGCCACCAGACGGCACTGGACGTCGCATATGCCGGTGGAGAAGTCCCGGCTGGAATTGAGGATCTGCGAGTACGAGGTGCGCAGCATCGCTTCGCCCATTTCGGCGACGATAGCGGTAAGCCGGTGCTGCACCACCGAAACGGTGATTGGATCAACGGATAAAGTCACGGCGAGCCTCCAGGGCGACGGTAGATACGAAGGGAAGGACAGTGTGACGCCAAGGCGCTGTCTTGCCAAGACGTTGCCATCCCGAAGCGGGCGCTTATCAAAGATGAGGCGCTGATAAATGTCGTGGTGCTCTAGACACGCGAGCAAGGTACAGCAGAGTAAAATCATGTAAGGTCGACCAAGAACCCTTGCAAGGGTAGCCAAGAGCGACCTCCCCGCCCAACCGATGAAAGAAGCCCCGGCCACATGAGCATATTCAGCATCGGTGCAATCCTGGTGGGGCTGTCGGCTCTGTTCGGCTATATCAACCACCGCCTGCTCCACCTGCCGCACACCATTGGGTTGGTGATGATTGCGCTGGTGGCCTCGTTGTCGATCATCACCATCGATCTGCTCGACCCAACGCTGGGGATTGGCGGCAAAGTCACCGGCATGCTGCGGCAAATCGATTTCAACGCGACCTTGATGCACGGCATGCTGAGTTTCATGCTGTTCGCAGGCGCCCTGCACGCTGATTTTTCCGCCCTTAAGACCAAACGACTGGTGATCGCAGTGATGGCGGTGGTCGGGACCTTCGTGTCCACCTTCACCGTGGCGGCGCTGATGTGGTTGGCGGCGGGATGGGTCGGCCTGGATCTACCGTTCATGTGGGCCCTGGTGTTCGGCGCCCTGATCAGCCCGACCGACCCGGTCGCGGTACTTGGCCTGTTCAAGACCGTGAAGGTTCCCGACACCTTGCAAGCCACAATGACTGGCGAATCGCTGTTTAATGACGGTGTCGGCGTGGTGGTGTTCACCGTCGTCGTGGCGATCGCCATGTCCGGTGCTGGCGACGCGGGTGGCGCGCATGGGGGTGTAATGGGCGCGACCGAAATCGCCAAGCTATTCTTCACCGAGGTCGCCGGCGGTGTAGTCCTGGGCTTTGCCGCCGGCTATATCGGCTACCGCGCCATGTACGGGATCAACGAACCGAGCCTGGAAGTGTTGATCACCCTGGCACTGGTCATGGTCACCTACGCCTTGGCGCTGGCACTGCATATGAGCGGCCCGATCGCCATGGTGGTCGCCGGACTGTTCATCGGTAACCGCGGCGTCAAATACGCGATGAGTGAGGCGACCCGAGCCGACGTGATGACCTTCTGGACCTTGATCGACGAGATCCTGAATTCGGTGCTGTTCCTACTGATCGGCCTGGAAGTGCTGGTGATCTCAGAGAATGCAAACCTGTTTGGCTTTGCCTTGCTGGCGATCCCGGTGACCTTGATCGCTCGGGCGCTCAGCGTCGGCGTCCCGATCGTCCTGCTGTCGCGCTGGGAGGTGTTTACCAAGGGCGCGGTGCCTGTACTGATCTGGGGCGGTCTGCGCGGCGGCATCGCGGTGGCCTTGGCCCTGTCACTGCCGGAAACCGAGTACAAGGTCACCATCCTCACCATCACCTATGGCGTCGTGTTGTTTTCAATCATCATCCAGGGATTAACGGTAAAGCCGCTGGTTAAGCGGATGGTTGGGTAGGGATCTTGAATTTCCAGACCCGGCGTTGTCTCATAGCCACGGATTAGCCAGCGACCATCGCGGCCCGCATTCGGGAGACTGACCAATGAGCCCCCACCCCTCAAGCTTCGACTACGAGGCCGCGTGCCGGGATTTCGATCTGAAGATCCCCGACAATTTTAATTTCGCCTTCGACGTTGTCGCCAAGCGCGCACTCGAGGCCGACAAGACAGCGCTGATCGCCATCGATAAGACCGGTCAGTGCGTGGTCGAACACAGCTATTCCGATTTGGAACGGGCCTCGAACCGCTTTGCCCATGTGCTGACCGACGTCGGCGCCGTCAAGGGGGATTTCGCCTTCGTGATGATCCCCCGGTTGGCCGCCTGGTACCATGTGCTGCTCGGCTGTATGAAGACCGGGGTTGTGGCGATGCCGGGTACTAATCTGTTGACCGCCAAGGATATCGAATATCGGATCAACCGGTCCGGCGCCAAGCTGGTGATCGTTACCTCAGCCCATGTCGAGAAGGTCGAGGCGGTGAAGGACAAGTGCCCGACCCTGGAGTGCCTGATCGTTGTCGACGGCGATCCGCTGGACGGTTGGACGTCGATGGAGCAGGCCTGCATCGCCGCGCCCGACACGCTGGACCAAGCCTCGGTACCGTCGAACACCGCCACCGATCCGATGCTGATCTATTTTACCTCCGGCACCACATCGATGCCGAAGATGGTCGAGCGCGATTACGGCTATGCCCTGGCCCACACCATCACCCAGAAATATTGGATGACCCTGGACCAGCATGACGTGCATTGGACCCTCACAGATACCGGCTGGGCCAAGGCGGCCTGGGGTTTAGTGTTTCCGCCACTGCTGGCCGGCTCAGCGATCCTGCTCTTCGATGGCGAGGGGTTCGACGCCAATCAGCACCTCAAAATCATCGAGGACCACAAGGTCACCACCTTCTGCGCGCCGCCAACGATCTATCGATTGTTCGCCCAGATGGATGTGGCCGGCTATGACCTCTCCTCGCTGCGCCATTGCATCGGTGCTGGAGAGCCGCTCAACCCCGAGGCGATGCGTTCCTGGAAGGCGGCGACCGGCTGCGATGTCTATGACGGCTATGGCCAGACCGAAACTATCAACATCGTCGCCAACTTTCCCGGCATGAGGGTGCGCCCCGGTTCGATGGGCCGTCCGGTGCCGGGAATCGAGATCGGCATCATCGAGGATGACGGCACCGTCTGCGCCGACGACACGGTCGGCCATATCGCGGTGAAGATCACCGACCCGTATCCGCCGGGGCTGTTTACCGGCTATTTCCGCGACCCAGAGGGCACGGCCCGCTCGTTCCGTAACGGCTGGTATTATACCGGCGACACTGCAACCCGCGATGCCGACGGCTATATCTGGTTCGTTGGCCGATCGGACGACATCATTTCGTCGGCTGGCTACCGGATCAGCCCGTTCGAGGTGGAAAGCGCCCTGATCGAGCATCCCGCCGTGCAGGAATCTGCAGTGATCGGCAAATCCGATGCGATTCGTGGTGAGGTCGTCAAAGCTTATGTAATTCTGGCCCCCGGCCACCAGGGATCGGACGCCTTGACCAAGGAGATTCAGGATTTCGTCAAGAAGGTTACGGCGCCGTACAAATACCCGCGCGAAATCGAATATCGCGACGCGCTGCCGAAAACCATCTCCGGCAAGATCCGCCGGGTGGAACTGAGAGCAGAGGCAGAGGCCGGGTCATAGGGCTCGGTGTCCCTCTAGCCCCCCACCCCACTTCAAGCTATAGTCGAGGTGCTCCGGGGACAGCGCATATCGCGCCCTTGGCGACGACCACTTTTGCCCTCATAAGAGGTACTGCCGACTTGGCCGTAGCACACCCCGGTCGGGCGCATTCATCGCTGAAATGGAGACCGGGCATGACTGCCGGCCAAGACACACTGAAAACCCGCCGCACCTTGAGCGCCGGGGGCAAAAGCTACGATTACTACAGCCTCGAGGCGATGGCTGACGCCGGCTTTCCGGAGATCCGCACCTTGCCGTATTCGCTAAAGGTGCTGCTGGAAAACCTCCTGCGTTTTGAGGACGGTCGCAGCGTCACCATCGATGACGTCAAGGCGGTCGCCGCCTGGCTAAAGGAACGCAAATCGACCCGCGAGATCGCCTACCGACCGGCCCGAGTGCTGATGCAGGACTTTACCGGCGTTCCCGCCGTCGTCGACCTGGCAGCGATGCGCGACGCCATGATCACGATGGGCGGGGACCCGGAGCGGATCAACCCGCTCTCGCCCGTCGATCTCGTCATCGATCACTCGGTCATGGTCGACAATTTTGGCGGCCCGGACTCGTTCAAAAAAAATGTCGAGCTGGAGTTCGAGCGCAATGGTGAGCGCTATGAGTTCCTGCGTTGGGGCTCCGAGGCGTTCCGCAACTTTCGGGTCGTACCGCCGGGAACCGGGATCTGCCATCAGGTTAACCTGGAATATCTGGCGCAAACCGTATGGACCAAGGAAGAGGATGGCAAGACCATCGCCTATCCGGACACCCTGGTTGGCACCGACAGCCATACCACAATGGTCAACGGGATGGCAGTTCTAGGCTGGGGCGTGGGCGGTATCGAGGCCGAGGCAGCGATGCTGGGTCAACCGGTTTCAATGCTAATCCCCGAAGTCATAGGCTTCAGGATGTCCGGCAAACTGCCTGAGGGCGCCACCGCAACCGATCTGGTGTTGACGGTGACGCAAGCGTTGCGGTCGTATGGCGTGGTCGGTAAGTTCGTGGAATTTTTCGGTCCCGGCCTGGATGAGTTGACCCTGGCCGACCGGGCGACGATTGCCAATATGGCCCCGGAATACGGCGCCACCTGCGGCTTCTTCCCGATCGATGCCGAGACTATCTCCTATCTCAAATTCACCGGTCGCGAGGATGACCGGATAGCCCTGGTGGAGGCCTATGCCAAGGCCCAGGGCATGTGGCGCAACGCCTCAAGCCCGGATCCGGTGTTCACCGACACGCTGTCCCTGGATCTGTCGACGGTGGTGCCGTCGATGGCCGGCCCCAAGCGCCCGCAGGATCGAGTCCTGTTGTCCGAGTCGGCGGTTCAGTTCGACAAGGCCTTGACGGAACTTGGTAACGGCAAGGTCCGCTCGGTCCCGGTCGAGGGGGCGGATTACCAGCTTTCCGACGGCGACGTGGTCATCGCCGCGATCACCAGTTGCACCAATACCTCCAACCCCTCGGTGCTGATCGCCGCTGGGCTTGTAGCACGCAACGCCAATGCCAAGGGCCTGAAAGCCAAGCCCTGGGTCAAGACTTCGCTAGCGCCCGGCTCACAAGTAGTCACCGACTATCTGATCAAGGCCGGCCTGCAGAGCGAGCTGGATGAGCTGGGCTTTAACCTGGTGGGCTATGGCTGCACCACCTGCATCGGCAATTCCGGTCCGCTGGCGCAACCCTTGGCGGACGCCGTGGAGTCCGGAGATCTTGTCGTCACTTCGGTTCTGTCCGGCAACCGCAACTTCGAGGGCCGGGTCAGCGCCCATGCCAAGGCTAACTATCTCGCCTCGCCGCCCCTAGTCGTGGCCTATGCAATCGCCGGCTCGATGACCAAGGATCTCTACACCGATCCGCTGGGCGAGGATGCCGACGGCAACCCGGTCTTCCTGAAGGATATCTGGCCAACCAACCAGGAGATCGATGAAGTCATGCGCAAGAGCCTGTCCCGGGAGATGTACCGGGCGCGCTATGCCAATGTCTTCGAGGGACCGGCGGAATGGCGCGCGGTGCAGGCAACGCCCACCGTCACCTATGATTGGAATGCTGGCTCGACCTATGTGCAGAACCCTCCGTATTTTGAAGGAATGCAGGCCGAGCCTGATGAAATTGTGGACATCCACGGCGCCCGGGCGCTCGCCATGCTCGCCGACTCGATCACCACCGACCACATCTCGCCGGCTGGCTCAATCAAGCAGGACGGCCCGGCCGGTGACTATCTGATGGAGCGTCAGGTACGCCCCTTGGACTTCAACTCCTTTGGCGCCCGGCGCGGCAACCACGAGATCATGATGCGTGGAACCTTCGCAAATATCCGGCTTCGTAACGAGTTGGTCCCCAGTGTCTCCGGCGGTGTAACCACCCATCACCCTTCCGGCAAGCAGATGTCGATCTATGCGGCGGCGATGCAGTATCAGGCCGAAGGGGTGCCGCTGGTGATCGTCGGCGGCAAGGAATACGGCACCGGATCGTCGCGTGACTGGGCCGCCAAGGGCACCCGGTTGCTGGGCGTGAAAGCGGTGATCGTCGAGAGTTTCGAGCGTATCCATCGCTCGAACCTGGTCGGCATGGGCGTGCTTCCGTTGCAGTTCAAGGATGGAGAGAACCGCCAGTCGCTTGGCTTGAAGGGCACTGAGACCTTTGACTTCACGGGGATCGCCGGGAGTATCACACCGCGCATGGACGTCTCCTGCCGGATAAGCTTCGCCGATGGGTCGAGCAAGGACGTCACCCTGCTGTGCCGAATCGATACGGCGGACGAGGTCGACTACTACCGCCATGGCGGCATCCTGCAATATGTTCTGCGGAACATGTTAAAAGCCGCCTGACCCGGTTCAACGCTCGGCGGTTTAACACTCAATCGTAAACGGGGCGCTCATCCGGGGCGCCCCGTTTACCTTCGATATAACGGGCCCATGATTGGCGGGGTGTCAACAAAGCCTCCATCATCCGGCCATGGAATGAAGTACTCGATTTATATTTCTAGCGACGGTTCTATTTGTCTCGGCGACAGTTTTACTAGTCAACTGGCAGGGTGTGGGGACCGCCAACGCTGCCCTCCAGCGCGGCTATGGCAAGACGCTGGACCTATGGTCAATCTATACGCCGCAAATGGTCATCGATGGTCGACTTGAGGGGGCGGATCACGGACCAGCGAAATCTTCGAGAAAATTGACCAAGTGACCACTATGGGCTTAGAGAAACTGGTTTCCATTCCAGTTTTCATAACGGTTTCAATGATCGGCACCGGGCGACAGCTATCGGTCGGAATCGAGGGTCGAGCGGCTACCAAGAGCGGCGCGATCTGGTTCGTCGCCTATGACGATGGCCACACAACGCCCATTACCCGTGGAGAGAACGCCGGTAAGACCTTGACCGAACGCAACATCGTTCGCGATATCCTGCGCCTCGGAACCTGGAACAGCGCGCCGGTAGCCGCCAATTTCGACATCAAAAATTGGCCGGTCAAGGCAGATAACGGGGTGGCCCTGTTACAAGGAGAAAACCAAGGTGCGATCTACGGCTCGGCGATGATCAAGCTACATTGAGGTTGGTACGCTGGCGCGTCGCGGCTCTCCACCTTGACCTGAGGGTCTCCCTGTCGCAAATATGGCCCGGTCGGCCCCCTGAAGCTTTTGGATGCTCGACAAACCCCGTTCACCAGCAAGAGATCCAACCGTGCCCGACACCGAATCAAGGCAAATCCGCATCCACTCGAATGACGACTATGACGGCATGCGCAAAGCCGGCAAACTGGCGGCCGAGACCCTCGACTTCATCACCCCATACGTAAAACCTGAGGTGACCACCGAGGAACTCGATACCCTTTGCCACGACTTCATCCTCGATCATGGCGCCATTCCAGCGCCGCTCGGCTACAAGGGCTATCCCAAGTCGATCTGCACGTCGATCAACCATGTCGTCTGTCATGGTATCCCCGGCCCTCGCAAACTGCTCAAGGGGGATATCATGAATATCGACATCACCGTCATCCTCGATGGTTGGTTCGGCGATACCAGCCGGATGTTCGGCGTCGGCAAGATACCGGTGAAGGCTGCCCGGCTGATCGACATCACCTATGATTGTCTGATGCGCGGCATCTCCGTCGTCAAATCCGGTGCAACACTCGGCGATATCGGACACGCGATTCAGGTTTTCGCCGAAGCCGAACGATGCTCCGTCGTGCGCGACTTCTGCGGTCACGGACTGGGCCAGGCCTTTCACACCGCGCCGAGCGTGTTGCATTATGGCACGCCGGGTGCCGGAACGGTGCTCCGCAAAGGGATGTTCTTCACCATTGAGCCGATGATCAACACCGGCAAATTCGACGTGAAAATTCTGTCCGATGGCTGGACCGCAGTAACCCGTGACCGTTCGCTTTCGGCGCAATTCGAGCATTCGATTGCGGTGACCGATACCGGCTACGAAATTTTCACCAATTCCCCATTAGGTTTGACCAAACCGCCCTACGAGACCTGAAAAAGCTCTCCCCACCGTCCATAAACCCTTGAGAATTAGCCCGGGGAGAGACGATCCGGGGAGGAGCGGGTGTGAGGAAACACTAAGTCAACCGGACATGCGGGGCGCGGTCGCCGGCTATGAGTTACTGGAACTGGTATTGTTCCTGTCGCATGCACGCGGCGACGTAAAGCCTCTGGCCAAGTAGCTCTTTCGCCAATTCGACGGTCTCGCCGAAACAATCAGCGTGTCGGAGAGGCGGCGCTCCGGCTCATGGCTGAACCGTTGATGAAGAGACCGGTGCTGCCGTACCTGGTGATCAAGTGATCGCCTACTACCCGGCTAGCATGGGCTTCGAGAAAGTCGGACAGTTTCGGTTACTTTACCTCGATCGCAAGAACCTTCTAGTGGCGGACGAAATTCACCAACGCGACACCATCGATCATACCCCGGTCTACCCACGCGAGGTTGTCCACCGCGCACTGGAACCCGGCGCCTCGGCGCTGATCATAGTGCACAACCATCCGAGCGGTGACACCACACCCTCGAAGGCGGATATCGAGAATTTTTGGAACTAGGCGAAGCGCCAAATGCGTAAGTCCAACGGTGTTCCCAAGGTCCATTTCAGCCTGTTCTTGAAGGAATGCAAGTGGCGTTTCAACAACAGCAGGCCATCAAACCAGTTATCGAAATTGAGGCAATGGGTTAAATGACATATGGGCTAGTTATCTCGGATAGCCCCCTTAAATTAATTTCGTTGGGTCAACCAAATAGCGTCCCAATCACGGTAATCGCTGCACTTTAGGCTCTTTAATGAAAAGGGTCGTCACCAGACTAATTGCGCAACAGAACGGGAGAACTGCCAATCCAATACGATAATCCGCGAGCGCATAGACCGGCGCTCCGTCCAACATTGCGCCATCCCAGAGAGAATCAAGCACGATTCCGACTAAGGGCTGCAGCACGGCGCCGCCGCCAACCGCGAAGGTATTGATCAAACCCAGAGAAGCGCCGTTCAGTTCCGGCGCGTTGCTTTCCTTGGCTAAAGCGAAACACAGGATCATCGAAGCCGAGAAACCGCCTTGCGCAAACAGCGTTGGCACGAGGATCGCCTCTGGCATGGCGGGCCATAACACCAGCGCCCCTGTGCTTAACGTCGCCGCCCCTGTACCTAAAAGTATCAAAGGACGTCGCCGGCCGATTCGGTCAGATATCCAACCCATCAAGGGCGCCGCAATGGCCCATCCGACAAAGCCAATCGAGATCAATCCGGCGGCATCAGTTTTATCCAAACCACGCGCCGCCATCAAAAACGGTACACCCCAAAGGCCACCAAAGGCCAACAGGGTACCGGTCAATCCACCGGCGCTTATGGACGCCAGCCAAGTTTGTTTGTTGGAGCCAACGACCCGAAGCGCGCGCCACGTGGAGAACCCCTCGGATTTTCGACCACCGGCCGGGTCGCGGACGCTCACCAACAACAACACGGCAAGCAGCAAACCGCCGATGCCAAGCGCGATATTGGTCGAACGCCAACCAAAAGTGGCGATCGCCAATCCCAAGGGTGCTTGCCCGGTAAAGCCCCCCGCCGAGCCTAGCATCTGCGCCCAGCCGCCAAGCAATGCGAACCGCGCCGGAAACCAACGTGCCGCCATGTTCAATGCGCTGACGAAACTAAAGGCAGCACCGGCGCCGATCAGGAAGCGACCGAGATATGCGGTTGAAAGCGTCTCGCCAAGCGCGAAAACGATGGCGCCGATGCCGGTCACCGCACAGGCCCCGGCGATAAAGTAACGCTGGCCAAAACGATCGATGAACAAGCCAACGGGAATTTGAAGTCCGGCATAAATGTAAAGATAGACCGCCGACAAATTCCCAAGGATCGCCGCGCCAACGGCAAATTCCCGCATCAGATCATCGACCATTACCGCAGGTGAGACCCGGAGAATAAAGGCATAAAAGAAAAACACCGCACAAAACAGCCACCCGGCGGCAGCAAGCCGGGCGTCAGAAATCGAATGGCGCGGAGAGAGCGGCGTGGATGTCACGGGAAAACCAAATCAACCGGGCAAGGCCGGCACCCTAGCCCAGAGCGTAGCCCCACAAAATCGGTAAGTTCATTCTATCGCTTGCACGCTCTTCAAATCTATTCTTGGCGACCAAAAGCCCGCCTTCTCGGCAAGAACCGGTATTGAACCGGTTTTGAGGATGAGTTCGCGTGCCCGACCAGGCTCAGATGTGGACTACCAGCAACGCCTGAAGCTGATGGTGGTTCACTCAATCCACGGCGGCATTGGAGCCATCCGGTTGGATCGCGCCGATAAAACCATTGATGCAATCGCTGCGCACCAGGGTGGTATTCGTATTGGCCTGCAACCGCGTCAGTTTCGCCATCAGATCTTCATCGCCACTGCCAGCCACGCAATAGCGCAAATAAGTCGGAATCCACCAGCCGGTGGTCGAACACACGCCAGGGCAGTCAATCATTCAAACGCCTGGAAGAATCGGAAAGATACTGGTATATTTTCCACCACTCGCAGCAACCACCAGCATGGTCGAAATTGACAACAATGGACACGACCTCACGCACGCGCCGCAGCCTTGCGCCGGACCAGGCACCCTGGTTCAAACGAGCGAAAGACCAGCGCAAGGTTTGCCTAGTCATTCCGCCTTCGGAATTTCTGTTGGATGACCGGGTGTTCCCTAGCCTCGGTGTTCTAAAGATCGCCGCCGTGCTTGAGGCGGGAGGCCATGCGGTCGAAGTCCTCGATTTGTCCGGCGTCGCGAACTACCTCGAGGTGGTCGCGCATGCGGTTTCCGCGACTGAGTATGACGCGGTCGGGATCACCGTAACCACGCCGCAATTGCCCAGTGTTTTCAAGATCCGCAACCGTATCAAGGAACTTCGCCCCAATTTACGCCTGATCCTTGGTGGAGCCCATGTAGCGCTCGCCTATTCTGGTCGGGAGCAGGAGCACAAGGCCAAGAGAATCGGCGGTCGGGCAAGCCGGGCCGTGCAGAAGCTGGAAGAAAATTTCGACGTCCTGTGCGCTGGTGACGGCGAGGTCGCAATCTTTGCCGCGATCGAGGACGACCCGCCGAAACACATCAATGGCGACGACCACAAGAGCGAGCTCTTCCTGACCGACGCCCTCTATGAGGTGACACCGGCGCCGGCACGCCACCTGATAGATCTGTCGACCTACAAATATAATATCGAGGGATTTCCAGCGACCAGCCTGATCGCCCAACTCGGTTGTCCGTTCGCCTGCGGCTTCTGCGGCGGTCGGTTCAGCCGTAGCCTTCGGATCATCCGCACCCGCTCACAGGAGTCGATTGTCGCCGAGGTCGCCGACCTGCATGACCGCTACGGCTATACCGGCTTTATGTTCTGCGACGACGAATTGAACGTAAATCCAAAGATCGTGACGCTGATGAACGGTCTGGCCAAGTTGCAGCAACAGCGCGGTGTCGAATTCCGGCTACGCGGCTTCATCAAGGCTGAACTTTTTACCGAAGAGCAAGCCGAGGCGATGTATCGGGCGGGGTTTCGCTGGCTGCTCTGCGGTTTTGAGGCCGCTGATCCCAGGATCCTGGTCAATATTCAAAAACGCGCAACCCGCGAGGACAACTCCCGCGCCGTCGAGATCGCCCGCAAACACGGGATGAAAATAAAGGCCTTGATGTCCGTCGGTCACCCGGGTGAAACCCGGGCGTCCATCCAAGCAGTGCGGGACAGGCTTATCGAGATGCGGGTCGACGATTTCGACTGCACCGTGATCACCCCCTATCCCGGCACGCCCTATCACGACCTGGCGGTTCCGAGCGAGGAGGTGGAGGGAGTTTGGACCTATACACAGTCCCAGACCGGCGACCGCCTGCACGCCCGCGAGGTTGATTACTCAACGACCGCGGACTACTACAAAGGCATCCCCGAAGAGGGCTACCGGTCCTTTGTGTATACCGACCATCTGGACGGCGACGAAATAGTAGAACTGCGCGATGAGTTGGAGCGCGATGTCCGCGCGGCCCTAGATATCCCGTTCAACGCCGGCCGACCGGCCTTGATGTATGAACACTCCATGGGTCAGAGCCTGCCTGAGTTCATTCTGCGCAAGCGCGCGGCCGAAGCGGCGGCGGGATAGCCGGTTCATTCAGCGTTGCTTCACCCGATCGAGACGGGTTGCAAATCCTCGTCCAGCGGATAGATCGGCCGGCGCACGTTCTTGAAATCAAGCATCGCGTAGTCCGAGGTGCACACCCCGACACCCGCGCAATCGACGACCTGCTTGGCGATTGTCTTGAAGCCGGCGCGCCAATGGATGCGGCTTTTCAGCATCAAGTAGCGTTTTGCCCGAGGGTCGATGCCGAGGCTTTGGAAGCAGGCAAAGTCATTCGGCTCCTGTTGGGTCGAGATGACGATAATCTCGACCTTGCCGGTGTCGAGGACTACGGTCGGCCCCATATTGTTCATCACCCCCTTGCCCATCGGCCCGATATTGCGGAACCGGCCGTCGGAGATCAGCCGCACGGTGCCGGCGACCCTGAGCGGCTCTCCGACCCGCCCAATCGACGGCATGTCAGCCCGACCGCCAAGGGTGACCGTCGCCTCGTTGCCAATACCCGCGGCGATCATCGTCTGCACCGCCTCGGGATCACAGATAGCAAAGGCGGCGACATCTTCCAGGCCGGCGTCAAGGATACCTTTGAGCACCGTCATCGTATCCATCGAACCACCCGATGCCGCGTTGTCGTAATGATCGAGCAGTACGATCGGGCCGTCCTCAACCATTACGCTCGCCCGGGCGAAAGACTCTGCCAACGGCTCAATCTGGTAGACGAATTTTGTCCGCTCGCGCCAAGCTAGATCGAGAAGCTGATCGCGCAACTCTTCGGCCAGGCGTTGATCGCCATCGGTCACCACCACGGCGCTAGAGCCGGCGAGCCTAATATCGGCATGGGGGAACCCGGTGAAGAAACTGGCGCATAAAGCCCCGTCGCTCTCCATTTTCTTGGCCAGTTGCTGAATTTCCCGGTTCGGAGAATCATCGGAGCCCTGGCGCATCACATGCGGCAGCATCGGCCGGTTACCCCAGGCCATGGTCGGGCGAACCTCGCCCCTGATCATCTGGAAAAATGCCCGCCCGACCCGCAACCCAGTTTCGTACACGTCGACATGCGGATAGGTCTGATAGCCAGCGACGATATCGGCGTTATCAATGATCGCCGGGTACATATTTGTATGCATATCAAGCGAAATCGCTAGCGGAATGTCTGGCGCCATCCGCCGGATCCTGGCCAGCAACGTCCCCTCCCCGTCCTCATGGCTTTCGGTCACCATGGCGCCGTGCAGCTGAAGCAAAATGCCGTCGCAGCCGGCTTCGATCGCGCCACAAATTCGGTCGGTCATATACTGATAGGCCGCATCCTCGACCGGACCGCTGGGCCAGGCGGCAGCGGCCAGCGGCAGAACCATCTCGGCCCCCTCGGCCTCGGCCAACTCTATGAACGCGCCGACCGCCGATCCGGTTTCTTTATAGGCGGCGATTATCTCACCCCCCTCCAGCGGCACCGGGTGCGTGTTGCCGCGCGAAAACCGCGACAGCGGGGTCGGCACCGTCGAGAAGGTGTTCGTCTCGTGGCTCATCATCGCGATGACAAGGCGCATCGGGTGTTCTCCCCGGTCTATCAGTGCAAACTTGAGCCTATCAGCGCGCGTTTGGGTAGCGCGTTTGGCGGGGGTGGTCGCTCAACCAACTGCGGTCAAGCTCCGAAAGCCGCGGACAGCCGATCTGTATTAAGGAGCGCTCAAGCTCATCGGATAACATGTTAATCACGTGCGGCACCCCAGCAGGCCCCATGGCTGCCAGCCCCCACATGAACGCGCGACCGCAAAACACGAACTTAGCGCCAATCGCCAGCGCCCGTAGGATATCAAGGCCACTGCTGAAACCGCTATCGGCCATCACCATCGCTTTGTCCCCAACGACATCGACGATTTCGCTCAAAACCTCGATCGAAGCCGGGGCGGCGTCAAGCTGGCGACCACCGTGGTTGGAGACCAAAATGCCGTTGTACCCCATATCAATCGCCGCCTCGGCATCAGCGGGATGCATGACCCCTTTGATGATTAGGTCGCCTTTCCAAAGGTCGCGGATCCGCTTTAACCGGTCGGCGCTGGTCGGGTTGCCCAATTGAGTACTGACGAAATCCGCCATTCCGCGCATCGATTTGTCCGGCGAATAGCGCCCCAGGGTTTTGAAATGCGGGATCCCGGCAGCCAAGGTACTCAAGCTCCAACACGGTCGCATCGCCGCATTCCAGATCGTCGCCGGGGTGATCCGAGGCGGCACAGCAAGGCCGTTATAGGCGTCGTGCGGACGCCATCCGCTGGCCGGCACATCGACGGTCACGAACATCGCGCCAAAACCGGCATCGCTGGCGCGTTTAATCAGATCGTCGTTCACCGCTTCATCCTTCGGCGGGTAAAGCTGGAACCAGCCGTTACTGCCGGCGATCGCGCCGAACTCCTCGATATCAACCGTACAGGCGGTGCTAAGTCCAACCGGCATATCCGCCGCCTTGGCGGCACGGGCAAATTTCAACTCGGCATCGGGAACCTGGAGACTGGCCAACCCCATCGGCGCGATGCCGAAAGGCCTGGCGAATTTTCGTCCGAAAACCTCAACCTCCGTCTCCACCGGCCCGGTCTGGGTGACGTAGCGCGGCGTCATCGTGACCGCATCCAGCGCGGTTCGGTTACGCTCCTGACCAACACCCGGCCCGGTGCCACCATTGACATAGTCATAGGAAAATTTTGGCAACCGCTTCTTGGCGGCGGCATGAAGGAACGGGACGCTAGGATAACGATTCTCTGGCGGCATAGTGAGGTATTCCTGGGCGAGTTCGACTGAATAACGCGCAGTATAGTCATGCGCAGGGTCACCCGCCATAAAGCCGGCCCTCGCTGTCGTTATCCGCGCTAATAGTTTGCCGCGAGACGGCCCCTGGCCCCAGAATCGCCTTGGTAACCTACGCATGATCGCATCGATAAGCGGAGCGGAGCTGGCGAGACTTGATTTAGGCTTGCCGGGTATCACCCTCTTTTCAAAAATCACATCCGTCGTCCTGGCGAACGGCAGGGCCAAAGCCTGACGCCGTTCGGTGGTGCAAATGGCGGATCATGGCGAATAATAGCGGCATATTGCTCGCCCATCGGTGACGGTGAATCTCCTTAGGCGTGGATCCTGCCGTTCGCCAGGACGACGGATGTGATTTTAACGGACACCGGCGAGTTGGCGTCGGGATGACGGCCGGAACTCGGCGACGGATGGAATACGTTGAAAAACAGATGATACCCGGCAAGCCTGGGTCAAGTCTCGGTAGCGCCGTGCTATCTCGAGTGCCACGCCCTGTTCAGTGCCGGCCGCCGACACCAAGCTTGCGTTCCAGATAAAGACTGTAGCGCGACATGGCGAAGCAACCGATGAAGTACATTGACGCACCAACAAATAGGGGCTCGTAGAACAACATGATCCAGCGCGGCGACTGACTGACCGCGGACAGCATGTTGGTTAAATCGTAAAAGCCGAAGATCGAGATCACCGCCGTCCCCTTGAACAGGCTAATGAAGCTGCCAACAATATTCGGAATCATTGCCCGCAAGGCTTGCGGCAGAATGATCAGGCCCATCGCGTGCCAATAGCGCAGCCCCATGGCTTGCGCCGCCTCGGTCTGGCCAAACGGAATTGCCTGAATACCACCGCGCACGGTCTCGGCCATATAGGCGGCGGCGAACATACAAACTGATATGATCGCCAACGCCAACTTATCCAGGGTCACCCCCTGCGGCATCATCACCGGAAACATCGTCGTCGCCATGAACATCAGCGTGACCAGCGGCACCGAGCGCACCACCTCAATATAACCGATGCAAAGCGCCCTGATCAGCGGCATTCGCGAACGACGGCCCAGCGCCAGGATAATACCCGCCGGCAGTGCCGTGGCGATGGCGATGCCGGAGACCACCAAGGTCAGGAACAACCCACCCCACTTGTAAGTATTGACCTCGGGCACCGTCCAACCGACCGACAACCAGAAAATCGCTAGCCAAAGCACCGCCATGCCGGCGATTACCAAGAATATACGGGCCTTTTCCGGCACCGTGAGTTGGCCGGCCATGGCGATGATGACGGTCCAATATCCCCGGCCCAGGACCATACAGGTGACCGTGTGCACAAGCGTCAGGACAAAGCCGGTTATCGCCGCCGACATCATGACCTGCAGAAACAAGCTGCGTTCACCGCCATGAAACAGCGCCACCGCCCAAAACGGATATAGCAGCACAACCCCCATCGCCACGCCAACCTTGGCCCGAACCTTGGGCAACCAAAGCGGCGCCATCCAGAGGACGAAAATCGCCAGGGCCAAGTCAACCCGCCAGATCTCTATATCCGGATAGCGTCCATAAAGGTAGCGGTCGAACCAAGAGATCACGCCGGCCCAGCACGCCCCGGTCGGGCTGCGGTCCAGGCATTCGCGGCGCGACGCGGCGTCCCAAACCGCCGTGTCGATCCCCCAGACGTAAAACAACCAGACTAGGTAGCCGACGCCGCCAGCGATGGTGATGGTCAGCAAAGTGTCCAGCGGGCCGCGGAACAAATGGCGACGCGACCAGCGGATCGCACCGGTGGTCACGCGCGGCGGCGGTCCAGTCGATGCAACGCCCGGCCTTGTTTCACCTAGCCTTGCATCACCCGGTCTTTCATCGCCATGATCGTCAACGGATCTCATAGATGAACGGTACCTCATGAAGCTCTCGGGAAAAAACATCATCATCACCGGTGGCGCCAGCGGCATCGGTCGCGCGCTCGCGGTTCGATTTTGGGCCGAGGGCGCGGCCTCTATAACCGTCGGCGATTTACAGGTCGACAAACTTGCTGAGGTCGCCCGCGAGGTCGACGGCCTGGCGGTGCCCTGTGATGTATCAAAAGAATCCGACATTCAGAACCTGGTGGCGCAGGCTGAGGCCGCGCACGGACCAACCGATGTGTTCTGCTCAAATGCCGGCTTGGTCCGCTATGGCTGGGAAGAGGCGCCGGATGAAATCTGGGATACCAACTGGCGGGTCCATGTGATGGCCCATGTCTATGCCGCCCGCGCCGTGGTCCCCGGCATGCTGGAACGGGCCAACGGCTATCTGGTCAACACCGCATCTGCAGCCGGCCTATTGAGCCAGATCGACTCCGCCAGCTATGCGGTCACCAAGCACGCCGCCGTCGCCTTCGCCGAGACCCTGGCAATCCGCTATGGCGACAAGGGCATCCATGTCTCGGTCCTGTGTCCGCAATCCGTGCGCACGCCGATGACCGCCGGCCGGGGCGAGGCAGTCTCCAGCGTCGATGGCATGCTGGAACCCGCAGCGCTAGCCGATTGCGTGGTGCAGACCATGGACAAGGAGGAGTTCCTGATCCTGCCGCATCCCCAGGTCCGGGATTATCTACAGCGCAAGAGCAACGACTATGACCGCTGGCTCGGCGGCATGCGACGCCTGCGGGACCGGTTTTTAGGGTGACGGCGTCTGCTGACTTAATAGTTCTTCACTTCGTCGCATTCCTGGCGGAAGCCAGGGTCTACTTTTGGGGGTGACGACGTCGGAATTTTGACCGACGGAATGCTCTTACCTGCAGCCTTGGCTTTCGCCAGGGATGTGGAGAGGGGAGAAGTCTGACCTAAGCCTCGCCGCCGAAATGCGGCATCACTTCTTCGGCGACGCGCTGATACTGCTCCAGCATCACTGATTGCGGGGTCCCCAAAGAGCAACTCAAACTGATGTGCTCCATCCCCGGATAGCGCTCTTCAAGCTGTTTTAGACGCTCGACCAATTGCTCGGCGGTACCGGCGAACCAGGAACCGAGATCGATGAAATGCTGCAGGCTGGGGACCCCGACTTCATACCAACCACCGCGTCCTTCGCTAGCCTTAATTTTTTCCGGTGTCAGGCCTGGCATGAAACCGAGCGGACCGAACATCTTTACATGTTCCTCATAGAACGGCGTCATCTCGGCAATCGCCTTCTCCTTGGTTTCCGCCAGATGAAAGAAGATACCGATGGTGAGATTTTCGCCAAGCTTCAGCTCCTGACCGGCTCGGGCCGCGGCGTCCTTGTAGGCCTGGATCGGTCCGTCGGACATGGTCGCCGCGCCGCCGCCGACCGCTGCCTTGATGCCGTGGCGGATCATGAAATCGAGGCCGCGTGGATTGGCGCTCACCACCGGCTGCCAGCACTCCACCGGCAGATTTAACGGCCGCGGCACCAGGGTCAGTTCCTTAAGGTCATAGCCGCGATACGGCACGTTCGGCGGCAGGGTGTAGTGCTTGCCCTGGTGCGAGAAGGATTCGTTGTTGAAGGCCTTAAAGATGATCTCGACCTGCTCCTCGAACAGATCGCGGTTGGCGGCCTGGTCCTGCAACGGCGCACCAAATGTCTCGACCTCGCGGGTGTGATAGCCGCGCCCGACGCCAAACACCGTGCGCCCCTTGGTCATGATGTCAGCCGTGGCAAAATCCTCAGCGAGGCGCAGCGGATGCCACATCGGCGTGATGTTGAAGCCGCAACCGATGCGCAGCCGCTTGGTCAAATGCGAAAGATGCACCGCCGCCATCATCAGATTTGGGATCGCCTCGTAGCCTTCATGCTGAAAATGATGCTCTGCCAACCACATCATGTCGTAGCCGAATTTATCCATGATTTTGGCGATCGCTTCGGTCTTCTCGAAGACACTGGCTAAATGCTCGTTCGAGAACCGCCGTTCATTCGCCGGCGTGGCGTCTTGCCCCATATCCGGAAAATCGACATGGCCGGCATACACGGTAGTGAATTTGTTGATCACGGCAACCTCCCTCGAGGGCTTGGCTTGACACACGGGCGATGTTCCCAGGTGCCGGCCAACTGCCAGAATTTTCCCTCGAACCCCCGGCGTCGCGGGCATTGTACACAATTGAGATCGAAAGCAACTCAGAGGACCACAATTTATTCCCACGGTCTTTAAGTCCTTTGAATTCCCCGGATCTCTGCATGATCTATCTGTTGCAATCGCGTAATAAAAATGCGCACCGCCCTTAATAACCGGGGGGGGGGGTCAGCCATGGCACGTGATCCCTACGCGGTACTCGGCGTAGCCAAGGACGCATCAACGGCAGAAATCAAAAAGTCGTATCGCAAGCTCGCCAAGTTCCATCATCCAGACCTGCAGCCAGGCGACGCCAAGACGGAACAGACATTACAAAGAGATATCACAGGCGAATACCTTGCTCGGCGATGAAAACAAACGCGCGCGCTATGACGCGGGGGGAATCGACGCCTCCGGTCAGAAGCGGCCACAGGCCCATTTTCAAGATCAAGCCGCCGGCGGCGGCGGGTTTCGCTACACGTCGCGGGGAGACGCGCCCGACCTCGACGATCTCTTCGCCAATATGTTCAGCGCGCGAGGCGGATTTGGCACTAGTGGACATCGACCGATCCGCGGCCAGGACATCCGCACCCGCAGTTCCGCCGCCAGGGGACGACATTCACCTGACCCTACCGGTAGTGTCTTGGCGAAGCCGCGCTCGGTGGCAAGGCCCAGGCGCAGACAGTGACCAGGCCGGTGTCGCTGACAACTCGAACAGCGGGCGTGTGATGCCCCTGAAAGAACAAGGAGGTCGCCACGACGGCAAACCGGCAGCCGATTAGCACGTCACCCTGCAGATCTCCCTGCCCGCGACGCCGGATCCGGCGTTGAAGAACTTTCTAAGACAGCAGCACGAGAAAGAAACTCCCGCCGAGAAGGGGCTTACTGCGCGGTCACGCCGCCATCAATTACCAACTCGGTACCGGTTACCCAGGCGGCCTCATCCGACGCTAGATACAAGCAACCCATGGCAATATCCGCCGGCACCCCAAAGCGGCCGAGCGGGGTAGCATCCATGCGAACTTTGGCAACCGCGTTGTTGGAATGGCCCGGCTTGGTCATCGGCGTATCGACAAAGCCCGGATGGATGGAGTTTGCCCTGATCCGGTCAACGGCGTGCTGTACCGCCGTCGCCTTGGAAAAGATCCGCACCGCACCTTTGGAGGCGTGATAGGCGGCATTGCCGAAGCTGCCGACCAGACCGCAAATTGACGAGATGTTGATGATCGAACCACCACCGGCTTCGCGCATGGCTGGGATCGCCGCTTTGGTCCCCAGATAGACCCCGGTCACATTGACCGACATGATCCGCTCCCACATTTCCACGGTGGTGTCCTCGATCAGCGGACCGGGCGTGATCGTGGTCTGTACCTTCATGTTCGGATCGCGGCCGGACACACCGGCGATGTTGCCGAGAATGTCGAGCTTGCCATAGGCCACGACCGTCTCGGCCACCAGCGCCATCCATGCCGCCTCATCGACCACGTCGAGACTGCAATACATCGCCTTCCCCCCGGCCTCGACGATCTGTTGCACGACGCTCTCGCCGAGCGCGTCCTGTACGTCGGCGACCATCACCGAGGCGCCATGCGCAGCGAAGGACCGCGCCGTCTCCGCGCCGATCCCCGATGCGCCGCCGGTGACGATGGCGACCTTCCCTTCCAGCCGTTTTCCAATGTTCATCGTGTTGCTCCCCAGAGGCATTGTTGAATGTTAAGCCCAGCAAACGTCATGTTGGCGGCGCTGCAAAGTCGAGCCGCGCGAATAGTGCATTCGTGATCGCAAATTCACCCGTTTGCGAGCATCTTCGAAAAAAGCATCGATCCTTCGGGGAGGAAGCATCCATGTCCTACGACTACATTATTATTGGTGCCGGTTCGGCCGGCTGCGTGATGGCCAACCGGTTGAGTGAGGATCCTAAAACCACCGTCCTGCTGCTAGAAGCCGGTGGCAAGGACACCAATATGTGGATCCATGTTCCCGTAGGCTTCACCAAGACCTTGAACAACCCGGATGTGAACTGGAATTTCGCCACCGAGCCCGAGGATAATGTGTCGGGCCGGTCGATCCCGATCCCGCGGGGCCGGGTGCTAGGCGGGTCCAGTTCGATCAACGGCATGCTGTATGTGCGCGGCCAAGCTTTCGACTATGACGTCTGGGGGCAGCTGGGCAATCGCGGCTGGTCCTATTCCGATATCCTGCCGTATTTCCAGAAGGCCGAGACTTTCGAGCGCGGCGGCGATGACTACCGGGGTGGCGGCGGACCGCTCAACGTCGCGGACATGTACGAAAAGCACGAGCTGATTGACGCTTTCATCGATGCCGGCGTCGAGATCGGTTCAAAACGGAATCCCGACTATAACGGCGCCGATCAGGAGGGCTTTGGCTATTACCAGATCACCCAGCGCAATGGTCGGCGCGAGAGCACCGCGCGGGCGTTTTTAAACCCGGCCAAAGCGCGGCCCAACCTGACGGTGGAATCGCGGGCGCATGCGACCAAGATCCTGACCGAGGGTAAGCAGGCCATCGGCGTCGCCTATGAAATCGATGGTGTCGCCAAGGAAGAGCGTGCCGACGGCGAGGTTATTGTCTGCGCCGGCGCCGTGCAGTCGCCGCAGATGCTGGAGCTGTCCGGTATCGGTCAGCCGGAGTTGCTGCGCTCCCACGGTATCGAGGTGGTGCACGAGCTGCAGGGTGTCGGCGAAAACTATCGCGATCACTACGCCGCACGGATGAACTGGCGGGTCAACCAGCCGATCACCCTGAACGAGGAAACCCGGGGCTTTAACATGGTCAAGGAAGTTCTAAAGTGGGCGGTAACCCGGCGCGGCATCCTGACCTGGACCGCTGGTGTCGGGCACGGCTTCATGAAAACCCGCGCGGAACTGGAGACCCCGGACGTACAGTTCTTCTTCGTCCACGGCAGCTTCAAGTCCTCGGCCGACCGCAAGCTCGACAAGGAGCCAGGCATGACCCTGGCCTGCTATCAATGCCGACCGGAAAGCCAGGGCACCATTCATATCGGCGGGTCCAATGCCTATGACGCGCCGAAAATTCGGCCCAATTTTCTCGGTAATAAGCTGGATCAGGACACTTTGGTCGACGCTCTGAAGCTGTGCCGAAAGATCGGCGAAACCGAGGCTTTAGGCCAGTATATCGATCACGAAATGAACCCCGGATCCGAGGTTCAGGACGACGCGGGACTGCTGCAATTCGCCCGCGACACCGGCGCCACCACCTATCACCCGATGGGCACCTGCAAGATGGGCGCTGATCCAATGGCGGTGGTCGATGACCGGCTCAGGGTGCATGGCATGCGAGGATTGCGCGTCGTCGATGCCTCGATCTTCCCGACGATGCCGTCCGGTAATATCAACGCCCCGGTGATCATGGTCGCCGAGAAAGCCGCCGATATGGTCAAGGAAGACGCCCGCGCCGGTGCTTCTAAGGCTGCCGCCTGATCGCTGAAATATATTCCGACCAAGCGGCATCGCCGGCCCGCTCTCCCGACCGACTGGGGATGATCTCGTACGAGCGAAAATGAGCTAGCAAGCTGGGAGTTTGAAATGCCCGAGACCGTCGTTCCAATCCGCGATATGTCCCAGGTTGAATGGCAGACCCGGGTCGACCTCGCCGCCGGCTTCCGGTTGGTTGACCTCTATGGCTGGTCCGACATGCTGGCGACGCATCTGTCGGCTCGTATCCCCGGCACAGACGATCATTTTCTAATCAACCCGGTCGGCTGGATGTTCGAGGAAATGACCGCCTCGTGTCTGGTCAAGGTAGATATCGACGGCAATATTCTTTCGGATTCCGAGTACGGCATCAACCCGGCCGGTTATACCATCCACAGCGCCGTGCATATCGGTCGTCCCGACGCCGGCTGCGTGATGCACACCCACACCGCCGCCGGGCTTGGCGTGGCCACCCAAAAGGATGGTCTGCTACCACTCACCCAGATGGCCTTGGCGGTGATCGCCCAGGCTAGCTATCACGACTATGAAGGCCCGGCATTCGATTTGGGAGAGCGTGACCGATTGATCGCCGATATCGGTGACAAAAACGTGCTAATCCTGCGTAATCACGGCTTGCTCAGCGTCGGGCGAACTGTGTCCGAAGCCTTCGTCTGGATGTACCGGGCCGAGCGGGCTTGCCGCTTCCAACTCTCCTTCCAGCAGGCCGGCGCTCCGGCGATAGAGATTCCGCAATCGGTTCAGAACATCTCGATCGCCCGCTCGAAAAAAGCCATCGGCGCCTCGGGTCACCGCCCGATCGGCCAATTCGAATGGCCGGCGCTGATCCGTAAGCTGGAGCGGGAGAATCCAGGTTACGACGCGTAGCAGACGGTCGGCTTTGCACCCTATCTACCATCTTCCTGGCCCCGCTATGACGTCATCCCGGGGGGAACCATTCCTCCGGCGTTGGCTTTAGCGTAGGTGGTCGAATAAACTGCACCGTCTCTTGGATCAGCGATGCGGGAGACCGTCATGATCGTCGGAGAAAGCCGGCTCAATCATCCCTCGCATTCACCGTCGGGTCCTGCTTGATCACCGGAATGCCCCCACCACGGTCGGTGAACGGCGTTGCCTCGACAACCACACCGGACTCCTTCAACCGCAAGCCCGCTGATTTGATCACCGGCAGATCAGCGTCAGCCTGCATCTCCATGCGTGGCTTGCGTGCCAAGGCCGCCTCGATATAGGGCGCCAGCTCCTCAGCCTTCCGGGCTTCGCGTTGGGCTTCCTTGGCCTTGAAGGCGGGCTGAACCTCGCTGGCGAAAATCTCCAGGCTCTCGCAAATGTCCTCGTGTTTGTTCTTGCCGTGTTGCTGGACAAAAATCATCTGGTCCATGCCGACCTCGGCGTATCCTTCCAGGTGCTTGCGCACCTGATCCGGCGTTCCGATGCCACCGCGCCCGGCATTATCCGGCAGGGAATCGCGGATAGTTTCGAACTTGGCCCAGATATCGGTTCTACCGGGAACATGAGCGCCGAAATTAGTGTAATGCGCCAACGAATACCCGAAGAACCTAAACCCATCCAGGCCACGCGCAATCGCCTCGTTCTCATCCGGGTGCACTGAAAGCGCGCTCACCGCCGCGATATTGGCGTTTACGGAATGCCCAAGCGGTACGCATTCCTGTGATTTGATGATGTCGTAATATTCTTTGATCCAGATCGCCGCCTGCTCAGGCTCGACGAAGCCGAACACCAACGCGCCAATCCCGGCCCGGGCGGCCCGCAGGATGCTTTCGCGGCGCGAACAGCCCATCCACATCGGTGGATGCGGCTTTTGCATCGGCTTTGGCACCACATTCCGAGCCGGCATCGAGAAATACTGACCCTGGAAGCCCGGATAGGGGGTCATAGTGAGCATATTAGCTATCTGCTCCGCCCCTTCCCGCCACATCGCGGTCTTTTTCTCCTTGTCGACGTGAAAGCCTTCCATCTCGATCAGAGTGGCGGATTCGCCGGTCCCCCAGTCGACCCGCCCCCGACTGACCAGATCAAGAGTGGCGAGCCGCTCGGCCAACCGCACGGGGTGGTTATACAGCGGCGCGGTGAGTGTGATGCCATGGCCGAGGCGAATGTTCTTGGTTCGCTGCGAGGCGGCGGCGAGAAACACTTCCGGGGCACTAGAATGCGAATATTCCTCAAGAAAGTGATGTTCCACCTCCCAGGCGAAATCGATCCCCAGCTTGTCCGCCAGTTCTATCTGATCAAGCGCTTCGTGGAATAGACGCAACTCGGTGTCTTCGTCCCAGGGCTTGGGGACCGGCAACTCGTAAAACAGGCCAAATTTCATGATCGGACTCCCCATCGTCATCGCTGCGCTAATCGCCTTCGACGACAAGATGCCCAAGCGCGGTTATCTATGCACGCGTGCAGACCCGGTAAAGGTAAGTAGACCGGCTATGTGATCAGGATGGCCCAGCCAGATAGCGGCCAACAGCGATCAGAGCGCCGGACCGGTCCGGATGTCCGCCGCAATCTCACGCTTCAAATATTTACCGTCCTTGAGGTCGCCCTTGAATTTACCGTTTTCGACCATGACCTTGCCGCGCAGCACGGTCATCACCGGCCAAGCGGAGATGTCATGGCCTTCCCAAGGGCTGTAATCGGTTTCGTGCAGGTCCTCGACCCGCACCTTCTTATTTATCGTGGTGTCGAGCACCGCGATATCCGCGTCACTGCCAACGGCGATCGCGCCCTTACGGGGATACATCCCCATGATCTTGGCGGCATTAGTCGAGACCAGATCGACAAATCGCCCCAGCGAGTAGCCGCGCACCTTGACCATTTCCTGATACATCACACCGATGCGCGGCTCGACACCCGCGTTACCGCCGGTTGTGTCGTCGATCCGGTCACCGATAATCTTGGTCTGCAGGGTGCAGCAGATCTCGTCGGTTGCCACCGCATTGATCGCTCCGTCCAGGGTCCCGGCCCACAGTTCAGCCTGATCCTCGGGTGATTTCAGCGACGGGTAGGTGTGATACATCTGGCCATTCGGGCGCTTATAATCCTCGGAATTATAAAGCATGTACTGGTGCAGGGTTTCGCCATAGATCGGCTGGCCCTTGGCCCGCGCCTCGCGGATCGCCTGAACCCCGGTACCAGCGCTGACATGCATCATATACAGCGGCGTCTTCTCAGCCTCGGCAAGCCGGATCACCCGGCGGAAGGACAGGTCCTCCGACAGCGTGTTGTGTACCTCGGCCAGGTTGTGAAAGCTGACCCGACCCTCGCGGATCAGCTTCTCGTACATGTGCATAACGATGTCGTTGTCCTCGGCATGGATCACGCCCAGTCCACCGCTCCGGGTGATGATCTTGAACACCTCCCAGATATCGCCGAAATGCACCATTCGTCCGGATCGACTGGGGGTGATGTTGGTGGTGAAAATCTTGACCGTCGGATAGCCGTCGGTCAGCACGCTCTCCAACTCCTTCAACACCGGCGGCTCGACATCACCGAGCAGCATGACGTGATAGGCATAGTCGCAATAACAATTATCGACCCAGTCCTCGTCACGCTTGGCGATCACCTCACGCAGAGGAATCTCGTCGAGACGGGCGGCGAAATCGATCATCGTCGTGGTGCCGCCGAACAGCGCGGCACGGCTTACGACTTCCGGACCGCCGGTATAGCCGATGCTGCCATCCGGCATCGGCATGATCCATTTGCAATGGACATGCGGGTCGATACCACCGGGCATGACAATCTTGCCGGACACATCAACCGAGCGCTTGGCCTGATCGTCGCCGATCGCTCCGGGATTGGTGATCGCAGCGATGGTCTCGCCGGACACAGCAATGTCATGAACCCCGACGCCATGGGGCGTAACCACGGTTCCGCCGCGCAAGATCAGATCGAACATGTCCCGCCTCCCCTTCAAAAAAAGTTACCGAAGTTTCATGAACCAAGGGGCCTATTGTCCAGAGACTTGCGCGACCTCGTCCTCGATTGTTTCGAGTAATGCCTCGACCCAACCGGTGGAAAGCCGCTTGCCGATCAGCACCAGACGGGATTGCCGCGTCCCGTCGGGCCAGGCATCGAGCCAGCGCATCGGGTGAAACACATGCTGCACGCCATGGACGACGGCGGGGGTATCCGGCGCTTCCGCGACCGCCACGATGCCTTTCAAACGCAGCAGGTTCGGGCCCATGGTCTCGGCCAAGGCCTGCAGAAACAAGGTTAGAGCGACGGCCCGGACTGGCCTGTCGAGGCGCAACGACACAGATGTGATTTCATCGTGAGCATGGTGATGCGCGTGGTCCTGAGCGTGCTCACGATGGTGGTGATGGGTTGCCGCGCACGCCTGCTCACTCGGGGTGGAGGCCACCACCCCAGCAGCTCCGATGACAATCGCCGGGTCGATCTCTCCCCGATCGGCATGAAAAACCGCCGCGTCGGGATTAATCCCGGCGAGCCGCCGGCCCAGCGCCAAAACATCACCGGCGTCGATATCGGTCTTGGTCAGCAGCAGCACATCGGCAAGGGCGACCTGACGTCGACTTTCCTCATGCGCGTCAAGCGACGCTATCCCGGTCAGCGCATCCACCGTCACCACCACCCGATCGAGCCGCACCAAGGCCCTCAAGAATGGATCAGCGATGGCGGCATGGACAATCGGCGCCGGATCGGCCAGTCCGGTTGTTTCGAGAACGATACGGTCGAAACTGTTATTCTGGTTTCGCCGCTCCATCAACCGGCCGACGGCATTCGTTAGGTCACCGCGCATCACACAGCACAAGCACCCGGTGCTCAGTTCCACTAGGTCTTCCTCGCTACTTTCGATCAGCTCATGATCCAGGCCGATCTCGCCGAACTCATTGATAATCACCGCGGTGCGCGCCAGTTCTGGGCGCCGCAGGAGCTTGGCGATCAGCGTCGTCTTGCCACTACCGAGGAAACCGGTGACCACGGTCATCGGCACAGGGGTCGACACGGGGGCAGTTTGACTCATGCGCCCTCTCCCGCCACGAACAGCACCCGGCCGGTCGCGCGATCCGGGCAGAGAATCTCGCGCAACCCGCGTAGCGCCGGGACAATCGAGGGATGCACCCGGTCGCGCCGACCCGGTTCCACGATCCGCCAAATCATGCCGAACGGCTGATCCTCGATCGAGACGACCAGCACCTCTTCGCCGTCGCGCAGGATACGGCAAACAAACTCGGTCGCTGCGAAGACCGGCTCAACATCGACCTGCCAGGCGCCCAGTGCCCCCTCGATCAGCGTTTGGAAGCGGTTCTGATTCATCTGGTCTGGATCATCCGGCGCGGTTCGCCAACCACCAGGCGAGCAACCGGGTCGCGGCCATGAAATCGGCGATCTCCATCGCCTCGTTGGGATTGTGACTGCCATTGGCGTTACGGATGAACAGCATTTGCGTCGGCACGCCGGCGGCGGCGAAGGCGGCGGCGTCATGGCTGGCACCACTGGCGATTTCCATCGCGGGAATGCCAAGCGCCGCAACACCGGCGAGCATGCCCGCCTTGATGCCCGGATCCATCGGTCCGGGCGCCGCGCGGGTGAACTCTCCAAGCTCGAAGGTAACCCCGCGCCGCTTGGCGATATCCGCCGCAAGCTCCCGCACCCGCCCAGTCATCGCGTCGATGAAATCACCGTCAAGGCTGCGCATGTCCAAACTGAACTCGACCGCACCGGCAATCTTGGTCATCGCGTGCCATTCAGCATCAGTGAAGAACTTGCCGATGGTGAAGGCGAAATCCTTGCCCTTGGCCTCACACTCGGTCCAGATCGCGTCCAACGCGCCGACAAACTCGGCGGTGGCGATCACCGCGTCCCGGCGATGGCTGCGCGGCACCCCACCGCAATGGGAGTATTCGCCGATACAGCGCGCCTGAGGTAGCCGCCGATTACCGCGAATCCCGGTGACCACACCGACCGGCACACCCGCTTCCTCCAGAACCGGTCCCTGCTCGATATGCACCTCGAGATAAGCGTGCAGCGAGCTGGGTTGCATATACACCGCGCCGTCGCGCAGCGCCTGGGGGTCGCAGCCGGCCTCGGCCATATGCTCAGCCAGGGTGCGTCTAGTATCGGCCCGCCGGGCACTATCCAGTGCGCCACCGGGCAGCACGCCAAGGGCCGAGCGACTACCAATATAGGAGACCCCGAACCAGGCGCTTTCTTCGGCCCGGATGCCCATCACCCGGATATCGCGCGGCGGGACGATTCCGGCATCGCGCAATCCGGCGCAGGCGACAAGTCCGGAGACCACACCTGCCGCGCCATCGAAATTGCCGCCCTGGGCCACACTGTCGAGATGCGAACCAATCACCACTGGGGTCGCCGATCGATCGGCGCCGGGCAACGTCATATAGACATTGCCGGCCGCGTCATCCTCCACCGCCATGGTAAGGCGGTCCGCCGCGCCGGCCATGATATCCCGCGCTGCCTGCTCGCCTGGCCCATAGGAAGCGCGGGTGATACCGATCCCGTCATGGGTCTGGCTGTGCAGGGCATCGAATAAGGCGCGCGCCAGCGGTTCGTGGTCGGCGACGGCGACGCTCGGGTCCGATTGGGTCATCGGCAAAACTCCAACATGGCGAACTTCAACATGACAGGGCCCCAACCGAGGATTAATAAGGCTTGAACGCTTTCAGCCCCAGTCAAGCGCGAGCACGGCTGGCGCACAAGCCCCGGCGTGCTTAAACTCCAGCAACCTTACTCGGAGACCAAGCGATGATCGTCGACGTGCGCACCTACAACATCGTTCCCCGCAAGATGAAAACCTATCTGGCTCTATTCGAAGAGTTCGCCTTGCCGATCCTGCGCCGGCATATCGGCGATCCGCTTGGTTATTTTTTGGTCGAGCATGGGCCGCTGCATCAGGTGGTGCATTTCTGGGGCTATGAAAATCTCGCTGATCTAGACAAACGCCGCGCCGCCCGCGACGCCGACCCGACCTGGGCGGAGTATCAAAGCAAGACCGAGGGTTTGGTGGTCAGCCAGGAAAACAAACTCTGCCGGCCCATGGAATGGTCCGGGATCAAATGACGGCGGTAGCCGAAGGCGATCAACCCGGCGATTTAGCGGCGATGCTCAGCCCGGATGAGATCGACGCCTATCACCGCGATGGCTACATCATTCCGCGTTGGCAGTTCTCGCCCGAGGATCTCGGGCGGATGCTGGACGCGGTCAAGCGGGTGATCGCCTCGAACCCGGATCATCGCCCCGAGCAACTGGTCTGCCCCCACATTCCCGGCGGCGCCACCAGGCCGATCACCGGTGAGCATCATGCCGATTTTCTGAGTTTCGGGACCACGACCGGGCTTACTAGCATTCTGCGCCAATTGGTCGGTCCCGACGTGCTGATGTGGGGCAGTCAGCTGTTTTGCAAGCCCGCGTCGATCGGCATGGCGATCCCCTGGCACCAGGACGGGGATTATTGGCCGATCCGGCCGCTGGCCAATGTCTCGGCCTGGATAGCCATCGACCCGGCGACTCGTGAAAACGGCTGTCTGAGGGTAATTCCAGGCTCGCACCGGGGTGGTTTGGCGCCGCATGTGCACGACGATCGCGAGAATATCGCTTTGGATCAGACCGTGGCACCAGAGCATCTGGACGAGGCTCGGGCCATCGACCTGGAGATGGAACCCGGACAATTAGCGCTGTTCCACGTCTATCTAATGCACGGCTCGAACGCCAACACCTCCGGCATGCGCCGCGCCGGCCAAGTTTATCGTTATATGCCCAGCACCTCGTTGTTCGACCGCTCGATGCCGGACAAAGTCAACGCCTCCGGGCATCAGGTGAAATATCAAAAACGCCCCGTCTTTCAAGTTCTCGGCACCGACCCAGGCGCCAACAAATTAGTTCGGCAAATATAGCGGGTCGTAAGTTTAGAAAGCCAGCTGATTTAGCGGCCCGGCAAATACAAGGATGCGGCGAAATCTCGACTCCTCCCTTGTCCCGCGCCCCGACTCTCCCCTATACAACATCTAGCGGAGGGCTCCCCCATGGCCACAATATCGGCTGAAATACACGAGACGAAATTTGCCGACGCGCTGAGCGAACGGTATTTGGCCTATGCCCTATCGACGATCACCGCGCGTTCGCTGCCGGACGTGCGTGATGGGCTGAAGCCGGTGCACCGCCGGTTGCTGTTCGCCATGCGGCAACTCCGTCTGGCGCCGAACGAGGCGTTCAAGAAATCGGCCCGGGTGGTCGGCGACGTAATGGGTAAGTTCCACCCCCATGGAGACACCGCGATCTATGATGCCATGGTTCGGCTGGCCCAGGAATTCGCCCAACGCTATCCCCTGGTCGACGGCCAGGGTAATTTCGGTAATATCGATGGCGATAACGCCGCCGCTATGCGCTACACCGAGGCGCGCCTGACCGAGGTCGCCGAGCGGTTGCTGCGCGGCATTGACGAAGATGCGGTCGACTTTCGCGACACCTATGACGGCGAGGACAGCGAACCGATCGTCCTGCCCGCTGCCTTTCCAAATCTACTGGCCAATGGCGCCCAGGGTATCGCGGTCGGCATGGCCACCTCGATCCCGCCGCACAATGTCGAAGATTTGTGCGGCGCATTGCTACATCTGATCAAGCATCCGAGCTGCTCTATGGAGACCCTGGTCGACTTTATCCCCGGCCCGGATTTCCCAACGGGCGGCATCCTAGTCGACACCCGCGAAGCGGTGACCGAAGCCTATCGCACCGGACGCGGCAGTTTCCGACTACGGGCGCGCTGGGAAGTCGAGAAGCTGAAGAACGGCACCTATCAGATCGTGGTGACCGAAATCCCCTATCAGGTGCAAAAATCCCGGCTGGTCGAAAAAATGGCAGAGCTGTTAGAGGCTCGCAAACTCGCCATGCTCGGCGATATCCAGGACGAGTCAGCCGAGGACGTGCGCCTGGTGCTCGAGCCGAAAAGCCGGAATGTCGATCCGACCGTGCTGATGGAGAGCCTGTTCCGACAATGCGATCTGGAGGTCCGGGTCAGCCTCAACCTGAATGTGCTGGATGCCGAGCAGATCCCGCGGGTGATGTCCCTACGCGAAGCCCTGCTGGCGTTCCTTGGGCATCGCCACGTCGTGCTGGTCCGCCGCTCCAGCTTCCGGTTGGGTAAGATCGAACATCGATTGGAGATCCTGGCCGGCTATTTAATCGCCTATCTCAACATCGACGAAGTGATCCGAATCATCCGCGAGGAAGACGAGCCCAAGGCCGAGATGATGCGGCGCTGGGACTTATCCGACGTCCAGGCCGAGGCGATTCTCAACATGCGGCTGCGGGCGTTGCGCCGGCTTGAAGAGATCGAGATCCGCAAGGAGCACGAAGAGCTGGTCGCGGAGAAGCTCGACATTGAAGACTTACTGTCGGATGAGAGCCGGCGCTGGCGCGTGGTTGCCGGCGAAATTTCCACCCTGCGCAAAGATTTCGGCAAAACCACCAAGCTGGGCAAACGCCGCACTGACATCGGGGGACCGCCATCAGAGGTCGTGGTACCGATGGAGGCCATGGTGGAGCGGGAGCCGATCACCGTGGTTTGCTCGGAAAAAGGCTGGATCAGGGCGATGAAGGGCCATCTCGGCGACGATACGGAGCTGAAATTTAAAGATGGTGACGGCCTACGATTTTTGCTGCGAGCCGAGACCACCGACCGAATCTTGGTCTTCGCCACCGATGGCCGCTTTTATACCTTGCAGGCCGACAAGCTGCCGCGCGGGCGCAGCCATGGTGAACCGCTACGACTGATGATCGAATTGGCCAATGATCAGGACCTGGTAACTCTTGAGATCCACCGCCCGGACCGGCAATTCCTGGTCGCCTCGGATGATGGTCGCGGCTTCCGAGTCAATTCGGCCGATGTAGTCGCCCAGACCCGATCCGGCCGCCAAGTGATGAACCCGGCGCGCGGTGCCAAGGCGACAATCTGCGTTGCCACCGACGGCGATAGCATTGCCATCGTCGGCACCAACCGCAAATTGCTGATCTTCGCGCTTGAGGAAATACCCGAATTGACCCGCGGCAAGGGCGTCATCCTACAACGCTATAAAGATGGCAAGATGGCCGATGCCAAGGTGTTCCGCGCCGAGGACGGTATCAGCTGGCACATGAATGGCGGCCGCCAACGCACCGAAACAGATTTAACCACCTGGATCGGCAAGCGCGCCAGCGCCGGCAAGCTGCCGCCAACCGGCTTCCCCCGCCCGCCGCGCTTTAACTGACCCGCC
>Ga0209403_10000455_pt1 | contig 61944 bp, 53 predicted proteins | sample ArcticOcean_MG_C_8_FD_187440 | JGI IMG/M metagenome (GOLD analysis project Ga0209403, IMG submission 187440) | Marine microbial communities from western Arctic Ocean - ArcticOcean_MG_CB11_86 (SPAdes) (version 2) | ecosystem: Environmental > Aquatic > Marine > Oceanic | place: Arctic Ocean... | reverse complement strand
CCGGGCGAAGGCCTGGCATCCCAAGCACCTCGGCAACCACAATGTCATGCGGCTGTTCGGCCTGTGGCTCGGCGGCAATGAAGTTCGCGAGCTCTGGCGTATGCTGTCCGCCAAGTAGCGGCAGCAGCGATGAATTCCGACTGTAATACACTTTTCATCGAACGGGCGCTGCAGTCGCTGGTCATGGATCAGATCCGCGAGCTCGGCAAACACGTCGGCACGCATACGATCGACGTCCATTACGGCACCCCAAACTTTACAGCCGACGACATAACTGCTGCGCGCTGCCGGTTCTTTCCGATGGTAGAACCGATCAAGGGCGCGCTGTTCGTCGGTACAGCAATGAAGGCGGCCGATGAACTCTGCGCATCGCGGGAGTTTCATCTTCTGCATGCACACTTTGGTTATCCGGACGGTCTCGCTGCTTTCAAAGTCGGCAGGAAACACGGACTGCCCTACGTTGTTTCCGTGCTGGGTGACGACCTGCTGCTTTATCCGCAGCGCAACCGGTACCTGCGTCGCTCGATCTCCACCGTCATGGCCAACGCCGCCGCTGTGATCGGGGTCTCGCTACACCTGCTCGACACTGCCGTAGCCCTCGGCGCCGACCGGCAACGCTGCCACCACATTCCCGACGGCATCAGCCCGGAGGTTTTCCATCTCGCCGCGAATCCACCACATGACCGGGCACCCACGATTCTCTTCGCCGGCGCGTTCCTGCCGGTCAAGAACGTCCTGCGCATGATCGATGCCTTCGCCATAGTGCATCGCAAGCGGCCGGACGTGCGGTTCATGCTGGCCGGTGACGGGCCATTACGCAAGGCTATGCAGCAGCGGAGCGAAGATGCAGGATTGACGCAGACAGTCGAGTTTGTGGGCCACGTCACGCAGCCGCAACTGGCCGGGCTCATGCAGCAATCGAGCGTGCTCTGTCTGCCGTCGGTCAGTGAGGGCTGGCCGAACGTGATTGTTGAAGCGCTGGCCTGTGGATGCCCAATAGTCGCCGGCAATGTCGGTGGAATCCCGGAGATAATCAACAATGACGCATACGGGTACCTGTGTGATCCGCACGACGCAAACAATATCGCGCGGAAGCTGACCATGGCCCTGGAACGGGACTGGGACCGGCAGAGCCTCGCGGCGCGCGGCAACACCTGGCTGCGTGACGACATGATGCGTCGCGTCGCTGGTGTCTATGGCCAGGTGCTGGGGCATTAGGTCGCGGATATGTGGTATCCCGGACATTCTCGAACTGGCACAGGAGCGTCGAATATAATTTTTGAATCATACAAAGCATCAGCTGGACTCTATGGTCCCGGCGGTTGCCCGCGGCAGTTCCTGGGGACGTCTGGAAATGGTGAAGAAAATCGCCGATGTGTATCGGCGGGTGCTGCCCTCATGATCCCGCGACAGGACATGCCATGTGCGGCATAGCAGGCATTCTCGCACTATCGCCCGGTCAGGACAACACCGCTGCCGTCCGGCAGATGGCAGCAGTGCTGCACCATCGTGGTCCGGACGATGAAGGCTACTACGACGACGGCCGTATCGCCCTGGGACACAAGCGGCTGAGCATCATCGATCTCGACGGTGGTCGTCAGCCGATGACCAACGAGGACGGCACGCTCTGGCTGGTCTACAATGGTGAGATTTACAACTACCGGGAGCTGATCCCGGAGCTGCAGAACCTTGGACACACGTTCAAGACACGGTGCGACGCGGAGGTCGTGCTGCACGCCTACGAGCAGTGGGGCGAAGACTGCGTCCACCGCTTTAACGGCATGTGGGCCTTCGCTGTCTGGGACAAAAAGAGCGCCACGGTCTTCGCATCTCGTGACCGCTTCGGTATCAAACCGTTCTACTTCTATCGCGACGACGAGCGCTTCGTCTTCGCATCCGAGATCAAGGCGATCCTCGAAGCGGGCGTAAAGCCCGAGGTGAATCACGCTGCCATCGCCGACTATTTCGCCTTTCTCTATACGTTCGGCGCCCACACTTTTTTCAAGGGCATCCTGCAGTTGGAGCCCGGGCAGAATCTTCACTGCTCGGTCGACGGCAGTTTCAGGATTACGACCTGGTGGCATCTCGGCGAAACGAACGGCGGCGGTGACCTCGACGCCGACGAACTGGGCGAGTTGCTGCACGACGCGGTACGGTTGCGCCTGCGCAGCGATGTCCCGCTCGGCTGCTATCTGTCCGGCGGCCTCGACTCCAGTACGGTCTCGGTTCTAGCGGCCCGCCAATCGGACGCACCGGTCACTGCTTTTACGGCCTCCTTCGCGGAAGGCGGCATCTACGACGAATCCCGATACGCCCGCGATGTAGTTGATCATGCCGGGCTGGATGGGCACGAGCTCAAACCGAGCCTCAATGGTTTCTGGAAAGATCTGCCGAAGGTCATGTGGCATCTCGATCAACCGTTCGAAGGTCCACAGGTTTACGCCAAGTACTGCGTCTCCCGGCTCGCTGCGGAGCAGGTGAAAGTCTGCCTCGGCGGCCAGGGCGGCGACGAGGTGTTTGTCGGTTATCCGCGGTATCTGCTGGCATGGCTCGAAAGCGGCCTGCGCCACGGCACCCCCGATGGCGACCGACTGGAGATGCTCTCGGCCTGGTGGCGCCTGGCGCCCGGTCGTTCAAAGGTGCGTTTTGCCTGCCAGGGGCTCAAGGTCGGCACGGCGAACGAGCATTTTCTGCATTTCGCCGCGATCAATCGCGCCGCGCAATGGTCCCAAATTTTCACCGATGATTTCCGGGAACAGTTGAACGGTTACTCGCCATTCAACCAGTACGCCGGACGATTCGACCAATTCGACGACGGGCTCGCGACGCTGCAAGCATATGAGCTCGGCACCTTTCTGCAGGGTCTGCTGCACTGCGAAGACCGCGTCAGCATGGCCTGGGGCCTGGAAAGCCGCCTGCCCTTGCTCGACTGGCGCCTGGCCGAAGGACTTTTTGCCATGACCCCAAAGGCGCGCACCGCCGGCTATGAGCTCAAGGGGCTGCTGCGTGCCGCCGCGGCGCCGTACCTGCCGGAAAGCGTTGTGAATCGTCGCGACAAGCTCGGATTCCCGACCCCGTTCCGGCTGTGGGCGGAGCAGGACCTGCGCCAGCCGATCCGCGAATTGCTGGGCGATTCATTCCTCGTTCGCGACGGGATTATCGATCGAAAATTCCTCGAGCGTCAGTTGGCGGCGCCCGAATACTCCGACATGGCCGGGCTCACACTGTGGGCCATGATCGCAACTGAAACCTGGCACAATGTGTTCTTCTGAGACCGCCTACCCAAACCCACTTTCCGTTCAACTCTTCATCCCCCGTACCGGGGTGAAAACGCCTGGATTAAGGGAAGCGATTAAGATCTCTTGCTCCCCACGCCAAACCAACCTCAGCAACCCCACTAAAACCTCCCCATCATGCTGATCTACATGATCACCCACAACGACCTGTCCGTCAGCGAAGGACCGGTCACCCACTTCACCGAGATCGCCCAGAACTTCAATGATTTGGGACATGAATCGACCGCTTTCGCACCAGACCTGAGTGTCAAGCGCCGGCCATGGCCACTGGAGGTTCATTACCTGCCTACCCTGGTCCGGCGTCGCGGTATATCACAATTGTTCTATGAGCTGTCACTGCTGCTGGCGTTGTGGAAGGCCTGTCGACGTCGACCTCCGGACGTGATTTACAGCCGCCAGAGTTATATCTCGCTGGCCGCCCCCTTTGTTGCCGCGCGCCTCGGCATTCCACTGGTGACCGAAGTCAATGGGGTCTTTACCGACGACCTCGCCGGGCGCAACGCCGGCGTATTGCGGCGCTGGATCAACCGTGTATCAGAGAGTTACGCCTATGCCCGCAGTCAGCTGATCATCGGTGTCAGCCAGCGGGTATGCGATGTGGCAGCCAAGTTGTATGGCGTCCCGGAGGAGAAACTGCTAACGCTCGAGAACGGCGTCAATACTGAAAAATTTCAACCGCAGCCAGAGGCTGTCCGCACCGACCTGCGGAGCAGGCTCGGACTGGCGCCGGAACATGTGTGTATCGGATATGTCGGCTGTTTCACGCCATTCGACGGTGTCGAACTGTTGCCGGCGGTGGCCCGCCGGCTGGTCGACGACGGCGTTGAGAATTTCCGGTTCGTGTTGATCGGCGAAGAGAAAAAGAAAGGTGAGGTCGAGCGGCTCATCGACCTAAAGGGGGTATCGAAATATTTCACTCTGACCGGGCGCATCGAATACGCCGAGCTGCAGAAGCACCTGTCGGCATTCGACATCGGCATCGCACCGTACCGGCTCCGCCAACACGACGGCATGGGTAATTCGACATACATCGGTAATTCCTCGCTCAAATGCCTGGAGTACTCTGCCATGGGGCTGCCGGTTGTGAGTACATATCTGCCGCAGTCCGTCTATATCGAAGTATCGGATTGCGGCATCCTGTGCCCGCCGGAAAACGAGGACAAGCTGGTCGATGCGATCAAAACATTGATCAGTCAGGGCGACGACGCCTGGGCCCGCATGGGTGAGCGCGGCCGCGAATTGGTCGTCAAACAGCGCTCCTGGCGTTCCGTGGCCAGCCGAACACTCAAAGCTATCGAAGCGGTCATCGGGTGACATCTTGCGGATACTGTTCATCAAACGCGACGACCAGATCCTCGGCTGGATCCATGAGAATCTGCTGTGAAAATACTGCTGATCATCACTGAGCTCGGCGAAGGCGGGGCCGAGAACGCCCTGGGGCAAGTCGCTTCAGGCCTTTTTCGTCGTGGCCATCAGGTGCGCGTTGCCTGTCTCTTCAACAGTGACGGAGCCGTCGCCCGACGCCTGGGCGCCGCCGGTATCGAAGTCGACAGCCTCGGCGTCACCTGCACGGCAAAGCTGCCGGTCGGCTTGAAGCGCCTGCGTGCCGTGATCCACGACTTTGTACCGGACGTCGTTCATTCCTGGCTCTTCCACGCGAATCTTCTGGCACGCCTTGCACTGCCACGCGGCCTTCCGCTGATCGCCTCGATGCGCGTCGTCGAACCGCGCAAGTCACACGTCTGGCTCGATGCGCTGACGCGCGGGCGCGTCACCCACTGCATCTGCGTCTCGAGCGCCGTCCGAGAGTTCTCCGTCGATCAGGTCGGCATGGACGCTGCACGCTGCACGACGATCGAGAACGGCGTCGACTTCGAAGCCTTCGCCGCCGCCCGATCTGCAAACCGCAGCACCGCCACGCTGCAGGGCCTGAGTATCGCGCGCATTACACACCAGAAAGGTCTCGATATCCTGCTTGAAGCCCTGGCTGGCTTGCCGGCGGACATCGACTGGCGCTGGCGCTTTGTCGGCGCCGAGCCGGAGCCGGTGTGTGCCGCGCAGCTACGACAGGCAGCGGCCGACCTGGGCATTGACGCGCGTCTCGAATGGTGCGGTCCGGTGCCGCGTGAGCAGTTGGTCGAGTACTATGCCGCCGCGAATCTTCTGGCGTTACCGTCGCGTTGGGAAGGGCAGGCAAACGTCGTGCTCGAAGCCATGGCCGCCGGTGTGCCGGTGCTGGCGTCGGGAACTGACGGCATCCGCGACCTCACGGCAATAGCACCAGAGGCATTGACGGTTGTCACCGACAATGCTGCCGCGGTCTGGAGCACCGCACTCAACGACCTTTGGCAGTCGCCCGATCGCCGTGCCGCGCAGGTCGATGCGGGCATTGCGTTCGTGGGCGATCGCACCTGGGAAACGGTCATCGACCGCCACCTCGAAGTCTATCGAGATGCCTCCAAAGCTTGATAGTTCGAGAGCTCGGCATCGATCGCCGCCCAAAGGCCGCTTCCCACATTCCGGGGCTGCTGTCAATCCTCAGCCGCGCGTGCCTTCGATATAGCCCGCGCGTCCGCGGGTTCAAAGCACCGCACGGCTCATCGAACAGCAGCAGGCCCGGTGTTTTCCCGGGGAATGTTTCCCAAAGCTCTTCTTTGAAGAGGCAGAACACTTTGACCCCGGCAGCATACAGGCCGATATTCCCTCCCATGAAGCAGTCGAAAATCGGACAGCGTAAGACGAGCCAGCGCGAGGCTATCTCCGCGGTGATCCGCCAGGCGGAAGGCCCACTCACGGTAGAGGAAATCTCCGAACGTGCATCGAAGCTGGTGGCGTCGCTGGGATTGGCGACTGTATATCGTACCGTCAAGCTGCTGCTGGAGTCGAACGAGATCAGAATCGTCTCGATCCCGCACAGTCAGGATCGCTACGAGGCCTCGGACCTGGCGCACCACCACCACTTCCGCTGCCGCAAATGCGACCTGGTCTTCGACCTGCCCGGCTGCATCCTGCCTATCCCTGACGGCACCTCACTTCCCGGCGGCTACAAAGTCGAAGCGCACGAAGTGACGTTGGTCGGGACCTGTCCGGAATGCAACAGCGAGTAAGGCAAGTAAGTACCCGTCCGGACGCTCAGGAGAAGAGGTCCTTGAGCCGCTTCATGAACTTCTCGCGGGCCGGATGGGTCTTGGGCTCGCAGCTATCGTGGAAAGCTTCAAGCGCCTCACGCTGGGCGCGATTGAGCTTGCGCGGAATCTCGATTGACAACACCACGTGCTGGTCACCCCTGCCTTTACTGCGGCGCGACGGAATTCCCTTGCCGGACATGGTGATGACTTTGCCGTTCGCCGTACCCGCAGGGATGTTCAGGTCCTCGGTTCCGGATATGGTCGGCACCTTGATCTTACCGCCGAGCGCCAGGGTCGCATAGTCGATCGGCATCTCGAGGACAACGTCGTCGCCGTCGCGTTTGAAAATCTCGTGCTCCTCGACATGCAGGACAATATAGAGATCGCCGGGCGGTCCGCCGCCGGTCCCGGGCACGCCTTCGCGGGAATAGCGCAGACGGGCACCGGTATCGACACCCGGCGGAATTTTGACGCGAATCTTCTTGGTCTTGTTGACCTGGCCGCCGCCGGAACATTTGCGGCACTTCTGCTCGACAATCTCGCCAGTGCCGCCACAAGTCTGGCAGGTCTGCCGCAGACTGAAGAACCCCTGTGACACAGTCACCTGTCCAGAACCGTTGCAACGGCCGCAGTGCAGCTTGCTAGAACCCGGTTCGACTCCGGAGCCGGTGCACTTGTCACACGGCGAAGGCTTGGTGATTTCCTCTTCCTTCTCGACCCCGAAAACTGCTTCCTCGAAAGCGATCATCAGGTCGTAGCGCAGGTCAGCACCCTGTCGCGGACCGCCCTGTCGCTGGCGCCCCCCACCGCCACCGCCGAAGAACTCTTCGAAGATGCCGCCTCCTCCGCCGCCGCCACCGAAAACGCTGCTGAACAAGTCGGAGGGATCGGAGTAACCGCCGCCGCCGCCGGTCGAGGCACGGTTGACGTAGGCGTCGTGACCGACACGGTCGTACATCTGCCGCTTCTCGGCATCACCCAGCACTTCGTAGGCCTGGGAGACTTCTTTGAAGTTGGCTTCCGCCGCCGCGTTGTCCGGGTTGCGGTCCGGGTGGTACTTCAACGCCGCCTTGCGGTAAAACTTCTTTATCTCGTCAGCAGAAGCGCCTTGGGATACACCCAGCAATTCGTAATAGTCTTTTGCCATAGTGCTCAAGCTTCTCGGCTCTCGGACTTGCGGGTGGCTGTCCCCAATCGTCTCATCGCTGCGTCCTTACGCCTCATCGCCGGCAGCCTCATCGTCGGTGGCCTCATCGCCACTCTCCTCAGTTGCAACTTCCAAGCCGGTGCTGACGACGACCACGGCGGCACGCAGCACGGTCTCACCGAGGCGATAACCAGCTTTCCACTCGCGGATAATGTGCTCGGCCGGGATGTCGTCGGAGGGTTCGGTGGAAACAGCCTCGTGCTGCTTCGGGTCGAACTTCCCGTCTGTCAGTATTTTTTCGAGACCCAGAGCTTTGAGGCAGCGTTCAAGCTCGGCGTGGATCATCTGCATACCTTGTTTGAGAGTCGCGATATCGGCATTTTCCTGGTCGGCGGCCATCATCGCCATGCCGAAATGATCGACGATCGGCAGGATCGACTCGATCGCGGCGGTCTTCCCAATGATTCTGGCACTGGAGATATCGCGTTGGCTGCGCTTGCGGAAGTTGTCCAATTCGGCTCGCAGCCGCAAGTGTTTGTCCTTGCCCTCGGCGACAGCATCTGTGAGCTGGGCGATCTGCTCTTCAGGCGTCGGCGGCGGCGGTGGTTCCTCTTCGGCGTCTTCCATGGCGGCGGCGGCGGGCACAGCGGCAGCTTCGATGTCCGCCTCGGATGCGGTTTTCGGGTCTTTGTCGGCAGCTGGTTCGGCCGCTTCGGGCGGCGTCTCCAGAACCTCTTCTTTCGTTTTACTCACTGGTACTGGCCTCGGTCATGAAACGGATTACGGACACAGGGGATCGGCAGAACTCGAAACAGTGAATATACGGTCGCAGTCGCTGTGCGTCAACGGCAGTGACAAACTGACAAGCTGTTCAAGTCCCGGCGTGAATAAAATCTGTTGCGAAGTCCGCAACCACACAGTCGCGGATTTCACTGAACAGATCCATGACCTTGCACAGCACCTGATTACAGTGTTTCTGTTCGTTGCTGACTATGACAATACCAAGGCAGGCGTAGTTCCAGACGTCATGCCCTTCGATCTCGGCAATCGAAACGTTGAACTTCTTGCGGACGCGGGCTCGTACACTGTTGAGCACAGCGCGCTTGTCCTTGAGCGACATGGCGTGTTCGATATCAAGTTCGACTGTGATGATGCCTAAAATCATAAAAAGAGGCGTGTGCGGGCTTCAAGGATTCGGGACCGTCATCGCCTGCGGAGATGCCGGTTGAAATTCGGCGTTCCGCGTTCGTGCGCGTACTATATCATATCCTTTCATTTGTCTGCAACGCTGTTGGCATTCACAATGCCCGCGAGTATGCTCCGTAAATCCCAACCCGGATGATTCACATGAATCACGATGTTCTGGAAAGCCTGAAAACCGCGCCGATACAATGCAACGTCCATCCGGTATTGTCCGTCGACGCACTCGCCGGATTCGCTGAGGTCCTCCATGAAGAAGGATATCCGCTGTTTGAAGTTCTGGGCCGCCCGATGGACGACGCCGAACCGCTGATCCGTGCGTTCAACGAAACGCCCCAACGCAAACTTCTCTACCTGGCAGTCGGCACCCTGAAAACCCAAGCGGACGCCGAACGCGCCGTCGCCCTGAACGCCGACCTGCTGGTATCCGCCACCTTCAGCCGCCGAATTCTGGACGTCGCGGTCGAGGCCGACGTGCCGTACATGCCGGGGATCTCGACACTGCAGGACATTCAAAACGTCCACGACGCCTTCGAAGATGTCGGCCGCACGGTCAAGGTCCTGAAGCTCTGCCCGGTCGACTTCATCGGCATGCCGCTGGTGGAAATCATGGCGACGATCTATCCGGATGTCATGTTCGGCCCGACCGGCACGGTCGAACTGGAGGACCTGCCGACATGGCGACAACTCCCCTTCATCAGCGCCCCGATGCAACCCTACGTACCCGAGGAGATGATCGCTGCCGGTGACTGGGACGCCGTCCGCGAGCTCCTCCGCAAAGCGCGACAACTCGCCGGCATGTAAGGGACCGGGAAGATTCGGTCATTTGTGTTCGGTTCAATCCTCCCATGCCCCTTCCATAGTTCCCCCCGCCCCTCTCCCTCTTGATTATCCTCCGGCATTGTCGCATCCTATGCGCTATATTCTCCCATGCCCCGCACCTTCATCTTGCTCCTCCTCCTGGCGACTGTCGCAGCAGCCGACCTGCAGCAGGATCTCGACGAACTACTCGGCCGCACCCCGGTCGTCGCAGACGCCGTCTGGACCTGCGGCATCCGCAACCTGCAGACCGGTGAGCTGCTGTATCAGCGCAACCTCGACCGCGCCCTGATCCCGGCGTCGAACCAGAAGCTCTTTGTCGCCGCAGCGGCACTGCACGAGCTTGGTCCCGACTTCCGCTCCACCACCGAATTTTTCACTGCCGGCGCCATTGAAGGCGGCACACTCCACGGCAACCTCGTCGTGCGCGGCAACGGCGCCATTGTCTTTACCGCCCGCTACCCCAGTGACCTGACGGCCGCCGAACGCTGTGACATCCTCCGCGGGCAGGTCGAAAAGCTCGCAGAGTCCCTGCGGGCCCGCGGCATCCGCACCGTGCGCGGCGGGCTCTTCCCCGACCACAGCGGCGGTTGGCAGCAAGTCGTCACCAACGAGCACTACCCCTGTGTCGGCGCGCTGTCGTTCAACGAGAACACCGTCGACATCGACGTGCGCGACGGCGTCGTCATTTACGCACCGGAGAAACTCGTCAGCTTCGCGTTCCGCCACAAGGAATGGGACGGCTCCCAGCGGCGCCGCCGCGCCGCCGGCCGCACCGACAACATCGAAATCAACCTGGGCCGTGACAGTCAGGACTACTGGCGGCTCGAGGCCATGGCGCCGGGTATCTGGTACTGCGCCGTGCTGCAGGACATGCTCGAGGACGCCGGAATCACTGTTCGCGGAGACCCCCTCAAGCTGGAGACCGTGCCGGTGCCGCTGCTGACGCTCGAGGGCTTGTCCCTGCGCGAACTCTTGCCGGACATGGTCGTTTACAGCGACAATTTCCGGGCCGAGACCCTGTGTCTGGTACTCGGGCATCAGCGATACGGCGTAGCCGGCTTCAAGAACGGAGGCCGCGCCGTGCGCGCCAACCTCGCAGGCACCGGCATTGATCTCCGCAGTTTCGTCGCCGCCGACGGCTCCGGCCTCAGCCGACGCAACCGTGTGTCCGCCACCAACATGCTGGGCCTGCTCGACACCATGCTGCGCTCACCGCATCGCGAGTTCTGGCTCGACAGCCTGGCGGTCTCCGGCCGATCCGGCACCCTCAAACAGCACCTGCTGTCGCTCGAAGGCCGGGTCCGCGCCAAGACCGGCACCCTCCGCGACGTCAAGGCCCTGTCCGGCTACCTGTTCATCGACGGCGAACCTGCGATCGGCTTTGCAATGATCGCCAACGACCTTAAAACCCCCGGAACCGCCTGGCCCGTCTTCGAAAAAGTCCTTGGACTGGTCACGGAAGAGATTCAGTAGAAACGGCCCTATGCATCGGTTCATTCGACATGCGGTCTTCCTCTCCGAGCTATAACGCTTTCAACCCATCAACCCGTCCCAAATCCTCTTGCACCCTTTCCAAATTCATATTACCTTCCCTTGCCCGTCTTCATTCAACTCGAACCCGAAGAGGTTTTTCCCATGCTGCAGCGACTGCCACTTTTTCTGATGGCCATTCTCCTGGCTTTCTGTTTCACCGCCTATCTTGCCGGTGCCGCCCCGTCCAAGGAAAGCGACAGCGAATACCGCGCCCCGAAATCGGGCGGCGGTGCCAAGACCCCGGATGAGCTGGCCGACGCCGCCTACAACAAAGGCGCCGGCTTCCAGAAGAAAAAGAAGTGGGAAGAAGCCATCAGGTGGTACGAGAAAGCCGTCAAGTACAACAGCAAGTTCGCCCGGGCCTACAACAACATGGCGTACTGCTATCGCCAGGGCGGCGAGTACGAGGACGCGATAAAACACTACAAGCGCGCGCTGCACATCGACCCCGACCTGATGGAAGCGCGTGAGTACCTCGGTCAGGCCTACATACGTTTGGCCGTCGCATCAATGAAGCAAACGGAGAAGTATATGCAACTGGCCAGCAAGGAATGGCGTCAACTGCGCGAAGGAAAGGCCGTGGCGTACGCCGACAAACTCGAAGCAAGTATCCGCAAAGCAGATGACCTGAGGCGCCGCTGATGCAAAACCTGTCAACCCCTCTGTTGCTGCTGCCGCTTGCCGCACTGCTCCTTGCCGGCTGTCAGACGACCGCCCGGCTGCCGTCGTTAACGACCGGCAAGCAACGGCCGTCGGTCATTGTCCGCACCTTCGAAACTGCCAAGAAGAGCTACGACCGCTATAAGTTCGAGGCATCGGCCCGGCAGTTTCAGTCATTCCTCGGCACCTATCCCGACGCCCCCCTGGCCGAGGCCGCCCTCTACTACGTGGCCAGCAGCCACAAAGAACTCGGCAACCACGCCAAGGCGGAAGAGCTCTACACCCAGCTCATCGACCGCTACAAGACCGGCGTCTGGCCCGACGTCGCCAGCTACGACCTCCAGACCATGCGCTCCGCCAGGGAGTAAAAGACTGGTAGACCGCCAGCGCCAGGTGCTATGATCGCCTTGAGTATCACCGGGACGAGATCTTCCGGCAGGCAGTGGTCTGAAGGTGATCCTCAATCGGCCTTGAGCAGGTGATCCATCCGCCATTCAAGCGCTTCCTGCCGCGGGCAATCCTTGTCTCGGCGTGGCAGGAAGACATCCTGGCCGTCGATGTCGAAGAATGGCCCGTAGTCGCCAATACGGCGGTCGAGGATCGGGGACACTCGCCACTTCAGGTCCGTGTCTGGAGCAATGATGAATCGGTCGAGCGCCCAGTGCATGTTTGGTGTCAGCGCCATACCGTTGCTGGACCGATCATCCTGTGACTCTGAAAACGGGATCAGGTGAGCAGCCTCGATCAGGGCGGTATGATAATCGGGCAGGAGAACCCTTGTACCGGTCGCCGCACAGCGGTAGTCATACGCATCGCGCACGAGACGGGCGAACGCGGCGTTGCGAACGGGAACCGATGTCGCCGCTGCGGCGGCGGTACCGGCAGCGGTTTCGACCTGGCCCCGATAGCTTTCCACATCACGTTCATCCGTGAAGACCTTTTCCAGCGCAATCTTATGCGCCGGCAGCCAACGGTCGATCAGCGCATCGCGCAGCTGTGTTCGGGCTGCGGCGTTCTGCAAGAGTTGAAACAGGTCGGGCGCCAACGTCACATGCGATATGTTTTCCGTCACAAGACGATGGGAACTACAACTCGACATTGCTTCGAGATGGACTTCGCGACCCGGTATCGGTTGAGGGAACCAGAACGGTTCTCGCCCGCGTTCAAGCAAGTGATAGAATGGAAAGTAAGGATTCGGCTGATCATGTTTCGCACGCGCTATCTCGAAAAATGTTGCGTAAAGTTCGAGCAACCGCGATAAATATTCGAACCGGTTTTCTGTGACTTCGCCGTTCTCGACCAACTGCATCGCAGTTAGCAGCATGATTATCTTGTGCGGGCTATGCGTACCTGAATCCCGGTTGAGATTTGGCCGCAGAGCATCGAACCGCTGAATATACGCATCAAGTATCGTTTCATCGTTCATTGAGTCACCCGTGTCCACAGTGCCCGGTCGTCTCAATGTAGGATCAATTCGTCTAAAATCCTTGCCTACTGCACCATTTACTGCGTTCGATCAACCGACACCGCTCTTAGCCGTTGCTTTCGCAACAACCTCCGCCTGGCGCCTATATTTTCGGATAAGATAGTCCGTCACCAGTTCGATGTGGCGCGACGTGTTCTGGATCTCGTCCCAAGGAATGGTCATGTCCGTCGAAAATTTCCATATCCCGGCGAACCAGGGGAGATCGCCGAGGCAGTCAAGTTCCTTTTGAAACGACCGCGGCGGTACAAGGTGCCCGACAGTGTCTGGAGCTACATGGCAATCACCGGGACGATCTACCTGAGCGGCGCGGCACCTGCCCTGATCGGAGGCGTCTACTGGAAACGGGCGTCGAGCGCCGGCGCCATGGCAGCGTTGTTCGGCGGGTTGGTCTCGGTCTGCGGACTGTTCCGTGAGCAGGCCAACGAGGCGCTCGGCTGGAATATCACCAACCCGCAGCTCGGGCTGTTTAATTTCCTGTTCTGCGCGGTGTTGCTCGTCGTCGTGTCGCTGGCAGTGCCCGACAAGAAACCAGAGGGGGAATGATGGACGATATGATCACAACCTGGAAATGGATTTATACGATCGGACTGGCGACGTTCGCAGTGCTGGCGGTCATCATCATCCCCTTGGGCGCGCGCGACCTGATCGCGCTGTTCAAATCGCTGGGGGGAAAGAAAGAGGACTGACCAACGACGGATCAGAGTGAGATCGTTTCTCCGGTCTCGGCTGCTCGCTCGATAGCAGCTACGATGTCGGATGCCTGGCACGCATCGTCCATCGTTGACAACGGCGTTTCACCAGCGCCGAGGCAGCGGTTGACGAAAAAGTCCACCTCGTTGCGGATGCTCTCGTGATAGGCTGTATACACCTGCGAGTGCGCTCCGGCGGCCCGGTATTCCACCCAGTCGCGGTAACTGTAGCGGGCCGCGCCCTCGGTCCCGATGACCTTCACCATCATCGTCCATGGGTCGCCGGCATGGTCGTCGGCAGCAAAGCTGGCACTGAAATGCGCCAGGGCACCATCGGCCAGCTGCAGGTTGACCATGGCGATATTTTCCTGGGTGATTGTCTCGTAGTTCAGAGTGGCCTTCATCGCCGACAACCGAACCGGCGGTCCGACCAGGTACATGAGCGCGTACGAATGATGCGTCATGATCTGCGAAATTACTCCCGGATACCTGGCAGCGATGTGTTCGGCATGGGCAATGTTGTAAAGGATATAAACCGACACAACCCGCCCGAGCTTCCCCGCATCCAACATCGCCTTGATCCGCGTCATGCCCGGTTCATAGATATAATTGTGTCCGGGCATGCAGACAAGGTCGCGCTTTGCGGCGAGGTCCCTTATCTGCCTGATCTGGGCCGCATCCGTTGAGACCGGCTTCTCGACCAGAATATGTTTGCCGCTCTCGAGCGCCAGACAGGCATACTCGTGATGCGTCTCGAGCGGCGTCAGGATGAACACGGCATCGATCGTGTCGTCGTCCAGCAGTGCAGCCGCCGATGGATAGGTGCGGCAACCAAAGACCGCAGACTTTTCGGCCGCCTGCGCCTCGTCAATAGTCCATAACCCGCACAGTTGCGCCTGAGCACACGCCGAGACGGCCTCGGCGTGAAGATTGGCAACGTCGCCGGCACCGATGAATGCAATATTTGTCATGACGTCAAATTGGGTTCGTGGTGGGTGCGGATACAGCGGCCGTCCGTGAGTCGCCGAATACGATGACATCGGGTTGCCGGGCATCACACGTTCTTCTCATACAGCAGGATACCTTATCCTGCATCCGGGCCTCTGTCTCCGGGGGTGTTCGTGGGAAAAAGGAGAAGAAGGTTTCAGGGGGAAGGGGAACATTCAACGTTACCTTCGCGACCTTGGTGCTTTCTTGGTAAAATCTTCGATTGATTGTGTTATGGTCTGATATGTTCTCCTTCCCTGACCTACTGAAGTTCTACCGCGATCATCTGGCCACCGATGTCATGCCGTTCTGGATCCCCTGTATCGATTGGGAACACGGCGGCATCAACAACTGCGTGGCGGACGATGGGACGGTGCTGTCGACGGACAAGTTCATCTGGTCGCAGGGCAGGGCGCTATGGACGTTTTCGGCGCTGTACAATCACGACGGCAACCCGGAATGGCTGAGGATTGCCGACAGTCTGGCAGCGTATCTCCTGCGTGTTCAACCCCCTAAAGGCGAGCTCTGGCCGTTCCGCCTGCACCAGGACGGCAGCGTTGCAGAGCCCGCAATGAGCATCTATGTCGATGGCTTCACGATCTATGGGCTGACGGAATACGTCCGGGCAACGGGCAATCAGGAGGCGCTGGAACTGGCCGTTCAGATTTACGAACAGACCAGCCCGCTGCTCAACGATCACAGCAAGCTGCAAACACAGCCGCACCCGATTCCCGACGGGCTGCAGGCACACGGCCCGAATATGTCGTACGCACTGTTCTACCACGAACTGGGGCTGACGGCAAAGGACGAGCGGATCATCGGGCGGGCGCATGAGTTGGCAGAGATCGTCATGACGCAGCACGTGAAACCGGCAGACAAGCTGCTGTATGAGATGGTACGCTCCGGCGGTGAGCTGGTCGACAGCGATGCCGGCAACACGTTCCTCCCCGGGCACGCGATCGAGTGCATGTGGTTCATGTTTCATGTCTACGCACATCACGGAGATCAGGCGCGTATCGACCTGGCGCTCGAGGTGATGCGCTGGCATCTGGAAAAAGGCTGGGACGAGAAGTACGGTGGCCTGTACCTGGCCCGCCACGCCAAGGGCGGTGCGGCGGTATGGCATCAGCCGGAAGCGAAAGTGTGGTGGCCGGCGACGGAGGCGTTGTATGGCCTGCTCAAGGCGTTTCAGGTTTCCGGGCAGGACTGGTGCATGGACTGGTACTGGCGGGTGCATGAGTACACCTTCAGAAAGTTCCCGAACCAAGCCCATGGCGAGTGGCACCACTACCTCGACCGCCAGGGTAATGTGCAGCCGAATATCATCGAGGAGCTGGCGGTTAAGGATCCGTTTCACCTGCCACGGGCGTTGATCTTTTCGATAAAGGTCCTGGAGGATCTGTGCGGCGTGGAAGAATGACCGGCAACGAACCTCCGTCGCTTGCAGCTATGGCGGTTAAATGGGGGAAAGAAGAAAAAACAGGTAATGGAATTAGGGTAACGGAATGAAAAAGGGAAACCGAAAAACGTTCAGTGGTCAGTGGTCAGTTGCCAGCGTCCGGTATCAAGTGTGCCGTCGTGGCACCGTGTGCTTCGTGGTAAAAACAATATTGATCTGCTTACTTGGAGGATTCGCCGTGGCGCCGACGTTAGGAGACAGCCGCATTGATGCCGACGGAGTACTGCATGTCGACGGGCAGCGACGGTTCCCGCTCGGGCTCTACCAGCATGTCGCGGACGCGGATTTGGGAAAAACGCTGGCAGCGGCGGGCTTCAACCTGATGAAGTGCGATGCCAACCGAGACCATCTGGACCACGTCAAGGCCCACGGTATGGGCGCCTGGGTGGCGCTGGGCGGCAGTATAGTCGTGCGTCAGGAGAAGGAGGGCGCGGCGCTGCAGCGCACGGTCGACACGCTCAAGACGCACCCGGCGCTGTGGGCGTGGGAAGGCCCGGACGAAATCCTTTGGAACGAGTACTACAGCAAGCTGCAGATAGTGGATTTCCAGCGATGGTACAAGCTGGACCAGCTGGTGGCCGAAAAAGCTGACGGCGACGAGGCCGGAGAACTGCTGGACCTACACGAGAAACACAAGACCTATCGCGAGTCGGCACGCTGGGCTGAAGCCGAGAAATTCGAGCGCCGTATCCGGCCGCTGCTCGACCTGCCGGCGGAAGCCGGCACACAGCTCAGCAACTGGCAGGAGGGTCTCGATGCGACCCATGCGGCGCTGACCGCCGGCGCCCGCGTCATCCGCGAAAACGACGATGCCCACCCGATCTGGTTCAACTTTGCGCCGCGCAATACGCTCGATGACCTGCGGCGGTTCGGGGCGATCGGCGATATCATCGGCTGCGACATCTATCCGGTGCCTTTTCACAAGCAGCTCACCCACTCCGACCTGGCTGACCGCAATCTTTCCAGTACCGGCGGCTATACGCGGCGGATGCTCGAGGCGGGGGACGGGCGGCCAGCGTGGATGGTCCTGCAGGGGTTCGGCTGGTCCGACGATAACCCAAACGCCTGGGACCCCGAGGTGTTTATGCGGCCGACTTACGAGGAGCTGCGTTACATGGCCTGCGACGCCATCGCCAACGAGGCCCGCGGCCTGTTGTGGTTCGGGACATCCCTTGTGGCCGGAATCGAGGTGCCGTTTTTCCAGGACCTCAAGCGCGTAGTGCGCGAGCTCGCCGACATCGAGGACCTGCTGGCAGCGCCCGATGCCGGGCTCGATCTGCGGTTCGTCTATGACCCGACGGCGCAGTCGATGGATCGCGGTGTCGTCGCGTGCGAGCGGCGGCTGGGGGATCGCTATGTGCTGGTGCTGGCCAACGAGAACAACCGGCGCCTGGCCTTCCGAATCGACGGACTGCAGCCGTTGAACGGCAGGCAGCTCGATGTGCGCGGCAGTTGGGAGACACTCAGCGTCAAGGACGGCAGCGTGAGGTTCGGTCTGCCCGGCATGGGCTGCGCGATATTGACCACGAGCGAGTAGACAGCAGAAAGATCCGACGCTCGGCTTCGTGCCATTCGAGGCGAGACATTGAGAAATGCGTAGCGGGGCCACCGACATAGCGGGCGGTGATCGCACGGGGGGGGACATGGCAGAAGCATCTGAAATACAGGCGCCGGTGTCGCCAATACTGAGATGCCTGGCGTGGGCGGTCGACGTTCCGATCATCCTCGGTTTTGCCTGGTCGGCATGGCTGGTGACGGTTCGGATGGCGGATGTGCCGGCAAACTGGACTGTGGCGCTGCCCAGCGCGATTTATGTCGCAGTCGTAGTGCTGTACGGCATGGTACTGGAACTGTCGACGGGCGGGCAGACGGTCGGCAAGCGGGCGCTTGGGCTGCGGGTGGTCGCTTGCGACGGCGGCCGCGCCGGCTTCGTACCGATCGTCGTGCGAAACGTGCTGCGTGTCATCGACCTCCTGCCGGGCGCCTATCTGGTGGGTGGCATAGCAGCACTGATATCGCCGCGATCACAGCGGCTGGGCGACCTGGTTGCCGGCACGGTTGTGGTTTCGATACCGACAGCCGGGGAGCCGGAAAAATTCGAGCCGCCGCCGCTGCGTTACAATTCGTTCCGCGAGAACGCCGAGCTCGCTGCCGCTCTGCGGGCGTCGGTGTCACCGGAGGAGCTGGCGCTGGCGCTGGACGCGCTGGCGCGGCGCGACAGTCTCGATGCGAACGCCCGCGTCGAACTGTTCGCGGCGCTGGCGACACACTTCAAGGAGAAAACCGAGATGCCCGTAGCCGTGCTTACCGGTCTTTCCGACGAACAATGTGTCAGAAATATTTTCGATATAGTCACCCATGATCCACCGCCTCCGATTCCTCAGGATGCGCAGTAACACCGCTGAACGACACAAAGAGAAACGCAGGGACGGCGCATAAATGATCGGGCGGTTTCGACATGAACTTCTGCTGTTCGGCGTCGTGCTGTTTGCGGTCGCGTACTTCTACAACGGCGCCAACTGGAACCAGCAGTCGCGGCTCGATGCGATCTTCGCATTCGTCGAGCCCGGGCATGCGGAAACGGGATCGTTCTGCATTGATCGATTCCTGCCGAACCCAGAGATCGGCATCAACACCGGCGACTGGTCGCGCAATTCTCGCACCGGACATTACTACTCCAACAAGGCGCCAGGTCCCGCAATGCTCGGGGTGCCGGTGTACTTCGTGCTGTTTCACGGCGAGCGGATGATCGGCGCCGATCCCACGACAGGCGGCTGGCTGTTGTTCAACGGTTACGCCTTGTCCGTCGTGCTTTCGGGGTTGCCGGCAGCGCTCGCGATTCTCTGTTTCCTGGCGCTTCTGGTGTCGCTGGGCGTCGCGCGCCGGCGCGCGTTCCTGCTGTGCGTTGTGCTGTTCTTCGGGACCCTGCTGTTCCCGTTCAGCACGCAACTGTGGGGGCATTCGACCGCTGCTGCATTTGTCATCGTCGCCTTGCTCCTTTTCCAGCGCCAATCGAAAGCCGCCATGTTCGGCGTCGGCTTCTGCATGGGCTGGGCCGTGCTGTGTGAGTACACCTGTGCCGTCATTTTGCTGACGCTGATCATCGCGCTGGGGTGCCGGCAGCGATGGCGGCAACTGTTGTGGATGTGCCTTGGCGGGCTGCTGCCGTTGCTGCTGTTCGCCGTGTATCATCGTGCCTGTTTCGATTCGTTCTTCGCACTCGCCAGCGTCCACAACAACCCACGATTCCGCGACGCCGGCGCGGTCGCCGGACTGTTCGGCCGCATCTCGCCGGATGCGGTCCTGGGGCTTTCGGTGACGCCGTATCGCGGTTTATTCTTCTTTATGCCGGTGCTGCTGCTGTCGCTGTACGGCATGTTCAGGAAAGGCGTACCGCGTGATCGGCTGTACTGGCTGTGCATTGCGAACATCGCAATTTTCTTTGTTATCAATGCGATGTTCAACGGCTGGCACGCCGGTTCAAGCACCGGTGCGCGGTATCAGATCCCGGTGCTTTGCTTTTACGTGCTGCTGCTGACACGGCTACCGGACAAACCATGGACGATTCCGGTGCTGGCGGCGTTGTTGGTCCTATCCGCGTTGAACATGACGATGATCGCAGCAGTGAACCCGATGATGCCGTCGGGGTACGCCGACCCCGGTGCCTTCGACCCGCGCTTCGCCAATCCGCTGGCCCTGGTCTACCGGTTGTTCTGGCTCGACATGCTGACGCCCGACATCCTGGCAATCGGCTTGGACACGGAGATTACGGAGCTGGTGCGGAAGTACTCGACGTTCAATCTCGGCGAGCTTGTCGGGCTGCCGGGGAAATGGTCGACACTGCCTTGGCTGGTGATTACCGGTGTAGGCGTGTGGCTGGGAATGAAAGGCGAAGGGAAGCCGGGAAGCGATAAGGAAATACAGCAGGCAGAGCAACCTGGAGCAGGCGGATGAATCGACTCACGCGTCGAACAACGAGGGTTGATCCTGGTCCTGCTTCGCCTTCTTTTTCGGGGACCTGGCGAGCTTCGGCTGGTTGGTTTCGTCGAAAGCGTTTCCTTCGAGGTTGGCCAGGATTTCATTGGCACGCTCGATGACCTGCCGCGGCAACCCCGCCAGGCGGGCAACGTGGATGCCGTAGCTCTTGTCGGAGGCGCCAGGGACGATCTTGCGCATGAAGGTGATCGAGTCGCCCTGTTCCTTGACTGCCACGTTGTAGTTTTGCACGCCGCGCATGGTGACGGACAACTCGGTGAGCTCATGATAGTGCGTCGCGAACAGTGTGCGCGCCCGCTGGCTGGACGCATTGTGGATGAACTCGGCGACCGCCCAGGCAATGCTGAGTCCATCGAAGGTGCTGGTGCCACGGCCGATCTCGTCGAGAATGATGAGGCTGCGGTTCGTGGCATTGTTCAGGATGTTGGCGGTCTCCAGCATCTCCACCATGAAAGTGCTCTGACCGCGTGACAGGTCGTCCGCCGCGCCAACCCGCGTGAAGATGCGATCGACCAGGCCGATCACTGCACTCGATGCCGGAATGAAACTGCCCATCTGCGCCATCAGCGTGAGCAGCGCGACCTGCCGGATGTAGGTCGATTTTCCGGCCATGTTCGGGCCGGTGAGAATGATCATCTGGCTGGTGTCGTCGTCGAGATGAATATCGTTCGGCACGAACGGTTCGGCTTTCATGAGGTGGTCAATGACTGGATGCCGGCCATCGCGGATGTCGATCGCCATCTCGTCGTCGACGAGAGGGCGCGTGTAGTGGTTTTGCAGTGCCACCTCCGCCAGGCTGCCAAGGACGTCAACCGCGGCAACGGCACGGGCCAGGTCCTGGATCGCGCCAGTCCGGGCGACAGCGGCGGCACGCAGCTCCTGGAAGAGTTCGTACTCGAGGGCTTTGGCTTTGTCCTCGGCACCGAGCACTTTATCCTCGATTTCCTTGAGCTCCGCGGTCATGAAGCGCTCGGCATTGGTTAGGGTCTGCTTGCGCGTATAGGAGTCCGGCACGAGATCAAGATTCGACTTGCTGACCTCGATGTAATAGCCAAAGACCTTGTTGAACCGCACTTTCAAGTTCTTGATGCCGGTTGCTTTCTGTTCGCGCGCCTGCAGGTCGGCGAGCCACTGCTTGCCCTCCGTGGCGCCTTTGCGGAAATCCTCGAGGTGCTCATTGTACCCTTCGCGAATCACTCCGCCTTCCTTGATCGTCAGTGGCGGGTCTTCGACGACGGCGTTGTCGATGAGATCCACCAGGTCGGGCAGGCCGTAGAGGCGCTCGGCGAGGCTATTGAGCAGCGCCGAGTCCTTGGTCGTGTCGAGGATAGTGCGCAGGTCGGGAACGGCTGCAAGCCCGTGCTGGAGCACCCGCAGGTCACGACCGTTGGCAGCGCCGACGTTCAGCCGCGTAATCGTGCGCTCGAGATCCTTGACAGCGCTCAAGACCTCGCGCAGTTCGACCACCAGCAATTGATCGTTGACGAATACTTCTATGCCATCCTGGCGCTCGCGGATTTTCGGAATCTCGAGCAACGGCCGTAGAATCCACTCGCGCAACAGCCGGCTGCCCATCGGGGTGATAGTTTCATTGAGGAGAGCCAGCAGTGTAGCGTTGCGGGTCTCGGTGAACAACGGCTCGACCAGTTCGAGGTTGCGCTGCGAAATGCGATCGACGACCATGTAGCTCGACGACGAATACGGCGACAGCACGGTGATATGATCGGCGTTGCGTCGCAGGTTGTTCTGGGCGTAGTAAAGCACGGCACCGGCGGCACGGATGCCGGCCGGAAACTCGCGGCAGCCGAAGCCATCGAGCGAGGCGACTTCGAAATGGCGCTGCAGCAGGTCGGTGGTGATCTCTGTATCGAAGGTCCAATCGTCGATCGGCGTCCAGGCGAGCTGGCGGCCGAGGTCGGGGAAACCTTCCTCCGTCCAGTCACCGTGCAGGCGTTCGGGCAGCAGGCATTCGGCAGGCTGCAGGCGGTTGAGCTCCATTTCCATCAGCTCTCGATCGTCGAGCTGGGTGATTCGGAAATCACCGGTACTGATGTCGAGTATGGCGATGCCGAAGCAGTCATTCTTGCCGTGGCAGATGGCGACTGTGAAATTGCTGCGACCCGATTCCAGCGCGGCACCCTCGACAATTGTGCCGGGGGTGATGATCTGGGTGACCTGGCGCTTGACGAGACCCTTGGCCAGCTTCGGGTCTTCCATCTGCTCGGCGATGGCGACCTTGGTACCTTTTTCGACCAGGCGGCCGAGGTAGCCCTCCAGGGCGTGGTGCGGGACACCGGCCATCGGGACGCCGGCGCGCTTGGTGAGGGTGATGTCCATGAGCTTGCTGCCACGCACGGCGTCTTCGAAGAAGAGCTCGTAGAAATCACCCATCCGGAAAAGCAGCAACACATCGTTGTCCAGCTCCGCCTTGGCATCGCGGTACTGCAACATCATCGGTGTAAGTTTCGAGTCTGTGGCCATGGGGGCAACGGATCCGGCGCTGAACACCGAACACTGGGCACTGGGCAATTCTTATATTCTACCGGCGGGCGCCGCGGGCGCTCGAGTATGTCACCGTGCGGGACAGCGTGTCCATCTCCTCAAGCACAATGCCGGTGCCTTTGGCAACGGCAAGGAGCGGTTCATCGGCGACGTTGACAGGCAACCCGGTTTCCTCGGTGATCAATCGGTCGATGCCACGCAACAAGGCACCGCCGCCAGCCAGGACGATGCCGTGGTCGATGAGGTCGGCGGCAAGCTCGGGCGGGCAGCGCTCGAGGGTGGTGCGGACGGTTTCGACAATGCTGGCGATCGGCTCCTGAAGCGCCTCACGGATCTCGACCGATGTGAGGTTGACCGTCTTCGGCAGGCCGGAATTGAGGTCGCGTCCTTTGACCGGCATCTCCGTCTCTTTCTCCATCGGGTAAGAGCTGCCGATCTTGATCTTGATTTCCTCGGCGGTGCGTTCGCCGATCATCAGGCTGTATGAACGTTTGATGTAGCGGATGATGGAGCCGTCCATGCTGTCGCCACCAACGCGAACGCTGCGGGAGTCAACGATACCCGAGAGCGAGATTACCGCTACCTCGGTCGTACCGCCGCCGATATCGACGATCATGTTGCCGATCGGATCCTGCACCGGGATGCCTACACCGATAGCCGCGGCCATCGGCTCCTCGATCAGATAGACTTCGCGGGCGCCAGCGCGGCCGGCACTGTCCTCGACGGCGCGCGTCTCCACCTCAGTGATTCCGGACGGCACGGCGACGAGCACTCGGGGCTGCATAATCTTGAAGCGGCGGTGCACTTTCTGGATGAAGTAACGCAGCATCTCCTCGGTGATCTCGAAGTCGGCAATGACACCGTCCTTCATCGGGCGGATCGCTTTGATATTGCCCGGCGTGCGGCCAAGCATGCGCTTCGCTTCCATGCCGACGGCGAGGACCTTGCCGGTCTCCGCCAGCACCGCCACCACGGAAGGTTCGCTGAGGACGATGCCCTGATCGCGGAGATACACCAGACTGTTGGCCGTTCCCAGATCAATGCCGATGTCGTTGGAAAGGAAATTTTTCAGTTTGCTGATCAGTTCAGCCATGCCTATAGCCTATGGTCTCTTATGATATTAAATTTCATCGGCGGTTATTCGCGTCAATACCGCGATAATTTCGCGCCCCAGATGCTATCGCAACTAATACTATCATATTAACAGGAAATAGACAAGCCTCACACGCAATAGGAGAAAACATGCCGGAATCCGGTGAATTGACAGGAATCGCGGTCCGTTCGAAGTCGCGGTCGCCGATGGAGGAGTGCCTGGTCGCAGAGGCTACCGCGGACAGCGGTATCGGCGGCGATTTCCGTGGCAAAGGCAAACGCCCGGTCACCTTGATGAGCGAGGAGCTGTGGGCGGAAGTCGAAGCGGAGCTCGGTATCCCACTGCAGTGGACGCTGCGGCGCATTAACCTGCTGATCCGCGGTCTCGATTTCAGAGCCTTGCAGGGCTGCACGCTGGAGGTCGGCTCGGCACAACTCATCGTGCGCGACACGACACCGCCATGCGAACGCATGGACGAACAGGTGCCGGGCTTGACCAAGGCGCTTGGCAGCGGCCGGGGGGGACTGTGGGCCACGGTCACCCGGCCGAGCACGATTCAAGTCGGTGACCGCGTAAAAATAATCGATGTCGCACCGGTACCCACCAGTTTCAAGACATAGACCGACGTTGTACGACTCTGCCTTCCGCAATACCGTACAGCCCCCTTCCAACCTGGGCCCGAACGCATGTATCGCCTGAAAAACCTGCTCCTGGCATTGTTGGTGGCGGCCTTGTGCAACGCCGATGAAGCAATCCCCAAGACACCTGAACTGTCACGCAAGCTACAGCAAATCATCGACAAAATCGAAGCGGGCGATGCCAAATACAGCCCCTTGCTGGCTGAGTATCTAGGCGGCAACAAAAGCCTCGAGCGCAAGCTGTTACGGATGAAAGAAGAACGCGAGGAACTGGTCGCCAAGCTCGAAAAACAGATGGCTAAGGAGCGAGAGCCTCTCAATGAGGAAGTCGCCGAACTCGAAAAGAAACTCGATCGGCTCTCCGATCGTTATGACCGGGTCGAAGGGGGCACGGCCGAATACGACAAGATCAAAGCAGAGATCGGGGAGTTCGAGATAAAATTCTATGCCGCCAAAGGCAAAATTGAGCGGCTTGAAGAACTGCTCAAAGACCGGCGTAGCTTTGGTGATGACAAGGTCGATGCCAAGGATAGTAGCAAAGGCAAGGCACAGGACGACGACATGGTGGCGACTTTGCCGACCGTGCCGAAAGGCAGATGGAAGGGCGCGCACCTGGTCTATCGCGGCAAAGGCTGGCACGGCACCATGGATGACAAGGGCAATCTCACCGTTCGCATCGAGGACCCCAAAAACCCGCGCAAGACTCTCAGCCCGGCAATGTTGTTCGGGAATCCTGGCGCTATCTACTTCATTCCTGGCGAACCCAAACACCGCAGCCGCCCGATCGTTGGCTTTTCCCAGTCACCGTCGGCACCCGTCAATCAACCGGAAACCTATACGCTGCAGGGCATGATGGCGCACTATGTCCAGTTCAAGGTGGACTACCGGTTCCAACCCGACGGCATCTGGGTCAAAGGCGGCTACCAGGACCCGGCAACGATCGATTACCCCAGCACCTTCCGAATCATGACGAACTTCCATGAACTGCCGAATGTACCGAAGGATGTCACCCAGGCGCAGATCGAGGAAATGACTGAGGGCTACCTGATTACCACGAAAGAGATCGTCGACGACAAGACGAAGAAGTTGAAATATCCGTATGCTAAAATCGTCGAGGGCTTCGCTGGTCGCATCGAGTCGGCCAAAGTGATCGGCCCGTGGCAGAAGGTCCGTGTCGAGATCAAGACGAAGCGTCTGGATGCCGGCCTGCACCCGTATGTCTATACGCGGTTTGCCCCGTGGCAGGGGTTCACGTTTTACCATCAAGCTACCGACAACGAAATCCGCAAGTATCGCGGTTCGTACGGTATCTTTATCCGCCCGGGCGGCCGCTGAAAGCGGCTTTTCCTGAAGCTGTCTTTATTACATAAGTATTTTATATTAATATCTTTATGGCGTTAAAATCCCCTATGGCCGTGTTTCCGGGCCCCGTCAGGACCTCAGGCGCGCGATGATATCATCGGCGACATCGGACGTCTTCGATGTCCCGCCAATGTCCGGGGTGCGGACTTCGCCAGCGCTCAGGTTTTCGATGACACAGGCTTCGAGCCGCTGTGCTGCGGCGCTTTCACCGAGGAAGTCGATCATCATGCCGGCGCTCATGATCGCCGCAATCGGATTGGCAATGCCCTGGCCGGCAATGTCGGGGGCCGAGCCGTGAACCGGTTCGAACAGCGACGGTGCGGTGCGCGCGGGGTTGATGTTGCAGCTCGGCGTGACGCCCAGGCTGCCGACAATGGCACCGCCCAGATCGCTGAGAATGTCGCCGAACAGGTTGGAGCCGACAACGACATCGTAATTCTGCGGACACCGTACGAAGTTCATGGCCAGGGCGTCGATGTGGAATTTGTCGACAGTGATGTCCGGATAGTCGGGCGCAATCTCGGCCAGCACTTTGTCCCAGAGCACCATACTGAATTTGAAGGCGTTTGACTTGGTGGCCATGGTCAGGTGCTTGCGGCGTTTACCGGCGAGCTCGAAGCCGTAACGCAGGATACGTTCGATGCCGACGCGGGTGTGGACGCTGGTCTCCAGCGCGGTTTCGCCGGGCTGGTCGACTTTGAAGGTCCCGCCGTTCTTCACGTACTCGCCCTCGGAATTTTCGCGCACCACCATGATGTCGATGTCGCCGGCATCGGCAAGTGGCGACTTGACCCCCGGCAGCAGGCGGGACGGACGCAGGCAGACGTACTGGTCGAAGCGCTGCCGCATTTCAATCAGCGGTACCAGGGCAACATGATCGGGAATATTGGCTGGATCTCCGACAGCGCCGAGGTATACCGCGTCGAACTTGCGCAGCACGTCGAGGTAGTCGTCCGGCACAACCTTGCCAGCGCTGGCAAAGTAGCGTGAGCCCCAGTCGAACTCGGTGACCTCATAGCGAGCATCGCCATAGACTTCGGACAGGGCCGCAAGCACCTTTAGCACTTCGTCGGTCACTTCGATGCCGATGCCATCACCGGCGTAAATAGCGATGTTATGTGTTTTCAATTGCCGTTCTCCGTTGTGAATTCGCATTGCGCCGGACGCGGAGGGAGGGAGGGAAAAACGGACGATCAAGATACCGCTCCAATGCTTTGTAGCAAACCAAACGCTCGGCACAGTGGTTGCGAGCGGCACGACAGGCGGCCAGCCCATCAACGCATTGAAGTGAGTTCTGTCACGTTGCCGCAACCAAACCGGATGAACTGCATCCGATACAACAGGCAAGCGACGAACCGACAATCGAGGCGCCCCCCCCTCCCCATCCAATGAGTAGGTCGACCGGCTTGAAGGTGTTCCGGGATCTCACATGGGCGTGGAGCACCGGTGACCGGGTCAGGTTGACCTGACACAACCGCTTTATTCCATACGGTTACGAGCGCGTTGCCCGCAAAGGCGTGATCCGCAGAAAACTCGTCGAGAAAATCGACAAGACCAGCCGCGGCGCCGAGGCCGGCAAGCGTCTGTGGTTTTTGCTCGGCCAGCCGGGCGCCGCCAAGTCCCGATCGATGGACGCGATCAAGCACGCGCTGCACCAGTACTCGCTCTCGTAGACAGGCAAGAGCTACACTTTATTGCTGCCGACCTTTCGCGAGCAGTTGAAGGAGCGGGCACTCTACAGCGAGCACAGTGTTCACTACACCCCCAGCCTGCTGTTCGAGCGACCGCGGCAGGTGATTCCAGAAAATCAGCGGGCACTGTTCAACCGTGAGCTGACCGACCTCATCGATCGTGAAGCGACCGAGGATTTCCTGGCTGCCCATACGCACTATGACAACAACCTTTCAATCAATGTAACCGGCCGCGTCTCACCATACTGCGAATACGTTCTGCGCGATTTCATGCAGGCTCAGAACCTGTCGATGACGACGCTGATGAAGAGAGACAACAGGAGAAGTGTGGCTCGGACTGCGCGGTACGGCGAGGCACGGCGTCAAATCACATCGCGCCACTGTGGTCACGGACGATCCCGGTCGTCTGCGTAGCGCGCCATTTTCTGGCGGCAGCGTAGAGGGCACGCGCGGTGTCGAAGGCTGTTTCGGCCTGCTTCACGCGGGTGGTGTTCAGAACCACTTGGTGGTCCCAGTTACTGAAGGACTGCCGGGCAGTCTTGAGCATTGCCTGAGCGATGAACAGTTGCCGATCAATCTTTTTGCCGTGTCGCTTCGCCTCCAGGATCATCTTAGCCCATTCACTACGTTCCTTTTCCGTGGAGATCCACTTGGCGTGTTCCGCTATCGTGTAGGCCCGCGACACTGCCTGCTCCGCCTGCTCCTGCAGTTTGAGGACGGCTTTCTCTTTTTTGACCATCATCTGCCGGGCTTTCGACCGTTCGCGATTCACCAAGTCAAAGGACGACTTGGCCAGCTTGACGAGTTCGCGAGCAGCTTTGCTCTCACCCTTGTACTTCGCCACTACCATGCCCGGGCGCATACCGGTTGGCGGCTGGAAGTCGAAGTCCGGGAGGTTGCGCCGGCTGCCGCTGAACGGTCGGACGATGGCTCTGAAGAAACCGCCGAGAGCAGAGCGGGTCGGCGGGCCCGGCGTCGCCGTCGTGGCTGTTCCGGCTTCGGTGACTGCTTCGGTTGCGACCGGTTGCTGCTGCTTAAACACGAGTTCCCGCGTCGTCGGTACCCGGGCAGCGGCGAGCTCGGCCTTCTTTTCCGCCAGTTCACGGGCCAGTTTGTCCCCGACTTTCTTGGTCTGGTGCATGGCTTTGATCAGCGCGGTGCGCTGTGCCCTGGTGCCCTGGACAGCGGTAGCTGCCGTTACGAGCTTCGCGAGACGCAACTGAACATCGTCGTACTCCGCACGGATGCCCGCGATCTCCACCGTCACTGCATCGATCCACGCGTGATCGATCACACGCAGTGGCTCGACCGCGAACGGCACCACGGCGTCCGCTTCGACAACCTCCGGTTCAAGGACCGAGGTCGCGGCAACAGGTTCGGCAACGATCAATGCATCGACCGTCGGGTGGATCTGCGGCACCGGCGACGGGCGTGTCTGGCCGGCAAGCATCTGCGTATGCGCATGCAGATTTGCCCGGACTATCTGATAACGGGTATCGGCATTTTTTTTAAGGAGCACGTATGCTTCTTCGGCAACCTCGATGGTTGACTGGAGACGATCAACATTGCGGGTTGCCGAGGAGAGCTTACTGCTGCCCCTGGCGCGGGTGAGTACACCTTTGGCCCGGATGGACGCGAAAAATGTTTCACTTTCCCGGAGCAACGACTCCGCCAGCCTCACACGGAGTTCACGCAGCATTGATGCGTGTTTCGCCACATCGACAGCGGCGGCTTTCGCGGCTTCGAGATTTTGCTTGGAGTGGTGGGCGGAGGCAATGCCGGAACTGATGACGACAATGGCTCCGCAGAGAATGAGGGTCTTCAGAGTTGCCATGTCTTTCTCCATTGTATCTGCAAGCCGGCGTTGCCCACAATATATGATAGGCTGTGCAGTTATCCAATCCGAAAACACAAATATGACGACCCGCGCAACTCATTATGGCGGACTGTGTCACTTTGCAACGCCGGGCAATCCTCCTATGGCATACGCGAGGCATCCGATTTGGTTGCCGTTCCCCACAGGAGTTGACTGAAATCGCGTCGGGCCGCCTTCAGCGCAGACTATTCAAAAGGCGGTCGCGAAAGGTCCGGTGCAAGCTTCGGTGTCGTTACGATCGACAGTTCCCCTATCTCCAAATCCGATGATACCTGGAGCTTAAACACCGTTGTCCAGACGTCACCTGCAGCAGCGAGAAACGCCGGCAACGTGCCGTCACCGAAATGGCGTTGATCCGATTGAAGAGGGATTCGACTGCCCGGGATCGAGCCCATGCCGTGCAGTGATACTTTCATGTCACTGGATACGGGCTCGTTGAATCGAATCGCAATCTCGTAAATCCTCCCCTGCTGCTCCGACTTCTCTGATACGACCCTCGCTTCAAGTTGTGGCCGGCCCCGCACCTCGATCGCGGTGCCCAGCTCAGACCAGCGGGAATCGTCAATTCGTTTGAAGGCAGGCGCACGCTCAGTCTGTGGTGTTGGCAATCGTTCGTAGATGAGCCAATTCCGGTCGCGTGCCACCATCGTTTCAACGCCGTACGCGGCAGAACTGCTCAGGCGCCAGCGATACGTCTCGAATTCGGGGCGCTCGGTGATCTCGTCGTCGAGGTCGAGCACGACAAGGTCCTGCGGGGTGTCTTCAGAGAGGACCAGATACGTGTCGTTGGTAAACACGAGGTGGGCGCCGAGACGTGGTGTTGCTGAGACCGCGCATCCATCGAGGCGTACGCGCAGTTCTTCGACCGAATCGGAATAGCCGGGCGCATGGAGCAGGTATTGGCTGTTGTTCTTACCGAGATAACCGAGGCCGAAAAAGAAATGTGCCAGCAACGTTGCAACGACGACTCCGGCGCACAGCGCCGCCGCACCTGGCAATCGGGACATACCGCAGCCCAGTGCCCGGCACCACCGATTGGATTCGCCGGCGGTCAATCCCACAACTGTCGCTGTGAGCAGGAGCATGACAACCTCACACTGGTACTGCAACACGATATTCGCCTGCTGTGTGCTACTTTGCAGGCAAACAAACATCAGCGTCGGAACCGCGGCGATCAGGTATACGGGCTTAGAAAACACCGCGACAAAAACAGGGAGTAGCAGCAGCAAAATGAAGTAAATGTTGTGCGGCCGGAAAAGGGCATCGAAAAATGTGCCGGGCTCAAGGAACGGCGACAGCGCGATTGCACGTATGCTGTCGCCGAGATGGTGGTAGCGGTTGGTGAACTCGTACTCCTCCAAGCCCGAGATTCCGGGAATGACGTACAACATGACAATCAGAAAATAAACGATGCTGGCCGCCGCCAGCACAAAGCCCAGGCGACGACGGCCGAGCAGGAAGTAGACGACACCCAGACCGCCGAAGAATACGGGCACCGTTTCCTTAATCGCCAAAGTGAGAACGAACACGATCCCGAGAAGGATCGTATTGAGTCGCAGCCGACCGCCCTTCTCGAGAGAGCCGCGGCGTTCGCAAAGCAGAACGAACACGGCGATCAGCGGCATCGTCAGGTGCAGCGGATGGAAACCATAGTAGATCGACATCGTCATTTGCGACAGGGACGGGTAAAACAACGCCCCGGCGACGACGGCAACCGCGACAGGGCGACGGATCTGCAGACGGCGCGCGAACGCATAGAGAATCAGAACGCCGCCGTGCAGTACTAATGCGTTCATCAGAAAGTATGGCGCGGCAGTGCGGAACGCCGCGAGCATGGGGGCCAGCAGGAGAACCATGCCCGGGGTAAAATGATGCCCCATGTAGTTGCGGCCGAGCTCGTTCGAATAGAACCAGCGGCCGTTAATCGTATTGTCGACGACGTTCAGGTAGATCGCCCAGTCGGAATAGTTGAGATACATACTGTCCAAAGCGCGCAACTGCAGCATCGTGAAGTAGCTGACGATACCGAGAGCCAGCACAATGAAAAGTGACGGATGCAGCCATGGCAGATCACGCTGTGCGGGAAGATTGGCCGTGACGCGGACCACACAGATCGCGACAACCGCCGAAAAGACAATAGGTGACAGCATCGACGTGGCGAAAAAACTGAAGGGCAGGAGGACAAGTAGCGGCGCCAGTGCCCGTTGCCCGACAAAAGGTACTGCTGCAGAGTGCAGGCGCAGACATTCATCCGCCGCGTAGACCAGCAGCAATCCAATCGCGGCATAGAGCCACAGCGGTGCCGATGGCGCCTCCTCCAAAATCACACGGTGACCGACAACATCGATCGTGCGGATCCCGATACAGTTTACGTAGACCGCATGTCCGAGAATACAGCCGAGGACAATATTTATCAGGTGACGTAGCATATTGGCAGGCGATGTTGTGTCGTCTGGAGTCGGGTTTCAAGAACGCTTCAGGCAAAGATGTACAACGATGTACACCGATTTGAAGTTGCTTGTAATATCGACGGTCGCCTACTGACTTGCCATCACGCTTGACATGCCGGTCACCGGCCGGATATTTCGCACATGCATGCGAGTGTCCTGATCGTTACCGGCAGTTCCGGGCTCGTCGGATCGGAATCGATCCGGCACCTGGCGCCGCAGTTCGATATTGTTGTCGGCCTCGACAACGATATGCGCAGTTATTTTTTCGGTGCCGAAGCGTCGACGGATTGGAACCGGCAACTGCTCGAGCAGGCGGTTCCAAACTTTCGGCACGAAACGGTCGACATCCGTGACAACGAGGCGCTGCGCCGGATTTTCGATCAGTACGGTACCGACATCGCAGCAGTCATCCACACCGCGGCACAACCATCTCATGACTGGGCGGCGCGCGAGCCCGAAACTGATTTCACCGTCAACGCCAACGGCACCCTCAACCTGCTGGAACAGACGCGGCGAGCGTGCCCCGAGGCGGTGTTCGTCTTCACGTCCACGAACAAGGTGTATGGCGACCGGCCGAACTCTCTGCCGCTGAGAGAGCTTGACAGCCGCTGGGAGATTGACCCGGGCCATCCGTTCGCAAAGGGTATCGACGAATCAATGAGTGTCGACGACTGCACCCACAGCCTGTTCGGCGTATCGAAGCTGGCAGCGGACATGCTGGTGCAGGAGTATGGCCGCTATTTCGGGATGAAAACAGTTGTCTTCCGCGGCGGCTGCCTGACCGGCCCCTGTCACTCCGGTGCTGAGCTCCACGGTTTTCTCGCGTACCTGATGACCTGCGTGATCTCCGGCCGCGAATACCGAATCTTCGGGTACCAGGGCAAACAGGTGCGGGACAATATCCACGCCACGGATCTGGTCTCAGCGTTTGCCCATGTCATCCGCAACCCGCGCGCCGGGGCCGCGGTATACAACATCGGCGGTGGCCGTCATTCAAACATTTCGATGCTGGAAGCAATCGACAAGATGGAAGTGCTGGCGGAATGCAAGGCAAATTACGTGTATGTCGACGAAGCGCGCAGCGGCGACCATATCTGGTATATTTCTGACAACTCCAGATTCCAGCAGCATTATCCCGGGTGGAAGCAGGCGTACGACATCGACATGATCCTCGAGGACATGTACGCCGGAATCAAAAAACGACTCGATTGAGGAGTGAAATGACGTTCAACCACATCCTGATCACCGGTGGTGCAGGGTTTGTCGGTTCCAACCTCTGCGTGCGATTGCGGGCCGCATTTCCCGATGTGCGGGTGACGGCGTTCGACAATCTGATGCGGCGCGGCAGCGAGCTAAATCTCGAGCGGTTGCAGGCGGCAAACGTGACCTTCGTACGCGGCGACATCCGGGTACCGCCGGAGCTTGATGCGGTCGGACCGTTCGACTTGATGATCGAGTGCTCGGCCGAACCGTCCGTACAGGCAGGGCTCGATAATCCGAAGGAATTGGTCGACATCAATTTCAACGGTGCCGTGAACTGTCTGGAAGCCGCACGGAAAAACAAAGCCGCGGTGCTGTTTATCAGTACGAGCCGCGTCTATCCGATCGAACCGATCAACGCCCTTCCCTGGCGCGAAACAGATTCACGATACGAGTGGACCGACGTCACCGGGATCGCAGAATCATTCCCGATGGATGGGCGCCGCTCTATCTACGGGACGACGAAGCTGGCAGCAGAACTGCTGATCGCCGAGTATGTGCATCATTTCGAGATGCCCTGCCTGATCAATCGGTGCGGTGTGCTGGCCGGCCCATGGCAAATGGGAAGGGTGGATCAGGGCGTCGTGACGTTGTGGGTTGCACGCCACCGGTTCCAGCTCGAATTGGCCTACATCGGCTGGGGCGGTATTGGCAAGCAGGTGCGCGATGTGCTCCACGTCGACGATCTGTTCGAACTGCTCGAATTACAATTGGCGCGACCGGAAATCTGGGACGGGCGCGTCTACAACGTCGGCGGCGGCACCGATTCATCCGCCTCATTGCTGGAACTTACGAAGCTCTGTCGGGACATAACAGGCAACACCGTCGAAATCGGCAGCCGCCCGGAAACCAGCGATGTCGACGTGCGCCTTTACATTACCGACTACAACAAGGCATCCGCCGAGCTCGGCTGGCAGCCCACGCGGGATATGCCTACGATCGCGGCGGATATCAACCAATGGCTCACCGACAATGAAGCACTGCTCCGCCCCATCTTCGTTCCCCATTAAAATTGAGAGTTCAGAATTAAGAATTGAAAATTGAAGACGCCTTCCCTCTCCATCCTGATCCCCGCCTGCAACGAGGGTGGTGTAATCACCGCCACGCTATCGGCTATCATCGCGGCAGTGGATCGGCACGAAATCGATACCGAAATCGTTGTCGTCGATGACAGCAGTGATGACAACACTGCCGAGATGGTCGAAACGTTTGCGGCCGATGACCCGCGCGTGCGAATCGTGCCCAGGGAGTTACCTCGGGGATTCGGCCGGGCCGTGCGCACCGGGCTCAAGGAGTTGACCGGTGATGTCGTGGTGATCGCGATGGCTGACCAGTCGGACGATCCCGAGGACGTCATACGATACTACCAGACGATCAACGACGGCTACGATTGCGTGTTCGGTTCACGCTTTGTCGCGGGGGCAAAGGTTGTCGACTACCCGATCATCAAGCGATTGTTTAATCGCCTGACGAACAAATTGATTCAGCTGATGTTCTGGACGCGCTTCAACGATCTCACCAACGCGTTCAAAGCGTACCGGCGCGAGGTCATCGATCACTGCGGCCCGTTCTACGCCAGCCATTTCAATATAACGATCGAGATGTCCCTTTCGGCGCTGATCCGCAAGTACCGCATCGCCCAGATCCCGATCAACTGGTACGGCCGCACCTGGGGCAGTTCGAAGCTGCGCCTCGGCCAGATGGGCCGACGCTATCTCTGTGTGCTGCTCAAGCTGTTTTTTGAACGTATTCTCATTGCCGACGATATCATCGCAGATCGCGAAGCGGCAGAGAAGAAAAAAATGGAAGGACCGTAAACACCGCGGCAGGAGAACTGAACCATGGAAACGCTCGTTGGTCGGTGCCATTGTGGTGCGGTCGTGGCGATGGTTCCGCTGGAACGGTTGCGCGTCATCAAGGGCGAAGAGAATCTCACCTTGTACCGGTGGAACATGAGGATCGCGAAGCATTTCGGTACGTTCTGCTTTGTTGCGGCATTGCCGCCTTACGAGAACATCTGGTGAATAAAGGTATAACCGCAAGCGTCTGACATTCTGGACTGGCGCGATTGTACGCTCCAAAGCGGGGGCTACGTTGTTGGTTCACCCATCCATTCAAACACCATGAATCAACCTGATTTTGCGAGGTTGGCATGAGTACTTCAAGCTTGGTAACAGCTTTGATAGAGTGGCGCTTGACAGCTGGCTTCGTGGTCGACTTCGTTCAATCCTACGGAAACGTTGTAAGCGACGTGGCCGGGCTCGTGGTATAGACCATCAGCGCTGGCCGAATGCTCACTTCCACGCTTTGGGGTTCTTCAGCCTTGGAGACGCCTCAGAGTTAGATCGTTTGTCGCTTTTCGAAGCGAAGTACTGACGGGAGAGCCGTATGCGGGAAAACCGCACGTGCGGTTCGGAGGGAGGGGCGGTGAGTAAAGGCACCGTCCCTACCTCTATCTGATCCCTCCCACCTGAAACTTGGCACCTGATCACATGCGACTAACTGATAAATCTGTAATTGTAACGGGTGGCGGCTGCGGCATTGGCCGGGCGATCGCGTTGCGCTTTGCCCGCGAAGGCGCGATGGTGGTCGTTGACGACATCAACGAAGCTGCCGGCCGCGCCACTGTCGATGACATCACCGAAGGCGGCGGTCGCGCCGTCTATACCGCTGCGAGCGTTGCCGACGAGGAAGCTGTCGGAGAATTGATCGACACCGCGGTCCAGTCGTTCGGCCGGCTCGACGTGCTGGTCAACAACGCGATGTGCGGTGAATACGCCGTTTGTTACAACGAGTGGGAACCTATTATCGAAATCGGCCTGCGCGCGGTGTGGTATACGATGAACGCTGCGATACCCGTGATGGCCGAGACTGGCGGCGGTAGTATCGTCAATCTTTCTTCAGTGAACGCGCTGGGTGGATTCGGTTATCCGCACGTATACGCGGCGGCCAAGGCGGGTGTCATCGGCATGACACGCTCGGTAGCGGTTGACGTGGCGCTGAAGGGTGTCCGGGTTAACTGCATCTGTCCGGGGACGATCCGGACCGACGCCTGGGACAAGCGTCTGGCGGAGGATCCGACGGCGGCGGATCTGATAGCTTCGAAATATCCGGTCGGCCGGATCGGTGTACCCGAAGACATTGCGGCTGCGGCCCTGTATCTGGCCGAGGACGAGTCCTCCTTTGTGACGGGCACCGCGCTCGTTGTGGATGGCGGCCTGACCGCCGGGCAGGCAAACTTTTTCTCGTCCAGAAAGGCGACGGAGTAGTTTTTTTTGTTCCGCCGCACTTCTGCAAGACATGCGGTACCTACACACACCGCCAGTGCCGCAGCAACCCGACAGAGTACGCCTTCAATGTGGCGTGCGTCGAAGGCGTTGACCCGTTCAGCTTTCCGGATGTCCCGGTTGGCGACGGCGCATCGCTTTCCGTCGCGGAGTAGCAACGGGCGTAAGGGGTGGACATTCAGCGTTCGGCATGGCAATATTATGAGCCATCAAGATAAACCCCTTCAATGCCAGAGGAATCCCAATGAGTAAACCACCCATACGCGTTGCTGTGACCGGCGGTGCCGGTCAGATTTGTTACAACCTGCTGTTCCGGGTCGCTGCCGGCGATCTGTTCGGCGCCGATCAACCGGTCGCCCTCAATATTCTCGAGTTGCCGGTCGCCATGAAAGCGCTCGAGGGCGTCGCCATGGAGCTCGAAGACTGTGCCTTTCCGTTGCTCACCGACATCGTCATGACGGACGACGTCAATACCGCGATGAAAGATGTCAACTGGGCGCTGCTCGTCGGTTCCAAGCCGCGCGGCCCGGGCATGGAGCGCGGTGACCTGATCAAAGAGAACGGTCCGATTTTCACCTCGACCGGCAAGGCGATCAATGACCATGCCGCCGATGATATCCATGTCCTGACCGTCGGCAATCCGTGCAATACCAATTGCCTGATCGCCATGCGCAATGCACCGGACGTGCCGCGCGACCGTTTCCACGCAATGACCCGTCTCGATCAGAACCGCGCCGTCAACCAGTTGGCGAAGAAGGCGGGTACCGATGTGAACAGTGTAAAGAACGTGACGATCTGGGGCAATCACTCGGCCAAGCAGGTACCGGACTATCACAACGCCACGATCAACGGTGCCCCGGCAACGGAGGTCATCGGCGACATGGCCTGGCTGCAGGGTGACTTCGTAAGCGTCGTCGCCAAACGCGGCGCCGCAATCATCGACGCCCGTGGCAAGTCCTCGGCGGCCTCGGCGGCCAATGCCGCGGTCGATGCTGTCCGGGCCCTGGTCAACCCGACACCGGCAGGAGAGACCTTCAGCTCGGCGGTCGTCAGCGACGGCAATCCCTACGGCATACCGGACGGTCTTATCTTTTCGTTTCCGTGCCGCTCCGCCGGCGACGGCAACTACGAGATCATCGGTGGCCAGACCCACGACGACTTCCTCAAAGGCAAGATCGAAGCAACGGCTGCGGAGCTGGTGGAAGAGCGCGAAGTGATCCAGGACCTGCTGCAGTAGCTCAAGATTTCACCACGGAAGGACGCCGGATACTGGGAAGTTCTCTGGCAACGGTCGCCGCCGCAAGCAGACAGGTTCTTCCCCGCCAGTTCCACGGACTGTTTGAGCGTCAATATTCCTGATCACCCTCGCATCGGCTCGCCAGAAGCTCGGACATGGCCGCAGTCAGCATATCGTCGACCGCCGGACTGCAGAAGGCGACCTCGATCTCATAGCCGCCCTTGCCGTATTCTTCCTTGACGGGGATGTACCACGGCCCGTCGTCGCCATACCCAGCGACAGCGACGAAGGCGTCGGCCCGCAGCGACTGGGCACGCAGCTGATACTCGACGAAGCATTCCCCCGGCAAATGCAGGAGCACGACATCGTTGAGGTGCAGGCTGCTCAGCGCCAGCGGTGTGCCGTCCTGAGCGCGCCGGCACCAGCTCAGCATGAACGCCGAGCGAGCTCGATCGATAACGGCATTTTCCGAATCGTCGATGATCGCCTGCAGCGCGCTGATCGAAAAGTCCTCGCGCGCGGGCGGGGCTGACAGTTCGACTGTGCGCCACTCAACCGCCGCGATCGGCGCAGGCCGCAGGCTTGCCTCGGCCGCGACGATGCCGTCGTATATACGCTGCGTCAGTATGTCCCGATATTCCGGGGTGCCATCGTTGTACTTTCCGGCGGCGACATTGCCGGCGCAACCCGTGAAGTACAGATGCAGGCAATCCGGTTCCTCCGCTTGCCGTCGCTTGCGCGCCAGCCCGGCGGTGTCGCTGTTGACGATGCCGTCGCCATAGTAGCTTTGCGGGTGTGTCGCGTAGTAGTGACAGGCGGCGATCTTGTCGTCACCGTCGTAGAATGCGACTGTCTTCAGCCACGGATCGATCAACCCCTCGGGCAGCCCGCGCAGGAATTCGTCGGGCGCACTGCTGGCGCGCTGTCCAAGGACGACCCCGTTGTCGTCGCGATAAACCCGCCGGTTCGACGCAACCTTGTCGACCTTTGCCTGACCGTGCGCCAGCTTTGTCACCGGTCGCGGTGCAGCGAGTGCCGCCGCCACCGCCTCGCGCCCGCGGCGCAGGCAGTCCTCGAAAAAGTCGAGCTGGATGACGTCTTCGAGGCCGCCGGCCGCCGCGACGATCGCCTGCGTATCGAGACAGACGAGCGGCGCGCTGTGCTGGTGCACACAGTGCACCGCCACCCGATCTGCGTGGGTGCCGGCGGCTTCAGCCAAAGTCTGGCGCCATGCCAGATGCGCACTGTTGAGCAGCGCCAACCAATCGACTGCACAGATGACGATCGGTTTGCCGGCGCCGAGCAGGACAAACCCGACACACTCGAGCGGGTCGCTGACACTCGCCACCGAGGGAATCCAACCGCCGCAAATCGAATGCCCAAGCGGCGGCGTCACATCGAAGCGGAAAGGCGCAAGTTGGAGTTCAGCCTCAGCCAATGCACACTTCCCGGTCCGGATACTCGGCGGTGAATTTCCGGTTGTCGCTCATTGATCGGTCTCACTGTGGTGTGCAAGATCGCTGCGGTCATCGCACAAGTCATCCACTAACGCGGGTCACTTTCATAAATCGGCAATCGCCGCGCGCTTCGCCTCGATGCGGAAGCAGTCGTACGCGTTGTCGCGCATGAACCGTGCGGCCAGAGCGATTGCTTCTTTCTCCGTCACCAGACCGTCATCGACTTCAGCCTGTAATGCGCGATTCAAACCGGTACGCGCCTGCATGGTGTACCCGACGCTGGCCACCGGGTTGGAGGTATCGCCGCCGTAGATGAACAGCTTGTTCGCCGGTGCCGTGTGAATCCATTTACGTACGAAGTCCGCCGAGGTATACGGGTCGATCGACCACGCCCAACACATATCGGCATAGACATTGGCATAGTGCTTGCCGAGCGCGACCAACTCGTCGTTGTAAGGATACGAGATATGCATCAGCACGAATTTCGTATCCACAAAGGCCGCCAGCAAGCTGCACATATTCCCACAGCGGATGAAATCGAGCGGCATCTTGTTGCTGCCGGCGTAGTAGCCAGTGTGGATCTTGAACGGCAGATCATACTCGGCGCAAAGCTCGGCGCCGCGCGCCCAGCACCAGTCGCCGAAGACGTTCCGCTCGTCCACGTCCAGTGCTTCCGGATCGTCGATGTGCCTCTGCAGTAACGGCTCGACATCGGCATCGGCACGGTCCTCCCAGGCCAAGGTTCGATGATAGGCGTGCTGCGACTTGACGGCGACAGCGACGGCCCCGTACTTGTCGAACAAGGCGTGCATGGCGTTGCGCAGCGACGGCAGGTCACTGACGTCGACACCTGTCTCCTCGACGAGTGCGGGAATGTCCAGTCGGCCGTTACAGAAAGTACACCAGGTCATGTCGTAGAAGAAAAAGTCCGGGCCCGACGCGTCGGGCAGGCACGGCCACGAAAAGTCGTCTGTCTGGATGTGATCGAGGTTCGCCACTTCCTTCAAGAGGCGCAGGCGCTCGCCGGGTTGCACCAGCGCTTCCTGCAAGGGCGCCGCCGCGCCAACGCTGTCTGGGGTCACCTCATCGATATCGTAGATGCGCTTCGCCATCAAGCGTACGGCTTCACCATAGCCGGTGTGCTGGATCGCTTGCCAGGCCGAGTAAACACCCTCGAAACGGCCGCGGACATCGGGGTCGTCCTGGTTGAAGAAAGCTTCGAATTTATCGGCATCGACACCTGCGACTTCAAAGTCTGCTTGTACATAGTTCATGAACAGTGCGTGTATGATATCCGGTTTGCCATCCAGATATTGCTGTTCCTTGGCCATATGCTCGTGCGTGTCACAGAGCGGCGTTTCATCGATAAATTTCGAAAGTTCGGTAGCCATTAGTCGTTGTCCTTGGGAAATAACGGATCTCCGCGCGTGTTCCATTTGCAATGGGGGATAGACAAATCCGCCCTACTCCAAGTAGTCATCGCTCCATATACCTCCTGTTTATTGTCGCCGTCGTATTCGTCCTGCCGCTGCACTGTGCCGTCGACTGCTGGGGTTGATACCGCAGTATATCGGTGTCGATCAGGTCGAGTTATGCCGGACCCGTTTTCGCCGCCAATTTCGTAAACGCGGGTCAATAAGTGGAACTGAAACGGCGCATACAGTCTTCAATGCGATTCCCACTTCCGCGTTTTCTCGGCTGCCGGCATATGCTGCAACAGCGAAGCAGTCCACAAGTCGCGGACGACAATCCTCATATTACTGTAGCGCAGCGTCGATTCACGCTCGATACAGCGCATGATTACTTCGCTGAGTTTCTTCGGAACGTTCGAATTCTTCTCTTCCAGCGGTATGACCTTGAAACTCGGATCAGTCTTAGTGGCACGGGATTCGGCGGCGTTGTTGCCGGGAAACGGCATCTCATTGGTGTACAGGTTGTACGCCAGCACGCCGAAGGCGAAGATGTCGCTTTCGATGCCGATCTGGCCTTCCTTCAAATGCTCCGGCGACATGTAGTTGAACGTACCATACCGCAGGCTCTTGTCCGGCCTGATCCGCCGCAGCGGCATTGACAGGTCGAAGTCGGTGATTTTCGCTGCGGGATTCTCACGGTCCGTCAGGTCCAGCAGGATGTTCCCCGCCTTGACATCAAGATGCAGAAAGCCGCTGGCATGCACGTGCTTGATGCCTTCAGCCGACTGCAGCAGCAGGCCAATGGCATGCTGAAGCACATACTCCCGGTCCTGGATTAATTGTGACTGCAGGCTGGTACCGTTGACGAAAGGCATGATCTCGAACGGCGTGAACCCTTTCCAGCCGATACCAATCGACCATACCAGATTCGGGTGGGGTGGGATCTTTTTCCGAACCTTCAGACCGATCGAAAACTTGCGCCGCATCGGCCAGTTGAACACGAGCTTCTCCTGCAGCTCGCGAACAACGATCTCTGCTCCATCAACCATCCTGCCAGTCGAAAGTGCCGCCATTCCGCCTGTGCGGAAATCTCTCATGCCGGTGATTTGATACTTACCGTAGCGTGGCATAGTGCGTCCAATAAAGCGTTGATCCGATACTAACCATCCATGCATATACGATAGGAGGTATCGGCGTACACGACAAGCCGTGGAAATTATCTCGGAGACAGCCATCATGCAAACTCAGAAATGGCCGATCAGGCAACTGCTCGACTTTGACCAGGACGACTCGAAGGTCGTCGTTGAGCAGCGCCCCGCCGTTGTCATCGTCCCTGCGGCGCGGAACCGGGGCAACGAACAGTGCGACGACGCTCTGCAGGACCTGCCCTACCGCGGTCAAATCAGGTGGCTGGGCAACAGGCATGCGACATGCCGAGATCTTGCATCGTGTATGTACGTGGTTAAGTTCAAATGTTGGAATCTGACGTAATCAGCGGTCCACACCGAGGAGAAAATGATGGCTGTCGAGCGTACGGAAATCGGCGAGTTTAAAAACCAATCAGTCGAACAATTGACGCTGGAGAACCCCAATGGGGTGACCGCCCGGTTCATCACCTATGGCGCGACGCTGACGGCGCTGCAACTGCCCTCCGGAGCCGGCGAGAGTGTAAACGTGACGCTGGGCTACGATCACCTCGAAGGCTATGTCAACAGTGCCTGTTTTTTCGGCTGCATGGTCGGCCGGTTCGCCAATCGCATCGCCGGCGGCCGCTTCAGCCTGGCCGGCCAAAGCTTTACGCTGCCGTGTAACGAGAACGGTATTAACACCTTACATGGCGGCGACCGGGGACTGGACAAAATCGTCTGGGACAGTGAGCCGACCACAATCGACGGCAACGACGCAGTCCGCTTCCAGTGCCAAAGCCCCGACGGCGACCAGGGGTTTCCAGGCAACCTGACGGTCGCCGTCACCTGTGTGCTGACCAGCCGCAACGAACTGGTGTTCAGCTATGAAGCCGAAACCGACCAGCCAACGCCGGTGAACCTGACCAATCACGCCTACTGGAACCTGGCGGGCGCCGGCAATGGCAACGTTCTCGACCATCGGATGACGATCCATGCGGCGCAATATCTGCCGGTCAACGACAATTTGATCCCGATCAACGAGCTGCGGGATGTGGCCGGAACACCGATGGACTTTAGCGAAGCTCACGCTATCGGTGAGCGGATCGGCGCGGTAGCGGGCGGCTACGATCACTGCTACGTCGTGCAACCAACCCGCAGCATCGCGCCGGTGCCCTGTGCCCAGGTCGCGGACCCCGCCAGCGGCCGACGGTTAATCGTCGCCTCAACCGAGCCAGGCGTACAGTTCTACAGCGGTAACTTTCTCGACAACGAAGCCGGCGCCGACGGACAGTCTTACCCGAAGCACGGCGCTTTTTGCCTGGAAACTCAACAATTTCCGGATTGCGTCAACCAGCCGTCATTCCCCAGCGCGATCCTGCAACCGGGCGAAGTCTACCGGCACGAGACAATCTATGAATTCATTTTATGAGGCCCCGTGCTAAGTGGAGCCCGGCGCAATTTTTCGGATCGTATGGCGCAACCCTCTGCCGCCTTGTCCGACAGCCAGGCTTCCGCGCATCGTCCGGCCGTCCCGTTCGATCAACCGCAGGAAGTGTCCCTGATAACGAATGGGTGTGTCTTGAAATAAAGGTGAGGCGTTGAGTAAGCCTTCGGGGCCCGAAGGCGATCCACAGGTCAAGCCCGCAGGGGGACAAAGCTCGAGTCGGTTAAGGCACACCCTTAGATGATGTCTTTATCCTTGGCCAACGACAAGACCGTCTGGCGACTGATGAGGTTCTTGCGATAGAGATTCTGCAGGGCCCTGTCCATAGTGACCATGCCGTCCTTGGCACTGGTTTCGATTGTTGCCGGGATCTGGTGTGTGCGCTCGTCGCGGATCAGTGCGTGTACCGCCAGGGTGCCAATCATGATCTCGAATGCCGGTACCCGCCCTTCGCCGTCGACCGTCGGCAACAGGCGCTGCGAAACAACTGCAATCAAGGTCGCCGCCAACTGCGTGCGGATCTGTGACTGCTGACGCCCCGGAAAGGCGTCGATGATCCGGTCGACCGACTGCACCGCATCGTTGGTGTGCAGCGTTGCCAACACCAGATGCCCGGTCTCCGCCGCCGTCAATGCCGCCGAGATCGTTTCCGGATCGCGCATCTCACCGATCATGATGACATCGGGGTCCTGGCGCAGGATGTATTTCAGGGCGTTGGTGAAGCTTTTCGTATCGGCGTACACTTCGCGTTGCTCGATGACCGCCTTCTCGTTAGTGTGCACATATTCGATCGGGTCTTCGACCGTGATGATATGGCAGGCGCGCGTCTGATTGATCAGGCCCAGCAGGCAGGCCATCGTCGTCGACTTGCCATGCCCGGTCGGGCCGGTGATCAGCAGGAGTCCGTGGGCGCGGTTCGACAGGTCGGTGATCGCTTTCGGCAGGTTAATCTCCTGCGGCGTCGGGATTTTTTGGTTGATCACCCGCAAAGCCACCGATACCGTGCCTTTCTGATAAAATCCGTTGACCCGGAACCGGTGGTGATCGGACGGCTGATGGGCGGCCCCCTTCTCCTTGGATTTCGAGACGTCGACGCTCAGGGCGAAGTCGATCTCTTTCTCCAGTTCGAAATGTGTCCGTTGCGACGGCGACAACACGCTGAACAGGAGCTGTTTGGTCATGCTCGGCGACAGCGCCTCTGTGTTGGTCTCCATAAGCTCGCCGTCAATACGCAGCAACGGCGATGATTTGGCGGTGAGCAGCAGGTCGCTGGCACCGTGACGCACTGCGGCGCGCAGCAGGCTCTTCATGCCGTAGCCGAACGATTCGTCGGCACTCTCCAGGGTTCGGAAAGTTTCGACCCCGGTTTCCATGCCTTCGACGGCGAGCAGAAACTCATCACGATTGGTCGCGGCCACGGCGCCGGTTTCGACCGTGATCTTTTCCGCCTCGACAAGGTCCGCCAAGGCCCGGGTGAATGTCTGCATGCCCTCGGATGCGCCGGTCTTGATCACCTGTTCCAGGCCATCAAAATCACGCTCGTGCACCAGTCGCCGGACCAGCGGTGTGGCCACGAGGATCTCCAACGCCGGCACCACACCGTTGCCGTCGGCGCACGGCAGCAGTCGCTGGGAGATGATGCCCCGGAGCGCGAACCCGAGGTCGAGGGCCATCTGGTCGCGATGCTGATCCGGGAAATAGTTGATGATACGTTCGAGGGTCTGCACGACATCGACGGTATGCATTGTCGAGATCACCAGATGGCCGGTCATCGCGGCCGACACCGCCGAGGAGATGGTGTCGAGATCGCGCATCTCGCCGATGACAATCACATCCGGACTCTGACGCACGATGTGCCGCAGAGATGTGAAGAAATCGGTTGTGTCCGTACCGATCTCACGCTGAGTCACGACGCTCTGCAGGTCCTGGTGTACGAACTCGATCGGATCTTCGACCGTGACAATATGCCTGGCACTGCTCGAATTGATGTGATGCAGCATCGCCGCCATCGTCGTCGATTTGCCGCTGCCCGTGGAGCCGGTGACCAGCACCAAGCCGCGCGGCGCTTCCGCCAGAGACGTCAACACCGTCGGCAGGGTCAGCTCCGAAAACGACAGCGCCCCCGACGGTACACGACGGACGACCATCGCCAGCTCGCCTTTCTGGTAGTATATGTTGAAGCGGAAGCGGCTCTCTTCCAGCGAAACTCCAATATCCAGATCGCGGTTCTTTTCCAGGCGCCCGACCGTTTCGGCCGGTAAGTGTAACCCGAGAAACTCCCGGAATTGCTCGTCCGTGATCGTCTCGGGGTCCGCCTCGACCAGGCTGCGCATGATACGATAATGCGGGCGCTTGTTGACAGAGACAAACAGGTCGGAGGCGTTGCGCCCCTCCATGGCACGCAGCAGTTCAGCGATTTGCATGAATTAGACTCCCGGTTTGAGAAAATAATTGCGGCTTCATTGCAGGTGGTCGAGCCGTTGCCTGAGTGGAGAAAAAGCCCCGCCGCAGCCAAGCTTTTGGATAGCTCGCCCGAGGATCCGCACGGCGTCGGACTGCTGCTCCGCCTCCAACAGAATGTCGATGCTCAGTTCCATCATTCTTATGTGGTCAGCCTGTAGTTTTTTCTCTCCAGCTCGCCGCGCAGGACATTGACGGCTTCCTGTGGCGAGTTCAGATGGTCATAGTAAGTCTGCATCAACAGGTGGGCAGCATTCACATCGTTCGGATGGTCCTTCATCCTCCGCCGCAACTCGCCGGCAGCCTCATCCGGCGGGTTCTCCTTCAACAGCTTGTGGATGAGCAAATATTGCTCCGGTGTAGGCTGGCCCGAATCGCTGTAAAAGAGGTTGCCGAAGAAATTCATGACCGGTGCAACCATAAACGGGCACAGCATCAACGCACCAAGAAGGGCAAGCACCAAAGCCAGGATCACGCCTATCAGGCCACCACCGGCCGTCATTGCGAAGCCTCCCAGCAAAAACACGAGGCCGCAGATAATCCGCAGGATTTTCATGGTTCCCCGATGATCGCACGGCATTGCTTTCCGTACGCACGTCCATTATGTTGGATGCTTTTCCGCCCTAATCTATGCCATGTGCACACATATGACGAGTAATGCCCCTCTTTCCCGAGTACTTCCAAGACTGGCTCTTCGATGCCCTGGCCCTGCAGCCCGGCGACGAACTCTGCGACGAGTTGCTGGAGCCACTGCATACGCTGCACCGGAGACTGATGGCCTCCGACGCGGCAACGGCCTATGCCGATGACCCGGCTGCGATGCGCAGCTACGCCAGCTTTTATATGCCAATAAACATGCCGAAGCTTTGGCGCATGTTCGACCGTTGCGGCGATGCACTGACAACCGCACTGGAAAAAGGGCCAGTCACAGTGACCGAGCTCGGCTGCGGCCCAGGCACCTTTCTATGGGCACTGCTCTTTTATCTGCGCCACCACCGCCCCGACCTGCTGCCCAACATTGGGAAACTCATCGGTGTGGACCGTTCGCCGGTCGCATTGAAACTTGCCAGGAAATTTTCTAAAAGCATCCGGCGCGACCCGCTCCTGGCAAAGGTCCCGTGCGAATTCGTTCGGGGCGACTGGCGTGAACACAGCGGCAACGCCGGCATCGTCATTGCCGGCAACGTCCTGAACGAGGCCGATGATACAGCGGTCACCTTCGGCACCCCGGCAGAGCAACTGCTCATCATAATCGAACCCGGCACCGCCGCCGTGTTCCAGCAGATTCTGCCCTTGCGCCAGCAGCTCATCGACACCGGCTTCCAGATCAACTTTCCGTGCCCGAGCCAGCACGCCTGCCCGCTGGCTGCCGATAACTGGTGTCACTTTCATATCAACCGATTCGAGTTGCCGTTCATCCAGCGCATGGCCAACCGCCTGCACCGGCAGAATGCCCGTCATCATTTCATCGGCTTCGTCTTCTCCGGCGCAACCACCAATGCGGAGAACCAATGGCGCGTGCTGTCGCGCCTGCGGCGTGTCCACCGCAGCGGCATCCGGTACATCTGCGACGGTCGGCACGTCGTCGAGGCCGTGCTCGGCCGTCGCGACAAGTCAACCGGCAACGCTGCATTTGCAAAGGCGGCAGCGGGCGACCGGATCCTTATGGACGGGCCACGCGACGCCGCTACATTTGCGCAGTCAAAGCACATCCGCAGCACTGACCATATCGACATCGTCGATTAAGCCGATCATAACCACTGCCACCAATCCAACCAACCTCGGCTTTTGGGCCAGGCTCGACCGGCCGATCATGGCTATGGCCCCGCTCGCCGGCATCACCGATGCCGCATTCCGCCCGCTCATCGCCAAATACGGTAAGCCGGACATACTGTTCACCGAGTTCGTGTCCTGCGACGGCCTATGCTCGCCAGGCCGCGAAAAACTGCTGCCGGACTTCTGGTACGACGAAAGTGAGCGGCCCATCGTCGCCCAGATTTTCGGGTCGCGCCCCGAGAATTTTCTCGAGACCGCACAACTGGTCAAGGAGCTCGGTTTCGACGGTGTCGACATCAACACCGGCTGCCCGGACAAAAACGTCGAAAAGCAGGGTGCCGGCTCGGCTTTGATCAAGAACCCTAGCCTGATGAAGGAGATTATCCGAGCCACCTGCGAAGGCGCCGGAGGCCTGCCGGTTTCCGTCAAGACGCGGCTGGGCTACAGCAGTAATATCATCTGCGAATGGCTGGCGCATCTACTGGAGGAAAGCCCCGCCGCGATTACCGTCCACGCCCGCACCCGGGCCGAGATGTCGAAGGTACCGGCACGTTGGGACGCCATCGCCGAAGCGGTCAATGTCAAGCGAGAGATGCAGTCACAGACACTGATCCTCGGCAACGGCGACGTCAAATCTCTCGAGGATGCTCGTCGGCTGGCAGGGGAAACCGGCGCCGACGGCGTCATGATCGGCCGCGGTATTTTCGGCAACCCGTGGCTGTTCAATCCCGACATCCTGGCCGACGACATCACACCGGCGCAGCGGCTGGAGGTCATGCTCGAGCATTGCCGACGGTTCGAGGAGAAGTTCGCGGGGCTCAAGCGTTTCGAGGTGCTGCGGCGCCATTTCAAATGGTACGTGCAGGGCTTCGACAGCGCCAAGTCGCTGCGCATGGCACTGATGGAAACAAAAAATGCCGACGACGTCGCAGCGGTGATCGAGGACTATACCGGCGAGGAACCGCTCACCACTTCCGGCGAATCGGCAGACCGTCCCTGATCAGCTCTTCCTTGATCTGCGCGATAGTGAATTCGCCCGTGTGGATCATGCTCGCAACGATCGCCGCATCGGCGTGCGCCTGCTTGAAGACATCGGATAGATGCTGACAGGTGCCGGCACCGCCGGACGCCACCACGGGCACGCTCACATGGGTGGCGATCAGCTTTGTCAGGGTCAGCTCGAAACCCTCTCGCGTGCCGTCGGCATCCACCGAGTTGACGACCATCTCGCCGACACCCAGGTCTTCCGCGCGTTTCGCCCACTCGAGCGCGTCCATGCCGGTGTGCTCGCGGAAGCCGCGCGTCGTGATCTCGTAGCCGCTCGGGCACTTCTCGGTGTCCGCCGTGCGCACCGGATCCATGCCCAGCACGATGCACTGTGCCCCGAACGCCTTGGAACCATCGCTAATAATTTGCGGCGTCCGCACAGCCAGCGAATTGACCGATACTTTCTCGGCGCCGGCAAGCAGGACGCGATACATGTCGTCCAGATTCGCAATGCCGCCACCGACGGAAAATGGGATGCGGATCGACTTCGCCACGTCCGAAACCATGTCGATATCGATCGGCCGGCGCTCGGCCGATGCCGTAATGTCATAGAATACCAGCTCGTCACAACCGCCGTCGCTGTAGGCCACCGCCATCTCGATGGGGTCGCCCAGGTCGACGTTGTTCTGGAACTTCACACCTTTGGTGACCACGCGGTTGCGTACGTCCAGACACGGAATGATTCGCTTCGTCAGCATCAGACACGCCCGTCCCAGGTAGTGAAGTTCCGCAGAAGCTGCAGCCCGATCCGGCCGGAGCGTTCCGGGTGAAACTGCGTCGCCGCCATGTTCCCGCGGCCGATAATGCAGGCAAAGCATGCATCCGCATACACCGTTTCCGCAAGAATAAAGGAGGCGTCGGACGGTGCCGGATAGTAGCTGTGCACAAAATAAAATTCGCTGTCGTTCTCGATACCGTCGAACAACGGGTGGTCGACTTTGAACCCGACCGTGTTCCAGCCGATCTGTGGGATCTTGCACAGCGGGTCGGGCGGGTGGAAGCGCTTCACTTCGCCGGGCACCAGGCCGAGGCAGGAAACACCGCCGTCTTCCTCGGAAGAATCGAAAAGAATCTGCGTACCCACGCAAATGCCGAGAAACGGCGTGCCGGCATCGACGACATCGGTCAGCACTGTTGCCAGCCCCATCTCGTTGAGGTGCATCATCGCGGCGCCAGCGGCGCCGACGCCCGGAAACACGACCCGCTCGGCAGCGCGGATGAGCTCGGGATCACTGGTGATCACCGCTTCGGTGTCCAGCGCTTCGAACGCCAGGCGCACGCTGGTGAGGTTGCCGGCTTTGTAGTCAACGATTGCGATCATCGGTCAGACTGGTTGCGTGAATGGTTGCGCGAGTGTGTACACTATGCGAAGTACGGCCGGCTGCAAATCCCGTTGCAAGCTTGGCAACGTGATAACGGGACAAGGCCGCACGGCCACTACGCCAGGGATTTTCCCCTTGACCTGTTGTTTTTTTTGTGGCAACCCTTCGAACACTTCCGCTCTACTCCTCATCATTTTTCTCGGGTAGCCGGGTAATTGAGAGGCTTGATGAACAGCAGGAGCAAAGCCACGATCTCTGAGCGTGACTATTGAATGTTAGATCTTATATTGCCCCCACACACACACAATGCATGGCATAGCCCTGTCAGCGGGCCACGCCATTATTTGTCAGGGTAGCAAAGGAGCTGAAAGTTGCACATTACATTCAAGAAAAAAACGGTCTGGCGAGCGACCTGTCTGCTCGCTTTGATACTCGCTACACAAAACGTACCTGGGCAGCAAGCACTGGACATGGCAGGCGCAGCGGCCGAAGCCGAGGGATGGAAGCTTCAGTTTTCGGATGACTTCAACCGCACCGGGCTCGGAGACAACTGGCGGACCGTGCGGGGCGACTGGACGATCGAGAACAAGATGCTCAGTGCGGCCGCTTCCGCCCACATCGTCTCCAACTGGCTCTTTACCGGCGACGTCCGGCTGGAATACGAAGCGGTCACCGACTCAACGAAACCCTGCGATTTAAGTGGTGTGTTGAACGCTGAGTTGGGGCAGGAATCGAGCGGCTATTATTTCGGTTTCGGCGGACAGCGCAACAAGTTGTCGTTTCTGATCGCGCGTCAGGAGATCGTGGGTCGCGCCAATGTGCTTATTGTGCCGGGCAAACGTCACCACGTCATCTGCCAGCGTGAGGGGAAGAACATCACCTTCACCGTTGACGGCAAGGTCATCGTTTCCTACGTTCACGACAAGCCCATTACGAAACCCGGCTTCGATCGGGTCGGGATGTCGGTCTATGCACCCGGGCGGTTTGACAATGTCCGCATCTATACGAAGAACGATGGCACAGCCACGCTGCCGAAGACGACTGAACGCAAGGTACAGTTCTATGAGGTCACCGGCTTTGAAGTCGAGGACCCGCTGTTCGAAGCGCTGTTCAGCGAAAAGTCGACGCCGGGGATCTTCCCGCCATATGGCCTCAAGTACGATGGCCGGAAGAACGACAGGGGGGCAAACAGTCCCCCGAAACTTCGGTTTGCAGGCAAGCGGTTCGGCAACCGCTTTGTTCTCGGCGAAGCACTCGATGAGGCCGCGGCCTACAACATCCCCTGCTACGGCCACCGGGACGAGACGGAATACAAAAAACGCGGCATCCTCACCTATGGCGAAGCCGTAGACGTACCCCGGGGCAGACCGCTGATCTGCCTGCCGGACCGTGACCTGCCGCCGGTCTACAACAGCAGCGGCTGGATTCTCGACCCGCGATACCTGAAGGAAATGAGCCGCCAGGTCGAGGAACGCGCCCGCAACCACGAACATGATTTCGTCCGTCACTTCGACGAACTCTGGACCGGCTGGGCGAATCGCCCGATCCCACGAGACAAGTGGTACAAGGAAGTTGAAGAGGCGGACAAGATAATCCGCCGCGACTACGGCTTCGGCAAGTACGGCATGCCTGAATCATACGCGGACGGTGACCCGTTCGATCGCATCGCCTACGCCCGTTGGGCCTGGGACCGGCTGACGGAATCTTTCGTCGAGGGGTATGAGGCAGCGAAACAGATCAATCCGGACGTGCAGATTATGGGCCCGACCCATGGCAGCACGGCCACGTCCGGAGACATCGAGGCGTGGGCCGCCGGATTTGATATTTACGGCGGCCAGGTCGTCGGAGGCCAGACCGATACCCTCTTCGACTGGGTCCGTCCCGGCGGCACGACCAAGCTCTACGTCGACCTGTCCAGCAAACCGATCTGGATGATGATGCACATGGCAAAACGCCAGATGCCGGTGCGCGATCCGGAGTATATCCGGGAGTGCTTCAGCCAGATCTTCCGCAATGGCGGAGAAAGCCTGCACTTGATGAACAGTGCATTTTTCGAGGCGGAGCTGGCGGACGGGATGTATACCGAGCCGTTCAAATGGAACGCGATGCTCGAATTGTCGCAGGTCATTCGTAAGATGAAACTGCCGAAGATGCCGGAAACCGCGGACTCCGCAATCCTCTTTTCCTCGATCACTACGGTCACCGACCAGTGGGGCGGATTGTCGGGCGACAACGACCGGCATCTCACGGCCTACGCAGCGCTGGGGCCGTGCCTGGAGAACTGGTTCCACTTCGTCAGCGACCGCCAGATCGTTCGGGAAACGCGTGACCTGAGCGACTACAAGACAGCCGTCGTTCCATGGGCGACGTACGAATACCCGGAGCTCCTCGACAAGTTCAAGGCGTACGCCCGCGACGGCGGCGTGCTCATCGTGACGGACCCCGAGGCGTTCACCTGGAACATCAACGGCGAAAAGTTCGGCGCGGCGTGGGAGGCGCTTTCCGGGGTTCGCAGAATCGAGCCGCGCAAGGACGAAGCTGTTATGACAGTCAAGGCCAGCGAGCATCTCGACCTGCCCGACGGCTTCGGACTCTCGGCACTGGTGCCCGGTCAGCGTGTCGAGCTGGTCAACGATACGGTGGTGACGATCGCGACATTCCCCAACGGCGACCCGGCAATCACCATGCACCCCTACGGCGAAGGCAAAGTTTATTACTTTGCCGCGGACCCGTTCTATGCGGTGTATGAGCATCCGCAGAAGCGTTCGACCGTCGCTCAGGGTTCACCGGTCGTGCAATTTATCGGCGCGATCCAGGCATCGGCCGGTGTCAAGACGGGCCACGACATCTGGCGCTTCAAGCTGCCGCCGTACAAGACGGACGTCTATCGCAAGGAGTCGGGTATGTGCCTGACCAACAATTACGTCTATGACGTCAATGGGTCGCTGTTGGAGCCGAACAATCGCGACTTGAAGGGCACGTATTCCTACAGCCGTGCCCCGGACGCCATGGCTGACGTGGCCGCGGCGAATGTGCCGTTCAAGACGGGACACCTGACCAATCGCCTGGCCGCGTTCGAGACGCGCAACAAGTACAAACGCTCGACGCTTGCCCACATCGAAGCGGAAACGCCCAAATGGGTCGTCGCCTGGAAGGATCCGGCGCCCATCGGGATTACATTCGATCTGAAATCGGATCAACCGCTGATCCAGTGCCGATTGGTATTCTCAGGCACGATGCCATCACTTACTGTCAGCGGCAGCAAAGACGGGACGCAGTGGCTGCGGCTCGCTTCCACAGCCGAAGAAGTCGCGGGTATCGAAGTGAAGACAGCCCGGCTTTACCTGAACGACGCGGACCGCTCCGGGAAAGGTAAAAATGTCGATAGTGCCAGGGACGGCAGCTACCGTTACGTTCGGTTCGATTTCACCGCTCGGAAGGCCCCGGCGGCCTTTGAGTTGTGTGAAGTTGACATCTGGGGCAACTAGATCGTAGGGAGAGGGGATCTGATGGCGAAGATACGGGTGGGCATCATACGTTGCGATCTCCATGCCATCTACTACGGCTGCCTCTTCCAGAAACACGACCCCCACCTTCTACGGAAGCCGGAGTTGGGGTGCGGCGGTTATTTCTACCACTACACGCAGTACAACAACACGAAAGAGATGACGGTGCCGAAGGTCGCCGGCCTCGAGATTGCGAAGGTCTGGGATGCGGATCGCCGGCGGGCAGAGAACCTGTCGCGCATTTTTTACGGCAAACCTGAGGTCTGTGACACCTTTGAGGAAATCTCCGACGATGTCGACCTTGTCTTCATTGCCGACTGTGATGGCGATGGCACTGATCACCTGGCGCTGGCGACGCCGGGGCTCCGGAAGAAAACGCCGACCTTCGTGGACAAACCCTTTGCCTACGATGTCAAGGATGCGGTCGCACTGGTCAAGCTCGCCAAGCGATACGGGACGCCGCTGATGTCGCTTTCGATATTGAGAGAGGTTCCGCACTTCTCCCGCTTCAGGGACCGCTTCCAGGAGCTCGACGAGCCGGAGTTCGGTATCGTCAAAGGTGGATTGACGACGATGGCCGGGCACATTCATGCCATCAGCCTGGCTCAACACCTGTTTGGCTCGGGGGTGGAGACGGTGTCGTGCATGGGACAGACGCCACTGGCCTATGTTCACCTCGACTTCGGCGGGAAGGCAGATCGGCCGCACGCCGGCGTCGTGCTCAACTGCGCCTGCGGCGGGACGCCTCACTGCGCCATGTATGCCAGTGCCTACAGTGGGCGCGGGGCCGTGCATTCGCCGGCCATCGGCGATTTCGAGTTCCCCTACGGCGCGGCGAAGATCCTGGAGAAAATCAAGAAGATGGTCCGCACCGGGAAACCCCAGGCTTGTCACGACGAAATGGTGGAGTGCATAGCCATCGCGACCGCGGCACGGCTAGCCCAGAAGAAGGGCAAGCCGGTGCGGCTGACGGATGTGCATGGCAAGAAGACAAGGTGACTGGTGACCAGCCCTGGGATAAACGCTGAAAAGTATAATCTCCCCCGCCGAGCTTCTCTCGGTGGTGAAGAAACTCTGAACAATCCAATCGTATCCTGTATCGGCCCGACACCGACGGGCTGAATATTTCGCCTGTTCCGGATAAAACTATGGAGTGATGCAATGACCAGACAATATGTGCCCAATGCCTGGCCACTCGGGAGCACCCACCACGTTGCACGACAACGTCCGGAAGCGGCCGATTCGAACCCGGGGACCGCGGCGCAGCCGTTCAAGACGATCTTGGCCGCGGCGAAAGTGGCGCAGCCGTACGACACGATCCTGATTGATGAGGGGATATATCGCGAGCAGGTGCCCATTGTGCGCGAGGGCAACCGAAACATCTCGGGCAGTTGGATTGTGTTCGCCGCAGTGACGGACAAAGAGGTATACCTGAAAGGGTCGGATGTCTTCGATCCCGAGTGGCAGGAGATTGGACCAGCTGTCTTTAAGGCCCCGCTGCCGAAATCCCTTTTCGAAAAGAACGCCTATAATCCTTATGAAATGACGTGCACTCCCGCGCCCTGCCCCGTCAATTATGAGTTCGACCGGGGCGGCTATGATCCCGGTGAGCCGATAGGCCCGACGCAGGTCCGGCCGGCAACCGACCCCGTACTGCCTGAGACGCTGGGACAGATTTACGTCGACAATGAGGCACTGCAACAGTTGGACAGCCTCGAGGCGGTGCACGCTGTCTCCGGCTCGTTTGTGGTCTCCGCGGACGGCAAGGAAATTATCTGTCACTTTGCCGGCGGGAAGGCGCCGAAAGATGAGCTCGTGGAACTCACCGTGCGAGAGCGCTGTTTCAAGCCCGAGTTTCCGGTTCACTGGGCAGGGCTGATGATCCGGACCCTGGGTATGGCAATTGAACATGCAGCCGAGCCGGGTGCGTTCTCCCGCTGCCGACCGTTGTACATTCGCCGTAATGCGCATTCGGGAATCGCGGTGCGTAAGACCTTTCACGCGCAGTGCAGTGTCAGCGGCGGTTATATAACGGCCAGCAATTATTCCTATCACAGCCCCAGCGAACCGACTATTATTTCGACGATCCTTGACGGCACCAGGCAATGTCAACCGCATGACAGGCCCGTGAATGTTGTCGTCAGTCACGACGGTGCCGCGACCTGGGAGACTGTCACGGACGGGCCGCTTGCCGATCCGGTCGCCAACTATTTCCTCGATAAAGACAACGGGATGTTGCTCCGGCACTACCGGACACGCGGCGACGGCGAGATCTACAATGATAAAGCCATCGAGCAGCACGCGGAGCAGAAACTGGTCATCCAGGTGTCGCCGGATTCAGGCAAGACATGGGGGAAGGCCGAGAAATTGGGTTTCGGTGAAGACATCGTTTGCTTCACCCTGATGAAACTGCAGAACGGCCAGCTGTTCTGGATCATCGAGGAAAACAGACCTCAGCTCAGTGCGCTGGCGAACACCAAGCCGGATGCCATCTTTTTTGTCTGCCAGACGTGGTTGGGGACCTGGCGGCCTGATCGCAGCGGTCTCGACTGGGAAAAAGGCGGCCTCGTGCAAATCCCGTCCGACATGGGTTCGCAGGGGGTCGGCGAGCCCCAGGCCTGCCAGCTTCCGGATGGTCGTCTATTCGCCATCTTCCGTCAATCGACCGTCCTGCCCAGCCAGGACGGCCCCGGTTATCCGTCGATCAAACACTTTTCCGTCTCCGATGACAACGGAAAAACATGGCAGGCCCCGAAACCATTGACCTTTGACGACGGGAAATACGTTTACTCCTCGACCAGTTTCGGCTCGACTTTCTGTTCATCCAAGAACGGTCGAGTGTACATCATTACGAACATTCTCAATCGGCCAACCGAAGGGTGTCTGCCCCGGAACGTGCTGCATATTGCAGAGATCGACCAGGACACGTTCTGCGCCCGGCGCGACACGGTGTCAACTATCGAGGCGGTCCACGAGGAACACACCTCCCATGGGGTGGGTTATTCCAATTGGGGCATGCTCGAAGATCGTGACAAGAAGAACCTGAATCTTTTCATGAACCTCGAGAACGGTCCAGTGTACGACGGTTACGATTGGAATTCATATCGGTACGAGATCGAGTTCCCGGCTTAACTGGAACGCCGATTAATGAAATCCATCACACACAGCCTTCTCCTGATGGGAGCCATGGTTTCCGCAGCGCCGGCCGCGCAGTTGCCTCGCGCCGTCGGCCAGTGGCATCTCAATGGCAACGCTGAAGATTCAAGCGGCCGAAGCCATCACGGCACGGTCAGCGGCGCGACTTTCGCGGCGCAGGGACTTCGCTTTGACGGTAAAAGCGGCTCGTTAGTGATTGACGCGCATCAGGATCTGGACCTCAGTCGCGCCGGCACGATCGCGCTGTGGTGCCGACCCGAGGCGCCGCATGGTGCTCTCTTCAGTTGGGGGCGCGAGGAAGAAAGCGGTGCGCGCCGGTTCGCTGTTGTTTTCGACACCCGCAAGGCGTGGGGCGAACCGAGAAACGAGCTGCGCCTGTGGGCGGGTGGCAAGCGTCGTTACACCACTTACTCCACGGAGCTGCCGACGCTGCCCATCGATCGATGGACGCATGTGGTCGTATCCATAGACGGACCGGAGTTGATCTTTTACTATGACGCCCAGCCCGTGATGGCGGTGGCCATGCCGATGGTCATGGACTTGGCCGGCCAGTCATTGTTTGTCGGCAAGTATCAGTGGTCGGCTGAGGAAGTCTTCCGGGGATCGATCGATGAGGTGGCCATCTTTAATCAGCCGCTGACGCGCCGACAAGTGCTGGAATTGTACAGGGAACAAAGCAAATCATTTGGACATGACCCGACGTTGTTGTCGCGCCCGGACGTGGAGCCAATCGTCCAGTCGGAAGCAGGTCGTATCGCCTTGCGCACGCGCTGTGCGCAGATGGGAGATTTGCCCAGGGGCGCCAAGATTCGCGCGACGCTGGGCAAGCGCGTTGCGACAACACCTGTCGACCCGAATGGCCGGCCGATATTGCTGACGCTGGACGTTGCGGATCTTCCAGCCGCGGATCTGACGATCACCGCCTCAGCGATCGACGGGAAGGGTGAGCAAATCGGGCACCCCACCGAAATCGACGTGCATTGGCCGGGGCGCGACGAAATGTTCCGTGGCGTGCGCGTGCTGAACAACCTCGTTTGGGAACTGATCAATGAACGGCGGATCGCGGTGACAGGCGAGCGACAATTCACCTTCACGCAGCCGAAACGCCGTTGGATCCATGTGCGCTGTGAAGGGTACAACGTCGATGTCGCGATTGACGGCATCTCGGTAGCGCAGCCGGAGCAGATGCTCTTTCTGCCGGCGGGCAAGCATTTGTTGACATTGAAACCACGCGGAAACGGCACGCGCGTGGATTCACTGATCGTGCGCTCGATACCGCAGTTGGTTTTCGACAGCATGATCCCCGAGCCGCACATTCAATCGGCGATTCCCTACGACGCAGATTTCATTCGTCGTCACATTGTGCCGCATGTGAACACGTTCACGGTGATAGAAAGCGGCAAAACACCGCGGCCGCTACAGCAGTTGTTCCGTGAAATCCGCGGCACCAGCCGCCGTATCGTCGGGCATTCCCCGGTGACGCGTGAAGTAAACAAGCAACCGATCACGGTCGACGGCGCGACAGATTTCGTCGCCAAGACCTGGGGAATGACGCATCCGGAGCTTGACGGCGTGGTGGCGGACGAGTTCGGCATCTCGCGCCCGCATTGCGCGGCATACGCCGGCGCGGTACGCCTGCTGCACGCCTCGCCAAAATTCACCAATCGCGATTACATCCCGTATGTCGGCGGGCTCTTCACCGGTGAAGACGGGCGCAAGCTCGTGCAGGCGCTGGTCGACACCGGCGGCGCTTTCGCGATGAAGCGATATCTGCGCTGCCCGGCCACCGAGCAGGCGGCACGCGACATTGCCTGGCTCTTTCTCGTGCCCTTTGCAGAACGCTACCGGTCACTTTGCCCCGGCTCGATCGAAAGCATGATCGTGTGTTTCGGCTACATGTGTACCCCCAACGAGTTTCTCAACGTCGCGCCGCAGGCCAACTACAAGACCTTCCTTGACATGCAGTTCCAAATTGTCGCTACTCAGCCGGAGTTCTGGGCGACACGCGGCCTGATGAACTACTTCGTCCACTATGCCGATGAGGAGACGTCACGTTGGATCGCGCAGCTGTACCGCCACTACGGCATCAACGGCGAGTCGCAACCCGCCGCGACCGATCCGTTCGACAGCGCTCACCACCTCGCTGACGGCGATTTTTCTGACCCGAAAAAGCACTGGAAGATCACCCCCGCTGCGCTTGACAGTATACGTGTTGTCGATGAGATCCACTTCGGCTGGTTACAAGGCCGTTATCCCTATACACCACGCGGCGACAGTGCCCTTGTCATGGTGCGCAACGCCGGCAAGCCCAACGAGATCTCGCAGTCGATCAAGAATCTGGAGCCGGGCCGGCTGTACTCTTTTCGCATGATCACGGGCGAGCACAATAACCTGAAGAAGAAGGAAGAACACGCGGTGAGCATCGGATTGGCCGGTGTCGAGGTCTTCCCCGAGAAATCCTTCCAGGCGGTCTTCCACAATTCCTACGCGCACTCGTATGGCGCGTACGACACCACGACCCACGCCTGGATGAATTACCACTGGGTACTGTTTCGCGCCACTGACGCGACCGCCACGCTCACCGTCTCAGACTGGAAGAGCCCCGGCGAACCGGGCGGCCGAATTGGCCAGCCGCTCATGCTTAACTACCTGCAGGTTCATCCGTACGTCGAGGAATGAGGCCGGACAGGTTCCAGGCTCAGTAGGAATTCATGTCGGTACGAGATCGAGTTGCCGGACAAACAGGGCAGATCGATGAAATCGCGCGTAGGCTCGGCAGTAATCGAGGCTAAGCAACCTGTCCGACAGGGTTCGGACGTCACTCATTCAGGACGGGGACCTGCCATCAATAGTCGTCGTTGACGCTGCTGAAGCGGTCCGGGATCCCGGCGTGAGCGAAGATGTTGTTCTCGTTGGCGACGAGGGCAGCGTACCGCCAGGATTCGGCATGGCCATCGCCGAAAGACACGTTGCAGAAGCCCGAATACTCGTCAATGCCGTCTCGAGTATGACGGGCAGCGGCCTCGCCGTTGCTTGTGATACCGGAGGTCCACGGGTCACATGGCCACGCGCCGTCCGGGCAATTCACCCAGTCATTCGCTCGGTGCCAGTACGTGTTAGTAGCCCCTCCACCGACTTGTAACATCCTGGTGGTGTTAGTCTGCGCGTCGCCAACCAGCCAAATCTCGGATGGCCGGCTCATTCGAGAGTAGCTCACGTAGTTCGGCGGTATGTTTGGCCCCGGCGGAGTACCTTGGCCCATCTTCATCACATGCGACTGAGTGACTCCGTAGCCCGCACCGGCGACCCAATTCCAAGTCCCCGCTCCGGGCGCATCCAGAGAAGGACAACGAAACATGCCGTCGGTAGCAATGCCAAACTTCTGCCAGGTATTATTCACCAGGTCGATATCGCCCTTGTCTCCCCAGTTCGACTCCGAGTTCGCCGCATAACCGGCGCTGGAATTGCCCGCTGGCCAATTCACAGACCCACCGAAGACCATCTGATTGATCCATTTATCTCCCTTATTCCAGGGCTGCCCCAGATTCGTGGCCGGCAAAACGCCGTAATCATCTGCATAGTAAAAGAAGCCAAGTCCCAGCTGCTTCAGGTTGCTCATGCAAGTGATCTGCTTGGCCTTTTCCTTGGCTTGCGACAGGGCCGGCAGGAGCATTGACGCGAGAATGGCGATGATCGCGATGACTACCAGCAATTCGATCAGCGTGAACCTGACGCAGTGTTTTTCCTTGATCGCAGCCTGGCGATTGGAAACAGTACGTTTATTTGTGTTCATAAAGTTATTGCCATTGACTTCCAACAAGTGACATCCCACATAATAGCAATATTTTGTCACTCCTGCAAGATGAATTTCCTTGAAGATCAGATTATCCCCAGCGTCATGGAGCGGGCGCGCCTGCAGGCGCTCTCCAGATCTCTATTTCACACAACTCAAAAGTATCCCCGGCCTTGCGCGCAGCGAAATCGAACAGCACATGGCGATACTCGCCGGGCTTTCCCCCAGCCTTGTTCAAGGTGAGCCGGACATCTTTCACATCTTCACCGGCTACCTGCTCCGCCGATTCGGCGAGCGGCAGCCACTCGTTCCCGTCTTTGCTCCCTTTCACCGCAAGCGTCGGCATCGTGCCGGAGTAGACCAATCGACAAAAGGAAAGCGGCTGATCTGATTTCAGATCGAAGGTAATCGCGATGGGCGCGGGGTCGTCCCAGCCAACGATCCATTCCGCAGTGATTTTGTCCAGTTCTTTGGGAGCGCTGGGCCTGGAACCACGACGAGTGCGGGTTTCGAAAGCCGCCAGGCGGTTGGTCAGGTGACCGCTCGTAAATGGAATCGACTCGCCGACTTTGCCTGTGTCCGTAAATGTCGAGGGAGCACGGCTGTATGTATAGGTGCCGCCGGATTCCACATTATTCGGTTCGAGCAGGGGGTCGTTTGCATCATAGATGTAGTTGTTGGTCAGGCACTTGTCTGTTTCTTTCTGGTACACATCTGTGTTAAATGGCGGCAACGTGAACCGCCAGATGTCGTGCCCCATTTTCACACCGGCAACCTTCTGGATCGCCTCGATGAATTGCACGATCGGCGCCCCCTGTGCGACGGTGGAACGTCGCGACTTGCCGTCGCCAACGACGTAAAATGGATCGGCAGCGAAGTAGATGACTTTACCCTTTCCATAGTTGTGCAGCGTAATGGCAGGCGAGCCGTCATCAAAGACTGCGATGGCAATTACCTTTTCGTTCAACAGTTCGATCTGGCTTCCCGATGCGAGGGCGCCCAGTTCGAGGGGCACAGCGTTGAGAGAGTTGGGCGTAATTGGCGGTATTGCCAAGGGAACGGTTGTCATGATAGCGGCGCCATCGCGCGTGCCGGTTTTGCGGACACCGGTCAGTTCATCCCATTGGGCGCCGAACTTCTCGCCGTTGATGTTCCACGTGAAGGCGTCGGAATCCGTGCACACCACAGTGCCACCACCGCGGACATACGATTTGACCTTCTCGAGCACTTCGGCCCGCTGATAGGGGGCGTATGGGATATACAGAATTTTGTAGTCGCCGAGATCGCGGTCGCCGCGGTCGATCTGCCGGTCAGTGACGAATTGCGGCCAGCTTCGCAGGCAGGGACCGACGACTGCATACGCATTGACGTCCTGATGATTGTGGTAGGAAAAGCCGCCATAGAGAGTCGTGTTTGTGCTGTCCGATGCATACAGGATGGCACAGTCCGGCTCAGGCAGTTTCGGCAGTTTCATCTTGCTGATCATTTGCGAGAGCTCGAGAACGGCTCGCCACTTGGCTGGTTCGGCAAAGCGCGCATCCTCGAGCTCGCGCTCGAAGAATTCTGTGTTCATCAACCACAGCCCCTGCCCGCCGCTGCGAAAGACCTGGCTGTACATCTCCCGGATGAATTCAGGATCCGTCAC
>Ga0209403_10000454_pt1 | contig 61994 bp, 58 predicted proteins | sample ArcticOcean_MG_C_8_FD_187440 | JGI IMG/M metagenome (GOLD analysis project Ga0209403, IMG submission 187440) | Marine microbial communities from western Arctic Ocean - ArcticOcean_MG_CB11_86 (SPAdes) (version 2) | ecosystem: Environmental > Aquatic > Marine > Oceanic | place: Arctic Ocean... | reverse complement strand
CTGTGCGCCAACGATGGGCGCCCTGAGCCGGTCGATATAGACCCAGAAGCGGATATCGCGGTCTTGCAATATACCGGTGGCACCACCGGTCGGCCCAAGGGCGCCATGCTCACCCACGCAAATCTCACCGCCAATGTGCAACAGGCGGCTTATTTCTTTCCTGAAACCAAATTCGGCGAAGAAGTGATGATGGGCGTGCTGCCATTGTTCCATGTCTTCGCCATGACGGTGGTGATGAATTTCAGCGTCCATGCCGGCGCCAAGATGATTCTGCTGCCGCGCTTCGAATTGGAGGCGGTGCTCAAGGTCATCCATAAGAAGCGCCCAACATTCTTCCCCGCCGTGCCAACGATTTATATCGCTATCAACAATCATCCGGGCGTGGCGGCGGGCAAGTTCGATCTCACTTCAATGCGCTATTGCCTGGCTGGCGGCGATACATTGCCGCGCGAGGTGCAGGAAAAATTCGAAGCCCTCTCCGGCTGCACCCTACTTGAGGGCTATGGCCTGAGCGAGACGTCGCCGGTTGCGTTGTGCAATCCTTCGACCGGTGAATCACGGCCCGGCTCGCTCGGTTTGCCGGCACCCGGCATGGTGGTTGAAATCACTGATATCGAAAATCCATCGCGCGTCCTGGCGCAGGGCGAAATCGGCGAAATCTGTCTTACTGGCCCGCAAGTTATGCGCGGCTATTGGAACCGCGAGGAAGAAACCGCGACCGCGCTGTTGGACGGCCGCTTCCATACCGGAGATGTCGGCTACATGGACGAAGACGGCTACACCTATCTGATCGACCGGCTGAAGGAAATCATTCTTTCCGGCGGCTACAATATTTATCCGCGCCATGTTGAAGAAGCGATATACCGGCATCCTGCCGTCGAAGAAGTCACCGTGGCGGGCGTCGAGGATTCGTACCGACAGCAAACCGTTAAAGCATTTGTGAAGCTGCGCGCAGGCCAGTCGCTGGATGCCAAGGACCTGACCGACTTCCTCAAAGACAAGCTCTCAATGATCGAAATGCCCAAACAAATCGAATTCCGCGACGAGCTGCCGAAAACTCTGATCGGCAAACTCTCCAAAAAGGAACTGATCGCAGAAGAGGCCGCCAAACGAAACGCGGCTGCATCTTCATGAGCCGTAATTCAACTCATCGGCGTAATACAGATGCCGGCACCACAGCAATTTTAGCGAGGTCTAGAACATGAAACCCGTTGTCATCGCAGGATATAAACGATCACCTTTCCATTTCGCTCATAAGGGTCAGTTGGTGAAAAAACGGCCTGACGATTTGGCCGCCGATGTGGTGCGCGGGCTGATCGAGAGCAGCGGCGTCGATCCCGCCGGCATCGAAGACCTCATCATGGGCTGCGCCTTTCCAGAAGGTGAACAGGGCTTCAACGTGGCGCGCATCGTCATCCTGCTCGCGGATTTACCGATTTCCGTCGCCGGCGTCACGGTCAATCGGTTCTGCGGCTCGTCGATGCAATCGATTCACATCGCCGCCGGCGCGATTCAAATGAATGCCGGAGACGCTTTCATTTGCGCCGGTGTCGAATCCATGTCGCGCGTGCCGATGGGCGGCTACAACCCGATGCCCAACGCTGATCTCTATGAGCGCAACGAAGGTGCCTATATGGCAATGGGCGAGACGGCGGAGAATCTGGCGCAGAAATATCAAATCCCGCGCGAGGAACAGGAAGCCCTCGCCGTTTCCAGCCACGACAAGGCCGCCGCCGCGCGAGCAGAGGGACGTCTCGCCGGCGAGATTGTCGCCATCGAGTGCGACGGCGAGACCATCGACCAGGATGGCTGCATCCGTGCCGGCACCACTGCCGAAGCGCTGGCCAATCTGGAGCCCGCTTTTGACGCCGAGGGCACGGTGACCGCCGGCACTTCATCACCGCTGACCGACGGCGCTTCAGCGGTACTGGTTTGCACGGACGAGTATGCGGCCGCCAACAAGTTGGATGTACTGGCTAAGATTAAGAGCGTCGCCGTGGCCGGCTGTCAGCCGGAAATCATGGGCTATGGCCCGGTGGTCTCCACCATCAAGGCGCTCGAGCGTGCCGGTATCGGCATGGCCGATATCGACGTGGTCGAGTTGAACGAGGCATTCGCCGTACAAGCGCTGGCTTGCGCGCGCGAGCTTTCCTTCGATCTGGACAAAATGAATTTGGACGGCGGCGCCATCGCGCTCGGCCATCCGCTCGGCGCAACGGGGGCGCGTATCACTGGCAAGGCGGCGCAGCTGCTGCAGCGCGAGGGCAAGCAATATGCCCTCGCCACTCAATGTATCGGCGGCGGCCAGGGCATTTCCACCGTGCTTGAGGCGGCCTGATGACGATCAACAAAGTTGCAGTGATCGGCGCCGGGCTGATGGGCGGCGGCATCGCCGCCCATGTGGCCAATGCCGGCGTCGATGTGATTCTTCTCGATATCGTGCCGAAAGGCGCGAAGAAGCGAAGCGAACTCGCCCTGAACGCGGTCGAGCGCATGCTAAAAACCGAGCCCGCGCCATTTATGGAGAAGCGTAACGCCAAGCGTATCACCTGCGGCAATATCGAAGACGATCTCGCCCTCCTCGCCGAAGCCGATTGGATCGTCGAGGCAGTGATCGAGAAACTCGACATCAAGCAGACGATCTACCGCCAGATCGATAGCGTGCGCAAACCGGGCAGCATCGTCTCCTCCAACACGTCGACGATACCTTGCGCCGACCTGATGAACGGCATGGATGAAAGCTTTCAGCGCGATTTTCTCATCACGCATTTCTTCAATCCGCCGCGCTATATGCGCCTTTTGGAAATCGTCAGCGGCGAGAAAACCCGGGACGAGGCGGTCGCGACCGTTAGCGAATTCGCCGACCATAGGCTCGGCAAGGGCGTGGTCGACTGCAAAGACACACCCGGATTTATAGCCAACCGCATCGGCACCTTTTGGATTCAGGCGGCGGTGGTCGAAGCCTTTAAAGGCGGTGTCACGGTCGAGCAAGCCGACGCCGCAATTGGCCGTGCGATCGGCATCCCCAAGACGGGAATTTTCGGCCTGATGGATCTGGTCGGCATCGATCTGATGCCGCTGGTGAGCAAGAGCCTTTATGACGCTGTGCCCGAGAACGACACCTACCGCACGCTCTACGGCGAACCTGAATTGATCTTGAAAATGATCGCGGAGGGCTCGATTGGGCGCAAGGGCAAGGGCGGCTTCTACCGCCTCAACAAAGAGAGCGGCAAGCCGGTGAAAGAGGTTATCGACCTCACCACGGGGGCTTATTCGGCGGCGCTCCGTCAAACGCCGGACAGTGTGCGCACCGCCGGCAGTTCTCCACGCGCTTTGTTCGAACATGGCGATGCCGCCAGTGATTTCGCGTGGCAGGTGATGTCATCGACGCTCGTCTATACGGCCGATCTCATTCCCGAAATCGCCGATACGGTGGTCGCCATCGACGATGCCATGAAACTCGGCTATGCGTGGAAGAGTGGTCCGTTCGAGTTGATCGACAAAATCGGCGCCGAATGGTTCGCCGAGCGCCTGGCAGCGGAAGGCCGCGCCGTTCCGGAATTTGTGCGTCTTGCTGCCGAGAACGGCGGTTTCTACCGCGTCGATCAGGGGCGCTTGCAATATCTCACGGCTGACGGTGCCTATGTGCCAATTGAGCGGGCGCCTGGCGTGCTGCTGCTCAGCGACGTCAAACGCGCCGGCAAACCGATCCTGCGCAACGGCTCCGCCAGTCTCTGGGATATCGGCGACGGCGTCGCCTGCCTCGAGTTTCACAGCAAGATGAACGCCATCGACCCAGACACCCTCGGCATGATCGGCAAATCCGTCGCGACGGTGAGCAAGGATTTCAAAGCCCTGGTGCTGCACAACGAAGGCAGCAACTATTCCGTGGGCGTAAATCTGGGTCTCGCGCTGTTTGCCATCAATCTCGCCGCCTGGCCGATGATGGAGGATATGGTCAAACAAGGCCAAGACGCCTTCAAGGCACTCAAATTCGCGCCCTTTCCGGTGGTCGGCGCGCCGTCGGGCATGGCCTTGGGCGGCGGCTGCGAAAGCTTGCTTCATTGCGATGCGGTGCAGGCTCATGCCGAAACCTATATCGGCCTGGTCGAGGTCGGCGTCGGCCTCATTCCGGGCTGGGGCGGCTGCAAAGAGATGTTGGTGCGTGGTTTGGCCGACAAACGCGGCGGCATTTTAAGTGGCGGCGCCATGCCGACGATTTCCAAGTTGTTCCAGACCATTGGTCTCGCCAAGGTCTCACGCTCGGCGGCGCAGGCGTTCGAACATGGCTATCTCCGCGACGGCGATAACATCACCTTCAATCGCGATCGCCTGTTGGCCGACGCCAAAGCGCGCGCGCTGGAACTCGCGGTGGATTATCACGCGCCCGAGCCGAAGGAAATCAAGCTGCCCGGCAAGTCTGCCCGCGTCGCTCTAATGATGGCGGTGCGCGGCCTGGCCAAGACACGCAAGGCCACGCCGCACGATCTTACCGTGGTCGATCAGCTCGGGCTCGTGCTCACCGGCGGCAAAACCGACACCACCGACGCAGTGAGTGAGGACGACCTCTCCACCTTGGAACGGCAGGCGCTGACCACCCTCGCCAGAAACCCACTCACCCTCGCCCGCATGGAACACATGCTGGAAACCGGCAAGCCGCTTCGCAACTAAGCGGCCAGGAGTTAGAGATATGCAAATTTATAAAGCGCCCTTACGCGACATGCGCTTCGTCCTCCACGAAATGCTGGATGCTGAACAACTGTCCAAGCTGCCCGGTTTCGAGGAAGCTACGTCGGACACCATCGACGCCATTATTGAAGAGAGCGCCAAGTTCTGTGAGGACAAGCTGTTGCCGCTTAACCGTATCGGCGACGAGGAAGGCTGCACTTATGAGAACGGCGTGGTGCGCACGCCGACGGGCTTCAAACAGGCGTATGACGATTTTGTCGACGCCGGCTGGCAGTCGATCTCGTCCGACCCTAAATATGGCGGCCAAGGCCTGCCGGCGTTGATGAATTTCGTCATCGAGGAGATGGTGTGTTCGACCAATATCGCGTTTGGCCTCTATCCGCTGTTATCGCGTGGCGCTGCGGCGCTGATCGAGCGCCATGGCAGCGAGGCGATCAAAGACACGTACCTCCCGCATCTCACCGACGGCTCGTGGAGCGGCACTATGTGCCTCACCGAAAGCCATTGCGGCACCGATCTCGGCCTGATTCGTACCAAGGCGGTGCCGGCCAGTGACGGCGTTTACAACATCAGCGGCAGCAAGATTTTTATCTCTGCCGGCGAGCACGACTTGGTCGACAACATCGTCCATCTGGTGCTGGCCAAGCTGCCGGATGCGCCCGAGGGCGTGCGCGGCATTTCGCTTTTCCTCGTGCCTAAAATCAACGTCAAGGGCAATGGCGCAAGCGCCGAACTAGGCCCGCGCAACGGCGTTTCCTGTGGCTCTATCGAGAAGAAAATGGGCATTCACGGCGCGTCCACTTGCGTGATTAATTTCGATGAGGCCGAAGGTTATCTCATCGGTGAGGCGCACAAGGGTCTGCGCTGCATGTTCACAATGATGAACGGCGCCCGCCTCGGCGTCGGCATGCAAGGCCTGGCAATCGGCGAGACCGCCTACCAATCAGCCACCGCTTACGCCAAAGAGAGACGCTCAGGCAAAAGCGTGGCGAAAGGCGCCAAGAGCGCCGATGCCGCCGATCCCATCATCGTCCATCCGGACGTCCGCAATATGCTGCTTACGGTGCGCGCCTACAATGAAGGCACGCGGGCGCTGGCCTATTGGACGGCACTCAACCTCGATATTTCAACCAATCATCCGGATGCTGAGGCGCGCCGCGACGCCGATGAGCTGGTGCAGCTGATGACGCCGATCATCAAGGCATTCCTGACTGACCGCGGCTTCGAGGCGGCCAATCTAGCGGTCCAGGTGCATGGCGGACACGGCTATATCGCCGAACATGGCATGGAGCAGTTGGTGCGCGATGCACGCATAGCGCAGCTCTATGAAGGCACCAACGGCATTCAGGCACTCGATCTGGTGGGGCGCAAGCTTGGCCTGCATACCGGCCGCCTCTTGCGCCATTTCTTTCATCCCGCCACTGCCTTCGTTGAAGCGCACCAGAATGATGAGGCACTGAAGGAAATTGTCATGCCGCTCGCCAAGGCGCTTGGCAAGCTGCAGCAAGCGACATTGGTGATCGCCCAAAAGGTCCTCGGCGATCCCGAAGAAGCGGCCGCGGTTGCCACCGATTATTTGAAAATGTTCGGTTTGGTGGCGGTCGGTTATATGTGGGCAATGATGGCCGAAAAAGCCTTAGCCAAGGCGGGCGATGACGCCAATGGCGATGCGCGCTACTACGCCAACAAGGTCAAGACGGCGCGCTTTTATATGTACAAACTGCTGCCCGAATCGGCTTCACTGTTTCTCCGAATCATGACCGGCAAGGCAGCCATCGCGCAATTTGACGAGGACGATTTCTAGCCGTTGCGGCCGACAGGGAAGGCGGGACGATGGCTCTGAACACGGTGCCGGTAACAACGTTGGAGGCGCTGGCGGCGCGCATCGAGGACGGCGCCATGGTTGCGGTGCCACCGGATTATTCCTTTGTCGCCATGGCGGCGACGCGCGCCCTGATCCGGCGCGGCGCGCGCGATCTTCATCTGTTGGCGGTGCCACAAAGCGGCATTCAGGCGGATATGCTGATCGGCGCGGGTTGTGTTGCGATCATTGAGACGGCGGCGATCAGCCTGGGCGAGCTTGGCGCCGCGCCGCAATTCACCGCCGCCCTCAAGAGCCGCAAGATCACCATCCGCGATTCGACCTGTCCGGCCATCCACGCCGGGCTGCAGGCGAGCGAAAAAGGCCTGCCTTTCATGCCGCTCCGGGGCCTGATCGGCAGCGATCTCATGCGCGTGCGCGAGGATTGGAAAGAGAGCGAAAACCCCTTCGAGCAGGGCGACCGCATTGTCGTGCTGCCGGCGCTCAAACCCGATATCGCGCTTTTTCATGCGCCGTTCGCCGACCGCAACGGCAATATCTGGATCGGCCGCCGGCGCGAGCTTGTGACCATGTCGCATGCGGCGCGGGGCACTCTGGTGACGGTCGAAGAGATACGCGATATCGACTTAATGCAGGACGAGGCACTGGCCGGTGGCTCATTGCCGGCACTTTATGTGACGGCGATTGCCGTAGCGCCAAACGGCGCCTGGCCGCTCGGCATGGCCGGCCATTATGAGGCCGACGTAGCGCATCTCGCGGGCTATGCGAAAAAGGCGCGCAGCTCACAGGGTTTTAAGGAATATCTCGCCGAGCATGGCGCCACATGAGCGCGCCCCAGCACAGCAAAACCGAGCTTCTCATCGCCGTCATCGCCCGCATGCTGGATGGCCTCAACCATGTGGCGGTCGGCGCGTCTTCGCCGATCCCCGGCGCGGCCGCGCTGCTGGCGCGGGCACGGGCGGAACAGGGGCTGCGGGTCAGCGTACTTTCCAGCCTGCGTCACAATGATTTTACCGACGGCGCGCGCGAGCTGTTTGATTGCGCCGCGCAAGGGCGCATCGACGCGTTTTTTCTTGGCGGTGGGCAGATCGACGGCCAGGCCAATGTCAATTTGCTCGGGCTCGGCGAGTATCCTGATCTCAGCCTGCGCTTTCCCGGCAGCTATGGCTCGGCCTACCTCTACTTTTTGGTGCCTCGGGTGATTCTGTTCAGGCCTGAACATAGCCGCCGCGTGCTGGTGCCGAAGGTCGACTTCATCTCCGCACCCGGCGTGAGCCCGCCCGGCATCTACCGCCCCGGCGGCCCCTATGCGTTGGTGACGGAACGCTGCGTATTTTCGTTTGAGCGCGATGCGCAACGCTTCCGCCTGCAAACCATCCATGCCGGCGAAACAGCAGCGAGTATTAAAGAGAATACCGGCTTTGAGTACGACGCCCCGGCTGACGTCCCGCAAACACCGCAGCCCTCCGCCGAAACATTGGAACTGATACGGGGCGGCGTGGGTGCGGATATCGCTGAAATCTATCCCAAATTCGCGCGCGAAGTCTTAGCCGCCGGCTGAACCGTCTTCGGCCTTCAAGACCTCCAGTGCTTCGGCGGCCCGCAGCCAATCGGCCTCGGCCTCGGAGATCGTGCGCTCCGCCGCGCTCAATTTACGACCGAGCTCGGCGAGGCGCTCGGGCGCGCCTTCATAAAGGGTGCTATCCGCCATCTTGGCTTCAATATCGGTTTTTTGCCGGGTCGCCTGGTTGAGACGGTATTCGGCGCTCTCGGCGGCACGTTTGAGGGGTGCGCGCTTGGAGCGCTCGGCCGCCGCGTCGCGCCGTACGATCTTGCCCTTTGAGGATTTTTCCCGCGCCGCCTTATTGCTACCACTTCCACTTCCACCGCCTCCGCTGCCGCCAATCACAAAGCGCCGATAATCATCGAGATCACCGTCATAAGGGCGCACGGTTCCGTCCGCTACCAGCCACAAACGCTCCACCGTCAATTCCAACAGATCCCAATCATGGCTGATCACAATCACGGCGCCGGGGAAAGCGTTCAGGGCCTGCACCAGAGCATCGCGGGTTTCCAAATCGAGATGGTTGGTGGGCTCATCGAGCACCAAGATTTGCGGCGCACCGTGGCTGATCAAAGCGAGGTTGAGGCGCGCTTTCTCACCGCCGGATAGCTTCTGCGCCACCACGTTGGCCTTGTCTTGGCTGAAGCCGAAGGTGCCGAGGCGGGCGCGCACCTGATGCGGTGCCGCCTTGGACATCTTCCGGCTGAGTTGCTGAAAAGCGCTCTCATCGGCTTCCAGGGAATCGATCTGATGCTGTGCGAAATAGCCGACCCTGAGCTTGGGCGCGCGCCGAATCTCGCCCGCCATCGGCTCAAGCGCACCGGCGAGCAATTTGGCGAAGGTGGATTTACCGTTGCCGTTGGCACCGAGCAGAGCAATACGGTCATCCGGATCGAGCCTCAGGTCGAGGCCTTTGAGGACAGGCGCGCCCGGCGTATATCCCGCTGCTGTGCCAAACAAAGTGATGAGCGGTGGGGCGAGGCCGGCGGGGTCGGGAAAATCTATTTCCACGCTGGAGCGCTCAACCGGCGGCGGCGTATCGCTTAGGCGCTGAAGCGCCTTCAAGCGGCTCTGTGCCTGGCGCGCCTTGCTGGCATTGTAGCGAAAGCGGGCGACAAAACCTTCGAGCTTGCTGCGTTTCGCCGCCCGGCGTGCCTGGTTTGAGGCTTCTGCGGCTTGGCGCTCAGCATGGACGCGGGCGAAATTATCGTAGCCGCCCGGATATAGGCTGAGCGCGCGACCAGACAAATGTAGAATGCCATCCGGCACGGCGTTCAGAATATGGCGGTCATGGCTGACCAGAAGAAGGGTGCGGGGGTAACCGCGCAAATGATTTTCAAGCCACATCGTCGCTTCGAGATCGAGATGGTTGGTCGGCTCATCGAGGAGGAGGAGATCCGGCTCGGCGAACAAAGCGGCCGCCAAGGCGACACGCATGCGCCAGCCGCCGGAGAGACTTTCAGTCGCTTGGTGCTGCGCCGCCTCGCCAATCCCGAGACCGGCCAAAATCGACGCCGCTCGCGACGGCGCCGCCTGGGCGCTAATATCGTGCAGGCGGGTCTGGATTTCTGAGATGCGGTGCGCGTCCTCAGCTGTCTCAGCCTCGGCAAGAAGAGTGTGGCGCTCGGTATGCGCAGCAAGGACCGTTTCCAGCGGCGTCGCCGTACCGCCCGGCGCCTCCTGCGCGACGCTTGCCACCTGCGCGCCGCGCGTCATTGCCAGACTTCCGCCATCGGGCTCAATTGTGCCGGCGATCAGGCGAAGGAGAGTTGTCTTGCCGCTACCGTTCGGCCCGACGAGACCGATGCGCCGGCCGCGCGGAATGCGCGCCGAAGCGTCTTCGAGGAGAGGACGCCCGCCGATGCGGTAAGTGAGGGAGGAGATTGTCAACATGGTTTGCGGTCGAGGCTCTTACCACGCGGCGGGGCGGCAGATAAAGCGTTTCGCCACCGCCTGCCGATAGCGCCAAGCCTATAGCCAAAAAAATGCGAACCGATCACACTCGCTGGAGCCATGTCGATTCTCCAACCAGCCGACCCCCTGCGCTCCCTCGCCCTGCCGGGTGGAAGCGTTGTCACGCTCAATCTGCGCCGCAGTGCACGGGCGCGGCATATCCTGATCCGCATCGACGAATCCAAAGGCGAAGTCGAGTTGGTGCTGCCGCGGCGCGCGGCGGTGCGCGACGGCCTCGCATTCGCCCATGCCCGCGCGAACTGGATCGAAACCCGGCTAGCCGGATTACCGCCAGCGATAGCGTTTCGCCATGGCACGGTGCTGCCGCTATTGGGGGAACCCCTGACGCTAACCAGGCCGGTGAATGGCGCCAAACGCACGCGGCGCGTCGGCGGTGACCTGTTGGTGACAGGCGATGAGGAGATATTTTCTGAGCGCGTGCGGCGCTGGCTAATTGCCGAGGCGCGGCGCGAAATCGGCGCGCGCGCCGAGCGTCTGGCGTGCCGAGTTGAACGGCCAATCCGCCGCCTCTCGATCCGCGACCCGGCGACACGCTGGGGCAGCTGTTCGGCGGCAGGTGGCCTATCTTTTTCCTGGCGCCTCATCTTGGCGCCGCCGGCGGTGCTCGACTATGTGGTAGCGCACGAAATCGCCCATTTGCGGGAATTGAATCATAGCGCCAGCTTCTGGTCTGTGGTCGCCGGACTGGTGGGCGAATCCAAGGCCGAACGCACCTGGCTACGGCGCAACGGTACCCAACTCAGACGTTACGGTTAAGACACCTGCGGCGTTAATCAGCAGCGGCGGGCGCCTCGACGATTTGCCCGTCTTTGTCGAGCTGGTGGCCGCGCCGCGAAGCTTCAGCCAACACATCGTCACGCCACTGCACACCACCGGGGTCGGTGCCGGCGACGGTGCCGAGCAGAAGTCCCTCCTGATCGCCGACATTGCGGAAACCGCGCATTAAATTCGGCGGCACTGAGGCGGTGTCGAATGGCTCGAGAATGACGAAATGGCTGTCTTCGTCATCGCCCCAGAAAATTTTCCATTTTCCGGTTAGTGCCGTAAAGACTTCGTTGGTCTTGTGATCGTGGTGCAGCGTGCCTTTGCCCGGCGCGCAGCGGACGATGGCGACATTAAAACCGGCATTGTCGGCAATCGGAATTTTCGCATCTGGGTCTTCGCTGACACCCTTGCCGATGACCTGATAGATTTCCCGCTCCTGGCCCAGAATGACAGCATCGAGCATCGGTTGGCTCGAGCCCTCAAGCTCGTTGAAGCGCGCCACTCGGGTGCGCTCGAATTCTTCGACGGTGATGACCTGTTTTGTCATTGGCTTGCTCCACCTTCCAACAAATTGCCCTGTTCATCGAGCGAATAGCCCTTCGCGGCGGCCCTATCGAGCAACTCTTGCGGCCATTCGACACGGCCCGGATCTGTATTGCCGTTGATGGCGAAGAGCAGCGCTGTTTCCCCGCTTTCGTTGCGAAAGCCACGAAAAATGCCGGGCGGCACCGAAATAACGTCATGCTTTTCCAGGATCACTTCCTGTTGCTCAGTGTTTTGATCGAGCCAATAAATCGCCCATCGTCCTTCGAGAGGCATGAACATCTCTACCGCGGTGTGAAGATGCAGTGACGCGCCATTGCCCTGCTCGGCGCTGATGATGCCGACCGAGAAATCACGATGATCCTCGATCGCCGGCTTATGCTCTGAATCCTCGTTCACACCATTGCCGATGACCATATAGATATCGCGCTGATGGCCATCCACGACGGTGTCGACAAAAGATTTGCTGGTCGGCACCAGCTTGTCGAAGCGCGCTACCCGTTCACCGAGAATGCGGTCTTTGCTCCAGCCTTCAGACCTTTTGTCCCCTTTGACTTGGTCCGGCATCACGCCTGGACAGGCGAGAAAACGCTAGTCTGCGGCCGAATTCAACATCGCCAAATCGCCGTTTTCATCCAGGCCGATGCCGTGCTCGCGTGCCATATCGACGGTTTCCTGCGGCCACTCCACCTTGCCGGGATCGGTTCCGCCGACGATTGCCAGCATATACGCCGTCTCATCACCAGCATTGCGGAATCCACGGCTGAGCCCGATCGGCACCGAAACCGTATCATATTGGTTAAGGATGGTTTCGTGTTCGGTTCCGTCCTGATTTTGCCAGTAGATACCCCATTTTCCGGTCAGCGCGAAGAACACCTCATTAGTGGCGTGAATGTGCGGCGAGGCGCCTTTGCCGGGTTCTGCCTTAATCAGGCCGAGGTTGAAATCTTGGTTGTCCTTGATAGGCGGCAAAAGCTCCTTATCCTCGACCACGCCGCGACCGATAATGTTGTAAAGGTCGCGTTCGTAACCGGGAATGAGCGCGTCAATAAACGCCTTGGAACTCGATTTCAATTCGCCAAAACGCCCGATGCGTTCGCTTTCCATATATTCTGGCGTGGCGTCAATCCGTTCGACCATTTTCCAACCCTCCGATGCCTGAAACCGGCGCGATCCGCCACCGTGAAAGACCATACTAATTTACGCAATATTTCATGCTTTGCCGTGCGCGCCAAGTTTCGTGCGGCATTTTGTTCGGAACAATATGGCGATTGTCCTTTGCGTGGTCACAGCGATGGATTATAATTGAACTAAATCATCAATATTCATTGTTGGATTTTCCATGAGCAAGGCAGGGGCCGATTTGGCCGAAGATACCCAGGCGCAGATCCTGGAAGCGGCGACCGAACGTTTCCGGCATTACGGTTACCGCAAAACCACGATGGCGGAAGTGGCCGGAGATTGCCGCATGTCGGCGGGCAATCTGTATCGTTATTTCAAAAGCAAATCGGATATCGGCGCGGCCGTCAGCGTCGCCTGGTTTGACGCCTTGCACCAAACCGCGCGCGCTGCCATCGCACAACCCGGCCTCAGTCCACGGCAGAAACTCGAAGCTTATGTGCTGGCCGTTAACCGTTTCACTGTCGAAAGCCTTCGAAACACACCGCATATTCAGGAAATGGTGGATTTCCTCGGCGAGGAACGGCGTGACCTGGTGGAGCAGCATCTCGGCAGCTGTCATGAAATTGTCTCTGCGATTCTCGAAGAGGGCGTCAAGCGAGGCGTTTTCGAGATCGCCGATATTGCTGCCAGCGCCCGCGCCGTCCTGAACGCCATTGTTCGCTTCGAATACCCGCCTCTGCTGGCACTCAGCGGCGAAACAAACTTCGATGAAGAAGCCCGTGCGGTGGTTTCGCTGATCGTAGATGGGTTGCGCGGTGAGCCGACGCAAGCCGCGTCTTGAAGCGGCGTGATCGCTATACTAGATGTAATTTAGATAAATGTTAAAGAAATCATTCAATAATTACTAAACCGGGCTTTGGGGAGAAGAAATTGACCGATATTGCCGTATCGGCCACACGTGTGGAGCGCTTCGGCGCCGGTGTATTGCGTTGGCGCTGGCCCATTCTGGGGCTTACCGTCCTCTTCGTCGTTGTGATGGCCGCCGGCGGTCAATATCTCAAGATCAGCAACGACAGCCGCATCTTTTTCAGCAAAGACAATCCGCAGCTCATCGCGTTCGAGGCATTGGAGGCGACCTATACGGAAGCCAACACCGTGCTCATCGCGGTGGCGCGCAAGGAAGAAGCGAGCGCCGGCGGAATTTTCACGCCCGAAGCGCTCACCGCTATCGCCGAGCTGACGGAGCAGGGCTGGCTGCTGCCCTATTCCACGCGCGTCGATTCGCTGACCAATTTCTCCCACACCTGGGCCGATGAGGACGAGTTGATCGTCGAGGATCTGGTCGCCGACCCGGCGGATTTGAGTCCGCAAGACCTGGCCCGCATCGCAGACATCGCGCTCAACGAGATTCAACTCGTCAACCGGCTGGTCGCGGCGGACGGGCGCACCACGGCGGTGCTGGTGAATTTCGTACTGCCCGACGAATCGGCAGAAGCGGTCACCGAAATATCCGACCAGGTGAAGGTCATCGTCGCGCAGGCGCGCGCCCAGCACCCAGACCTAAACTACTATGTCACCGGCAGCATCATCACCAGCCGCGCTTTCGGCGACGCCACCTTTGACGATTTGACGACGCTCGGGCCGATCATCATTCTCGTGATCCTGATCGTCATGGTGCTTCTGCTGCGATCGATCACCGGCACCATCGCGACCCTCCTGGTGGTCTTGTTCGCCGCGATCACGGCGATGGGCTTCGCCGGCTGGTCGGGCATGGTGCTCTCCAGCGGCAATGTCGGTGCGCCGACAATCATCATGACGGTGGCGATCGCCCATTCGATGCATATCATTTCCACCGTCATGCTCGGTATGCGCTCTGGGCTTGAAAAGCGCGAGGCGATTCTGGAATCGCTGCGTGTCAATATTTTCCCGGTGTCTCTCACCACCGTCACCACGGCGATCGGCTTTTTGAGCATGAATTTTTCCGACGCGCCGCCGTTTCACAATCTCGGCAATCTGGTGGCGCTCGGTGTCGTCAGCGCAATGGTCTTTGCGCTTACCTTTGTACCGGCATTCATTTACATCCTGCCGCTCCGCGTGCGCCCACGGCGTGAGGGACAAAGAGCGTTCTTTGATCTGGTCGGCGAATTCGTGGTGCGCCGCCGCACGCCGCTCTTATGGGGCATGTTGGCGATTATCATCGGCCTCGCCGCCGGCATACCGCAGGTCGAACTCAATGACAATTGGACCAAATATTTCGACGAACGTTATGAGTTCCGCCGCGACACGGACTACATCATCGACAATCTGACCGGCGTCGAGGCGTTTGAGTTTTCATTGCCGGCCGGCGAAGAAGGAGCGATCAACGATCCCGAATATATCTCCCGCGTGGATCAGTTCGCCGAATGGTACCGCGGCCAGCCCAAGATCATTCATGTGTCAGCCTTTCCCGACATCATGAAGCGGCTCAACATGAACATGCATGGCGACGATCCAGCCTATTACCGCATACCGGAAGAGCATGACCTCGCGGCACAGTATCTGCTGCTCTACGAGCTCTCGCTGCCCTTCGGGCGTGACTTGAATGACCAGATCGATGTCGGCAAATCAGCAACGCGCATGACCGTCATTGGCCGCGACATGTCAGCCAAGGAGCAACGCGCCTCAGCCGCCGCGGCGAATCAATGGCTGAAGGACAACATGCCGGCAGAGATGGTTACCGAAGCCACCGGCCTGACCATGATGTTTGCCTTCATTTCGAAGCGCAATATCGAAGGCATGCTGCGTGGCACGATGATCGCCATGGCGATCATTTCGCTGATTCTGATTTTCGCGCTCAAGAGCTTGCCCATCGGCTTGCTCAGCTTGCTGCCCAATTTCGTTCCGGCGGCCATGAGCTTCGGTCTGTGGGGCTATCTCATCGGTCATGTCGGGGTCGCCGCGTCGGTGGTGACGGCGGTCACCTTCGGTATCGTGGTCGACGACACAATTCACTTCCTGAGCAAATATCTACGTGGCCGGCGCGAGCACAAGCTAGACGCGCAAGACGCTGTGCGCTTTGCCTTCCGCTCGGTGGGGCATGCCCTGTGGACAACTACAGCGGTGCTCGCAGCAGGCTTTATCGTGCTCGCGACTTCCGGCTTTGAAGTGAATTGGAGCCTCGGCATTCTCACCGCAATGACCATCGTCATCGCATTGGCTGCCGATTTCTTCTTCCTACCACCGCTGTTGATGAAATTCGACCGGAGCAAGACATGAAACCTATGACCCGGCGCCCTGGCGCTCTCTTTTTAGCCGGGGCATTTTCCGCCGTACTTGCCCTCAACTCTTTGTCGGCTGGTGCCGAAAGCCCGGAGGAAAAGGGCCTCAGGATCGCCCTCGAAGCGGAAGCCCGCGATAAGGGCTACGGCAATTACACCGCCGATCAAACCATGATTCTACGCAATAAGCGCGGCCAAGAGAGCGAGCGCAATCTCAGAATCAGCGTGCTCGAAAACGAAGCCGACGGCGACAAGAGCCTGATCGTTTTCAACCGCCCACGCGATGTGAAGGGTACTGCCATGCTCACCCATTCGCACAAATTTGAGGATGACGACCAGTGGCTTTTTCTGCCGGCACTGAAGCGCGTGAAGCGAATTTCTTCCTCCAACAAGGCGGGCTCGTTCATGGGCAGCGAATTTGCCTTTGAGGATATGACCAGCCAGGAGATCGAGAAATATACCTATCGCTGGCTGCGCGATGAGCCGTGCGGTGAGATGACTTGTTGGGTGTCTGAGCGCATGCCGCTTGATAAAAATTCGGGCTATACCCGGCAGGTCTCATGGGTCGACCAGGACGAATACCGGATCTGGAAGGTCGAATATTACGACCGCAAGAAATCGCATCTGAAAACCCTGACCGTGCCAAGCCACCAGCAATATCTCGGCAAGCATTGGCGCGCCGATGAAATGCAGATGGTCAATCATTTGACCGGCAAGAGCACCCGGCTGATCTGGCAGAACTACAGCTTCGCCGCCGATCTCGACGATAGTGATTTCACCAAAGTAAGCTTGAAACGGGCGCGCTAATGCCGCGCGGCCGGGCCATACTTCTGGGCGGCCTGTTCCTGTTGTTGGCCTCGCCCGCCGGCGCCGAAACTGTCTTCCAGGAAGTGACCGGGCGCCTCACTGTGGAGGGGCGCTACTTCTCCCAATCGAGCATCCAATCAGGTCAGCGCGAGCAAAGCCTGTCAGTGGTCGCCGAACCCGAAGCCTATCTCGAGAACGAGGCCGGCGAGGGCCTCGTGCTCAAACCGTTCATTCGCTACGACAGCGCCGATGCGCGTCGCACTCATTGGGACATTCGCGAGGCCTATGGTCTGTTCTTCGGCGAATTCGAGGACAGTGAATGGGAATTGCGCGCCGGCATCGACAAGGTGTTTTGGGGCGTTGCCGAATCGCGTCACTTGGTCGATGTCATCAACCAGACCGATCTGGTGGAGAACCCCGATCAAGAGGAAAAACTCGGCCAGCCGATGGTGCATCTGACGTGGCTCAATGATTACGGCACGTTCGAGGCCTTCGCCCTGCCTTATTTCCGCGAGCGTACATTTCAAAGCCGTGCAGGACGCCTGCGCCCCGAGCTTCACGTCGATGGCGATCAGACAGCCTACGAAAGCGCGGCCGAACAACACCATCTCGACGTTGCCGCGCGCTACAGTAAAAGCATCGGGGCGCTGGATTTCGGCCTCGCCTGGTTTGAGGGCACCAACCGCAACCCCGTATTTAGCTTGGGATTCGACGGTCAGGGCTCGCCCGTGTTGGTGTCTTTTTACGAGCAAATGCGCCAGCTGAGTCTCGACGCCCAGGTCACCACGGGCGCCTGGCTTCTTAAGTTCGAAAGTTTTTGGCGCGACGGTGAGCGCGACGCGGCCGGGCTGGAATCGGACTATCTCGCCCTGGTCGGCGGCTTCGAATACACCTTGTACGGCGTACTCGGGGGCGATGCCGATCTTGGCATGCTGATGGAATTTCTCTATGACGGACGTGACGAACGCGCCACTGTCGTCACCGAGGAGGATGTCTTTACAGCACTGCGTCTGGCCTTCAATGATGAGGCCAGCACGGATATCCTGTTCGGCGTCATACAAGATTTAGACAAGTCGACGCGCACTTTTTTCTTGGAGGCCAACCGGCGTCTCAGCGACAATATTACACTCGGCATCGAAGGCACCGGGTTTCTCAACGTCGACGCCCAGGATGGCCAGTTTTCCCTCCGCAAAGACAGTTTTGTCCAACTCGACCTGACCTATCACTATTGAATTTCCCCTCAGACGCCGGGCGGTCGCCTCCGCTCCTTGTTTAATGTTCCCTCAAGCGCCGGGTGGTCGCCTCCGCTCCACATGACCCCTGGGGGCTTACCTCGTATTAACTCGGGCGCGATGTCTCGCTTGCCGAAATGCGTTGCGCATTCCGGTTGGTGGTTCCGCCTGGGCGAGTCTTTGCACGTTCTGTTGGTGCCAACTGGTTAGAAAATGCGCACCTTCTGGTATTGTCCGTGTTCATGATGGATTCGCTCAGCCCTGACCAGACCGCGCTTGATGAGGCGATCGGCAAGATTTGCGCCGATTTTGGCGATGAATATTGGCTGGCGCGCGACACGGATGGGGAATTTCCCGAACAGTTCGTGACCGCCATTACCGCCGGCGGCTGGCTTGGCATCGCGATGCCGGAAAAGCATGGCGGCGCTGGCCTCGGCGTGACCGAAGCTGCCCTGATGATGCGCCGCATCGCGCAATCGGGTGGCGGTTTCGCCGCCGCTTCATCGGTGCATATCAATATTTTCGGGCCCCACCCGATCGTCAAATTCGGCAGCGCGGCGCAGCAGGCGCGCATGTTGCCGCCGCTGATCCGCGGCGAGGACCGGACCTGTTTCGGCGTCACCGAGCCCAACGCGGGCCTCGATACCGGCGCCATCGAAACCCGCGCCGATTGGGACGGCACCAATTATGTGGTGCACGGGCAAAAACACTGGATTTCGGTCGCCCAGCGCGCCAACAAGATCATGTTGCTGGCCCGCACCGCGCCGAGAGACGCGAGCGAAAAGAGCACCGATGGCCTCTCGCTATTTTATACCGATCTTAACCGGGCGCATGTGGAAATCCACGAAATCGCCAAGATGGGCCGCAAGGCTGTTGATTCGAACGCGCTGTTTATCGACGGCCTGAAGATCCCGCGCGAGGATAGGATTGGCGAAGAGGGCCAGGGTTTCCGCTGCATTTTGCATGGCCTCAATCCGGAACGCATCTTGATCGGGGCTGAGGCCATTGGCCTCGGCCGGGCGGCGCTGGCCAAGGCCACCCAATATGCGCGCGAGCGCCATGTCTTTGGCCGGCCAATCGGGCAAAATCAGGCGATCCAACATCCGCTCGCCGAAGCCTGGGCCGAACTGGAAGCCGCCAATTTGATGATTTTCAAAGCGGCACGGCTGTACGACGCCGGCGAACCTTGCGGCGCCGAAGCCAACGCCGGAAAATATCTCGCCGCCGACGCGGCGCACAAAGCGTGCGAACGCGCGGTTCTCACTCTCGGCGGCATGGGTTATGCGCGGGAATTTCACGTCGAACGCTATTTGCGCGAATGCTATATCGCGCGTATCGCGCCGGTCAGCCGCGAGATGATCCTCAATTTTATCGCCGAACGGGTGCTGGAGCTGCCGCGCTCATATTAGGCCATATTCTCTCGCCTCTTTCAGACCAACGGTTGAGCCAGTATCCAGAGGCCGGCGATGGCATATCCGATCATCAACAAGAGCATGGGATATAGGCTGCGCATGGCGATCCAACCGACGTCATATTCTTTTCCGTCGTGCTGCTCTACTGGGTCGTACACTCACATCCGATCCACGCCATGTTCACCTTGCAGGTCGCCGCTCTGATGTCTGGGGTTGGGCATATCGGGTTCGACAAAATCGTCGTCAAAGGCGGGACTCAATTCCCGAGCGACTTCTTCCACTATCTGCACCACCGCCATTTCGAGTGCAATTACGGCAACACGCTGTTCCCGGCCGACCGCTGGTTCGGCACGTTCCATGACGGCAGACCCGAAGCACAGGAAAACATGCTTGAGAAACTGCGCGCCCGGCAATCGGCGAATCGCATCGATACCGAAGGCTAGCGCCAAGAATTTTAGCGGCCGGACGAATTCCACAATGCGCGCTCGACAACAGCGCGCCCATACGGCAAAAAAGGCATTGCCGCCATGGCGGCTCTGGAGACCATAACAACAACCCAGCGAAAGGGGCGCCGCATGGCAACCTATCTTTGCGGTATCGATATCGGCGGCACTTTCACCGATTGCGTCATTGTCGATGGTGATGGCGCCGTGACCACGGCCAAGGCACCCTCGACGCCGCATGATTTTGCCAAAGGCGTGCAAGATGCCCTGAAAGCCGCCGCCGCCAAGCTCGGCCTGGGGCTGGACACGCTGTGCGCCGAGATCGCCATGCTGAGCCATGGCACCACGGTTGGCACCAATGCGATCATCCAAAAACGCGGCGCCAGGGTAGGCCTGATCACCACCCGCGGGCATAATGACGTGATCCATATCATGCGCGGCTCGCGCGGCCTCACCGGCCACGATATTCGTTTGGTGGTGCATTTTCCGGAAAGCAGAAAACCCGATCCCATCGTGCCCAAGCGCCTGATCGAAGGGGTTTCGGAACGCATCGATTGCTTCGGCAAGGTGATCGTCGAGCTCAATGAAGAAGAAGCCGAGGCCGCCATCCGGCGCCTGCTGGAAAAAGACGTCGAAGCCATCGCCGTCTGTTTCCTGTGGTCGTTCCTCGAACCTAAGCACGAGGCGCGGGTGAAGCAGATGATCGGCGATATTGCGCCCGATATGTTCGTCACCACGTCGTATGAGCTGGTGCCGAAATGGGGCGAGTATGAGCGCACGGCGGCGGTGGCGCTGAACGCCTATATCGGTCCGTTGACCACCGGCTATCTGGCCGGCGTAGCGCGCGACGTGAAAAAATTAGGCTATCACCAGCCGCTGCAAATCACACAATGCGCCGGTGGCACCATCTCGGTCGATCGCGCCATGGGGGCGCCGCTGCTCACCCTCGATTCCGGCCCCGTGGCTGGCGTCACCGGCTCGCAATATGCCGGCGGATTGATGGGCTATAAAAATATCATCACCACCGATATGGGCGGCACCTCCTTCGATGTCGGCATCATCCATGATGGCAAGCCGGCGTTTTCCTACACCAGCCTGATGCACCAGTACGCCTATTATCTGTCCAAGGTGGATATTCAGACCATCGGCGCCGGCGGTGGCTCCAAGGCCTGGATTGACGAGACCAGCGGCATGTTGCGCGTCGGCCCCGAAAGTGCTGGCGCCGACCCCGGGCCCGCTTGTTATGGGCTTGGCGGCAAGACGGCGACGGTTACGGATGCCGACCTGATATTGGGCTATCTCGATGGCGACAATTTCGCCGGCGGCACGATGCAGCTTGATCGCGCCGCCGCTGAAACGGCGCTGCAAAAAATCGCCGATCCGCTTGGTCTCAACCTCCAGGAGACCGCTGCCGGCATCGTCAAGATTGCCGAGTTCCAGATGGCTGACCTGATCCGCAAGGTAACAATCCAAAAAGGCTTCGATCCGCGCGATTTCGTGTTGTTTGCATTCGGCGGCGCGGGGCCGGTTCATGCCGGCGTGTTCGCGCGCGAACTCGGCGTCGCCAAAGTCGTCGTACCGCAACGCGAGACCGCCTCGGTCTGGTGCGCTTTCGGTGCGGCGGCGGCGGATGTGCTGCATGTGCATGAGCGCGTCAACATGATGCGCTCGCCCTTCGATGTGGCCATCGTGAATGGCCTGCTCGGCGAATTGAAAAACCACGCCGAGGCGGAACTCGCGGCAGATGACATCCCACCTGAGCAGCGGCATTTACGCTTCTCTCTCGATATGCGCCACAAAGGTCAAATAAACGAAGTCGAGGTCGAAATCGACGGCGCCGAATTGGCGGCGGCAGACCTGCCCGGCCTACATGACGCCTTCGTCGCGCAGTATGAGCGGCTTTATGGCAAGGGCGCTTCGCTACCCGGCGCTCAGCTTGAACTCGTCACCTACCGCTGCCGCGCGGCGGCGGAAACATTGAAACCCAGCCTCACACGGAGCAAGAAGCTGAGCGAGACGATCGACCCCGGGGCAGAGCGCCCGGCGCGCCCGGTCTATTGGTCGGAGCCGGGCGAGACGAAGGAAACAGCGGTGTTCGAAGGCAAAAAGCTGGTGCCCGGCAACAGCGTACCCGGCCCCGCTATCGTTGAGACGGCCGACACCACCGTGGTTGTACATCCCGGCCAAAATTTGTTGGTGGACGAGTTCGGAAATATCGAACTCACCCTAGAAGCCGCGACCTAATACCAAGACTTAAAGCATACGGAAGGGCGAACCATGCCACGCATCAGCCAGATTACCGACGTCGCATTCGACGGGATCGACAATCCGTATGTGCCGCCGAAGGAACTCAACATATCGCCCAGCCTGAAGCTTCACCGCGATTGGGACGAAACCGTGGACCCAATCACTTATGAAGTGATCCGCCACAATCTGTGGAACATCAATGAGGAGCATGGTGCAACGATCCAGCGCATCTCGGGCTCCCCGGTGGCGATGTTCGCGCTCGACCTCAATCCCTCAATTCTTACCGAGGACGCGGAATTCGTCTATTTCGGCCCGTATATGCAGTACATGTCGGGCGTCACCGATACCCAGGTGAAGTGGATATTGGAATACCGTTCCGACAATCCCGGCATCAAAGCGGGCGACATGTTCCTCGCCAACGACCCCTGGGTCGGCGCGGCGCATCAAATGGACGTGATGCTGATCTGCCCGGTGTTCCATGAGGGCGAGCTGTTTTGTTGGATCACCAATTGCCTGCATCAATATGACATCGGCGGCATCACGCCAGGCAGCTTCTGCCCATCGGCGGAAAGCGCATTTGACGAAGGCATTCTGATTCCGCCGGTCAAAATCGTCGAGAACGACGTGGTCAGGCGGGATATCGAGGCGCTTTACCTGCGCTCGTCGCGCAAGCCGGAGATGGTGGCACTCGATTTCCGCGCGCAGTTGGCCGGCAACATGACGGCCAAGGCGCGCATGGAGCAGCTCATCACCCGCTACGGCGCCAAAACCGTGAAGACCGTGATGAAGAAGGTGATCGATAATTCGGAAGCGGCTTTCCTTGCCAAGCTGAAGAGGATTCCCGACGGCGTGTGGCGCGACCGCACCTATATCGAGGCCTGCCGCCCGGGCGATCGCCGCACCCATCGTGTGCAGATTGCGCTGCAAAAAAAGGGCGACAAACTAATTTTCGACAATGAAGGCACCGCGCCGCAGGACGGCGCCATGAACGCGACCTATTCGGGCTGGCGCGGCTCGGTGATGGTCGCCATCAACGAGCTCTTGAGTTGGGATCAATATTTCGCCGTCGGTGGCGCGCTCCGCCATATCGAATTTGACCCCGTCCCGGGTACACTCAATTGCGCTAATTTTCCGGCGTCGGTTTCCACCGCGCCGACGCAGTCGATGGAGATCTCGCTCTACCCGGCCTACAACATCATTTCCAAGATGCTCTATTCCGATGAGGAACTGCGCCAAGACATCATGGGCATCGGCGGCACCAGCCAATGGCCAACGACGATCTTCCGCGGCATCGACCAATGGGGTGAGCGCTACGGCTATCTGCTGATCGATCCCATCGGCGGCTCGATCGGCGCGTTCGCGCAGGGCGACGGCATCAATACCGGTGGCCAGGCACGCACGCCGATCGGTCAGTTGCCCAACGTGGAACATAATGAGCAAATGTTTCCGCTGCTCTTTCTCTATCGTAAAGAGCTGCCGGATTCAGGCGGCGCGGGGAAATACCGCGGCGGCCTGTCGGCGGAAAGCTGCTTCATCCCGCACAATACCGACCATATCGTCCAGGACACGCTGTCGTCCGGCAATGCCATTCCGACCTCGACCGGTATGATGGGCGGCTATCCGGCGACGACCAACGCTTATACCTTCATTCGCAACAGCGACATTCTCGAACGCATGGCTGATTCGCACATGGTCGAGGATGCGTCCGAAGTCACCGGCGAGTCGGTCCTGCTGCAATTGCGGCAGGAGAATTTCGTGCAGAACGCGGCGGATGTGTACGCCGTGCGCTGGTCGGGCGGCGGCGGCTTCGGCGACCCATTGCTGCGCGATCCCGAGCGCATCGCGCATGACCTTGAACATCTCAATATTACGCCCGCGGCGGCGCGCGATATTTTCGGCGCGGTGCTGGACGCGGACGAGCAGGTGGATGTTGCTGCAACGGCAAAAAACCGCGAGGAAATCCGCGCGGCGCGTCTCACGCGTCTTGGCAACGGCCATGCGCCGAGAGAGATTCATAGCGGCGAAGTCTCCTTGGCGGCTGGTGATAATCTCGCAGTTTACGGCGTTTCGGACGACGCCCACTGGGCCTGCGCCCATTGCGCCGCCGACCTCGGGCCGCTTGCCGACAACTATAAGGATGTTTGCCTGCGCGAAGATCTTCCGGTTTCAGCGTCCAATCCTTTGGTCGGCGACCCGTTCGATTTTGTCGATGATGCCGTCGCCTTCCGCCTTTTCTACTGCCCGGCGTGTGGCAGCCAGATCGACAATGAGATCGCCGTCGAACGCGATCCTGTGATGCGCGACATCGAATTGGCGTTGTAATCACTTTCAGCACGGTGCTAGGGAGTGCTACGCTGCCCAAATGAGAGCGCGATTCACGATACTCATAGCGGCCGCTGCCCTGGTGGCTCTCGCGGCTTGCGATAGCGGCCCGCGATTGACGGCGACCTCGGCGCCGGCGGCGGCGGAAGGCGAATCAAGTGCTGCGTTCCAGCCGATCACCGATGTCCCGATCCCCGATGGTGCGCGCCTCGACAGCGAGCGCAGTCTGGTGCTTGGCGGGCAGGACAATTGGACCGGGCGGCTGGTGTTCACGATCGGCGAATCTTCCGCCGATGCCTTCGCCCGTTATCATCAAGAAATGCCGCGCTTCGGCTGGCGTCTAATCACCAGCGTACAGGCTGAATCGAGTGTGCTGGCTTTTTCTCAAGGAGATCGTATTGCCACCATCCAGATTGAGGGCCGCACGCTCTCCGGAGCCACCGTAGCTATCACCATGTCACCCCGCCACAGCGGCGATGATTCGGTGCAAGTGAGACCGCTCGGCGAGTGAAGCCAGCATAACCAGACAGAGCAGATAAGGAACCAGAAGTGGAAAAGCATTTCAATTTTTCCAACGCGCATAAAGATTTGATCGCACGCGACGCCGAACATGTATTGGGCTGGCGTTATGCGCCCGGCATCATTTTTGAGAGCGGCCGGGGCAGCACGATCACCGATTTCGACGGCAACGAATATCTCGATTTTACCTAGGGCATGATGTGCCTGCCGTTGGGCCATGGCCATGAAGAGTTGACCGAGACGCTTCGTGAACAGGCCGGGCGTTTCGTGCACGAGAATAGTTGGTATTCCAATCCGCAGATCGTCGCGTTCGCCGAAGCTCTGACAGCAACGCTCCCGGACGGGCTCGATGTCGTAAATTTCACTGTCACCGGTTCAGAGGCCAACGAGGTCGCCATGCGCATGGCGCTCGGCGCCAGTGGCAAACACGATATTATTTCGGTGATTCGCGGCTTGCATGGCGGCAGTCTCGCTGTTGAAGGGCTAACCTCGATCGGTGGCGCCCGGCGGCGCAATCTCGGGCCGCTGCTGCCGCCCGCCAATGCACCTGCCATCCACGCGCCGCTATGCTGGCGCTGCCCCATCAATCTCACTTATCCTGATTGCGGGGTCGCCTGCCTCGCGGCCAGTGAAGACTTGATCGATCGGACCACCGGCGGCGACGCGGCGGCAATTATCGCCGAAACCATCTTGGTGGCGGGCGGCATGATTGTGCCGCCCAAAGAATGGTTGCCGGGTCTAAAAAGTTTAGCTGAGCGGCACGGCGCCTTTCTCGTCCTCGACGAGGCGCAATTGGCGCCGGCGCGCACCGGCAAGATGTGGGCGTTCGAGCATTACGATGTGGTGCCGGACATGGTGACCTTCGCCAAAGGTTATGTCGGCCGGCCTCGCCATCTGCGGCGTGGTAACGCGGCGCGACATCGCCGAGGAAGCGCGCGGACGCGCCGGCACGCCGTGGGCCGGCACCTACTCCGGCGATCCGCTGCCGGCGGCCGTGGCGCTAAAGCAGCTCGAAATCATCGAGCGCGACAATTTGACAGCGCGAGCCGAAGTGCTTGGGGCTCGTCTCGCCGGCGGCCTCGCGCGCCTCTGCCAATCATATGAGGCTATGGGCGATGTGCGCGGCCAGGGGCTCTACAGCATGGTCGATGTGGTGGCCGACAAGAAAAGTAAACGCGCAGACGCGGAGATGGCCGAACGCATTCGCTACAACGCGGCCCTCGAAGGGCTGATATTTATTTGCGTGAAAAACTTCATGCGGTTCTGCCCGCCTTTAATCACCACCGAAGGTGAAATCGACGAAGCTCTAGCGGCGCTCGAACGCGCCATTAAACGCGCGATTGCCGGCTATCCCAAGGATGTCGACTTCCGCGCCTCTTCCTCTCTCGCGGCAGGCTCGGAGCGAGCCCAAACATTTGCCTGAAGGAAGAGAGATTCGCCGACTATCAGCGATCCTAGCGACAGATATTGTCGGCTATAGCCGCATGATGGCGGCAGATGAATCCGGCACCCTGGCACGCCTCAAACCCATGCGTTCTGAAATACTGGACGACACGATTGCCCGTCATAGCGGGTGACCGACTTGGCACGGGCGTCTCTCGTCGCGGCGCTCGGCCATATGGGCAACGTTGAGGACGCCGAAGCGATCTGGCGCGAATTGAGGGCAATAAACCCCGCATACTCATCTGTGGATCATGTGGCCCGATCGCCGTTCAACAACCCCGCGCAAGGTGAAATATTCTTGGCGGGTTTGCGCAAAGCGGGTGTAACCGAATAACCCTTCGCTACTGGCCCGGCACCGGGCTGGTACCGGTCCGGCACTCGGCTGTGGCCCGATCAACCTTCAGTTCAATTATTGCTTTGCGCACGATATGTGTTTAGTATCAGCTGTAACGGTATTCACCAAGCCATTGAGCAGGAGGGATTTTTGATCATTCGTCGAGGGGCGGCAGCTATCCTGCTGATGTGCGCCGGAGCCGTCCTTTCAGGCTGTGCCTTGCCGTTTGCCGGACCTTTGTTATTTACCGACATCCTCACCGGCGCTTCGATCATAACCACTGTCGCAACCGGCAAAGGCGCAACCGAAATAGCCCTCGATGTCCTGACAGGCGAGGATTGCCGCCTGCTCGAAGGCGCCTTGCGCGAAGACCGTGACATATGCGAACAACCGGGCTCGGCGGCCACAGAAGAAGATTTCAAGGGCGTTGTGGCCTGGCTCGAAGAAGTTGATCCGGCTTCGCCCGTGCCGAGCGATGCGGACACACCGCATATCATGGTCGCGGATATCGGACTTCCCAGCGCCGCACCAACCCAGCCCGTCGCGCAATTTGCGAATAGCTTAGCCGCCCCGGCGATAGAGACCACACAACCGCGCGTCGTGGCTCTCGCCAGCATCTCGGAATTGCCTAACGATTGGATTATCCTGGCGTCGTTACAAACTGGCTCGGAGTCTACCGAGCTTGGCGCGATCGCCCCGGCTTCCGGAACACCAGACCTGATTCGCGTCAAGTCGGACAGTTCTCAGTTGCCGTTCTTACATTCGGCGGGATCGCCCGAAGCTGACCCGGCTAACTGGGCGTTCGAAAAGATTAACCCCGGCACGCCAGATGTGGCCGAGCAAGCGCTCACAATGCCGCCCTCGCCGGCGCAAGGACCTGTCGCAGCGCCCGGATTGCGCGACGTGTTGAACGAAATGTATGTGCGTAGCAATTTTGAGCCGAGCTTAGACGTCGCGCTCCTATTGCCCGCACCTGTCAAGCCGCTGTTGCTCGCTCTACTGCCGCCGGCGCCAGCCAAACCGCGATTGCAGGCTTTTCTACCGCACCCCCATAAGCCGACGTTGCAGGCCGGATTGCCCGACGATTCAAAGCAAGCCCATGCGGAATTCAATATGCCGCAGCCAACGCCGATCTAGCCGCGTCCAACACCCTGGATGACGCATTCATCCATCGCCCTGATACCGATCTGCGACCGCATCAACCGGACAAGATAATCCGTCAATTTGCCTTCGGCAGCCCAGTCTGAATTACGGTTAGGTTGAGGCTAGGCCGGGCGTTGCGCGGTGACGACAATGGCCTGCAGAGATGTGCGCAGCGGTTCGTCGCCATAGGCGGCGATCAGACGGCCGGTCAGTGTGGCGACGACTTCATGCGGAGCGGCGCTGCCGCGCTCCTCGATTTCAAGAATCGACGGATTGCCGTGCACCAAGCCGTAGGCCAGATCGGCGGCGCTGGAGTGGCTGGCATCATTTGGCAGTGCTTCAATCGAAATATCAACGAAGCCCGCATCTTCAACATGCGTGTGGATGATGTCATGCAGATACCATCCGAACGGCACAGTGAGGAACTGTGGCGGATCGGCGGCGAAAAATTCACCAATGGTTTCGTGTGCCAATGCGGCGATGGGATTACGTTCGAGCGAATCCCACACATTGAAAGCGAGTAGGCCACCCGGCTTCAGGGCGCGGAAGGCTTCGCGGAATCCGCGCGGCTTGTCGGGCAGGAACATCACGCCGAACTGGCAGAACAGCGCATCGAATGCCGCGTCAAAATAAGGCAGCTCCTGACCGTCCGCTTCGCTGAAATCGACGTCCGGCAAATGGCCGCGTTTAGCCCGCGCCAATTCAAGCATAGGCGGGTTGAGGTCGGTCGCGGTGATGTGGACGCTTTGATCCAGTGCCGCACGCGCGGCTTCGGTCGAAATGCCGGTGCCGTAGGCGATTTCCAGCACACGCCCGCCTGCCGGTGCGGCGAGGCGCGCGGCCAGATCGCGAGCGTAATAATCGAACAAGAACGGCCCGAGCACCCGCTCGTAAGTTTCCGGAATCGTACCAACAAATCGAGCCTGATCGCTGCTCATTCTACCGCCTTAATATTGTCGGTTTACTTCTGAAGCCAGGATGGTCGATGACGCCGTCTAAGCCGTGAGCTGTACGCTGATGCGTCCGAGCACACCGAAATCCGCCACCACGTGATCGCCCGGCTTAATTACCGCCGGCACGATGCAGGTGCCCGTTGTAATGATCTCGCCGGCGCGGAGCGGCGCGCCTTGCGTGATGCGGTCATTGGCGAGCCAGGCTAGGGCGCGGCGTGGATCACCGAGCACATTGGCGCCCGTGCCTTCCGCCGCGGTTTCACCGTTGATGGCGACGCTGACGTGATGGCCAGCCAGATCGAGGTCGCGCCACATCTCCGGCACCGCCGCGCCGAGAATAAAAAACTCGGTGCAGGCATTGTCGGCGATCAATTGCGGCGCGCCGACGATAGAAAAGTCTTCGAAGCGCGAATCCGGCACCTCGATGCCGAGATGAAGCGACGCCGTAGCCGCCACCACATCCTGCGGTGAATAATCCTGTCCGCGTGGCGGTAAATCTTCGGCCAAACGAAAAACGAACTCGGCTTCCATTACGGCCATGTGCAGATGCGCGGCGGGCAGCTCGGCGCCGCTTTCATGCAGCTTGCCGGCGAGTAGGCGCCCGGCGAGCGGGCCGTCCACGCCGATATGTTTTTGACCGGCTGCGCTGGTGGCGGCGATCTTCCAGCCAACCGCCTGCCAGCCGCTCAGGGCGCTGAGCTCCGCCTGGGCCGCATAGCCCTCCGCCACGGTGCGCGGGCGGCAAGATTCAGGCAGAGCCGCAATACGGCTTTGATTGCGCCAATTTTTCCAAATCAGCGCTGCCGCTTCGCTTGTACGTGTATCTCCCATAGCGCAGTCTTAGCGCACCACCCGGCGGCGGACAAGGCACGCCGATCACAGTTAAAAACAGTCAGGGAGCGCTTGATGTATTTCGCTATTTTCGCCACCGACCGGCCTGAGTCCAGCGAACTCAGACTGCAGACAAGACCGACACACCGCGAGTATTTGCGCGACATGGCGGCGCATCCGGAGGCCATAGTAATTCATGGCGGCCCGACCTTGGCCGAAGACGGCGAGACCATGAACGGCTCCATGCTGATCGTCGAAGCGCCATCTCTGGCTGCGGCTCAAACCTTCGCGGCGGGCGTTCCCTATCGCCAGGCCGGTCTGTTTGCCGCGTGCGAAGTGCGTCCCTGGGCCTGGACCCTCGGGCGCCCCGACACGGGAGGCTGAACATGCTCGAACTTAGGCCGATTTGTGAGAATTGTGCGACCGACCTGCCGCCGACATCGACGGAAGCCAGGATTTGCTCTTACGAATGCACCTTTTGCCGCGACTGCGTCGATCGGATTCTGGAGAATGTTTGCCCGAACTGCGGCGGCGGTTTCGTACCGCGACCCATTCGGCCGGCGCATAGCTGGCGAGACGGCGTTTAGCTCCTGGCCCAACCGCCGGTTCAACAACGGAAACATCGCCCGGTCGAGTATGCTGAACAGCGCGCCCTGATCGCCCGCGTTGGCGCTATTGCGCCAGAGAACCGGTGAGCGGGTTACGCCAGCGTCACGCCACTTGTAATTACGAATTCGCCCGGTATTTCGTAACCCGCACCGGCACGAAAGGCCTCGATCGAGGTCAAATACTCGGCGCACACGGCTTCCTGGGTTGCGATATCAAAACGGGCGTAGGCCAACGCGACCGGACCGCCGATCATCGCGGCGCCGCACGCCTGCTCAGCCGATTCAAACGTCACGCCACAGCTTAGGCGTTCTGAAGTCACGTTGGTGAATCCGGCCGTTCGAAAACTGCCTTCAAGGGCGGCGCCGGTCCCCAACCTGAAAAACAGCGGACAAACTTCAGATTTCACGCGGGCATCAATGATCGGAAACACCTCGGCCCAGCCGCAGCGCCCGCGTTGCCCCCAAACCGCCGCGACTGCCCGGCCACCCGGTCGCAGTGCGTCGAACATCGCACTCAGGGCACGCTCCGGCTGCGGCACATACATGAGGCCGAGCGAACACAGGGCGGCGTCGAACACATGCTCGGCGTCGACCGGCGTTTCCGCGTCGCGCCGTACGAATCGCAAATTCTTTAGCCCTCTTTCAAGCCGCAACGATTCAGCGCGGCGGATCATTTCCTCGGAAATGTCGTCGCCGACCACTGCACCGTGCGGTCCGACGGCTTGCCCGCCCGAAAAGACACCAGGCCATCGCCGCAGGCAACATCCAGCACTTTCTCTCCAGCTTGCAGATCTGCCAATTCGAGCAGCCTTGTCTGCACCGGTTCAAGCTGCACCTGCCAGTAGCGCGCATAATCGGCGCTGGCGCGATCCCAGCCATAGCGCTGCACGCGTTTCTGCAGACGAGAGTCCATCAGCCTCCCTCGGCGCCTGTGGTAATTCGCACGCTGCGCTTTGGGTCGAACGCTGTTTTGGTGTTGGACAGCCACGGGCTGTGGGCATCCGCCCAATCGAGCACCTTCATGATCTCATTTTCTGCGGCTGGGCTATCGACGGTCACCAAATAACGAAATTCCGAGTAGCTGGCGGCAACATCGGAAACATCAAGAACGCCGCCATAATCAAAATCTGCGGCGACTTCGACATCGATCGCGTTGACGGGTATTTCCATACGCGCGAACCAAACTGCGTAACCGATGGCGAGGCAACTGCTTATGGCGGCGCGGCCCAAGACGCCCGGATCGGGACCGGTATTCTCGCCGCCGAGGCTCTTCCTCATATCGGCGGTCAAACGCCACGGCCCATCCTCGATTTCGCAGGTCAATCCGCTGCGAATGCTGGCCTTGCTGGTTTTCGTCAGCTGGCCAACCTCGGGCCGTCTACGAATCTTGTCTTCGTTGCGCACGATCGCCGCCTTCATGTCGTCCGGCTCCTTCATGGCGTTGGCTCCGTGCTAAACACTGGCGACTAGGACATGGCCGGATCGTCGAGGTAATCCGACAGATGGGCGCTTAAATCCTGCGCATCGTCGCCGACCCCATCCATGAGCGCGGATTTGCGGCGGCGCAGAAACTGAATGCCCATCAGATACATGCCAGGTACTTCCGTGACGATGCCGCCATCGTGGCGGATGCGGCCCTTACGATCAAAGACCGGCAGGTTGAGCCACGAATAGTCAGGATAGTAACCGGTCGCCCACAGGATGGTTTTGATTTCGCCATTGTTAAGGTTCATGCCGAGGGGCGGCGCATCGTCGATTGCCGTCGGGTCCAGGCGGTGCGCTGGTTCGACTTCGCTATCCAAGCCATTCTCGCTCGCCCATTCGTCGATGGTATCGAGCAAACGCCCCATCTTGAGATCGGAGAGGGCGCACTGATTGCGCAAAGACCCGGAGAATTGCGCCTTACCGTCATTGATGCCGGCAAGACGGCCGATGAGCTTAACGCCGATGCCGGCCAGCGCGTTGAGATCGAGGGTGGTCCGATTGGCCGTGCCGGCGAGCTGAAGCGACGGCAGCTTGCGCGCGCGGTTGATATCCTCGATCTCGTCATAACGTTCGTCGAGCACGCCGGCGGCGTCCATCCACCATTCGATGTCGCGGCCCCGGTAGACCCGGGGTGCGCGGATATGCTCGCCGATGGAAATCGTCACCGGGCGACCGGAACGATGGATTTCGTCGGCTAGCTGGGTGCCGGTCGCCGATGCGCCAACCACCAGAACGCCGCCGCGATCGAGTTGATCCGGATTGCGGTAATCCATCGTGCTAAGCATGGCGATACCCGGCGGCACGGCCTCAGCCAGCGCCGGAACACGGGCGATATTGCAAGCGCCGCTGGCGAGCACCAAGGTACGGCAACACCAATCGCCTTGATCGGTGGAGACCTTAAACCCCGGATCGTCACCCGTCACCGACGTGACCGTCGTATGAGTCTCAACCGGAGCCGAAATTACGCCGGCATAGCGGTCAAGGAATGCGATGGTCTCCGGCATCGAGCGGTAGCCGTCGGGATCTTCGCCCTCATAGCCAAAGCCGGGTAGCCGGCTTTGCCAATTGGGAGTGAGCAGACGCAACGAATCCCAACGCTCGGTGCGCCATGAGTTGGCGACTTCACCGCGCTCCAACACAACATGATCGATGGCGCGCTCGGTGAGGCACCGGCTCATGGCCAAGCCGGCCTGGCCGCCGCCAATGACGACGGTGGTGGTGGCGTGAATGGACTTCGCTCCGGACGGCGATCGGCGCTAGGTCAGTTAACCTCGACGGTGACGTTTGTCGGGTTGGTCACGATATCATAGACCGCCGAGCGCTTTTGAGACTGCGCAACCAGCGCCTCGATATCCTTCTGCGACGCATCGGCATCGATCTTGTAGCTCACTTTGATGCCGTCGAAGCCGTTGCGGATATCGCTGTCCATGCCGAGGATGCCCTGAATGTCCATTCCGCCTTCGAGCGTCGCGACTACAGAACGCAGCTGGATGTTGCGATGTTGCGCGACCGCGGCGACGCCGGCAGTCAGGCAACTGGCCAAGCCGACCAACACATATTCCACCGGTGTGGCGCCTCTGTCTTCGGAAGCGAAAACCGCGGGATGGTCGGCATCGAAATTAAATATGGTCTTGTGTTTTTGCTGCTCGCCAAGGCCGAAATAACCCTCTACCGTCGAGTGGCTGTACGTACCATCCTTCCATTCGCAAGACGCGCGCCACTCAAATTTGGCCGCCTCGGGCATACTTTCCAGCGCCACTCTGGCGTCGAGCAAGGCCTGGACATTCACGCCGTTATCAACTGTTTTATCGCTGTCAGCCATTCACTTTCTCCCTCATTTTATTCCCCGGTTTGGGGTCCCCGTTTAATCGGTTGCACGAGCTTGAGTTGGGCGGCTCTGGTGTCAAGCGCGTTCGATAGCGGCAGCCGGTTGCGCGCTTGCGGCGAGTTGGCGCGAGACGAGCGCGGCATACAGACCGCCCTTGGCGAGGAGGCTGGTATGCGTGCCAACTTCACACACACGCCCGCCATCCATCACCAAAATCTGATCGGCATCGCGTACGGTGGAGAGGCGATGCGCGATAACGACAGTCGTGCGCGCCACCATCAACTCGGAAAGGGCGCGGCGCACCGCTTGTTCGTTGAGCGCGTCAAGATGCGATGTCGCCTCGTCGAGTATCAGCACCGGCGCGTCTTTGAGAAACGCGCGGGCGATTGCGATGCGCTGGCGCTGGCCGCCGGAAAGACGCGTACCGCGTTCGCCGACCTCAGTCTCCAACCCGTCGGGCAAGGCGGCGGTGAACTCTTCGAGGGCGGCACGGCTGACCGCCGCCGCCACGTCTTCCGGGCTGGCTTCGGGCCGGGCGATCAGGATGTTGGCGCGGATGGTATCGTTGAACAGATAAGTATCCTGCGCCACCAAGGCGATGTGCGCGCGCAGATCGTCGATGCGCCAGTCTTTGAGATCGTGCCCGTTCAGGCGAACCGTGCCTTGTTCTGGGTCCCAGAACCGCATCAACAAATTCGCCAGCGTCGTCTTGCCGGCGCCCGAGGAGCCGACCAGGGCGAGGGTACTTCCCGGCGCCAGGGTGAGGTTTACCCCATCCAGCGCCGGCGCCTTGATGCCGGGATAGGTGAAGCGCACATTCTCAAGCTCCAGCGCTGCGCCGGCGCCGCTTGATTGCGCCGCCGTCACGCCGGTGCCGTCGGTAATAGCGACCGGCTCGCTATGCACGGCATTGAGGCGCCGTGTACCGCCCAACGTATCGGCAAGCTGGCGACCGATATTGGCAATTTCTGAGATCGGCAGAAAGGCCGCCATCGCAAGCAGGGTGAGAAGTGGCAGCATGGTGCGATCGAGATCGCCGGCATTCACCAGAAACGCGCCGGTGATCACCACGGCCAGGCCGCCGAGGCCGGTCACGGTTTCGACCAGTGCCGTCTGGATCGTGAGATCGCTGAAGAACGGCAGACGCAGCGCATGGTGGCGGTGCACGAGGTCGATCAATTGCTTGCCGCGCCGCGCCTCTTGGCGGAAGGCGAGAATTTCGGGCAGGCCCTGCAGGGTATCGACGGTGTGGGCGTTGAGCTCGCCCTGTGCTTCGCTAGCACGCGAGGCCAGCCGGTCGACCCGCTTGCGCATCAGGAACGGCGAGAGTGCAATCAGCGCCAGGAACGGCGCCAAAGCGACCGCCATCGGCCAACCGAAGAACAATACGGCAGCCAGTACAGCAGCCGGCACCAACAGCGCAACGAAGGCCGGCGCCACAGTGTGCGCGAAGAAAAATTCCACATTCTCGATATCCTGCGTCGCCATGGCCACCAAATCGCCGCTCCGCCGGCGCAACAGGTAAGCCGGCGCCAGCGCATCGAGCTTGGCAAACAAGGCAATGCGCATTTCGGTAAGCAGACGGAAGGCCATGTCATGGGCGACCCAGGATTCGAGCCAATGCAAGATGCCAGCGAACGGCGCCAGCGCATAGAGCGCGATCAGCAGTCCGTCGAAGGGCTCGCCGTTGCGCACCGCCGCCACCACGAATGCGCTTAACACGCCCACGCCGATCAAGGCCATGACGCGCGCAACACCGAGTAAAAAGGCGAGGCCGACACGCCGGCGCAAGGGCCGAACGAGGCGCATCAAAAGGCCGGCGGCGCGCCACCAGCCCATCTGACCGGCGCGCAAGATTTCATCTGCCGGCTGCAACCGGGCGAGTTGTACATCTTCAAGCGGCGCTGGGGCGTCCGCTACCGGTGCCGGCGCGGCAATCAACTCTTCCGCGCCGCCGCTTCCCACCGCTTCCGTCGCTTGCGCCGCCATCAGGCGCGCGTAGACATCGCCCGCAGCCATCAACGCGCCATGCCGGCCTTGCTCGACCAAGGCGCCGTCCTCCAGCACCAGAATGCGATCGGCGTCGATGACGCTGGACAGGCGGTGCGCCAAGATCAGCACGGTGCGCCCCTTCATGAGACGATCGAGCGCCTCCTGAATAACCGCCTCATTTTCCGCGTCGACCGCCGAGAGCGCCTCGTCCAACACCAGAAACGGCGCGTCGCGAAGCAGTGCACGGGCGATAGCGATGCGCTGACGTTGGCCACCCGACAAACGAACGCCGCGCTCGCCGATCACCGTGTCATAGCCCTGCGGCAGGTGCGAGATAAATTCATGGGCGTTGGCGGCGCGCGCCGCCGCTTCCAGTTCCGCGGTCGTGGCATCGGGCTTGCCGAATCGAATATTCTCTTCCGCCGTGCCGTGGAAAAGATAGGTGTCCTGGTGCACAACAGCGAAATGCCCGCGGATTTGCGCGAAACTCAAATCCCGTAAATCTGCGCCACCGAGAGAAATTTTTCCTGAATCCGGGTCATAAAGGCGAAGCGCCAGACGCACGATGGAGGATTTACCACAGCCGCTCGGGCCGACAATGCCGATGCGCTCGCCAGCCTTGATTTCAAAGCTCAAATCCCGGTGCGCCCGCTGGCGCGCACCAGGATAGGAAAAATTCACGCCCTCGAAGCGGAGAGAAGGTTCCAGCTCGGCTTTTGAGGCAACATCACCGCTCTCTTTCTCGCGCACCAGCGGCTTGGCGTCGAGCAGGGCGAATAACCCCTCAGCGGCGGATTGCCCAAGCATGCCCTGGTGCAACAAAATGCGCAGATCGCGCATCGGGCGGAACAGCTCCACCCCCATCATCAGGACGATCAGCAGCACGCCGATGCCGATATCGCCGTCGGCCACGCGCCACGCTCCGATGCCCAGTGCCAGCGCCGCGCCAATGGCAATGCCGCCATCGGTGATACCGCGCGACAGCGAATTGGTTGCCAGCACCCACATGGTGCGACGAAATAGATCATGCGCCTTGGCCGTCAAATCACGTGCCCGCGCACCGCTTTGCCCAAACGATTTGAGCGTCGCAAGGCCCTGCACTGAATCTAGGAACTCGGCGCCGTAGGCCGCATAAGAGCGTTGCCGAGCCTGCGCGGCGCGGCGGTCCCAGCGGTGAAAGGCTGCCGGCGCGAACAGAGTGAACAGCGCGAAGCCGAACAACGCGCCGGCGAGCGGCAGGTCAAGAAAGGCCATGAAAGTAAAAATGCCGATCGGTGCCAAAGCGGCGACGCAAAGCTGCGGCAAATATTGGCCGAAATAAGTCTCGAGCTGCTCGACCCCGTCAATCAGTGTGAGGAGTGTCGCACCGGTGCGCTCGCGGCCGAAATAGGCGGGGCCAAGAGCGATAACATGATCGTAGAGGCGTTGGCGCAGTTTCACCTGCACGGCGGCCGCGGTGCGGTGCGCGGTCATGTTGCGGCTATATTCGAGGACGCCACGCAGCAGCATCACGGCGGCAGTGAGGGCAAAGGGCAACACCAGCTCGGCAAGTGGCTCACCAGTGAATATCTTGGCCAGCAACCAGCCCAACAGCGCCAGGCGCGCCGCGCCCGACGCCGCTGCCAGCAGGCCCAACAGAACGGTCGCCGCGATACGTCCGCGCACGCCTTCCGTAAATACCCAGAGCCTACGGTCAAGATACATGTTTGTTCTATCTAATCCGCGTCACGGTGCTTGCCAGCCCCGAATGTTCATAGCTGCCGGTTGAGCGGAATGTGCGGCGCCGCCGTCATGGGCAGAATACCGGTCTCGCGCGGATCTTCCGCCGAGCGCACCTCCGAATGAGTCTCCTCGAAGCCGAAGCGGCGATAAAATGGAATTGCGGCGGGGTGGTCCAAATCGCATGTGTCGAGCGTGACCCGGCGCACGGCCGGCCGCCAAGCCTGGCGGAGAAATGATTCCATCATAAAGCCGCCGAGACGGCGACCGATAAATTCTGGTAGGAGGCCAAAATAGCGGATAGCGGGCGCTTCGGCGTCGCTTCTGTCCAGCTCCGCGAAGCCGGCCACTTCTCCGTCCGCACGAAGAATGAAAATTTCGGTGGCGGCGGCGGATAATAACGCCTCCAGGGTCGCATCGTCGAACATGATACGCTCCCACCACAGCCACTCCTCGCCCACCTTGCGGTGTAATTCACGGTAGGCGCCGGGGCTGATATCGGTTGCGCGGGCGAATGTCACCCCGGCAGGCGTCGGCGGCGGGCCAGGTTCGGGCACGGCCGTTCGCTCCATATACGTGATGCGCCAACTCAGCATGTCTTATGTGTGCCCGTCTTTGTGCCCGTCCACCCGCTCACATGCCGAGCGAAAAGCCTTCGTCCAGCACCATTAACCCGCCGTGCATGGCGCGGCCGTCGTCGCTCGCCAGGTACAGCGCCGCGCGAGCCATGTCGATGGCTTCGGAATAGGTGCGCCGGCTCGGCGTGCTGGCCGCCATGGCGTCGAGCATGGGTTTGAATTCGGGCTCGGTGCGGATGTTTTCGTTCATCGGCGTTGCCGTGTTGCCGGGCAGAATCGCGTTAACATGGATACCGTGCGGCGCCAGCTCTTGGGCGAGCGTCCGGGTCATTAAATTTACCGCCGCCTTGGCGGCGCAATAGGCGGAATAGGTGCCGAGCGCCATAACGCTGGCGACCGAGGAAATATTGATGATGCGCCCACCATCCTGGGCCATCATGATCGGTGCCACTTCATGAATGCAGAAGAACATCCCCTTCACATTGATATCCATCATGCGGTCGTAATCCGCCTCGCTCGTCCCGCCGACAGGCGTCGGGTAGAACAGCCCGGCCGAGTTGACGAGAATATCAATGCGCCCGAATTCCGCTTTAACCGCCGCCACCAGCTTGGCGATCTCGTCGACCTTGCTGAGGTTGGCAACATAGGGCTTTGCCGAGCCACCCGCCGCTTCGATACGCGCCGCCACAGCTTCCGCTTTGGCCAAATTCGAGCTTCCAACCAGCGCCACTTTGGCGCCTTCGCCGGCGAACAGCTCGGCGCAGGCTTCGCCGATGCCGGAGGTGCCCCCGGTGATCAGCGCCACTTTTCCGTCCAGTTTCATCTCTCTCTCCTTTTCATGGCCCCTCAATTGCCGGGCGGCTGCGTCCGCAGCCTTGGCTACCTCGTATTAACTCGGGCGCGCGGTCGCGCTTTCAGAATACGCTACGCCTTGCGCATCGCATTCTGGGATTACTCTTGAACTTTATTATCAACCGCCCCTCCTCGCCGCAATTGCCTTGTCGGCGAAAGTGGGAAGATCGTCGCCCAGGGCGATGCCGGCGGCCAGCGCAAGGGTGTTGGCATGTGAAATTATTCCGCTTTCCCAGGCTGAGCGAGCGTCACCGATGCGCGCGCTCGCTGCTGACACCGTAGCGGCGATAACACCTTCACCCTCGAGAGCCGGCAAGCGCGAAAAGCCGGAACCGTCGGCGCCGCCGCCGGCATCGTTGAAAATCACGGCAAGTGGCGGGCCGGCGATGGGTTTGTTCTCCAAACTGCCAAAACAGGAGCCGTGCGACGCGGTAATCATGACCGCGTCTTTGTCGCTGGCATCCAGCAGGGCAGTGGAATCGACGCCCCAGACTTCAGGGGCGTCGATGCGCTCGCTCGCGCGCAGCAAAAAGCGCGCCTCACCAAATTCCGGCGCCGTGCCCGTCCATTGCACCGCCATTGTCATCAACTCGGCAGCGGCACGGCAGCTTTGCCGCGGCGCGCAGCCGAGCGCCGCGGCGGTTTTATTGACATGGCTGATCACACCGCGCGCCAATTGGTCACGGCCGTCGGCGATGCGCGCACTGTAATGTTCAAGCGTGGCCGCCGGCAGGCCGATACCATCCAGTAACGCCAGCGAGCCAATTCCGGCTTCGTCCTTGCCGATCCCGGCATTATGCAGGATGACGCCGCGCACGCCGGCTTTCGCCGCCAGATAGCCAGCATAACGCCCGCCATGCGAGCCGCCGATCAGGGCCTGACCGCAATGCTCAGGGCCCAGCGCGGTAACCGTATCGGCACAAACAATATCCACCATAGCGCCGAGACGGCCTGTCAAATCAGCCGAACTTTTTGACAGCGGCTTCGATGGCAGGCCCTGCCGCAGCAAGATCCCCGGGCAACATCACCGGTATGACTTCAATACTGGCATCAAAAGCGAGAAACCACGGCTCAGCCACGGCTGGAATTTCCGAGGCATCTGCCAAATCGACTACCATGATTGCGGTGCGCTTGCCGTTCACCGCGGCAAAATAGCACGCTTCAGGCTTGATATCCTCGAGGATGGCTTGAACGGTCCCTGCCAAAGTACCTGCCCGCGCCGCAGCGTTTCCCGACGCCACGGGCCAACTCGCCGTTACGATAAACCTCATTATCTTCCCCTCAGTATATGGCCGTCGTCTGGGTTGCGCCGGCTTTCAGCCCAAACGTAAGGCCAGTTCCTGTCCGGAGTCGAGCGAATAGGGTGCGCAATTAATTTATCAATTCTAGCAAGCAGTCTTCACCAAGCGGCTCGATCGGGGACCAGTCACGCGTGCAATGATGCTCGGCGCGCTTGAATATGGTAGGCGGATTGTCACTCGCCGCGAGGTTCAAATAGAAAATCGTGCGCGGCCACGGCGTGATGTTGTTCGACGAGCCATGTACGATATTGCTATGGCAAATCAGCACCGAACCCGCCGGGCCCAATTGCGCGGCGATGCCCGGCCCATCGGCGAGGCGGGCAAGAGTGGCGGGCGGAATGGTGAAGAGCGTATAGCCGCCGGCCTCGCGGTTATCGTTCGCGTCATGCACGAGCCCGCTTCGGTGCGAGCCAGGCACGATCAAGAGCGGCGCGTTGGCCGCCCCGTCACGTCTTCGATAAAGACCGCCACCATGAGGGCGCGTGGCTCTTTCAGTCCATCGCGGTCATGCCAGGTAGCAAAATCCTGATGCCACTCCCATTCCGCGCCGGCGAATGCTGCCTTTGGGTTCAGGCGCGACTGATGAATATAAACCCCGTCCGTTTCCAGCAACTGCTCGGCGGCACGTACCAGATGCGGATGCCTCCCGAGACGCACAAACACCTCGTCATACATGTGCGCCCCATAGACCAGGCGCACTGTATTCGAATCCGCCTCGCACACCACTTCAGGCCCGGTCCGCGCCATAATCCGCGCCGCGCCGGCGCGCAATACGGCTACTTCGGCGTCAGAGAACAGCGACGGCAGGAACACAAAGCCTTGTTCCGCGAAGCCGTTGAGTTGTTGTGCGTCGGGAGGGAGCATACCGACCTTACGACCGCTAGCCACCCATACCGACAAATTCCCGCACCAGCTCCGGATTGTAGAGTTGGTCGGGGGAGACTTCGTTGACCAGTTGGCCGCGTTGGATGATGTGGACGCGTTGGGATAGCGAGGCGATAAAATCGAGGTTTTGTTCCACGAGGATGATGGTGAGGTTGCGGCTGGTCCTGAGACCCCGCAGAATCTCGATGATCTCCTCGATGATGGAGGGCTGGATGCCTTCGGTCGGCTCGTCCAACAGCAGCAGGCTGGGGCTGCCGCAGAGGCAGCGCGCCAGGGCCAGGATTTGCTGTTCGCCGCCTGACAGCACCCGGCCCGAGCGATCGAGGAGCGGTTTCAGGCGCGGGAAGACCTCCAGCACCTCTTCGAGGACTTTCTCCTCTTCCACCTTATGCATGGCGAAAGCGATGCGGAGATTGTCCAACACCGTCAGGTTGGGAAATATATCGCGCCCCTGCGGCACGTAGCCCATGCCGTTCAGATTGCGCTTGTAGGCAGGCATGCGGGTGATGTTTTTGCCGTTCAATTCGATGCTGCCGCCGGTCGGGCGCAACAAGCCGATCAGGGTTTTCAAAAATGTCGTCTTGCCCATGCCGTTATGGCCGAGGATGCCGACGAACTCGCCTTCGGCGACGTTGAGATCGATGCCGTGCAGGATCGGGATGCGCCCATAGGCGGCTTTCAGACCCGCGACCGCCAGCATGGTCAGGCAACCTCCCGCTTGCCGAGATAGATGTCGCGGACTTGCTGGTTTTTGAGCACGTTCTCCATCGTGTCCTCGACCAGAATGGCGCCCTGGTTAAACACCGTCACGCGGTTGGCGATGGCTTTGATGAACTGCATGTCATGCTCGACCACGATCAGCGAAGCGGTGCGGTTGATCTCGCGGATCATCTCGGTGGTGCGGTGCACTTCTTCGTGGGTCATGCCGGCGGTCGGCTCGTCGAGAAGAATGAGTTCCGGATCGCCGGTGAGGACGATGCCGAGCTCGACGCCCTGGCGTTCGCCATGGGCAAGCTCGCCGACCAGCCGTTTAGAGACCGCGGTCAGACCGATGCGTTCGAGAATTTCGTCAACCACCCGGTTGGCTTCGCGGCCCTTGTGGTGGCGCCGTGCCGAGAGCCAGATGTTCTCGTGCACGTCGAGGCCGTCGAACACGCTCGGCACCTGGGTCTTGATGCCGATGCCGCGGCGCGCGATCTCATGCGTATGCGAGCCGGTGATATCGTCGCCGCGATAGACGACCTGGCCGGAGGTCGGCTTGTACTGGTGGGTAAGGCAGCGGAAAAAGGTCGTCTTGCCGGCGCCGTTGGGGCCGATCAGGCAGCGCAATTCACCTTCGGCTATGCTGAAATCGACATTGTCCACCGCCACTACGCCGCCGAAGCGCATGGTGAGCCCGCGCGTCTCCAGGATCGGCGGACGCGGATCAGTCATTGCCGGCGCCCTCCCGGGCACCAACAGCCGCTTGAACATCCTCCGGCGGCGGCCGCGTCCAAGGCAGGAAACGCAGCGCCAGCAATTGCGCCGTAGGCTGGATTCCCTGCGGCACCGCGAGCACGAAGATGATGATGATGGCGCCAAACACCAGATAGGTGTTGATCCAACCGACGAAGTTTTGCGTCCCCAACCAATTGTTGAGCATCAAGAGCGCGAGACTGCCCAGCATCGGCCCGATCAGCGTGCCGACGCCGCCGATCAGCACCCACATGATGATCTGCGCCGCGAGCGCCAGGGCGAACTTGTCCGGATTGACGAAATTGTTGAAGGTGACGATCAAAAAGCCGGCCAGGCCGGCGATCCCGCCGCCGATGGTGAAGGCCATCATCTTGTAGAAGCGCACATCGTAACCCAGCAATTCGGCGCGGGTTTCGTTCTCCTTGATGGCCACGATGACGCGGCCGAAATGGGTGCGCAGCAAAAAGCGCAGGCCGAAATAAACCAAAATAAGCAGCGACATGGCGACGTAGAATTTGTCGTCCGGCCATAGAAAGGCGTCAGGAAAGCCAGGCCAGTTCGGATCGGGTATCGCGGAAATACCGTTGAAGCCCATGAGGCGGGCATTGCCGATATGATATTCCGGGCCCGACGTCGAGCGCATGAAAGCGTAGAAGATCAACGTCACCGCCAGGGTCACCACAGCCAAGTAAATATCGCTCAGGCGGCCGTAAAACATGAAGTAGCCGAGCAGCATGGCGAACGCCGCGGGGACGAATATCGCAAGCAATATAGGAACGGTGCTTTCGCCCATATTGATGACGGCGATCGCGTAGACGTAGCCGCCGATGCCGAAAAAGACCGATTGGCCGAAGCACAGAATGCCGCCGAAACCCCAAATAAATGCGAGCGACAGCGCCAGCATGGCCATGGAGATAAAGAGAATTACCTTCAAGAGCGTGAAGAGATCGAATATTTCCGGTCCGGCGAAAAGCAGCGCCAACATGAGCGCGCCGACGAAGATCAGGCCGCGTGTGTTCCAATCCTTGAAATTGATGGCGAACATCACAGCGATCTTCTGAAGATCTTGCCGGTGATGCCTTGCGGCAGCAGGCGCAGCACCAACACCGCGATGATCAGCAGCACCACGCCGCCGATGATCGGCGTGGTCTGGTAGGTGACGAGCTGGCGTACGGTGCCGAACACGCCGGAGGCGACGATGGTGCCGGTGATTGCGCCGGTGCCGCCGGTGATCACGGTGATGAAAGCCTGGGCGACATAGGTGAAGCCGACCGTCGGGATGATTTGCGATATCGGCGCCAAAAGGCCGCCGGCGAGGCCCGTAAGCGCCGCGCCGATACCGAAGGTGACCATATAGACGCGCGGCGTGCTAATGCCGAGCACCGAAGCCTGTTGGGCATTTTGCATGGTGCCGCGCGCGATCAGCCCGAGGCGGGTGCGCGTGAAAACGATATAGATGCCGATGAACAGCAGCACGGTGAGGCCGATCAGCACCAGGCGATAGGTCGAAAGGTGATAAATGCCGATGCTGAAATTGCCCATCGGCGCCGAGACGCCGGTGATGTAGTTGCCGAATATGGCGGTGACGATGCCGATCAACAAGAGGCTGAGCCCCCAGGTGGCGATCAGTGTATCCACCATGCGGCCATAGAAAAATCGGATCAGCAGGCGCTCCGAAAGAATACCTATAATGCCTACAACCAGGGGCGAGAGGATGAGCATCGAGATCCAGATGTTCACGCCGGCATTGGTGGCGACCACCGTGGTGTAGCCGCCCAGCATCATGAATTCGCCATGCGCGAAATTAATCACCCGCATCATGCCGAAAATGATCGCCAGCCCGGCGCAAGTAAGCGCCAGGCTGGAAATCCCATTCAACACTTCGATGATCAGAAGTGCGACCGTATCCACGGCGGATCCTTCAAATTCGCCTGATTTGGTCTAGTTGAGTCCGCCGCTACAGGATCGGCTCAAGATGCGCGTTCATGTCGGGCGTCTTGGTCAGATCGCAACGGTCCACCACATCGCTAGGATAGAGCTGGCTGTAGCTTTTGAAAATCTTCCAGCTCTGGTTCTGGCACTCGGCCATATGCATATCCTGGATGGTGTGGTTGGTCACCGGATCGACGGCCATGTGCCCGGACGGGCCGTCCCAGGCGAGATTGCCGCTCCTGAGCGCGTCCATCACCGCCTGGCGCTCATGCGAGCCGGCCATCTTGACCGCCTCGGCCCACAACATGGTGCCGAGATAGCCGCCGATGCCGACCGCGTTGAGATAGGGCGCGTCGGAACCGAAACGCTTGTAATAGCGTTTCACGAACGACTTGTTGGCCGGCAGTTCAAGCTCTTGGTAATAGGGCTGGCCGCTGACGATGCCGTTGGCTTCTTCCGGGGTGAGCTGCATATGCTCGTTGCCGATGCCGAAGGTGCACGAGACGATCGGAATCTTGTTGAGCATGCCGGCCGCCGCCCACTGACGGTAGAAGCCCAAATGCGCGGCGCCGACCAGGCAGGTGGCGAGCCAATCGGGCTTGGCCTCCTGGATTTTGGCGATCGCCGGGCCGAATTCAGTCACATCAAGCGGGAAATGGTCGCGTTGCAGCACCTGGCCGCCGAGGTCGCCGGAGAATTTTTCCAGCCATGCGCCGATAATCTGCGGTGCATTGTAGTCGGCGCCGATATAGAACGCCTTTGGGCCGCGCTTCGCGAAGCCGAATTCGGCGATCGGCTTCACCCACTGCACGGCGCCGACGCCCGAGACGAAATTGTTGATGTCGCAAACGCCGCCTTCGTAGATGACGCTGTACCACAGCAGGGTTTTGTATTTCCTGAGAATCGGCCGGATCACTTCGCGCGACGCGCTGGTGATGGCGCCATGCACGAGATCAACCTTCTCCTTGAGTGCCGCTTCCTGAGCATATTGCGCATAAAGCTCCATGCTCGATTGCGGATCATACTTGATGAGCCGGATTTTCTTGCCGTTGAGGCCACCGGCGGCGTTGATTTCCTCGACCGCAAGCTCGCAGGTCATGGTCATCGGCGTGCCGTAAATATCGAGGCCGCCCGACTGATCGAACAGCGAAGCGATGACGATCTCGTCATCGGCCTTGCTCTGAATCGGTAAAATACTGGCGGCAAAAGCGGTGCCGAGACCGGCGCCGGCGCCCTTTAAGACGGATCTACGTGTGAGTTTCATGGTTAGGTTACCTCCCAGATAAGCCTGTTTCCAATCGCTGAAATAAGACGAACAATCTTGTTTATTAGGACTCATTATCACCATAGTCCAAGTCCACGCACGCAATTTCTTCAGTTCTGCGGCAGTATCTCGATTTTGTGACTGTGATCGGTGGCCCTGAAGGGCCGGAAATATAAATATAAGTGCTGTCGCGGCGTGGTATTTGCAGGTACTAACGCGCTTCCTGCCTGGTTTTGCGTAATTATTTGAGAGATGATGGATTATATTTTCGACGGCCCGCCGGAGTTTGGCGAGACCAAGGAAGTCGCGCACGGCCTGCATTGGCTGCGCATGCCGCTGCCGATGGCGCTCGATCATATAAATCTATGGCTGGTTGAAGACGGCCCCGGCTGGACCTTGATCGATACCGGTCTCCACAGCGGTCTGTCGAAGAAAATTTGGACGCAAGTGATCGACGAGCGTCTCGGCGGGCGGCCGCTGAACCGGGTCATCTGTACCCATTTTCATCCCGACCATGTCGGCATGGCAGGCTGGTTGGTGGCGCGCACCGGCGCCGAATTTTGGATGCCGCGCACCGAATGGCTTTATGCCCGCATGCTGACCATGGACACGAGCGACAGTTTCACCGATGGCATGGTGGAGTATTACCGCCGCGCCGGCGGTGGCGCGGACTATCTCGCGAGCATGAAGGAACGCGGGCCGTTTTTTCCCGGCCTGGTTTCGGACGTGCCGCGTGGCATCCGCCGAATTCGGGACGGCGAAGTTTTTGCAATCGGTGAAAACGACTGGAAAATTGTCGTCGGCAACGGCCATTCGCCCGAGCATGCCTGCCTGCTCTCGGAAGAGATTGGCCTGTTCGTGGCGGGCGATCTGGTGTTGCCCAGGATTTCCCCACATATCGGCGTTTATGCCGACGAACCCGACGCCGACCCGCTACGGGATTATCTCGATACAATGGAGCGCTTTCATGCGCTTTCCGACGACGTCATTGTGTTGCCCTCGCACAACGAACCGTTTCGCGGATTACATGAGCGCCTGGATACGCTGATCCAACATCATGCCGATCGCCTGATCGAATTCACCGCGGCATGCGCCAAGCCCATCACAGCCCTGGATGTCGCCGTCCAAGTTTTTAAACGGCGCCTTGATTCGACGCAACTCGGATTCGCCATTGCGGAGACGGTTGCGCATCTCAATTATTTAATCGTCGAGCAAAAGGTTGTGCGCCGCGAAAATGATGACGGCGTCAATTTGTACGAAGCGACTTAGCTTCCCGGCGCTTCACCCGAGACCGAGCAGCCGATCCACCGTATCGCGCAGGATGCAGGCGGCATCGACCATCTGATCAAGCGGCACATGTTCGTTGGCAGCGTGGCTGGTGGCACCGTCGCCCGGACCGAAATTGACGATTTCGATATTGTCGTCGGCGAAATAACGTCCCTCGCTGACCGCCAGAGCGTTGATGAAAACCGGCGCGCGCCCGCATCGAGCCGCGATGGCGCCGGCGAGAGCGGAAATGCCCGGCCCGTCTTCCGGCGGCGAAAAGCCGTTGTTGCCGGTAAGGAATTCTGTGGTGAAGCTTTCTGCAGGCTCGCCTGAGGTTTCGAGAATCTCAACCATTTCCCGATAGGCTTGCTCGATATCCTCATCCGGCAGCAGGCGGCGGTCGATCTCAAGCATACAGGCGCTCGGTACAACATTGACGTTTTGCCCGCCCTGAATACGGCCGATGTTCATGGTCGAGCGTTTTTCGCCGCTGACGCGTGCCGCGAGACGTGGCTCCATCTCGGTGCGGAGATGCGCCACCAGGCGGATCATGCGGAGGATCGCATTGTCGCCGGCTTCCGGGTCGCCGCCATGAGCAGCGCGGCCCGATGCCGTAATACGCAACCACAAAACGCCCCGCTCCGCGGCGATGAGGTCGTTTCCGGTCGGGCCGCCGACCAGCATGATATCGGGTTTGAGCGCGCCCAGTTCGCGTAAATAACGCATGCCGTCCGGGCCCAGCCGCTCTTCGTCACCTGTGAACGTGAAGGTGATTTCGCCCTGTCGCGGGCCGCCGGCGCGCATGATTTCTTCCCCCAACCAAATATGCAGCGCCGTCGAGCCCTTGCAATTGTTGGCGCCGAGGCCGTAGATCGCGCCGTCTTTCACTACCGCCTGCAAGGGATCGGTCAGCCAATCCTTGCGCTCCCCCGCCTCCACCGTGTCGATATGACAGTTGAGCGCCAATTGCGGCGAACCAGCGCCGATGCACGCCACCACATTCTCGACGCCATCAGCACGGCTCAACGTTTGGCAGCTAAAACCGGCACGTTCATACCGGGCCCGAATATAGGCACAAATTTCTGTGGTATCGCCCGGTGGATAGGTCGAGGGAATAGCGATAAGATCGCTTAATATCGCGGTCAACTGTGCTGCGAGTTCCGATTCGTCTGTCATGCGTCGGCCTATCCAGGGGAGGAAGTGATTTGACTGTTACCGCCAAGAGCATAAACGCGATTAATGAAGAGATGCAGGAAATTCCGATTGAGAAAAAGCGCATCGGGGAATTGCCGGTCGAGTTGAACCAATTGTTGGCTGCGGCGCGAGCTCTGAGACCGGCGCATGATTTCGATCGCGATCCGGCGGATTTTCAGCGCGTCCTTCACAAAGTGCGGGATTGAGACGATGGCGCCAAGCGAAGAGGAACTGAGCGCCCTAACGCTTTGCGGCCTCGCCGATGCGCTGCGCAGCGGGGAGATTTCAGCCGCCGAGACGATGAAAACGACGTTGGCGCGCATCGAGCGGCTTGACCCTCATTTGAACGCCTTTATCTGGCGCGACGGCGAGCGCGCCATGGCGCGTGCGGAAGTGGCAGACGCCGCCCGCCAGCGCGGCGATGAAATGGGCCCGCTGCACGGCGTGCCGTTGGCGCACAAGGACATGTTTTATCGCCCGGGGCGGCCGAGCACGTGCGGCTCGCGCATCCGCCGCGAGTTCCAGGGGCGCGAAACGGCGACGGTGCTACGCCGCCTCGATCAGGCCGGGGGCATTGAGGTCGGAACCCTCGCCATGGTCGAGTTCGCCATGGGGCCGCATGGCTATAACGGCCACTTGCCGCGCTGCCGCAACACTTGGGATTTCGACCGCATTCCTTGCGGCTCATCTTCGGGCTCGGGCACGGCGGTCGCCGGACGCCTCGTATACGGCGCGCTCGGTTCGGATACCGGCGGTTCGATCCGCTGCCCTGCCGCCGCCAACGGCATTACCGGCATGAGCCCGACCTATGGTCGGGTCAGCCGCTATGGCGCCATGCCAATGTCGTTCTCGCTTGATGTGATGGGGCCACTCGCCCGCACCGCCCAGGATTGTGCCCGTTTGCTCGGCGCCATCGCCGGACGCGACGGCAAAGACGCGAGTTCGAGCCGCGAGCGCGTGCCCAACTATGAAGGCGGGCTCATGCGCTCCATCGTCGGCCTTCGCGTCGGCGTGCCGGAAGGCTATTTCGACGAGGATTTGGACCCAGATGTGGCACTGCTCATCGAGGAAAGCCTCGACGTCTTCAAGTCGCGCGGCGCGCGGATTCTCCAGGTCAAAATGCCGGATATCGTGAACAAAGTGGCGGAGATTCACCCATTGGTGATGAAGGCGGAAGGCTCGGCCAATCATGGTGCCTGGAAGCGCGCCCATGCGGACGATTATTCTGAAGAAGTCGGCAAACGCCTGGAAGCGGGCTTTTTCATCCCCGCCGGCGACTATATCAACGCCCTGCAATATCGCGGCGCCGCTTTGCAGGAATTCTCGGACACCGTGTTTTCCAAGGTCGATGTGCTGCACACGCCAGTTCTGCCGATGCCGACGCCGAGCCTCGAAGCCACCGCCTATTCGGATGGCCCAGCCTATCTCAAGATGGTGGTGGCGCTCACGCGCAACACCAAGGTCGTGAATTATTTCGGCCTGCCGGCATTGAGCGTTACCTGCGGCTTTACACCGGATGGCATGCCGTCCTCGTTTCAATTGATCGGCCGGCCGTTCTCTGAAGACTTGCTGCTCCGCCTCGGTCACCAGTATCAGCACGAAACCGATTGGCACGAAAATATGCCCAATGCACTGATCGGCATGTGACCGGCTCTTCCTCCCCGCCGCGGTGAAATGCCTGTAAATTCGCGCAAAAAAAACCGGGCCGGGTTTTAAGTCCGGCCCGGAGGGGAGGGAGATGAGATGCGCGGTGTGCCGCGCTTCTCTCTTCCGGGAGGGGTATATGGAAGATACCCATGATCATGGGTATTTTAAGGCGGAAGCGCTGTGATCAGCGTCACAACATAGTGACTTTATTGGTCTTTTTTGAAACTAACGAAATATGAGCCGGGTCAGCCGAGCTCTTTGGGCGTGATGAAAGCGCGCAACATGGCGGTGCCGGGCGCGAGATACGCCCAGGCCGTCGAATCAGATGTTAATCTGGCCAGGGCGCCAGCCGGAAAGTCTCGCGCGGCTTTCCGCGCCGCCCTCCCGCCGCCGCTTCCTGCAAGCAGCCGGACAAGCGAATGGACGCCCGGATTATGTGCCACCAGCAGCACCGCATGCGCCTCGTCGTGCAAAGATCGGAGCACCGCCAGCAGAGTCTCCGAGCTGGCCAAATTGAGATCTTCGCGTACGTCGAGTGGCGGCGGGGAATCCATTGCGTCGGCCAGCAGTTGGGCACTTTCATGGGTGCGGCGGGCGTTTGAGCAGAGGATTGCATTCCAAGCAGCACCTTCGTCCTTGAGATGCGTTGCCAATCGGCGGCACTCCGCAATTCCCCGCGGCGTCAGCACGCGCGCCGCATCGCCTCCGGCGTTTCGAGCTTCGGCCTCGCCATGGCGCATGATGTAAAGGCTCTTGATTTTCGATTTCCTTGCCGAAAGCGCGCCGCCTCCTGTTAAATGGCGCGCTGTAATTCAACGCAATTGGGAGCACTAAAGAATGGCCGATGATCGCCCCGCGCGAAACCCCCACGGTGCGCGAAACCCTTATGAAGAGGGTTTGGAGCGCAATCCCGCCAACCATGTGGCGCTGACGCCGCTCGGCTTTCTATCCCGCGCCGCTCATGTTTATCCCGGGCGCACCGCTTGGCGGCATGGCACGCGCAGCGCCATCTACCGCGAATTTTACGCCCGCTCGCGCCGCTTCGCTTCGGCTTTGGCGGCGCGCGGTATCGGCCCCGGCGATACGGTCAGCATCATGGCGCCCAACATTCCCGCTATGTTGGAAGCGCATTACGGTGTGCCGATGACTGGCGCCGTGCTGAATGCGCTGAATGTCCGCCTCGATGCGCCGGCTATCGCCTTCATTCTCGACCATGCAGAGGCCAAGGTCCTATTCACCGATCGCGCTTTTTCACCGGTGATCTCGGAAGCTCTGAAGCTCGCCAAGTGCGATCCGCTGGTCATCGATATCGATGACGCGCCCGATGAGGGCGGCGAATTTCTAGGGTCTATCGAATACGAAGCTTTTCTCAACTCCGGCGATGCCGACCATGATTGGCGCTGGCCGGCCGACGAGTGGGAGGCTATTTCGCTGTGCTACACCTCAGGCACCACCGGCAATCCCAAAGGCGTGGTGCTGCATCATCGCGGCGCCTATTTGAACGCCATCGGCAACTCCCTCACCTGGAGCCTCGGCGACGCGCCGGTTTATCTGTGGACGTTACCGATGTTTCATTGCAACGGTTGGTGCTTTACCTGGACCATCACCGCGCAGGGCGGCACCCATGTGTGCTTGCGCAGAGTGGAGGCAGCGGCGATCTTCGAGGCCATCGCGCGCGACGGCGTGAACCGTTTCTGCGGCGCACCGATCGTCCTCAACATGATCGTCAATGCACCGCAAGAAGCGCGGGCCGCGTTCGATCACCGCGTCGACGTGATGACAGCCGCCGCGCCGCCGCCGGCCGCCGTGATTGCAGCAATGGAGCGCGAAGGTTTTCACGTCACCCATGTGTATGGCCTGACGGAAGTTTACGGCCCGGTCACGGTGTGCGCCTGGCACGGCGAATGGGATAGCCTCGATGTCGAGGCCCAGGCGACGTTGAAAGCGCGACAAGGTGTGGCCTATGTGACGCTCGACGGCCTCGGCATTATGGCGCCCGGGAGCTCCGACCCGGTGCCGGCGGACGGCGAGACCATGGGCGAGGTGGTGATGCGCGGCAATACGGTGATGAAGGGCTATTTCAAGAACGGCCCGGCCACCGAGGAGGCGTTCGCCGGCGGCTGGTTTCACACTGGCGATCTCGGCGTGATGCACGAGGACGGCTATATCGAACTCAAGGACCGCGCCAAGGACATCATCATCTCCGGCGGTGAAAACATCAGCACCATCGAAATCGAAGACGTGCTCTATAAACACGCTGCGGTGCTGGAGGCAGCGGTGGTCGGCCGCCCCGACGACACCTGGGGCGAGACGCCCTGTGCCTTCGTCACCTTGAAGGACGGCGCTAAGGCCAGTGCCGACGAGCTGATAGCCCATTGCCGCGCCAACATGGCCCATTTCAAGGCGCCGAAGACGGTGGTGTTCGGCACCCTCCCCAAAACCTCGACCGGCAAAGTCCAAAAATTCACCCTCCGCGACCGCGCCGCAGAATTGTGAGAATGATCGGTCGTCCAAAACGGCACCACCCTCCGGAATGCTTTTCGCATTCCGGCAAGCGCGACCGCGCGCCCGAGTTAATACGAGGTAGCCAAGCGGGCGGATGCCCGCGCCCGGCGTTTGAGGGGCTGACAGAATGAAAATTTCCGTCCTACAGCACGCCGGTTTCGAACATGCCGGCATCTTGCGTGATTTTATGCGAGCCGACGGTATCGCCTTCGATGTCGCCGCGCTCGATGACGGCGACGCCGTACCGATGCTTGATCCATATGACGCCCTAATCGTGTTGGGTGGGCCGATGGGGCCGCTCGATTATGATGCCCACCCGTGGCTCGCCGATGAGACCGCGCTGATCCGCGAAGCGATTGTTGCGCGCGCACTTCCCACACTCGGCATTTGCCTTGGCCACCAGCTCATGGCTCAGGCGCTCGGCGGCACGCTGGCGCTGCCGGGGCATACCGAAGTCGGCGTGGTGGAGATCACTCTCAACGAAGCAGGTCGGCGTGATCCCCTGTTCGCCGGTTGGGAGAGCACATCTCCTGGCCTGCAATGGCATGAATGGCAAGTGAAAGAGCTGCCGCCGGGGGCGGTGCCGCTTGCCCATTCCACTGCCTGTCAGATTCAGGCCATGCGTGCCGCGCCGCGCGCTTGGGGCGTGCAATTCCACATCGAAGTCTATGATGGCACCATCAACGAGTGGTTGGCGCCGGAGGGCCATGAATTAGAATTGCAAAGAATAATGGGGCCAGACGCCCGCAACGATTTCGGCTCTCAGGCGGCGCAGAACATGGCCCGCCTCAACCGCGACGCCCGCCGCCTGTTTGACAACTTCATCGCACTCGCCCGCCTGCCGGCGGAAGCAGTGGAGGCGTGAGCAGAGCGACATGCCCACATGGGATAATCAGGAGCGTAGCGGCTTCGCCACCTGATTGCCGCCGTCGCACCTATGGGAGGGACCGGACGAATTCATCGACCTCTTGGTTGAAGCGCTCGGTTTCTTCCAGGAACGGGCAGTGGCTGCTGTCCTCATAGAGCGAAAATTTGGAGCCGGAAATATTCTCGTGCACGAAGCGGATAGCCTCGGTCGGCAATAGCTTGTTCTCCGCGCCGCCTGAGATCACCAGGCTGGGCACCGAGACCTTCGACACGTCGGGGCGGTAATCCTGTACGGTCTGGTCGAACAGCACGGCGCTGGCGATGCTCGCCGGGATGCGCATATTCTCGGCCACCATCCAATCGATATCCGCCTGCGCCGGCGGCTCCTTGAACATCATCGGCACGAACCCGCGGAATATTGCCTCGCGCCCGGTTTGCACTTCCGACATCATGTGAATGAGGGCCGGCAGATCGAACAGGCCATGGTCCCAGTCGGGCCATTTGAAATCCGTCGGCGTCTGCTCGACCAGGATTGCCGCAGCGATATTGTCGCCGCCGAACTGCTTGAAATAATCCCACACCACCATGCAGCCCATCGACCAGCCAACCAGCACCGCGTCGCTGAGGTTCTTGGCCTTGAGAAAGGCGTGCACATCTTGGGCATAGGTCGCCATGGTGTGCCCATCCGGCGTATGGGAGGAGCCGCCATGGCCGCGCAAATCGAGTGCAATAGCATGATGGTTTTGCCCGAGCGCCGGTAGCTGTTTGTGGAAAAAGCGCGCGCTCATCCAGACGCCGTGCAGAAAGACGATCGGCCGTCCGGCGCCGCTTTCTTCGTAGGCAAGTTCGAGCTGATCGCTAATGCGAATCTTCGCCATGATCATGTTCCTTTCAACTGTCGGGAGTCTCAGCCGTTGCGGTAAATATAGCTGTAGGCATTGATCGCCGGGACGCCCCCAAGATGGGCGTAAAGGATCTTCGAGCCGGCGGGAAAATAATTCTTGCGCACCAAATCGATCATTCCCTGCATCGATTTTCCTTCATAGACCGGGTCAGTCATCATGCCTTCCATGCGGGCGCACAGGCGGATGGCTTCGTTGGTTTCTTCCGACGGCACGCCGTAACAGGGATAGGCATAGTCTTCATTGAGGATGACGTCCTCAGCGCTGATATCCTGGCCGAGTTCGATCAGCGCTGCGGTCTTTTGCGCGATGTCGAGAATTTGCGCCTTGGTCTGCGCCGGCGTTCCCGAAGCGTCGATACCGATCACGTTCCGCGCCCTGCCGTCCTTGGCAAATCCGACGATCATGCCGGCATGGGTCGACCCGGTGACGCTACAAACAATGACGTAGTCGAACCTGAGGCCCATGTCCGCTTCCTGGGCACGAACCTCTTCGGCAAAGCCGACATAGCCGAGGCCGCCCAATTTGTGCACGCTCGCGCCGGCGGGAATGGCATAGGGATTGCCGCCTTTGGCGCGGACATCGTCGAGCGCGCGCGTCCAGCTTTCGCGGATGCCGATATCGAAGCCTTCGTTTACCAGTTCGATTTCCGCGCCCATGACGCGGCTCATCAGGATGTTGCCGACCCGGTCATAGACCGCATCCTCAAACGGCACCCAGCCCTCCTGCACGAGGCGGCACTTCATGCCGAGTTTGGCCGCCACGGCGGCGACCTGGCGGGTGTGATTCGATTGCACGCCGCCGATGGTAACTAAGGTATCGGCGTTGGTGGCGATGGCATCCGGCACGATATATTCGAGCTTGCGAATCTTATTGCCGCCGAAGGCAAGGCCGGAATTGCAGTCCTCGCGCTTGGCGAAAATCTCGATGTCGCCGCCGAGGTGATCGGACAGTCGGCTCAATTTCTCGATCGGCGTCGGTCCGAAGGTGAGCGGGTAGCGTTCAAAATTTGCCAGCATCGCGGCACCTCATGATTGAGCCAGAATTCGCCTCAATTTAACTTATATGACGAGAAATGTGCTTTCGAATTTTCTTCCAATTCTAGCTAAAAGAGCGATAATTTGTACAATTATGAAACTATTAATATATATTCTATATAATATAGAAAGAATCTTCTACGATGTTCGATCTTGATGGTGTGGATCGCCAGATGCTCCGGCTGTTGCAGAGCGACGGGCGGATCACCAACGCCGAGCTGGCAAATTCGGTAAGCGTCAGCCCGGCAACCTGCCATCGCCGCACCCAACGGCTGTTCGCCGAAGGCTACATACGCGGGGTCCGCGCCGATGTCGCGCCTGACCGCGTACAGCGTGGCACTCTGGTGGTTGTCGGTGTCGTGCTGGATCGCTCAACGCCAGAAAGTTTCGCCAAGTTCGAGAACGCCATCACCAAACTGCCGATCGTACTCGACTGCCATCTGGTGGCCGGGGATTTTGATTATTTTCTCAAGATCAGGGTGCGTGACATCGCCGATTTCAGACGCCTGCATGGCGAGCAGCTCATCGCCCTGCCGGGCGTTCGCCAGACCCGCACTTTTTTTGTCATGAAAGAAGTAGTCGACAACGCGCCGCTCGATTTCTGATCGCGCTATTCGCTGCTTTCCGCGGCGGTTTCCGCGGTGGTCTCCGCGCCGGTTCCCCATGGCCATGGCAGGGCCTGCATCACGCCCTGCGGCGCGTGGCGGGTGAGCAGGAACGTCTTGCTGCGAGAGGCGTGCGCGTAGCCGGGCCATTCGGAGATGCGCAGCAATAGATCCGCAACGCCGTCGCCGTTGAAATCGCCCCAGGCGAGGATTTCCGCCCGGCTGCGTGCGCGCGTCCATTCGAACGCAGCACTTCCGTCCGCAGCTTCGTGCGTCGCGGTGAGGCTACTGCCACGGCTTTCATGCCATTGCCTCCACGACCAGCCCTTGGCATCGGCTTCTTCGACCGCGCGGCGCTCCACCGGCGAGATCGGCAGATGGGTACTTGCGGGCAAGACATCCACCGCCCGTTCGTCGAGGCGGAATTCGCCGACGAAACTGATCCCTGCCTATTTGGCCGCGCCGAGCGCTTTCAGCGCAGTGCAATCGGCGGCGAATTCGCGCAGCAGATTATGATCGCTCTGCGACCGCGTGTTGAGCTGGGTGAAATCTGCCGCCCAATAATCGGCGCAAGAGAGGATGCGCTTGGGCTCGATCGGCTCCGGCGCCTGGCCTTCGCCGACATAGCGCTAGCGCCGCGCCATGAGGATTCCCACCTCGTTCCACAGCGGCTCTTCTAGGCGGCGTTCGATATCGTCTAGGTTTTTCAGGCCGAGCAAGGGAGACCAGCCCGCCGGAATCTCTTCTGCTTCCGCCGTGGTAGTGTTCACCGGCAATTCTCGGTCGACGCCCATTGCGCTTGCGCCGCCAGCGCCGAGGATCAGCGCGGTGGCAAGGATCAGAGCGCGCAGCCAAAACAAGAAATTACCTATTCGCCGGCCTTGCCGTAGCGGGTTTGCAACAGGCTGCGGCACATATTGGCGTTGAATGCGGCATTCATGCGCACGCGGCGCAAATCCTTGAGATATTCGGTGAAATTTTCAGGGCTCAGGGCCTCGCCCTCGGAGGTCGTGAACGCCCCATCGCTGTCTTCCGCCGGGCCGCCGAACTCACCGCGTATTTCGAGATAGCGCTGGCACATCAGCGCACCGTCAGCATCGGCCAATTCGAGCACTACCAGACCGCCGATCCGCATGTCGCACAGTTGCGCCGCGGTAAAGCCATCGGCCAGGAGGCGGCGCAGCAGCACTTCTTGGCGGCCCTGGAAGGCCTTGCGGCGGAAGGTGAGCCGCAACTCATCAAGTTCCGCCGTGGCTTGGCCGGGAAAGGTTTCGGCGAATGAATGTCCGCTTCCGACGCCGCGGTTGATCTCCTCGGCATGGCAATGATCTTTGAGGGTAATTTCGGCGCGGTTCACCCAATCGAGGCTCTCCACTGCTTCGCGCATGTCATGCGCCATGAGAAAGGCGAAATTGGGTGCGCACCAAAATGTCGGCAGGCGCAAGCCAATGCGCACCTGGTCGTCGGCGCCGATCTCGACCGATTCGACAAAGCCCATATCGGCGACAGATTCGTCGAGCTCCGGATCGCTTACCGTGGCGAGGCGCGCCCATACATCGTCAAGGCGCGGGTCGCCGGATTGCTTCAGAGGTGTGGGTGTGGGCATCAGGCCGCGCCGAGCGTGGCTTTCTTGGCATCGACATCGATGCCGTAGAGCTTGGCCGCGTTAAGGCCGAGGATTTTGCGCTTGGCCTCCGGCGTAAGATCGACGCCGGTCTCGGCTTTGAGGTCTTCGGGCATTTCGAACGCCATGAATTTCTCGATCAGCCATTTGGGCTGCCAAATGCCGTAATCGCTGGCGAACAGCAGTTTGTCTTCACCGACCCAGAACAAAAGCTCGGCCATCATCTCGGCGAAATAGCGCGGCCGCGCATGGACGAAAGCCGAGGCCACGGCGAGGCCGCCATAAACATTTTTCTCTTGCGTTGCGATCCAGCAGAAATCGTCGAGGCGCGGCAGGCCAACATGATCGACGATGAAATTCAGTTCGGGAAAATCCGTCGCCGCGTCATCAATATCGGCCACATCGAAGGAATCGCGGTTGAGCGGCAAGATGGTTGGGCCTTTATGGACATGGACATTCTTGATGCCAAGCGACTGCGCCTTCTCCAGATAACGCTTGGCCCACGGATCGCTGAGCTTGTAGCCCTTTGAATCGCCATGCCACTCGGCGGTATAGAGTTTGACGCCGTGGACGCCATAGGTCTCGACCAGTGCTTCGAGCGCTTCCAATCCGGGTTCGCCGTCGCGCGGGTCGAAGGCGCCATTCAAGATAATTCGCTCAGGATATTTATCGCGTAATTCAGAGTTCTGCTCGGTGGTGTTGAAGCCGGTGTTATAAAACTCCTTGAGATAGGTCGGCTGGCAGATCGCCATGTCGGCATAGCCGTTCACGAACAGATCTTCATACAGCGTGTCGCTGCCATAGTGCTGAAACTTCTCCGCCGTCCAAAGATACTCCGCTGGGCTCAGCGCTTTGTGATAATCATGAAAACAGTTGATGAATTGGGCGCCGTGGATGTTGCGCTGATTCTCGGGCCGCGCGTCCCACAAATGAATATGCGCGTCGACCACAAAGATTTCTTCACCTTCGTCGGTTTTGTACATCCGCTTTCCCTCGCCCGAATTTTGTTCTTGTGGCTTAACCTAATGGCAAATTGCCAATCTGCCTATGAAACTCTCGAACTTAAACCTTCGCACTACGTACGGTTCTGGATTTTGAATAATTCATCACCGCAAGTCCAAGCGCAATGATGGCAATAGCGGCCCACAGCCAGATGTTGGGTTCATCGCCGAACAAAAGATAAGCCCATAGCACCCCTGCCGCGACGACGACATAATTGATCTGGGCGAAAAACACCCCCCCGGCGCGGCGCAATATTTCGAAAAAACAAAGATACGTCACGACGGTCGCGGTGCTCGCCCAAAGCGTCGGCCAAATAGCGTCGATGCCGGCATGGGTGAGCGGCACCGGCCCGTCGGTCACGAGCATGATGATAAACAGCAGGAGCGCACTGAACGTCATCAGCCCGGTGGTGAGCGCAAGCGAATTCACGTCTGGCGGCATCAACCTGGCGGTAAACACATTATTGACCGCGGCACTCGCGGGCAGCAGCAGCGCGAACAGCACCCATCCTACCGCCGCGTGATCGGGTAGGCCCTCTTCCGGCAACACGATGAACAGCACCCCGCTGAAGCCGAGCACCACGCCCAACAGGGCGAGCCAGCGGAACGATTCACTGCGCACGGCAAGGGCGAGCAGATAAGTCGCCGACGCGATCAGCGCCGCCGCCAGCGTGATGACAGACGGCGACAGCTTATCCGCTAGGGTGACAATGATGATGGTTGGTCCGGACAGTCCGACGACAGCCACCAGGCCATAGACCCGCAAATGACGCAGGCTTAATTTTGGCGGTGAGCGCAGCAGCACCGAGACCGGCAACAGCACTGCCGAGGCGATGACGATTTGCCAAAATGCATAGGCGAAGGCCGGCATGCCGGCGTCCACCGCCAATTTGTTTGCCGTAAAAATACTGCCGTACGAAGTGCCGCCAAGCAGCAGCAGAAAGGTCGGTACGACGAGGCCGGAGGAAAATTTCATGGCTCGCAGCTTGACCGGCAATTAGGCCACACGCCAGCATAGATTTTTCTATGCACCACCGTTATTTCAACCGCGCAAGCCGTTTCGACCAACATGACACCCATATTATCGGCATCAAGCGCGGTGAAATCACCCAGTCGATAGATCATCAGCTTTGCAAAAATACTTACTCGCCGCCGGCATATTTCCAGTAGGTGTCTTTGCGTGTGATCATGCCGTCGGCGCGCAACACCCAGAGATCGCAGCCCATCCAGTTGAGGCGGTTGCCGTTGGATTCAGTTCCGGTAACGGTCCATTCCGAACAGCCACGGTCGCCGCCTACCCAATGGCTGTGAATTTCCCACGCCATGTCCGGGATCGAAGAAAAGCGCTGCTTTAGCATCGCGGCAACTGCTGGCCTGCCGTGAAGCGTTTGCCCGTCCGGCTGTGTGCCGCGCGAGGTCACCCACACGCCATCCTCTGCAAATTGCGCCAGAATGGCCTCGGCGTCATGGCGGTTAAAGGCTTCGCAGACGTCGGTGATGATCTTGAGATTTCTTTGCTCGGTCTCGTTCATGCCGTTCCCCGCTGGCGCTGTTGGTAACTCGCGCGCCACGCTATTCGGATTTGCGCGAAAATCAACTGGCTTTCGCCATCGCATTGTCTGCTGGATATTGCCGCCGGCATGTTTCACAATAGAAGTTAGCTAAAGAACTACGATGGCGGCGGTCAATCGTCGGCACACGTAAACAAGTCAATAAATGACAGGGAGACGTAGGAACATGAAAATTATGCATAAACTTCTCGGCGCAGCGGCAGCTGTGGCGATTGTGGCCGCGGCCGGCTTCGGGCTGGCGCCTGCCGCCAAGGCCGACGGCCATGAAATCAAAGTCGGGATTATTCTCGGCTTTACCGGCCCAATTGAATCGCTGACGCCGGGCATGGCTGCTTCGGCAGAACTGGCGATGAAAGAAGTTACCGATTCCGGGAAACTGTTGGGCGGGAAGGCACTGGTACCGGTCCGCGCCGATTCGACTTGCGTCGATTCAGCCGCCGCAACGGCTGCGGCCGAGCGCCTCATCACGTCCGATTCCGTCGCCGCCATCATGGGCGCCGATTGTTCCGGCGTGACCACCGCGATCGCCAATAACACGGCGGTGCCGAACGGTGTGGTGATGGTGTCGCCATCCGCCACCTCGCCGGCGCTCTCGACCATCGAAGACAACGGCTTTTTCTTCCGTACCGCGCCGTCCGATGCCCGTCAGGGTCAGGTTTTGGCCGATGTGCTGAAATCGCGTGGCATTTCTAATGTTGCCGTCACCTACACCAACAATGATTACGGCAAAGGGTTGGCGGACAGCTTCATCGCCGCGTTCAAAGCGCAGGGCGGCAAAGTTGAAATGAATGCTGCGCACGAAGATGGCAAGGGCGATTATTCCGCCGAAGTGGGCGCGCTTGCGGCCTCCGGTTCGGAGCATCTGGTGGTGCTTGGCTATCTTGATCAGGGCGGCAAGGGCATCATTCAAACCTCGCTCGACACCGGCGCATTTGACTCCTTCGTACTCGCGGATGGCATGATCGGACAATCGCTGATCGATGCCATCGGTGCTGGCCTGAACGGCGCTATCGGCACGCTGCCGGGCTCCGAATCGAAAGGTGCCAAGTTGTTCCTCGAAGTTGCCACCGCCGGCGGTGTTGACGGTGACGGACCATTCCGCGCCGAGTCCTACGACGCGGCGGCTTTGATCGCTTTGGCGATTCAGGCTGGCGGCTCCGCTGATCGCAGCTCCATCCAGGCGAATATGCTGGCCGTGGCCAATGCACCGGGTGAGCAGATCTTGCCGGGTGAGCTTGGCAAGGCCCTGCAAATTCTAGCTGATGGCGGCGAGATCGATTATCAAGGCGCGACAAACGTCGAGCTAATCGGCCCGGGCGAGGCGGCAGGTTCTTACAAAGAACTTGAAGTCATGGACGGCGCTTTCAAGACCATTAAGGTTCACTAATCAAGGTGACGCGTGGCGGTCCGGTAGTTTGCCGGGCCGTCGCCGCGCCTGACAGGGGGCCGGTTCGGCGGGTAGCAGGACCGACGCCTGTCTAGTGATTGCGGACAATGATCCGCGTTGAGAACCTGCATAAACGATTTGGCGGCCTGCGGGCCGTGGATGGCGCCAGCCTGGAAATCTCGGCTGGCTCCATAACCGGTTTGATTGGCCCCAATGGCGCTGGCAAAACGACGCTATTCAACGTCATCGCCGGGGCATTCCGGCCGACATCGGGCCGCGTTTTTCTCAATGATAAAGATATTACCGGCCTCAAGCCGCATGAGTTGTTTCATAAGGGGGTCCTGCGCACCTTCCAGATCGCGCATGAATTCACCACCCTGACTGTCACCGAAAATCTGATGATGGTGCCGGGCGGGCAGCGTGGCGAGCGCCTGCTCGATGCTTGGTTTCGCTCGCGCCTGGTGCGCGAGGAAGAGGCCACCATCCGCGCTAAGGCCGAAGAGGTGCTTGATTTCCTTGGTCTCAACCACCTCGCCCAGGAGCGGGCTGGCAACCTCTCCGGCGGTCAAAAAAAGCTCTTGGAACTCGGCCGCACCATGATGGTCGAGGCCAAAATTGTCTTTCTCGATGAGGTCGGCGCCGGTGTAAATCGCACGCTCTTGCGCACCATCGGCGATGCCATTCAACGGCTCAACACCGAGCGCGGCTACACCTTTTGCATGATCGAGCATGACATGGATTTCATCTCGCGCCTGTGCGATCCGGTGATCGTCATGGCCGAGGGCGCGGTATTGATGGAAGGCAGCGCCGCCGAAGTAAAATCTGACTCCCGGGTGATCGAGGCGTATCTCGGCACCGGCCGAAAGAACCGCGCGACCGTGTCGGCATGAGTTTCCTTATCGGTGAGAATATGACCGGCGGCTATGGAGCGGCCGATATTCTGCATGGCTGCACCATCGATGTTGGGCTCGGCGAAATCGTCGTCATCGTTGGCCCCAACGGCGCCGGAAAATCCACCGCGATGAAGGCGGTGTTTGGCATGTTGGATTTGAGCGAAGGCTCAGTGC